>LSQX01397304.1_pt2 | contig 34874 bp, 23 predicted proteins | sample 654561 | NCBI WGS metagenome assembly LSQX01 (sample SAMN04489861, study PRJNA283612) | anaerobic digester metagenome | isolation source: 4 biogas reactors fed with cattle manure at either 37C or 55C with and... | place: Denmark: Kongens Lyngby | collected 2014 | reverse complement strand
CAGCGCGTACCCACGGCGACGCTGCTGGAGCCTGCACGGCCGTTCGATCTGCCCGCCGGTCACTTCAAAGAGATTGCGGCCACGCTGCGTGTGCCCGAAACAACCCCCGCTGGCGAGTACGCTGGCGCTCTCAACATCTCCCACGATGGCGCGGAGGCGATGGCGCTGCCGCTCCGACTGGAGGTCCTGCCCTTCGCGCTGGAGCCATCTGAGCGCAAGGCATTCGGCATGTACTACGAGATGGACCTTGCGCCGGAGGAGCGCGAGCGGGTGCGGGCGGAACTGCAGGACATCCGCGATCATCATGTGACGCGTCTGTTCAGTTACCTCAAGCTCCAGCACACGCTTGAGGGCGAGGAGATCGTCACCTCATACGATGAGGTCGCTGAGGGCCTGGCGCTGCTCGAGGAGTTCGGCTTTCACGGTGAGGTCATCGTGATGGACGAGTTCCGCGAGATCGGGCGGCTGCTCGGGCATGAGAACCTGGAGCAGGGGCACGATGGCGCGTCGCTTGCCGATGATGAGCGCTACGCCGCCGCATGTGAGCGCGCGATCCACGGACTCGACCCACTGCGCGAGCGTCATCCTGGCTTCGAGATCGTGCTGACGCACATGGACGAGGTGATGGGCCGCGGCCGGCTCGACCTCTTCATCAACATCGCGCGACCGATCCGCCGCGTCCCCGAGCAGCGCATCTACATCACCATGCACACGCTCCCCCAGGAGGGTGTGCCGGAGGCTACCGCTCAGCTTGATCCGTGGATGGACCTTCGCTGCTACAACGGCCATGCGCTCGACCTCTACATCCAGGCGGGCGGCTCATGGGAGGCGCTGGAGCAGGAGCTTGCGGCCGCGGGCGATGAGGGCTGGTTCTACTACAACCCGCACCGGTCGTGGTTCGTCGCCGAGTGGTCGCGGATCATCAACAGCCTCTACTTCCACGCATCGCCGCTGACCGTCCACTGCCCATACCGCTACCGCACCATGCGCACCTGGCCGTTGGCGTTCATCCACAACATGGCCTACACGGTGCCCTCGCCGGAGGACTTCGTGACGCCCATCTCCACGCGCAACTGGGAGGGCTTCCGCCTCGGCGCGCAGGACTGCTGGTACTACTGCATGCTTGAGGACCTCGTCACACAGGCGCGGGAGCGTGGCATCCCCTGCGCCGATGCCGAGGCATGGCTGGCAGAGCTTCGCGCGACCGTCCCCACCACCGAAGAGGTGCAGGAGGTCAGCCGCCGGGAGTACTCGGATTACCCGGTGGTGTCGAAGCTCGCCGACGACATGGCGGGTGCCGACTTCGAGCGCATCCGCCGGAGGACCGCAGAGCAGATCGTCGCGCTGCGAGAGAAGCTGAGGTAGCCGTTCGTCGTCCAACTGAGCCCGGACAGGAGTGTCCGGGCCACGGCAAGACATCCGTGTCGCCGCGTCACCGCTCCTCGATCACCACGTACCTCGCCCGCCCCTCGGCGATGTCGAGCGACATCGCGCCTGCCTCAAGCGCCACCGGATCGCCCGTCAGCAGGTCCTGCGCCGTCACATCGCCCTCCAATCCCAGCAGTTGCAGGTTCGGCCGCACACTGACACGCCGATCCTCGTGGCCGAGGAAGTTGCTCACCACCAGGAGCGCCCTGCCCTCGCGCGTGTAGGCGCTTACCAGCACCTCCGCAGCGTCAACCTCCGCAGGCTGCGTCTGCCAGTAGGGGACGAACTGCACGTCCTCCTCGCCGATGCCGAAGCGCTCATCCTGCGCACGCCAGATCGCGCCGAACGGCTCCGGGCGCGTCCAGATCGGCCAAACGTTGATGTCATGCAGGCGCGTGAAGGCCAGCAGGTGCTCGCTGTTGCGCTCATTACGCTCGCCGCCACCCATGCCGCCGAATTCCGGCAGGAAGACCGGCACCACGCCAAGGTTCCTCCCGGTAAGCTCGGTGCGCGCGTAGTCAAGCCGGAGCACCTGCGTGTAGTCATTCACCACCTGCCAGTGCTCCAGCGGCCAGCGGAACTGCTCGCCCTGCAGCATCGCATCGCTGAAAGACAGGAATGCCGCCGTGTAGTGCGCCGACATGTGCGTGATGATGGCGCCATCCGGCTTGCGCTGCTTGAGCGCCACGTACGCGCGCTTGCAGGCCTCGCGGTAGTCGAAGACCGGGTGCAGGCCCGCCGAACCGTAGGGCGTGGCGCAGTCGAAGTACCAGCCATCAACGCCGTACTGCTCGATGACCCGCGACTGCGAGCCGATGATGAAGTCCACCCATGAGCGGTCCTGCAGCCGGGTGTGACTCCACCGCTCCGGCGGCGCCGGGTCGTCCGGATCGGGCAGCAACGCCGGCGTCGGTCGCAGGAACCACTCGCCCGAGAACTCAATCGCCTCCGGCACATTCGGCGACAGGTTCGTCAGGTTGCCGTAGATCAGCACCTTCACGCCGGCGGCGTGGAAGGCGTCAACCATCTGCTGAAACGCTACCGGGTCCTGAGGCTCGGGGAAGGCGAACCAGCGCGGGGTATCCGGCCGTTCCGACCACCAGATGACCGCGTATCCCGCACCGTACTCCTCGGCGACCTCCGGTTCGGGGTTCTCACCGATCCGTGGCGATAGTCGCCACTCTTCCCGCCACCGCTCCGGCAGCGGCCGGACGGGCGTCCCAATGATGCCGAAGCTAAGCTCCAGCGGGCGCTCCAGCGTCACCGGCTCGCGTGCGATATGCGTCACGAAGACCGCTTCATCCTCATCGGCGGTGAGTTCGACCTGCGTCTCATCACCCTCCGTCGGCCAGCCGATGCAGCCCTCGTAGATCACATTGACGCCGAGGTCCTCGTTGCCCAGCCAGAAATCGTACACCTCGGCAGCGGGCCAGTTTCCCGGCGCCAGTTCGCCGGACACGTAGTAGCGCTCCCGCTGACTGGAGTTGCGGCGGTACTGTGCTATCTCCCGGCGCACCGGCACTTCAAGCCGAAGCGTGTCGAGCCTCGCGCCCGCCGGGACTGTCGCATCAAGCCGCATGAAGCCGTCATACTCCACCGTCAACCGCTGCGGTATCCGCGCCTGCCCCAGCAAAAGCTCCGACTCGAAGACCGCCGCCTGCGGCGTCTCGCTCACAAGCGTCCAGTCGTTGCCATGCCTGATGGCCGCGCCATCAGCGGCGCCATGCAGCCCCATCGGCCGCGAAAGTATCTGCTCGCCCGCGGTGGTGAGGCTCTGCAACTGCCCGCGCCCGAGGCGGTAGATGCGGTTCCACGTCTTCGCGGTCAGCCCGCCGACCTCCACCGGCGTCCACGGCTCCGGCACCTCGTCGGTGAGGCCCTGCGGCTCGCGCTGCCAGTACCTGTCCCGAATCCACAGCCGCTTGCTCTGCGCGAGCAACTCGTTCCCGTCGGCGTCAGTGATGCGCACCGCCACGTCATACGCGGCGGGCGTGAGGTCTGAGGTGCTGATCTCGACATCGCCGATGGTGCCGTCATCGGTGACGGGCAGGTCGCGCTCTATCGCAACTCTACCCGATGCCGGGTCGCTGATGCTCAGCCTCGCCTGCCCGCCTTCAGGCACGCCCACCGACGCTACGAACTGCAGGTCGGCGCGCTCCTGTGAGGGGAAGCCGGTGTAGTAGATCAGCAGGTCCTCGTACTGCTGCTGCGCGGTCTGCGGCTCCTCAGCGCGGCGGTAGGCCCTTGCGACCTCCTCAGGGAAGAGCGGGCGGGGGTAGATCCGAAGCTCATCAATGGCCGTCTCGCCGGCCGCAAACTGCGGCGTCGCCAACTCCTTCCCAACGAAGATCGTGTCGCCGAGGTCATTGATGGGGGAGGGGATGGACGCCTCGGCCTTCATCTCGCCGTCGAGGTAGATGCGCATGTACGCCGGGTCCCACGTAACCACCGCGTGGTGCCAGTCCCCCGCCTGCCATTGATAGATGCCCGCCTGCATCGACTCGTAGGTCTCGGCATCATCGGTGCGCACGTGAAACGTGAAGTGCCGCCAGCGCGCGAACTTGTAGACGTAGACGCGATCCTCGCCCTCCGCGCCGACGAAAAAGTGGCTACCGGTGTCGTCCGTGCCATCCCAGTCGATCGGCTTGAGCCAGAACTCGATGGCGCCCTGCGAGGGGTTCATGTTGCCCGCAAGCGGATACGACAGCCAGTTCTCGTTGTTGACCACGATTGCCTGGCCGACCCGCCCGTCGATGAAGCGGGGGCTGCCCTCGACGGTCGCAGCGTCATCCCCGGCAGCCATCGCCGCGTCAGGAGCGCCATCGAACGGCGCATAGAGGGTGGCGGCAGCATCCTGGGCGATAGCGACTCCCGCCGCTGCCGCACAAGCCGCAATGATCAACAGTGCGCGCATTGTCATCGCCTCCTCGCGACGACAGCCCCCGGCGAGGGCGCCGGGGCCACAACGTCAAAGGCTGGGCAACGATTACTACGCTAACGCGATCATACACTCATAAAGCCGCGCGTAGAGCGCAAGCACGCGCTCCGGATCGCTGCTCGGGCTGGCCTCCAGCGACAGGTAGCCGTGGTAGCCGAGATTGCGCAGGATGCGGAAGAGGTCCTGATACGGGTAGTCCGGCGACTCGATGTCATGCAGATGCACGTGCCGCAGGTAGCCCTTCACCGGCTCAATGAAGGTGCTGATCGGGCCCCAGTTCGGTTCGCGGCGGTCGCAGTTGTAAACGATGCCGATGCGATCGTGGTCCGCAAGCTCCACCGCCCGCAGGGTGTACTCCCAGCGGTAGAAGTCCCCGTGCATCTCAAGGTTGCAGTCAACGCCCGTGCCCTCGGCATGCTCGGCGATCTCCCGCAGCGCCGCGCCCACGTTCTCCACGACCTCATTCTTATCCGCGCCCGCCGGGAATGCGTTGCCGAAGACGCGGATGCGTGGTGCGCCCACCTCCGCTGCGAGGTCGATGAACTGCTTCGCGATGTCAATCTGCTCCTGTCGCTCCCCCGCATCGAGCGACTCGAAGCGGCAGCCGGTGGAGATGCCCGCGAGGTTGACCCGCGCGGCGTCGAACTTCGCCCGTATCTCCGCCCGCTGCTCGGGCGTGGTATCAAGTTCGATGCCATGCCCGTGGTTGGCCTGGGCGCGACACTCCACGCCCTCATAACCGTAACGATCACAGACCGCAAGCAGATCGTCCAGCGCGAAGTCCCGTCCGAGGTTGAAAGTCAACAGACAAAGCTTCATGATGCGCCCTCCCGCTGATGATGCGTCGGATATGTCGCGGCACTGTCCTTCCCTGCGGCGTCAGCCATTCCTGCGTCAGTCCTGCCCATCCATCCGCGTCACGCTGATCGCGTCAACGTAGACCGTGCCCGTCGCATAGTTGTCCAGCCACACAACCATCTCGCCGGATGTAGGCGTGAGGCCGGTGTAGCGCAGATGCTCCCACTCCCCGGCGGTGTTGGTGCTCCATGAGCGGACATTGCAGCCCTCACCGCCCGCAATCCCGAAGCGCAGCGTCCAGAATGCATCGGGCGTAGTCTTGTACCAGATGTTCACCTCGTAGATGCCCTCCGGATCCACCGGGAACTTCGAGTGCACGAGGCGGGATTTGCCGCGCGTCAGGCAGCGCATGAAGGCGCTGTAGCGGCCATGCAGCGCCACCTCATCCGTGACGCCAATCTCATACTCTCCGCTTTCATACGCCGGGTGCCAGTCGCCGAGGTCCTCCGGCCCCAGTTCAAAAGAGCCGTTCGACAGCAGGTTCTCCTCCAGCAGACGTTCACCGTGGGGAGTGAGTTGCCGGTCCTCGGAGACAGGCGGCGCGCCAAGAAGCTCCCGGTCATCCAGAGAGCGGGCGATGTTGCGGATGTCCTGCAATTCCCGCTTCGTCTGCTCAATGCGCGCCACGATCTGCTTGTCGCCCTCCGCCAGTCGATTGGCCTCATCGAAGTGCCGCAGCATCTGCAGCCAGCGCTCGCCCGGTACGAGATAGGGCGCGGCGAGGCGCGACTTGCCTGCAAAGGGCACGGGCGCCGTGAGCAGGCCGTGCTCGAGCAGATCGTAGATCGCCCGCATCGGCTCTTGCGCCGGCCCGTAGGCTGCGGCGAAGAAGTCAGCCAGCAGCGCATCAACATCCGCGTTCGGGTTCCACAGCAGGTGCGCGAGGACCCAGGTGCGTTCGCGCGGCAGCCAGACGTTCGGGTTGATCTCGGTAAACCAGCCATCCGCGCCCAGATCGCGATACCAGCGCAGATCCTCCGCCAGCACCCGCACATCGGGCAAGTTCACGCCGCCCACGTACTCGCGGATGAGCAGACGGTCCGCACGCTCCGCCCAGCCGATGGTCTGCTCGCGCGCGAGTGCGTCGGCCTCGTTGCTCGGGTCGCTCACCGGGCGGTTGAAGCCGCTGCGGGTGAGGCAGTACTCGGCTATCAGGTTCGGCGCCACATCGAAGGAACTCGGGCCGTCGTAGAAGTTCGTGTACGCAAGCTGCAGCAGGACGCGGTCATCATGCTCCTGCGCCACCCTCTGCGCGACTTCATTCGACCAGCCGAAGACAAGATCTGAGAGCCACTGCGGCTGCGGCCGGTCGCGGCGATACTGCGACAGGCAGTTCGGGCAGGTGCAGAAGCCCCAGCCATCGTTCATCGCGATGCCGATGACATCCATCACTTCATACTCAGATGCGTAGGCGTTGACGCGGTCGGCGAAAACCGCGGGGGACTCGGTGTTGCTGAGGCATATCTGCGTGCCCCCGCCGCCGATCTCCCGACGGTGCCCGTCATCCATGCCGAAATACTCCGGGTGCTCGGCGAAGTACTCCTTGTTCGGCAGCCAGTAGCCCATCGTGTGCCCGCCGCCGAGAGGCCGGATGCCAAGCGGCTCCAGCAGCGGCCCCGTGTGCCAGAGGCGGTCAACGTGCATGGCCTTGCGATTGAAGCGCAGGCGCGACATCCATTCGGAGGCGTCCTGATCCCAGTGGTAGGCCACGCTGACGGTGTGCAGGGCGCGGATGGCAAGTTGCGCCTCATCGCGATAGACGCCCTCAGGCACGCTGAGCGACCGGCGCTCAGGCACCTCGGTCCACAGCACCCCCGGCGCCAGCCAGCGCACTCCGACAAAGCGCCGCAGGAAGTCATCTGCGCCAAACAGTACGCAGCCCGGATCGGGGCCCTCGATGACGATCCCATCGGCGCTGACGCGGATCTCATACGCGTCCGTAGCGCGCTGCAGCGGCGTGGTGGGGTAGCCCTGCCAGTCTCCCACACGCAGTTCGATCGCCGCCCCCTCCGCATGAGTTGCGATGGGTAACTCAGCGCCAGTTGATCGCTTCACATACTCCTGAAGCTCCTGCGCGGCGCGCTGCACCGCGGGGTGTGCGTCATCGGCGCGAATGATCGAGCAGGCAGGGACGCCCTCGGAGACCACGCTGAAGTTGGCGTAAGCGTTTGCGGCGAAGACGAGCACGATCGGCAGAGCGTAGAGCAGGCGCATTTGGCTCTCTCCCACAAAGCGGCATCGGCCCTTTGCGGTAAATGCGCCGGGACTGGCCGCCGCTCCTCCCTTCGGGGCCTGTATCGTGACCAACCCGAGTGCCAGGAATGACCCAGATCGCCAGGTAGAGCGGGCACCCTCGCCCGCTCGCGCGAACAACAACGGCTTCTTTAACAGGGCGGCGCTATCGCGCCGCACAGGTGGCGGCTTCGCCGCAGACAGGCAACGGCACAGGTAAAGGCAACGACTCAGAAGGTGGCGGCAACGGCTTTGCACCCCGCTCGAAGGGATCCGCGGCTGTTGACTCGGAAGGACTGCGTGCCATGCAGAGTGAATACCCCTGCGACCCCTCAGGCTGATCGAGAGGAGCCTTCGCCACCATGCGTCCACTGATGCTGCTGCTCGCCGTCATAGCCGCTCCGGCCTTCGCGCAGGAGCCGACGCTGCTCTTCCATGCCGACTTCGATGAAGCCCTCGACGCCACACTCGCCGCCGGAGATGGGACCGCCACGCTGCTGCGGCGCGCCGAGAACGCCGACGAAGTGATCGAGCAGATCGACTACACCGATGGCGTCTCCGGCCGGGCGGTCATAGCCGATGAACGTTACGTCAGCTACCCCGGCGGCGCGAACATCAACGCCGAGGCTGGAACGGTGGAGGTGTGGGTGAAGCCGATAGACTGGGCGGGTGACGACGACCTCTTCCACGTCTTCTTCACCACCTCAAAGGAGCCCGGCTGGCTGATCCTCTACAAGTACCTGCGCACTGGGTCCGACACCGGTATCTCCCGCGCGATGGCCTTCTATGTGCAGGGCGATCCGGGCGATGAGGGGTTGCTGAAGACCGCCGTCCCCTCAACGCACGTGCAGTGGCAGCCCGGCGTCTGGCACCACGTGGCGGGGACCTGGGAGAAAGGTCGCGCGGCGCTCTACCTCGACGGCGCGATGGTCGCCGAGCGGATCGGCGGGGCCGCACCCATCGGCGAGTTCTCGCAGATCATGTTCGGGCAGCCGTGGGGCGACCCCGGTCCGCGCACGATGGCGCTTGATGAGGCGCGCGTCTGGGACGCGCCACTGAGCGGCGAAGCGATCCGCGCCAGCTTCGCGGCAGGTCTCTCGCGCCTCGCCGAACACTCGCCGGATCAGATGCCGCGCGCGGATGCCATCGTGCAGGCGCTGGGTTTCCCGGTAGAGGATCGCATCGCCATCTACGTGAGCGCAGCGGGAGCCGCTGCTGCCCCGGGCGCTCTCTCCGCGCAACTGTCGGTCGTGCCGCAGGGCGGCGAAACGCCCGTCCATCAGCAGGACCTGCCCGCCTTCAATACCGCCCGTGAACTCTTTGCCTACATTCCCACCGCGGAGATCGAGCCGGGGCTCTACGATCTCAACGTGACGATCGGCGCACCGGGGATCGAGCCTCTGCATGCCACCACGCAGCACGAGGTGCCCGCGCGGCCCGAGTGGTGGGGCAATGACCTCGGCAAAAGTGACGCGATCCTGCCGCCCTACGAACCGATCCGCACAGATGGACTCGTGCTCAGCCCGTGGGGGCGCGACTATGACTTCACGGATGCGCTGATCCTGCGCGGGCTCATCGCTCACCCCGACCCGAACGCGCAGATATCAGAGCTTGCCTCGCGCTTCCACCAGACGCGCGATCTGCTCGCCGGGCCTGTCGCCGTAGCGGGCAGCGTGGATGGCCGCGAGGTGCGCGTCATGGGCGGCGATACGCGCGCGGCGTCCATCGCCGACGAGCAGGTGCTGCTGAGTTCGCGCGCTGAAGAGGCGGGCATCAGCTTCGAGACTGCGACGACCTTCGACTATGACGGTCTCGCGCAGGTCTCGCTGACCATCATCGCTCCCGTGGGCGCGCAGTTGCGCGACATGCGGCTGGAGATCCCGCTGCACACCGACCAGGTCACGCTGATGAACTTCAACTCCGTGGACGGCAACAAGATGACGAGCATGGCGGGCGCCGTGCCTGAGGGCGAGGGTGTTGTCTGGGAGAACTCGTGGCTGCCGCTGATCTGGCTCGGCGATGAGTACCGCGGCCTCTGCTGGTTCAACGACCGCTACGACGGCTGGTCGGGCGACATCATGCAGCGCGGGCGCATCCAGCTTGTGCGCGAGGGGGACGTCACCACGCTGCGGCTGAACTTCGCGCCGGAGCTTGCCGCGGACGGAGAGCCGATCACTCTGAACTTCTGCCTCGCAGGGACCCCCACGCGCACGATGCCCGCAGGCTGGCGCGGACTGGTGCGCGATGGTGTAGTGCAAAAGCCTGAGCCGCGCGATCGCGTCGATCGTGCGCTGGAGGTGCCGGTGGACTTCCGCGTCTGGTGGTCATCGGGGCCGGGGATGGTCGAGCACTACGCCTACCCCTCGCCGATCCACCCCGAAGAGGCCTACCGCGAGGTGTGGAACCACGCCGAGGGCGTCTCCGACATCCAGCATCACTACCCGAACAACGTGACCGCAGGCAAGCCGATGTCGCGGGCGTTCTATGGCGACTGGGCGAACCAGTGCACCGCCGATCTGCTCCACAGGCTGACGCTCGTGCCACCCGATGGAGGCCGCGTGGACTGGAACACGAGCATCGTGGACTGGTGGTGCTGGGAGATCAACCGGATGATGGAGTGGGGCCTTGATGGCATGTACATTGATGACCCCTACATCTACCCGAGCTTCAATGACCGCACCGGCGGGGCGGTGCGCGAGGAGGATGGCAACGTCCGCCCCAGCTACGGCATGCTCGGCCTGCGCGAGTACTTCCGCCGCATCCGCACGCTGGCCTTCGAGCACTCCGAGCAGCCGTGGATTGACATACACATGTCCGGGCAACTGATGCTGCCCTTCTACCTCTACTGCGACAGCTTCCTCAACGGCGAGCACCTGAATATGCTGCTTAGCAAGGAGGCGCCGGACTACCTCGCGGTGCTGCCGGTGGCGGAACTCAAGGCGCAGTACATGGGCTACCAGTGGGGCCTCGCGCCCTTCCTGCTGCCCGAACTGCCCGAGGGCTTCCGGCAGTCGGTCCCGCATACTCGCGAGATAATCGCCTACTTCCTCCCGCATGACGTCTACTTCTGGCGCGCGTGGTCCGATCCGCCCACCCTCAACGCCGCCCTCAAGCCGCTGCAGGTGGACTTCGGCATCGGCGCCGCGGACAACCGCTTCCTGCCCTACTGGGAGGCGGGCGATGTCATCGGCGGGCAGAGCGACGCCCTCGTCTGCTCCGCGCATATCAAGCCGGGGCGCGTGATGCTGGTGATCGGCAACTGGTCGGACGAGGCGGCGCAGTTTGACCTCGCGCTTGACCTGCAGGCGCTGGGCCTCGATGGCGTGGCGAACCTGCAGGCGACCGACCCGGTTGATAGCGCTCAGATGAGGCTGGAGGGCGGACGCCTCACCGGCGAGATCGCCCGCCGCGACTACCGGCTGGTGCTGCTGGCGGGAGGGGAGTAACGCCGCTTCAGCCCCTACCGGCGTTCGTAATCCAGCACCTTCGTGCTGTAGATCCCGCGGACCGGATCGGCGGTCTCTGCCATCCAGTCGAAGAGCCGCTCGCGGAGCGCCATCGCACCGTCGCGATAGTCGGGCTGGCGCAGCACGTTCACCATCTCATGCGGATCGCGGGCAAGGTCATACAGCTCATCCTCGCCCGCAGCATTCCAGCCGTACTTCAGGTCGCCCATGCGGATCGTCCGCTGGCTCAGCGATACGTTGTTCACGCCATGAAACTCCGTCACCGCGCAGTCGCGCCATTCATTCGGGCGCCCCTCGATCAGCGGCAGCAGCGAGCGCCCATGCAGCACCTCCGGCTCATACGCGGCTCCGGCTGCGTCGCAGATCGTCGGGTAGACGTCCGCGTTCGAGGCGAACTCCTGCCGCACCTCGCCCGCGTGTGAGCCATCCGGGTGGCGCACGATCATCCCGATCCGGTGCGTCTCCTCGAAGTGGTGCCAGCCCTTGTCGGTGAGGCCGCCGTGGCTGCCGCAGGTCTCACCGTGGTCGCTGGTGAAGATGATCAGCGTCTCCTCAAGCTGCCCCGACTCGCGCAGGTACTCCACGATCCGCCCGATTTCGTAGTCAATGAGCGTGGTGAAGGCGTAGTAGTAGCGCAGCATCTCCGCCCAGTCCTCCCAGGCCAGCCGCTCGGCGTGCGGGTGAAGCTTCGTCTGGTGCGGGCCGCAGATATTGCGCGCGGGCCAGCCGTAGTTCGGCCATGGCTCGATCAGCATGTCACGGTAGAGGTCCACGAACTCTCGGGGCGCGTAGTAGGGCCCGTGCGGCCCCCAGTTGTTGTGCCAGATGAACCAGCGGTCGCCATCGCTGCGGAAGCGCTCCGCCAGCGAGATGGTATTCTCTGCGAGGAAATGCGGCACGGTGCTCTCCACCGGCCCGGCAAGCTCACCGGCAGGCACCGGCATCGGCTTGCCCTCCGGCCAGTCGAGCACTCGATGCTCATAGCCGCGCTCGGCGAGGTACTGCTGGTACTCCGGGTAGTGGAAGCCGCCGCCGCCATGGCCGGGGAAGTCCTGACCCTCAAAGCCGCGGTTGGTCGGAAGCGCGGGCTGATTCGGCATACCGTAGCGCTTCCTGTCGGGGGTCCCGAGGTGCCACTTTCCGGTGTAACCGCAGCGGTAGCCGGCGTCGCGCAGTCGGTATGAGAGCAGGTCCTCGCGGTCGGGAAGCTCATGGAGCGAGCAGCCGAGGTTGCCCACGTTCGAGCAGATTCCGTGGCTGTGCGGATAGAGGCCGGTCATGATCGTCCCCCGCGTGGGGGAGCACACCGGGCAGGCCGCGTAGGCTGTCTCGAAGCGCACGCCCTCCTTCGCGAGGCGGTCGATGTTCGGCGTGAGGCATGGCGTTTCGCCGTAGCAGCCGAGCGCTGAGAGACGATGCTGGTCGGTGAACAGCAGCAGGATGTTCGGTGTGTCGGGCATGGTCAGCTTCCTCCCGAGGCGTCCTCTCTGCGCGCGAACATCGGGTTCCTGTGGCGGCCGAGGGTCACGTCATCGGCATACTCATGCGCGAGAAGCGCGGGCTTGAGCGTCCAGCACTGGCTGCGCGTGTGCTCAAGGATCGGCGTCTGGCGGAAGCCCAGCCCGTGCGGCCGCCAGTTTCGGAAGCTCCGTGCGATTTCCAGCGCCTCCCGCACGCCGGGGATCGCGTCCACCGTCGCCGCTCGAGCCTCATCCGCGGGCAGCGGCCGGCCCAGCGCCTCGCTCGCAAGCACCATCAGCGCCTGCGCGGGCGTGATCGATCCGCAGACCTCGCTCAATTTCGCGGGCAGGTAGCCCGAGCCGTAGCAGGCGGACACTATCTCCTCCGCTACCGGCAGCACCGGAGCATCCTCAGGCCGCGGTGCGGGCAGACTCTCCGTCTCGATCGGCCCCATCACCTGCGGGACCTCGTAGCTGTCTGCGGGCTTGAGCAGCCGTTTCGCGAGCAGAAAGAGCATCTCCCCGGCGCTCAGTTCGTCGGTCCAGGTGGGGCCGCCGTTCGCCAGCACCGCCTCCGCGGCGCGCAGGATCACCTCGTCGGCAACGCGCACCGGGCGCGCGCCAAAGAGTTCGATGATACCGGCGACGTCCGTCCACTCCACGTCCGGGTGCGCGACGAGCTTTTTCACGAGCCGCTCGAAGTTCTTCAGCACCAGGTCGATAGACACGCCTTCCATCATCTCTGGCGCGCGCCACCGCTCCGGCTCGGGTGCGGCGCCGCGAATCCAGTTGAGCGCGCAGGGGAACTCCTTCATGATCGTGATTAGCGGATGACAGCCGAACATGGCGGTGTAGGTGTGTTCGCGAGCGCGTTCGCTCAGATAGCCGTCAACCTTCGCAAGCTGTTCCTCGAACTTCGGCGTGTCGCAGTAGTATTTGTCGAAGTGGAAGCCCGCCTGATAGCCGCCTATGACCAGGTTCTGGCAGTACCACGCCACGTTGCTTCCCGACAGGCGGAAGGGCGGGTGGAAGAAGGGCTTGCCAAGCAGCCCCGCCGCATAGACGATCTGCGCCGCGAAGGTCCCGCCGTGGCGAGTGAGGGCCGAGCACTTCCCGAAGATGCGCTCCAGCGCCTGGAAGCCCGGAAGCTCGCGAAAAAGCGTCCGCTCGACGCCCTCGAACCAAGGAAGCTGGGAGACCTCCTCGGCGGTGGTCGGATGGATCGACCCGCGGTCGAAGTGCAGGCTCACGTCATGCTCGCTGAGGGCCGCGATGACCTCGCTCTGCCGGTGGCGCTCCATGAAGCGCGCTTTCTCTCCGTGGATGTGAAAGCAGCCCGGGAGTCCGTGGCGCGTCATGATCTCCGCAAGCTGTCGCGGAAGCTGTTGCACCGGATGGTCCGGCGGCGAGATAAAGTCCTCGGTGTCGAAGTAGATCAGCGAGTACATGCGCGCATCCTCCCTTGCCTGCGGCGTACGGCCTGCTTCTTCCCTCCGGCGGGCGGGGAGGCCTTCGTCAATGCCGCTGCAGGTGCGGAAGCAGGCGAAGTCGAAGTGGGCCCCTCCGCAGGGCGCCGTCGATCATCGAAGCGACAGGAGCATCAGATGAAGGTCAGCATTCTCTCTCCCGATGACAACCTGCACCGCGTGCATACCTACTTCAAGGGCTCGCCCTACCACCCGGATGGCAAGAGCGTGCTTTACACGCGCTTCGAGAGACTGGGGGGCACCTCCGAAATCTGCACGATGGATCTGGGGTCGGGGAAGGAAAGGGTGCTGGGGGAGTCGTCCTACTTCACCTACCACAGCGGCTCCTCGCCCTACTTCTGTGACGGCGGCAGCAGCGTCATATACCAGGACAGCGAGACATCGGTGGTGCGCCACAACCTGAGGAGCGGCAAACAGAAGCGCTTCGACGGCAATATCTGCGTCTACTCCGGTATGCTGGATAAGCACTTCATCGAGATCGACTCGGACTTCCCCATCGAAGAGCAGGGCGCGATGGGCATCTACATTCGGAAGATAGACGGCACCGGCCGCCGCTGCCTCGCCACGGTGGACGACCTCCTCGATGCCAACCCGCAGGGGCACAGCATCCGCGGCTCAAAGGTCCTCCTGCGCCTCGGAGCCGAGATCCGCCCCGACCAGCAGCAGATTGTCCTCTTCCTGGTCACTCAGCAGGGGACGCTGGTGCGTGACTACTACCTCTGCGGGATGGACGGCTCGGACCTGGACTTCCACGGCAGGCTCGGAACGCACATCATGTGGCACCCGGACTGCCGCAACATCATAGCCTTCGTGCGCCCCACCGGCTGCTCATACTTCGGCCACCTGCGCGGTCAGGACACGAACTGGAACTACGGGCTGCTGGCGAGCTATAATACCGTTACGCGGCGGATGCGCATCCTGTCACGAAGGAAGATCCTCGGCGGCTGCCACCCCTCGCCCTCACCCGATGGCAAGCTGGCGGTGCTCGACAGCCTGCAGACAGACGAGCTTCAGATCTTGCTGTATGACTATGAGGCCCGCGGGATGAAAAGGCTCGTCCGCGAGCCGCGGGACCTCGAGGTGGAGCAGAAGTCCGAGGACCGGCTCAGTGGCTACACCCACGGCTACAAGCACTACGACATCAACGCCCACCCGGCGTTCTCGCACGACAGCCGCAGGATCCTCTACAACTCCTGCACCGCCGGCCGGGTGGAACTGGCGCAGATAGAGCTTTAGGCCCGACAAGTCTCCCTCCGCCATGCCCTGCCCGTATTCCACTCGGTGGGGTTCCAGTGCCGCGATGCAGGATCATCATCCTCTCCGGCAGCAGGAATCGAGAGCGGTTGTGCGGAAGGTATTGGCTTGCAGGCGCGGGGCCTGCGTCATCTCCCGGTTCCCCCATCCTTTGCACAGAGACACTCCATGGAGGCAACGCAACATGTCACAAAGTCGACCGCTGGTGTTCTCACTGCTCGTGTTCGTGCTGCTGCTGCCCGCCGTTGTGTTGGCTCAGCAGCCGACCACGAAGACGTTCCACCTCACCCTGCGCACGCGCGTTGACGCGCCGATGCGCATGATGGGTATGCCGGATATGCAGATCCCGGGCATGCCCACCGGAGAGCCACAGCGCAGTGTCATCGGCCGCGCGGTCTATGAGGAGGCCGCGGTCGAACCGATCTTCGTGACCGTGCCTGAGGACCTGCAGTTCGCCGACAACCGCCTCGTCCTGCGCCTGCCCGTCCCTGTGACGGCCGAGGAGGGAGAGGACGAGGGGAACGATGATGAGACCCCCGAGAAGACCCCCGACATGGAGATGACCAACACGCTCTACTGGCATCCGGATGAGGCCCGTGGTCCGGTCACAGAGACGTTTACCGTCGAGGGCGGACAGGGGTCTGCCGGCGGCATGGGCATGACCATGCCGGATCTGTCGCGGATCGTGCAGGAGGTCAACAACCGCGAGGCCGAGGGCTCGGAGGTCGTGAAGCCGAAGACCGTTGTCGGGCGGGGCGACTACGTGCTCAACACCGCCGGAACCGCAACTCTCGACGGCTTTCTGCCGCCGCTGAAGATGATCGCGCCCGATATGAGCCAGCTTGCGCCAGCCGAGGGCATCACCGTGCAGTGGGAGCCGATCGCAGGCGCCCGTGGCTACCTCGTGTCGGCGATGGGCACAAACATGGACGGCGACGAGGACGCCATGAAGATGACCATCATCTCCTGGTACAGCACGATCAATGAGCCGCCCATGCGTATCCGTGGCGGCTATCAGCAGGAGACGACCATCGCCGACGACCTGCGCGATGGCGTCCTGCTGCCCGGCGACACCACCAGTTGCGTGGTCCCGGCGGGCATCTTCGATGACATCATGATGCTGACGATCACGGTGGAGGCCATCGGCAACGACTTCTACAGCAACGAGCAGGGTACCACCGTCTTCGGCACCATCCGATCCGAGTGGTCCGGCATGGGGATGATCATGAACATGGGCGCATAGCCCTGTCACATCGAAGCCTCTTTCGCGCGCCCCATGCCATCCGGCGTGGGGCGCGCTTTATTCGCGGGAGCCGCAGACCCCGTCGCGCCCAACGCCACCATCACCGCCGCCTCGTCTTCGTCCAACGCCGAGCGGCGAGCGAGTCGAGTTGGTGCAGATAAGGCTTCTGCGGCGGCGTTTTACTCCCGCAGGAGCAGCCCTCTGCCGCGCAACTCGCGCTTGAGCACCTTCCCGGTGGCGGAGCGCGGCAGTTCGTGCATGAAGCGGATCGTGCGCGGCACCTTGTAACGCGCCAGGTGCTCGAAGCAGTGCGCCACGATCTCCTTCTCACTCACATTGGCGCTCTCGCTCAACTCCACCCATGCGCAGACGCGCTCACCGCGCAGTTTCGAGCACTCGCCCACCACCGCAACATCGCTGATGCCCGGCAGCAGGCGGATGACGTCCTCGACCTCGCGCGGATAGACATTCAGCCCGCCGACGATAATCATGTCCGTCTTGCGGTCCACGATGTAGATGAAGCCATCCTCGTCCACGTGGCCGAGGTCACCGGTGTAGAGCCAGCCATCGCGCACCGTCTGGGCGGTCTTCTCCTCGTCATGCCAGTAGCCGCGCATGATGTTCGGGCCGCGCGCGCAGATCTCGCCGATCTCTCCGATCTTCTTCTCCTTGCCCTCGTCGTCGCGTATCTCCACCTCGACGCCCGGCAGCGGCGGGCCGACCGAGCCTATCTTGCGGCTCTCGCGCGTGCGGTTGACGCTGATCACCGGCGAGGCCTCCGTCGGCCCGTAGCCCTCAAGCAGCGTGGTGTCGTAGCGTTCCTCGATGATCGGCGTAAGCTCCAGCGGCAGCGCGGCGCCGCCGGAGATGCATAGCCGCAGCGTGGGGAGTTTCGGCCCCTGCGGGCTCTTCATGGCGGCGAGCACCGCGAACATGGACGGCACGCCGCAGAAGATCGTCACGCCCGCCTGTTCGATCGCCTGCAGCACCGCCAGCGGCTCGAATCGCGGCAGGTGTACGGTGGCCGCGCCGAGCACAATCGGTATCGCCAGCGTCACGGTCGCGCCGAAGATATGGAACAGCGGCAGCACCGCGAGGAAGACGTCCTCCTCGGTCATCGCCACCGCCTCGATAGAGGCCAGCGCATTCGACAGGATGTTGCCGTGCGTCAGCATGGCGCCCTTGGGGCGGCCGGTGGTGCCGGAGGTATACTGTAGCACCGCGATCTGCTCGGCATCAGGCGGAGGCGGCAGCGTGGACGGATCGCCCGTCATCAGCGCGCGGAAGTCCAGCGCGCCCTCGGGCACATCTCTACCCGCGACAACCACGCGCTCCACGCAGTCACAGCGTTGGCCCATCGCCAACGCCAGCGGCGCGGTAACCTCCACCGCCACCAGCATCTTCGCTCCCGAGTCGCTGACGATCCACTCGACCTCATCGGGCGCGAGGATCGGGTTCATCGGCACCGCCATCGCTCCGAGGCGCGAGGCGGCAAGGTAGCTCAGCGTAAACTGCGGGCAGTTCGGCAGCAGCAGAGCCACGCGGTCGCTGGCGCCGACGCCCAGCGAGGCCATCCCCGCCGCGATCCTCTCGACCGCAGCGAAAAGCTCCCCGTAGCTGAGCACCTCATCGCCGAAGATGATCGCCGGCCTCTCCGCATGGAGCGCTGCGGTCTGTTCCAGCACGACGGGCAGTGAATCCATCAGAACGTGCCTCCATCGCCTTGCTCCAACCAGACAGCGTGGCATTTCTGCAAAGCAGGGGTAGCTACCTGCGCCGTTGGCGCGAACGCTGCGGCGGCCTGGCGCGTCTGAGGCACTGAAGCGAACCGATCGACCTGAGAGACAGGTTCGTCGGCGCTCAGGAGCGAAGTAGCCTTGCGGTCGGAATATGTACTCTCGTTATGCACTGGATCTGCGAAAGAGGTGTTCCATGAAACAAGCTCTGTTGATTGCCAGCCTGATCATCCTCGGCGCCATCTCGGCGAGTTGCGCGCCCGTTGCTGTAGTGGAGGACGGCGCGAGCGAGTTCTCTATCGTTCACGCGCCCGACGCACCTCCATCAGTAGTCGCTGCCGCGCAGGACCTGCAGAAGTACATCGCCGAGGCCTCCGGAGCGACACTGCCGATTGTCACCGAGGCCACCGCTCCAGCGATCATGCTCGGTGACGCCGCAGGCCTCGACCTCGCCGATGTCGCGCTTGAGGGCTTCCGCATCGTGACGCGCGACGGTAACGTGCTCATCGCCGGACCTGACACGGCTGATGACGAACGCACCCTGCAGGGCGGCACCTCCAGGGGCACCCGCAACGGTGTCTCGCGCTTCCTCGAGGAGTTCGTCAACGTCCGCTGGCTGATGCCGACCGACGTGGGCGATGACGTCCCGGAGATGCGCACGATCACCGTGCCCGACACCGATATGACGGACGCCCCGTTCTTCCTCAACCGCCGCCTGCCGTACACGCAGGAGAGGACGCCGGAGGTGCAGGAGTGGTGGGCGCGGCAGGGCCTCGGCTACAGCCTGTTGCTCTCGCACGGCCACAACTTCGCGCGCACCATCCCCACCGAGCTTTACGATGAGCATCCCGACTGGTTCCCGATGTTCAACGGCCAGCGAGTTCCCCCCGTGGGGCGTTACAAGCTGTGCCTGACCAACGAGGGGCTGATCAACGCTTTCGCTCAGGCCGCTATCAGGCACTTCGACGAGAACCCGTCTTCGGCGGTCTACTCGCTCTCGCCCTCCGACAGCGCGGGCTGGTGCACCTGCCCCGACTGCGAGGCACTCTACGAGACCGACCCGGAGGGGAACCTCTCGGTCACTCCCGCGGTACTGAACTTCTACAACGAAGTCGGCAAGATCGTCGGCGAGAAGTATCCGGAGAAGGTCCTCGCCGGCTATGTCTACGCCGCCTACGTCTACCCGCCGCAGGAGACGATAGAACTCGAGCCTAATGTATTCCTCGTCTGGGCGCCGAACATGGACTACGGCTACACGCTCTTTCAGCCGGAGCTTCAGGAGACGTGGGAGGGCCTGGCGCAGCAGTGGTCGCAGTTCACCGACAAGATCGCCTACTACGACCTGCCGACCTCGCTCTCCAACTCCGCCGGCGCACCGAGCCCGCCCGGAGTGGAGATCCTCGAGTTCCTCTACCCGCGGCTGAAGCAGTACAACATGAAGGGCGTTTACGTCTACGGCCAGTCCGCATGGGGCACCGGCGCGCCGAGCAACTACCTGCTCGCGAAGCTCGCATGGGACCCGGAGGCGGATGTTCGCGCGCTGCTGGATGAGTTCATGCAGCGCGCCTACCACGAGGGCGCGCCGGAGATCGGGCAGCTTTACGCCATGCTCGACGCCGAGGTGAAGCGCCACTTCCTCGCCAATGACGATGCGCACTACACCCTGACGCCGAAGATCATGGAGGACGTCTACGCACGCAACTTCAGCGAGATGGAGCGGCTCTACCGCGCCGCCGAAGCAAAAGTGACCGACGCGAACGCCAAGACCCGCCTGGAGTGGCTCGGCTGGAACCTGACGATCCTGCACTGGAACCTGCGGCAGTTCAAGATGCTGGAGGAGCCGACGGCGTCGAGCTTCTACATGCCCGATGCCGACTTCTTCGCGTGGTTCGCCGAGCGCAAAGGGTCACTCGCTCTGCGGCCCGAATCTTCCAGCACCAGTGCCGCCGCGATCAAGCAGGTGGCCGTCAGCGCAGTTGATGAGGCGCCCAACGCTGAGGAGCCACAGATCTTCTATCTGCGCGGCGACCAGCATGCCGTGATCCTGCCGACCGCCGATACCGCCACCGTGAGCTTCCGCAACATAAGCGCGCGCGGCAGGCTCGTGCAGTACACCGTCTACGGAGCGAACGGCGAGGAGATCTCCGCGGGAATCATGAGCGCGGAAGTCCCGATCACGCTGGACGCCGCCGGTTCGCCGCACTACCACCTGATGGTCAGCGCCGGCTCCGCGAGCTTCGCCATGGGGGTTGATGGTGGCGCATGGGCGCTATCTGACAGCGTGGGCGAAGGCGGCCTGCACCTGCTCAACCGCGTGACGCCGCTCTACTTCGAGGTGCCCGCCGGCTGCACGAACTTCAGCCTGTCGATCGCAGGGACGCCCCCGGGCGAGACTGCGGCAGGGACACTCTACGCGCCCGATGGGCGGCAGGTGGAGACCTTCCGCGTGGTCGAGGTCCCGGTAGATCGCAAGCAGATCACGGTCGGGCCGAACGATGCCGGCTGGTGGAAGCTCACGCTGGAGCAGGCCGAGGTGGGCGTCATTGACGACGTCTACGTCAACATCAGCAACGACCTGCCGCAGTGGTTCTCGCCGGACCCGGGCGCCGCTTTGAGCGTGCGCGAGGCGAGATAAGCCGCTGAGCGCTCTGCCGGGCAGGTTCGGCAGAGGCCATGGCGCTGCCTACGGTAGAAAGGCCTCCGCGGAACCGTTGTTGGGTCCGCGGAGGTCCGGTCATGTGTCATAGCCCCTCCACCACCGGATGCGGCGGGCCGTCGCTGTGATGGCGCCGCCCGCAACTGTGGTCGCGTCGTGACGATACGTTCGCGGGAGGATCGAGGAGGACGCAGCTTATGGAGTCGGTGTTCATCCACGTTGTGCAGATACTCGCGGTTGCTGCGGCTGTTGGAGTCATTGGAACGCTCCTGCGGCAGCCGTTGATCATCTCATTCATCGCGGTCGGTCTCATCGTGGGGCCATGGGTGCTGGGTATTGTCCATCCTGAGTCCGCGCCGGGGCTGCTGGGCGTCGTGCAGTTGCTGGGGGATATGGGCATCGCCCTGCTGCTCTTTGGCGTGGGCCTGACGCTCAACCTCAGCAACATGCGCACCATGGGAAGTGTGGCGTTGGCGGCCGGGATCGGACAGATGGTATTCACTATCCTCTTCGGATCGCTGCTCGCCGTCGCCCTCGGCATGTCGGGCATGGCACCGATCTACGTGGGCATCGCTCTGGCGATGTCGAGCGCAGTCATTCCGATGAAGATCCTCGCCGACAGGGGTGAGGTGGAGTCCCTGCACGGGCGCGTTGCCATCGGAGCGCTGATCATACAGGACGTTGGAGTCATCGCCGGCATCGTCATCCTGTCAGCACTTGGGGCGGTTGACAACAGCGATGGTTCGATGCGCGCTCAACTCGCCGCGGTGCTCCTCAATGGTGTGCTGCTGGTGGCGGCCACAGCGCTCCTCGCACGCTTCGTGCTTCCACGATTGGTCGACTTCCTCAACCGCTCGGCAGAACTCGTAGTGCTGTTCGCGGTGACATGGGCGATTGGCTTCGCCGTCGTCGCTGAGACCGTCGGGCTCAGCCGCGAGTTTGGCGCGTTCCTCGCAGGTATCGCCTTTGCCTCGACACGGTATCGGGAGGCCTTTGCTGCTCCGCTGTCGAGGCTGCGCGACTTCCTGCTGGTGTTCTTCTTCGTTGGCCTCGGGGCCACGCTCGATCCGGCAATCCTGCGCGCCCAGGTGTCCCAGGCGGCGGTTTTCGCCCTGTTCGTCCTGCTCGGCAACACGGCGATAGTGATGGTCATCATGGGGCTGATGGGCTACCGCAGCCGCACCAGCTTCTTCACCGGCACCGCGCTTGCGCAGACGAGCGTGTTCTCCCTGGTCGTCGCGGCGATGGGTGTGTCGCTGGGACACATCACTGTCGACACCCTCGGACTCATCACGCTTGTTGCCTTCGTGACGATCGGCGTGTGCACGTACGTTCTGACCTACTCATCGCCGATCTATGAGCGGCTCAGGCGGGTCCTGAGCATCTTCGAGCGCAAGCGGCCGTTCCGCGAGCTATCTCTGGAGGAGAAGGTGCCCGAGGCAGAGGCGGCCGAGGTCGTGGTGCTTGGTCTGGGCAGGTTCGGGGGTGGCATCATACGCGGACTGCAGTTGCGACAGCGGAAGATACTGGGCGTGGACTTCGACCCCGAAGTGCTATCGCGGTGGACTGCCAAAGGGCTTCCGGTCGCTTATGGCGATATTGCCGATGCTGAGATGCTCCGCAGCCTGCCTCTCGACACAGCGGGCGTGATCGTCGCTGCGGTGCCCGGGCTTGCCACAAACCTCGAGATTCGCCGGGTACTGGAGCGGCTCGGCTACACCGGGCGCGTTGCGCTGACCGCGCAGACAGAGGCCGAGGCGGCCGCGTTGCGCGCGGCCGGAGCCGACATCGTCCTCGAGCTATTCGCATACGCGGCTGAACACTCCGCGGAGGCCGTGAGCGCCGCGCTGCACGCGATCCCGGACCATCCCGATCTGCCGCTGGCTCTCGCCGATGTTCGGCTCCCTGCAGGGTCCACCCTCGTAGGCCGCCAGCTACGCGAGGCCACGGTGCGAGCCGAGAGCGGCGCGACAATCATCGCGGTAAGCCGAGCTGGAAGAGCCATCTTCGACCCTGATCCGGACCTGCAGCTCTTCCCCGGGGACCACCTCATCATGATGGGTTCCGCGGAGGAGTTGCTGCGCGCGCAGGACTACCTGCAGCACCAGGAGTTCGAGGACCAGCCCGACTACGAGTTCGCCATCGAGAGTATTGATCTTGACGCCGAATCCGAACTGACGGGGCATACGCTCGCCGAGCTTGATTTCCGCAACAGGTACGGAGCCACGGTCATCGGAATCGAGCGCGGTGAGGGTCAGTTCATCACACCCGCGCCGCACGAGCCTCTGCAGGCCGGCGACCGGCTCTACGTCGCCTGCCATCGCTGCGCGCTGGAGAACATCCCCTCCTGAGCTGTGCCATCTTCCCCGCGCGGCAGGGCACAGTGCGGGGAGGGGCGAACCTCCTGCGCGTACCCAACGCCCCCTCCGGTGGAGGCCGATTATGCGCGCGATCATCGTCCGCGTGTTGCTGTGCGCCCTGTGCGCACTCCCTGCCGCGGCGCAGCCCGTTACGCTGGTGGAGGACGGGCGCAGCGACTTCGCTATCGTCCACGCTCCCGATTCCCCACCGTCAGTCACTCAAGCCGCGCAGGACCTGCAGAGCTACATCCTGCGCGCGACCGGGGCGGAGTTGCCCATCGCCACTGAGGCGCATGAGCCGGCGATCATCCTTGGCGCCGCCACCGGCCTGGACACGGGCGCCATGCCGCTCGAGGGCTTCCGCATCGTAACGCGCGATGGCAACCTGCTGATCGCCGGCCCGGACACCGCCGAGGGTGAGCGCACGCCTGAAGGCGGCACCTCGGCCGGCACGCGCAATGGCGTATATGCGCTGCTTGAACGCTACCTCGGCGTCCGCTGGCTGATGCCCGGCGAGCACGGCGATCATGTGCCGACCGTGGAGACGCTGACGATCCCCGAGACCGACTGGCAGGATGCCCCGTTCTTCGCGAACCGCCGCCTGCCGTACGTTCATCCCGAGCGCCCCGAGGTGCAGGACTGGCTACTGCGCCAGCGCGTGGCGATCTTGCACGGGCCGGAGGGGCAGTCGCTGCAGCTTTACCACGGGCACAACTGGAAGACCGTCCCACCGGAGGCCTTCGAGGCACACCCGGAATGGTTCGCGGAACATGGCGGCGAGCGGATGCCGCCAACCGGCGAGTACAAGCTCTGTGTGTCGAATCCCGAGGTGGTTGAGCAGTTCGCGCAGGCGGCCATGAAGCGCTTTGCAGAGGGCGCGACGGTCTTCTCGCTCTCGCCCAGCGACGGCGGTGGCTGGTGCGAGTGCGAAAACTGCCGCGCGGGGTACTTCACACCCGAGGGCGCCCGGCGGCAGGTCACCGGCACGATCCTGCACTTCTACAACGCCGTGGCCGAACGCGTCGCCCCCGAGTATCCGGATCGCCTCCTCTGTGGCTACGTCTATCAGGACTACGTTTACCCGCCGCCCGAGACGATCGCCATACATCCGAACGTCTTCCTCGTCTGGGCGCCCGACTTCGACTACGGCTTCAAGCTCTATCGGCCGGAGGTGCAGGATCTCTGGCAGACCCTGGCGCCGCAGTGGGCAACCTGCTCACGCAACATCGCCTACTACGACCTGCCCAACTGCGTACACAACTCCATCGGCGCGCCCAATCCGCCTGGCACGAAGATCCTGCAGTTCATCTACCCGCGCCTGAAGGAGCTTGGCTTCCGTGGCGTGTACGTCTACGGCAACCAGGCGTGGGGACACTCGGCGCTGATGAACTACCTGCTGGCGAAGCTGGCGTGGGACCCTGAGGCAGACGTGGAGGCGCTCACCAACGACTTCCTCGCCGCCTGCTACGCCGAGGGCGCGGAGGAGATCGGGGCACTCTACCGGCTGCTCGACGAGGCGACGGAGACGTGGTACGTAGAGAACGCCTCAGAAAGCTACAACCTCTCGGAGGGCCGCATGCGCGCCGTCTATGCCGCGAACTTTCCGGAGATCGAGCGGCTCTACCGTGCCGCCGAGGGGAAGATCACTGACGAGAGCGCGCGGGTGCGACTTGAGCGCCTCGGAGCGAACCTGGCGCTGCTGCATGGCAGCCTGCGGCAGTTCGGGATGATCGCTGAGCCGCAGACCTCCAGCTTCTATCTCGACAACGTGGCTCTGCGGGAGTTCATTGACGCCAACCGCAACTCGATCTACTTCTTTCCCATGCGCGGCTACGAGACGCCTGAGGCGGTGCAGAAGCGCTTCAGCGTGCTGCCCGCGGGCAGCGGAGCGGGCCTCGACGAAGTTGAGCCCTTCCGCTTCCGGGGCCGGCAGCATCTCATCCTGCGGCAGAACAGCCCCGGCCCGTTGGGCATCATCATCAAGCGCCTCAACGCCCGCGGCTCGCTCCCCACCTGCGTCTTCTACGATGCGGAGGGTAACGAACTGCTGCGCGACGCCCTGCGCCCCAACGACCCGCTGGTGCTGGAGCCGACCGACTCGGAGTACTACCACGCGTGGGTCGAAGCGGGCGGCGCGTTCTATGAATTGCAGATCGAGGGCGCCGATTGGGCGGTCAGCGATGCCGAGACCGACCGGGGCGTACACTTTCTCGGCGACCTGACGCCGATGTACTTCTACGTGCCGGAGGGCACCGAGAGCTTCAGCATCTGGATGGCGGCAGGGCCTCCGGGGGAGACCGCCGCCGGAGTGCTCTACGCTCCCGATGGCCGCGAGGCAGCGACCTTCGACTGCACGCGGAAGTCGATAGATGAGCGGCAGATCGCAGTCGGTGCGGGTGATGCAGGTTGGTGGAAGCTGGTGCCGACTGAGCCCGCAACAGGCACGGTGGATGACGTCTGGGTGAGGCTGGGCGACGAACTGCCCGGCTGGTTCTGTCTCGATCCGCAGAACGCGCTGATTGTTACGCCGGAGTAAGTCTTTCGGGAGGCGAGGTCGCATGTCCGACTGCTACGCATGGTTCAACGAGGCGAAGTTCGGCATGTTCCTGCACTGGGGCCTCTACTCGCTGCTCGGCCTCGGCGAGCAGATCATGTTCCGCGGCCACCTCAAGCCGAGTGACTACCGCAAGCTGGCCGAGCGCTTCACCGCGCCGAACTATGATGCGCACGAGTGGGCGCGGATGGCGCGCGCCGCCGGTATGAACTACATGGTGCTCACCAGCAAGCACCACGACGGCTACTGCCTCTTCGATTCGCCCGGCTGGGACTTCTGCGCCCCACGCACGGCTCCGGGCCGCGATCTGATCGCGGAGTACGTCGAGGGCTGCCGCGCGGCTGGTCTGCGCGTGGGGATCTACTACTCGCTGCAGGACTGGGCGTTCCCGGTGATGTTCGACGGACCCGACGCAGACCCGGACAAGCTGGAGCGCCTCGTGCAGAAGGTGCACAGCGACGTGCGGGCGCTCTGCAGCAACTATGGGAAGATCGACCTCATGTGGTTCGACGGCCACTGGCCGCTGCACGAGGCATGGCGAACGGTGGAGATTGACGACATCATCCGCGAACTGCAGCCGGAGTGCATGATCACCGGCGACCGCCTGCACGGCGCGCCCTCACGCTTCCCCGACAGCCCCTTCGCCCGCAATGAGCGCCCCGGCTACATTGCTTCGAGCGAGCGCCGGATCGTCGCCTCGGAGGTCAAGGTCCCGTGGGAGGTCTGCGACGTCAACCAGCACCGCTGGTGGGGCTATGTGAAGCACGACCGGCACTACAGGACCGGCACCGAACTGATCTACCTGCTGGGCGAGGCGCTGGGTGCGGGCGCCAACCTGCTGCTGAACTTCGGCCCGATGGGCGACGGAGCGTTTCCGCAGCGCGCGCGCGAGCAGCTTGAGGACCTCGGGCGCTTCACCGAGCGCAATGCGGAGGCGATCTACGGCTCAAGCGGCGCGAACGGGCTCTTCGAGCACCTCGCGATCGGCGACATGACGCGCAAGGGCGAGACGCTGTATCTGTGGGCGCGGTACTGGCAGGGGGAGAGCTACCACTTCGCGGGGCTGAAGAACAACATCAAGCGGGCGCGGGTGCTGGGGCGGGATGACATTGACGTGACCGTGGAGCGCGATGGCGATCACATCTACCTGCGCGGCCTGCCGGAACTGCCGCCCGATCCGGCGGTCACGATCCTCGCGATCGACTGCGAGGGCGAGCCGGAGGCCACCGACTGGGGCCCCTACCGCCTGCACGGGGGCGCCTACGACATGCGCGTGTGGAGTGAGTGGATCAGGAGTTGAGGCGCTCTTAGACGGCGCGCCTCTCGCACCGCCTACCCGAACAGCCGCTCCACGCTCTCGCCGACCTTCGCGTAAGTTTCCGGGAGGTCGATAGTGAGCAGTTCGCGGTCGCGCATGAGCACCTTCCCGTCCACGATCGTCGTCTTCACATCGCTCGCCTGCGCCGAGTAGATCATGTGCGAGGAGAGGCAGTGGCGCGGCTGCAGGTGGGGCGCGTCGAGGTCCACGAGGATGCAGTCGCAGCGCTTGCCCGGCTCGAGGCTGCCGACGCAGTAGTCGAGGAAGATCGCCCTCGCGCCGCCGAGCGTCGCCATCTCCAGCGCCGCCTCGGCCGGAACAGCCGTCGGATCGCCGGTGCTGACCTTCGCGATCAGCGCCGCGAGCCGCGCCTCCTCCAGCAGGTCGAGGTTGTTGTTCGAGCCGCTGCCGTCGGTGCCGAGGCCGACATGCGCTCCGGTGGCGAGCAGGTCGCGCGTGCGCGCAATGCCGCTGGCGAGCTTCAGGTTGCTGCCGGGGCAGTGGGCCACGCCGACGTGCTTCTGAGCGATGATCTCGATGTCGCGGTCGCTCAGATGTACGCAGTGCGCCCCCAGCACCTTCGCTTCAAAGAGCCCGATGCCATCCATCGCCTGAATCGGCGTCGCGCCGTAGGTCTTCATGGCGGTGGCGACGTTGTCCGCAGTCTCCGCGAGGTGTATATGAATCGCCACGCCGATCTCCTGCGCCGCCCCGATGACGCGCTCCATCAGCTCGCGCGGGACGGTGTAAGGCGCATGTGGTGCGAGCATCGGGTGGATGCACAGGTCGTCGCGGCGCGCGAACTCGCGGGTGAAGGCCAGCGCCTCCTCGAACATGTCCTCCGCGTTCGGCACGATCCCCAGCAGTACGCCCGCGGGGCACATGCGGATGCCGCAGTCCATCGCCGCCCGCGTGCCCTCGCGGGGGAGGTGGTACATGTCGTTGAAGCAGGTGACGCCCGCGCGGAGCATCTCCGCGCAGCCCAGCAGCGTGCCCCAGTAGACGTCATCGGCGGTCAGCTTCGCCTCGATCGGCCAGATCTTCTCATGCAGCCACGGCTCGAGCGGCATGTCATCGGCGCTGCCGCGAAACAGCGTCATCGCGGCGTGCGTGTGCGCATTAACGAAGCCCGGCAGCAGCAGGCAGTCCGAGCCGTCAATGCGCTCATCCGGTTCTGCCGCGGACTGCAGCCCCTCCGAGGGCCCGACGTAGGTGATCGCGCCATCCACGGCCTCCAGCGTCCAGCACTCGTGGAGCGTGGCGTCACCGTCGGCCATGGTGATGATCTGTGCGTTCTCGATACGGAGTATCGCCATCAAAACGCCCTCCCGGCGCGTCACAGTCGCTGCACCGGAGCGCATTATACCGTACATGGTGCAGCGGAGGCCAAGTGCGCCAGATGAACGCTTTCCCGCGGACGTAGAACGCAACGGCCCGCCGCAGTTGCGGCGGGCCGATGGAAGCTGCACAGGAGTCGGATCAGCGTCCTCGGAGGAAGATGCTGTTGGGCCACTTGCCTATCTCGCCGAGCACGAAGCCCTTGCTGACCCACTTGGCGTGGCCATCGAGGAAGTTGACGTTCGCGCCCTCGTTGTGACGGAACTGCATGCCGGTGATCTCGCCCCCGCTATAGCGCCAGTTCGAACCGGCTGTGTCCGCATAGATGGCCGTCTCTGCAGGGTACTGGAAACTCGACAGCTTGCGGAAGCAGTAGAGAAACCCGTGGCCGGTCGCCAGGTTCGCAAGTCCGATGTCGGAGATGTTCGGGCCATAGCCGACAGCAGAGGTACCGCTGGGGCATTCCCACAGTTGCGTGTTCTTCATGTAGGGGTCGAGGAAGGCCCGGTAGTTGTAAGCGGCTGATTGACCGGGATGACTGGAGTAGGAAGCGATGCACTCATCATAGTCCTGGATGTACATCTGGTCGGCTACGGCGATCTGCTTGAGGTTGGAGAGACAAGAAGTCTGACGTGCTTTCTCACGGGCGCGAGCGAAGACCGGGAATAGGATCGCCGCCAGAATGGCAATGATCGCGATGACGACGAGCAGTTCAATAAGGGTGAAACCGCGTCTCATAACACTGTCTCCTCCGTTCACGTCATATCGTCGTTGTTCCTATTCATCTAATACCCCTACAACACCTCCTACGAACACACAAAGTCTGATGCTGTTGGGGCCTCCATGCACTGGCCAACTCCGCGAATGATCCAGGCCAAGCGGTTGCAGCCTGCTGCGCGCCAGCGTATAAGGGCCCCCGCTGCCTCGCCTCCAGTGCGGCGGAATGATGAAGCTGCGTGTCGAACTCGATGCGCCCACTTTGTGACCGCGCCGGCAGTTGACAGCCGAATCGCCGCTCTGTTATCATACTGTAGGGTCCACGCGTCTCCATCGGCGCGGGGGCTTTTGTCCTACATAAGTCGACAGGGAGCGTGCAATGTTCGTCAGCGGCTTTGTTATACGGCAGTGCCACGAGATGAGGGTCAATCCGGTCTTCCGGATAAAGCCCCGCATTGCGCCTGTCAACCTGTCATCCTGAAGTCACCCGCGGCCCGCTGTGTTCACAGCGGGCCGTTTCATTAACTACCACAAGAAGGCGGGGCCTGACAGGGGCTGAGACGACCGTATGAGCGACCAGGTACTCATCCTGAATCAGAACTATGAACCTCTCTCCGTCTGCGGCTGGCAGCGGGCGGTTTCGATGGTTTACGTCGGCAAGGCGATCGTGGTTGAGCAGGATTCGCGGATCCTGCACTCCCCGAGCGTCGAGATGCGCATGCCGACGGTGGTGAAGCTGGCGTATCATGTGAACCGTCCGATGCCGAAGCTGAAGCTGTCGCGGCAGAATCTCCTCGCCCGCGACCGCTTCACCTGCCAGTACTGCGGCAGGCGGGGCAAGACCCTCACGATCGATCACGTGATCCCAAGAGATCGCGGAGGCACGTCAAGCTGGGAGAATCTGGCGACCTGTTGCAGCCACTGCAACAACAAGAAGGGCAACCGGACGCCCCGTGAGGCGGGGCTGCACCTGATTCGCCACCCGCGCAGGCCCAAGTTCATCCCCTACCTGAGCTACGCGACCTTCACGTCGGCGGTGAAGAACCCCCAGTGGCGCTACTACCTCGAACCCTTCGCACCTCACCTCGTCGGCTGCTGATGCCCGTCGCACCTGGAGCCGCAGAGGTGTCGGGCCCGCCGTGGGCGAAGATACCCCACGTCTGAGCGAATCACACCGCGAGCTCGCGGAGGCTGGCAAGATGTCGCTGCTCGATGATATCAAGGCCGTGCGCGACCTGAGCGTACCGGCGAAGCTCCCTGTGTTCTGTCTCTCCCAGGAGTTCGACGCGAAGTACAGTGATCTCACCTACCGGGAGTACATCAGCTCCCCACAGACGATCATAGATGCCCAACTGTCGGTGATGGATGCCTTCGGCTGGGACTGGGCATGGCTGCACCTCGACGACACCCTCGAATTCGAGGCGCTTGGCGTGGGAGTAGCCGAGGGTGGCGAGAACGTGGTGCCATGCACCGCGGGCTACCTGCCCTTCGATCGGGCGACACTGCGCTCGCTGCGCGTGCCCGACCCGCGCTCGGCGCGCATGCCTCTTCTGCTTGATGCCGCGGCGGGTCTTCGATCTGAGGTCGGCGACAACAAGTGCATCACCGGCCGCGTGGCCGCACCGTTTTCGGCCGTCACCCTCATCTTCGGCATGGAGCCGGCGTTCCTCGCGATGGTGGACCACCCAGACCTGTTCACCGACGCTCTGGCCTTCGCCGAGGAGCAGGCGATCAGTTGGGGTCTGGCGCAGATCGAGGCGGGCTGCCACGCCATCTGGCTCGGCGACTGCAATGCCTCCCTGCACCTGATCTCGCCCGACCACTACCGGCGGTGGGCGCTGGAGCCGTGCAGGCGCGTAACTGAAGCCTTTCAGGAGGCCGGAGGGCTCGTGTTCCTGCACAATTCAGAGGAGACCCTGCGGGGGCTTCGGCTGCAATCGGAGACGGGCCCGGACGTGCTGTCGGTCGGGCCCGGCCTGGAGATCTCAAAGGCTATTGATGCCCTGTACGGTAAGCAGGCGATTATGGGCAACGTGGACCCGATCGCGATGCTGACAGATGGCTCGGCCTCAGAGGTCGCGGCTGAGACCGGCCGGCAGGTGCGCCTGATGGCGCGCGGCGGCTGTATCCTCAACTCCGGCGAGTGCGTGCCGCGTGAGGCCAAGCGGGCGAACATGCACGCGATGGCCGACACCGCCCGGCAGATCTGGGAGATCGTCGGCCCGCGGGAGGAGTGACGGAATGGCCGACACGATGAAAGCCGCAGTGCTCCACGGCATTCATGACATGCGGGTGGAGGACGTGGCGCTCCCGCAGCCTTCGGCTGAGCGGGATGTACTGGTGCGGGTGCACTCCGTCGGCGTCTGCGGCTCGGACGTGCATTTCTTCGAGCGCGGGCGCATCGGCAACACGAAGCTCGAGCAGCCGACCGTGATGGGCCATGAAGCGGCTGGCGAGGTCGTCGAGGTAACTGGCGAAGCCTGCGGCCTGCGAGCAGGTGATCGGGTGGCGATCGAGCCCGGCTACACCTGCCGCCGCTGTGAGGCCTGCCGCTCGGGCTCATACAATCTCTGCCGGGAAGTCATCTTCCTTGGGACGCCGCCGGTGGATGGCGCCTTCAGCGAATACGTCACCTGGCCCGCCGATTTCCTCTTCAAGCTGGCCGACAGCGTCTCGTACGACGAGGGCGCGATGATCGAGCCGCTGGCGGTGGGCCTTTGGGCCGCGTGGAGGGCCACAGTGCGCTCGGGCGACCAAGTCGCCGTCTTCGGCGCCGGGCCAATCGGACTGACCACGCTGCAGGCCGCCATCGCGGAGGGCGCCACCCGCGTCATCGTCAGCGATACGGTGCCACAGCGGCTGGAGCTTGCGGGCAAGCTCGGGGCGACCGATCTGCTCAACGCTGCGGAGGATGACGTTGAGCAGGCGATACGCGAGATGACCGGCGGGCGCGGCGTGGATGTGGTCTTCGAGTGCGCAGGAGCGGTGCCGGCGCTGCAGAGCGCGCTACGTGTCGCGCGTAACGGGGGCCGTGTGCAGATCGTGGGGATGCCGGGGGAGCGCAGTCCACAGCTTCCGCTGTATGAGATAATCAGCCGCGAGGTGGACCTGCGGGGGCTTTTCCGCTATGCGAACTGCTACGGCCCGGCGATCTCGTTGGTGGAGGCGGGGCGTGTGGACGTCAGGTCGCTGGTCACGCATCACTTCGACCTCTCCGACACGCCGGAGGTCATGACCTTCGTGCATGAGCGGCGAGACGGCGTAATCAAAGCGATCATCAATCCGTAGACAGGTCGCCGCCGACTGGCTGGCACGACACGGCGGCGGCATCTTCGACAGGGAGTTGTGGAGCATGGAATGGGAACAGATCCAGCCGCTGGTGCCGGGGCTGGCGATGCTGGCGGTCCTGACGATCATCTTCTGGTTCGTCGTCATACGCCCCACGAAGAAGAGCCAGCAGGAGCATCAGGACCTTATCACCAACCTGACGCCGGGCGACAGGATCATCACGGTGGGCGGGATCTACGGCACGGTGCGGCGGGTTCACAAGGACACGGTGGAGCTTGAGGTCGCCGACGGAGTCGTGATGTCCATCGATCGCCGGGCAGCGCGCCGCTTTCAGCCGCAAGACTGACCGTCGAGGGTGAGCGTTCGCAGCGATGACTATCACCGCACTGACGATTGTAGCTGCAGTTCTGGCCGCGCTGGTGATCGCGCTGGCGGTGGCCGTGGTCCTGCTGTGGCGCGAGGTGCGCGCATCACGCATACAGGCAGGGACGGCCCGGGCTGTCGCCGATGCGCTTCGCGACGGGCGTGATGAGGAAGCCGTGCGCGAGCTCTTCGGCTACCTGGAGGCGGCGCATCAGCGGATGGAGACGCTCAGCGAGCATGTGCGCGCGCAGGACCAGGCCCTGGAGGCGCTGCGCGAGCGGTCGCGCTCGCACCTGCAGCGCACCGGAGTTGTGCGCTTTGACGCCAACGACCGCCTCAGCGGCCATCTCTCCTGCGCCCTCTGCGTGCTCGACGCCTTCGGCCACGGCTTCCTGATCACCACGCTGTACGACCTCGAACGCGCCCGCACCTTCGTGCGGGCGGTCAAGGCGGGGAAGACGAATCGCGAACTGCTCGACCCCGAGCGCGAGGCGCTGGAGATGGCGCTGGCGGGCGGGCTGGCGAAGAGGCCGCCCTCGGCGGAGGGCAGCGGCGAGGTCCGGCGAGTGAGCCGTGCGGCTGAGGAGACGCCGGTCGCCCCACCTCGTGCGGCATCGGAAGACGGGGCCCGCGATGCGTGAGGTCGTCGCGGATTTCGCCGACTACCTGCGCGTGGACCGCGGCCTGTCCGCGAACACAGTCGAGGCCTACAGTGTTGACCTGCGAGACTTCGCCGAGTTCCTCCGCGGGCGGGGTGTAGAGACCTACTCGGCGGCCTCCCGACACGAGGTCATTGACTTCATGAGCTTTCTGCAGCGCGAACGCGGTCTCGCGCGTACCACCATCGCCCGCAAGCTCTCCTCGATCCGCGGCCTCTACCGCTTCCTGATCCTCGAAGGGCGCTCCGAGGATGATCCTGCAGCGGCGGTGGATCTTCCAAAGCCCGCGCACCGCCTTCCGAAGGTCCTGTCCACGGAGGAGTGCAAGCGGCTGCTTGAGACGCCCGATCGCTCCGACGCGCAGGGCCTCCGTGACGCAGCGATGATCGCGCTGCTCTACGCGACGGGCCTGCGCGTATCGGAACTCGTGAGCCTGAGGATGCATGAGCTAAGCCTGACGGAGGGCCTGGTGCGCACGGTGGGCAAGGGCTCGAAGGAGCGCATCGTGCCGGTGGCGCCGCTGGCGGTACGCCTGGTGCGGCGGTATCTGAGCGAGGCGCGGCCGGAGTTCGAGCGCGATCCGGGCGAGGACGCGGTCTTCCTGACGCGGCTCGGGAGGCCCTTCAGTCGCGGCGGCTTCTGGGGGCGGCTGAAGATCTACGTGCGCCTCGCGGGCCTGCCTGAGGACACCTCGCCGCATACGCTGCGGCATTCTTTCGCGACGCACCTGCTCTCCGGCGGGGCGGACCTGCGGGCGATTCAGGAGATGCTCGGGCATTCGAGTCTCTCGATCACTGAGATCTACACGCACGTGTCGATGGAGGACCTGCGCCGCATCTACGACGAGGCGCATCCGAGGGCGTAGGGCGCTGTCATCTGAGGAGGACCTGACATGACCCGCACAGCCACCATCTATGTCGCGCTGCTCGTGGCCGCGAGCGTCGCGCTCGCCGATGACTTCGTCATCATCCGCGCCGACGTGCCTGCGACCACCGCGCTCAAGTTCTCCCCGCTCATCGCCTCCACCGACGCCGAGGGGCTGCGGCAGGCGATGGAGACCGCGCAACTGCCGCAGGGGGCACTTTATGCGGAGGACACCGCCTCCGGCCAATCACTGAGTGCGCAGTTGAACCTGATCGGCGACCGCGCGCAGTTCGCGGCGCTGCTGCCGAACCAGCCCGCCGGACGGCGCGAGATCCGCGTCTGGCTGCAGAACGCCCCTCACGAGCCGTCTGTACCCGATGAACAGGTTTCGCTCGCGCGCGAGGGCGACGCGGTGGTAGTCGGCGGGCCGACGTATGAGGTGCGCCACGATCCTGCCCGCAACATCGGCATACTCTCGCAGATCACCTTCCCCGAGACCGGCAAGGTATTCACGCCGAGCATCGGCGACCGGCTCTACAGCAAGGAGGCGGGCGGCTTCTACCTGCGCAACGATCCGCGGGCGGAGCTTGAGGTCGCCGCGGATGGTCCACTGATGGTCGAGGTGCGCGTATCGGCGCGCTACGTGTCGGGAGC
>LSQX01370717.1_pt1 | contig 34874 bp, 31 predicted proteins | sample 654561 | NCBI WGS metagenome assembly LSQX01 (sample SAMN04489861, study PRJNA283612) | anaerobic digester metagenome | isolation source: 4 biogas reactors fed with cattle manure at either 37C or 55C with and... | place: Denmark: Kongens Lyngby | collected 2014 | reverse complement strand
TCGTATTAGCCAAATCCCCAACATCTTCGCCATTTACAAAGCCATCGTAGCTTAGAGTGAATGTTGGCGTGTCTTCGCCATAAATGATGTTTTTATCATCGGCGGTGACTTCTAAGACTTTTTTAATAATTTCAAAGCGTTCTGGATCATCTACTATTTGCAGGCTATAATTGGGACCAGCATCTAAATTGTCCAAAGTGAAATCGTAAGTTCCAGCGTTTTCGCCTGCATCTCTGGTTAAATTTCCATTAATATTAGTATTGTCTGGCCATTCGCTATTAGTATAGCTAAGAACTGGATCATTTTCTCCATAAATTTTGCTTAAGCCTGCGTTGGGTATAATCTCCACTGTTTTGGGGCTAATATTAGCTTGGGTGCTAGGCGCACCATCTAGGGAAAGTATATACTTATGTGCATCAGCCCCAGTTAAAGTGGAGCTTGCTGCAATTAATACGGGAATATTATTGCCCACATCGCTCTGCATAAATTCTAACACCACTTGTAAATTAACTTCGTGGTCAGGATCCACCAACTCCAGACTTAAATTTTCTTCTAAAATTTCAGCAGTTTTGCTACCATCGTAGATTTTATCTTTAGCAGTGAAATTACCTGTTATTTTAATAGTCTTTTGTAAAGAAAATACCACTTTATTTTCATCAATTACAATTTCTCCAGTAAAATCTTCAGGCAAGTTGCCTATTTCTAAAGTATTATCAACTAGGTTGCCGCTGTAGTTTATAAGAGTGTAAGTCCCTGCTTTAAACCCCGGCCCAGGATTTACATTAATAACTCCATTAAGGCTTAAATCGCCATCTACAATGACTAAATCACTGGTGTTGCCTAAATCGAAGTTAAGTATTGAACTCTCACTTAAATTTAATTCGCCCACTTGAAGGGTAGCCGCGTTATCTTGTCCAGGGCTTAGTATAGCATCGTTATCTAAGTTAAGCACACCACCTAGTGTGCCATTACCAGTCAGGGTGGCTTGGGCTTTTACATTTACTTGGGTGTTTGCCAAAGAACCAGTGAGCAAAAGTGTACCGTTTTCTACTAGGGTATTGCCCGTATAAGTGTGATTTCCACTTAATTCTAAGGTGGCGGTACCCAACTGTTTGACCATACCAGTACCTGAGATTTCTCCGCTAAAATTGTAGTCATTGGCGCGATTAAAGCTTAAAATACTGTTGTTTTCTATATCACCAATTAAAGTACCTGTGTTGGTAGCGTTTCCTATGCGGAGTTCACCTACACTGATAATAGTGCCACCGGTGAAAGTGTTGTTCCCTGTTAAGGCCCAAATAGCGTTGCCGGTTTTGCGTAAAGAAGTTTTTCCAGTACTTGGATCTTGTAAAACAGAAGCAAGGACATTTACAACCACAGGGTTTCCGCCCAGTTCAAGTTCTCGGTCGCCAGAACCAGTAAAGGCTATATTGTCAGGGTTAGTAAAGCTTATGCCCACATCTTGTTCGCTAGATGAATATATAAAGGCGCCATTTTCAGTGATGTTAAATAATCTATTTGAGCTTTGGTTGCTGGTTCCCACAAAGCGTAAATTACCCCCATCGAGTATTAAGTTTGCAGCTTCACTGCCAGATTTTCCTAAGCTAGAATTGCTGCCGCCATCGGTGAAATAAGTAAAGTTTAAGCGAGTGTCGGGGCCTAAAACTAGAGGACCAGTAAAACTATTGTTGGCATTCAAAAACTCTACTTCTGTTTTGGAGCCTCCGCCAGTTTTTAGCAATGAAATTCCCCCATCACCATGTACCACAGATTCTATGCTAAGGCTTTTCCCAGCTGTTCCAGTGATGGTGGCATCGGGTTCAAGCTTAATTGTATCGCCACTTAATTTATAACCGTTGGATTCAAAAACGATATTGCCCACTTCTTGAGTGCTATTTACGGTGATTAAATATTCTCCTGCTTCGCCATCGGTGCCAGTAAAAAAAGCATTGCTAGGGCGGCCGGGCCAATCTCTTAGGGAAGTGCCATTTCGTGTCCAAAAGTTATCCGTGCCCCAGGTGCCACTAGCTGGTTGAATGCCTTCATCTTCTTGGGTGTCCCAGTAAAAATTGTCATATATTAACAAGAAAACTTTGCCGCTTCTAGTTTCTATTTTGGCAGAGTATCCTTCGGGCAAAGGCTCCACTCTAAGATTATTGGCAACATTACCAGTATGGCTAAAGATTTGATACTCTCCGGCTTTGTAGCCTGCACCGGCAGTTACTATGAGTTTTCCATTTAGGCTTAGGTTGCCATTTACTGTTACTAAATCGCTTTGGTCGCCTATATCGAAGTGCAATTCTCCATTGTTTGCCAAGTTAAGGGCACCGGTACTAAAAGTTCCTGCGCCATTGTTTCCTGGGATAAATTTAGCGCCATCATTAATGTTTAAGTTTCCAGTGCTACCTGTGCCAGTGATGGTGGCACCACTGGCTACGGTTACGGCGCTATTAATATTTCCTAATAGCTTAAGCGTACCTGCATTTATAGCAGTAGTACCAGTGTAGGTGTTGGTGCCTTGAATGGTTAAAGTTTGGTTATCGTTTTTGATTAAGTTTAAGTTGTTTTCATGGGTGCCATTACCACCTAAAAAGCTATTTAGAGTTATATCCGCAGAAAGATTCAGGGTCAAATTGCTGCTATTATTATTGCCTCCCACAATGGAGAAATCCCCTGAAGTTTCAGCTATGTTTAAAGTAGTCAGGCTCAGGTGAGATGGGCCATCATTATTGCCTAAAACCAATTTGCCCATCAAGCCGGTTTTGCCTTCTTCACCAAAATTTAAAGAAGTGGGAATTACATTTGTCCCCCCCCTTAATTGTAAAATAGCCTTAGCGTTATCTACTACTTGGGGACCTCCAACGAGGTATGTGGTGCCAGTATAATATTGAGGAGCGTTTAAAACGAAGGTGCCAGCGTTAGTGGTGGCATTATTTCCAGTGATATGTAGGCTTCCACTGCCGTTAATATTTCCCGAAAAAGTTTGAGTTGCACCATTAGCTAGATTAAGGGATAAACTTCCATTGTGATTGTTGATTTTCCCATCGCCAGTGAGCCATGCCAGATTTTCGTTGAAACTTTGTATATCCCAAACTGCATTGTTACCATTGAGGTTGATGGAACTGTTTGCACCCATGATATTTTGGTTGCCGCTAATAAGCTTGCTGTTATTGGCGATATTTAAGTTTCCTGCAAAATTAGCTGGATTGCCATCACCTACAATTTTTAGACTACCTTCATTGACAAAAACTGCGGGTCCAGAGTGGTTTGAGCTGACGGTTAATTGTTCGCTACCGGTTTTAGTGTAAGTGCCGCTGATGGTGCTGTTAATGGTGGCATCCACTGCGGTATGTATTTCTTTTTTATCTCCGCTTAGTTCTAAGGTTCCGCCTGTAAGCTCGTAGCCAGTGCTTTGAAAAGTTATCAAATTAGGTTTTTGAGTGCCAGAAACAGTAACTTCGTAGCTGCCATCTGCAGCATTCTCCCCAGCAAAAATAGCTTTGCTGCCTTCTCCCGGCCAAGCCATAAGATCGGTGCCAGTGTAAGACCAATAATCGTCAGTACCCCAAGTTCCATTACCTGCTTGAATACCAGGATTGGTGGAAGTGTCCCATACATAGTGAGCTTTTCTAGTGGTAAAGACCCAAGAGTTATTGTCATCTACACCAACAAAATCCTCCTCTTCCAAGTCTTTTAAAATACCATCAGGATAGTTAACATAGTATTTAGTGTTGGGTTCAAAGTTATTTGTTAAATCAATTCGCAGGTGTCTATCGCTTGGTCCTGTAAGTGCCACGGCACCGATGTAATATACACCTGCTAATCCTTGCACTCCATATCCTTGAATTTGGCTTAGTTCTCCTGTTAGACTAAGGGGATAAGTCAAACGCTGCCAGGTGAATGCATTAAGGGGTTGCATAGTATTTGCATACCAACTCCAACCATTAGATTTTGTATAGACGGTGGCATTGGAGTTTTGTAAGGGATAGACATAAATTATAAGGGAGTCATAAGCAGTCCAATCTTCGGGGGGAATGATGTCTTTACCCGCATGTCCATAATCCACATCAATGCCCAGTTTAAGAGTTTGACTTTGACCTAAAACTTCTGTGTTGCTAAGAGACATTATGGTGGTCTCAGATGTTACATTCCAGCTTTGTGTGCTAAAATCATCGAGTACAATATCTTGGCGAGCGTGTATCTGGTTACTGGTTATACCAATGGCTTCCACAGTAGAGTTGTCTGAATGTTTTTTGACAACTATATCACCTTCATTAATGTTAAATGGTTGTCTAGTCCCAATATTCAGATAGGGTTGATTAAATTGAATAGCAGTGGCGTTTTGGTTCGGAAAGTATTGAGAAATTCTAGGCCTGCAGTCGGGCTCATCAAAAGAAGCGCTTATATATTCATCATCTTCATTAAAAATAACATATACAATATGAAACACACCATCTTGTATTTGAGCTTCAAATGTTGTTTGGGTATAATAATCACCCAAATCGACACTCTTAACGGACCCGTCGTTATTAGCCCAATCATCTACTTTTATAAAGGCGTTATCTTTTTTAAAGGCAAAAACTCCATAATTATAGTCTTTTTGCTCATAGCTAAAAGTGTAATCTGCGCCACACATAGTTATTTCAGAAAAGTTTTGCGTGTTTTGGTTTGGTGCTATCGAATATCCATGTCCCCATACAGAAATAGCTAGCGCCCAAAGGATTATGATTCCTCGGCTTAAAAGATAATTAGAGCTTTTAAACTGCGTTTTCATAGCGTATTACCAATACACACCATACCCTATCTATAATATTATCAAAAACTTAGGGGTATATCCTGTTTTTTTGCTTTGCTCTGCTCTATATTGGAATAAAAGAGTCTAGAATACAATAAGAAAATTATTTTCTTTTAAGGGCTTATACTTTTAAAGACGGATTCCTTTATAGTAGGAGTGGGCGGGCTGGTAAATTTTGCCAGAAATTTAAGGGCAGAAGGGGTCATATTTTGAGTTTCTTGTAAATAAACTCTGGTGCTATCTGGGGGCAAAGCTTCTAAAACCATATCCCATTGTAAATAATAATGTTTGCGCTGGGGAGTAAGTACCAAGCTCAAAGAATCGGGTAAGTGGCTGTGTTGTAACCTTATATCTATAAAATCTGAGCTGGCAGAAGATATATTTCGCAACTGTTCCCACAGCTTTTGCTGAGGAATAGCTACCGTAAGCGTATCGTAATGAATTTTAATATTAGAACTTTCTTTATGACAAGAAAGCAATGTCAAAGATAATAGTGTGAGAACTGAAAGCTGTCTCATAATAAAGGTGTGTTAATTGGTTGGTTTATATGTGTTTATATAAAAAGTAACATTTTATTTGTCCGAAAGCTACTTTTTTTATTTAATGCTAAATTTACCTCGGTTTAATTGGAGGTTCAAATGTCTAATAAAGTGTTAGTAATTGGCGCCGGTGGCGTGAGTAATGTGGTGGTAAAAAAGTGCGCCCAAAACAGCGAGGTTTTTGGGGAAATTCTTTTGGCGAGTCGCACAAAATCTAAGTGCGATGCCATTGCCGCTCAGGTGAAAAATATCCCTGTGCATACCGCCCAAGTGGATGCTGATAATCTTGCGGAAGTGGCAGCTCTAATCAAAGATTTTAAGCCAAAAATGGTGATAAATGTGGCACTCCCATACCAAGATTTGGCTATTATGGATGCCTGTTTGCAAGAAGGAGTGGATTATTTGGACACCGCAAACTATGAGCCCAAAGATGTGGCGAAGTTTGAGTATTCCTGGCAATGGGCTTATCACGAACGTTTTAAAGATGCGGGTATAATGGCTTTGCTAGGGTCGGGTTTCGACCCTGGTGTTACCAATGTATTTACCGCTTATGCCAAAAAACACCATTTTGATCGCATGGATACCTTGGATATTGTGGATTGCAACAATGGCGATCATGGCAAAGCCTTTGCCACGAATTTTAACCCCGAAATCAATATTCGCGAAATCACGCAAAACGGCCGCTATTACAAAGATGGGCAATGGATAGAAATTCCCGCACTTTCGGTAAAAGCAGACATTGATTATCCCGAAGTGGCACGCCGTGGATCTTATGTGCTTTTCCACGAAGAATTAGAATCTTTGGTGAAACACTTTCCCGAAATTAAACAAGCCCGTTTTTGGATGACTTTTGGTGAAGAGTATATTAAACATCTTACTGTTTTACAAAATGTGGGTATGACTGGGATTAAACCTGTTAAATTCCAAGGCACAGAAGTGGTTCCTTTAGAATTTTTAAAAGCTTTGCTCCCCGAACCTTCGAGTTTAGGGGAAGGTTATAGCGGAAAAACCTGTATTGGTTGTCAAATAACTGGGCAAAAAGATGGGCAAGACAAAACTTACTTTGTATATAATGTAAGTGACCATGCCGAAGCTTTTAAAGAAGTGGGTGGACAAGCCATTGCATATACCACGGGCGTGCCTGCTATGTTGGGGGCTGCAATGATGCTCACAAATAAGTGGCGCGGCGCTGGGGTTTTCAACATGGAGCAGTTCGATCCAGATCCATTTATGGACGAGTTAGCTAAGTGGGGCTTACCTTGGTCAGAAATTCACGGTTCCGATGCACTTTTGGTATCGGTCTAATGTATATTGTAAAATTCCAACCAAAGGAGTTTAATTATGAAAAAAAGAAGTATAGAATTGCTTAATAAAGCTGTGGCCGACGAATTAGCTGCAGTGCATCAGTACATGTATTTCCATTTTCATTGCGATGACCAAGGCTATGAATTGCTTTCTTCCTTGTTTAAGCGCATAGCCATTGAAGAAATGATGCATGTAGAGGAACTTGCTGAAAGGATTATTTTCCTTAAAGGCGATGTGAACATGGATGTAACTTTAGAAGTTAAAAAAATCCAAGATGTGCGTGAAATGTTAGCCTTAGCAGCGCAAATGGAAACTGATAGCGCTAGGGATTACAACAATTGGGCTAACGAATGTGCGCAAAATGCTGATTCGGTATCTAAAAAGTTATTTGAATCTTTAGTGGCTGACGAAGAAGAACACTTCGATCAATTTGATCTGGAAATGGATAACTTGCAAAAGTTTGGAGATCATTATCTCGCTTTACAATCTATTGAGCGCAGTAAAGCCACTGGACGCCAAACTTAATTCTATGAAAATCATTATAAAAGAAAAGCTCGGAAAATTCCGAGCTTTTTTGTTGTTTTTAAAAGAGGTAATTAAAAGGCATAACCCATGGTTATATTTATATCTAAGACAAAGCCAGCAGTTCTTTGGTATAAAGTAGAGTTTTCTTCAGAAGTTACTTTGATAGTAGTGCTAGCATAGCCAGCTCCAATATCAGCACCAAGGGATAATCTTTTCCATTGGCGTTTGCGACCAAAGAAGGCTAGAGCTCTAGCATGAACACCTTTGTCAGAATCAACATCTTTTACATCTAAGCTACCAAAGCCTACGCCTACATAAGGCTGAACATAAAAACCGTAGTTTACTTCGCCATTAAAGTAAAGTCTGTATGCTCCACCTACTAGTATGTCAAAAAGGTTAGCTTTACTACTGCTGTTTAAACCGAATTTTACATTACCAAACTGTAAATCAGGTTGGATTACTAAAGAACCGCCCGCAGTAACGGGGAACTCTAAAGTTGTTACCAATTGCACAGGGTAAGTGGGAAGCCCAGGAGAAACCAATAAGGATAAGGGGTGAAGATGAAGTATGAAGCTTGGATTAAACTCTGAAGATGGCTGGGGTATTGCCATTTCATTGTCCCCTGCTAAACCACCGTCAATGAATTGAGCTGATGCAAAAACAAAAGTTAGCAGTAAAATAGATAAAGTCTTTTTCATTTATACTCCTTTTAAAGTTGGAAGTTGTTTAAGTGTTTTATTGCAATTCTTATTGCAATGCTCAAATGATAGTCATTGTGGAAAACTAATTCAAGTAAAAAATGCTTTACGAAGTTTAATTAGGTGTTTTATTTGAAACAAAAATCATTGACATAAAAGCAAAAATATTTTAAATTCTTCATCATGCAAGTACAGTATATTGTAAACGGTTTTTGGTGGTGGTCCTTGAGTTAAGGATCCCGTTACTGTATTTTGGTGTTTTCAGACCGCGGATCCATTGGATTTGCGGTTTTTTTTATTTAGAGGATAAAAATGTTATTAGAATCTTTTGCAGATGAAAAACAGTTCCTGAGTTTGGCACAAAAAGCCAATGTGATTCCCGTGGGAGTCAAAATTTTAGCAGATACTGAAACCCCGGTGTCTGTGTTGGCGCGTTTTATGGATCAGGATTCTTTTTTCCTCTTAGAATCCGTGACGGGAGGGGAACGCTGGGGGCGTTATAGTTTTATGGGATTGCATCCCAAAGTGCGCTTGTCGGTCTATCGCGACGAAGTCGTGGTGCGCGAAGGTATCGCCCAGCAACGCTTGGCTCACCAGGGCAAGCCTTTAGAGGTGTTGCGCGAAATTATGCAGCAGTATCAGCTGGCGGAAATTCCCCAGATGCCCCGTTTTGCAGGGGGGATGGTGGGTTATATGACTTATGAAATGTCGCATTTTTTTGAACCCAAAGTGAAAAACTTGCTCCCCCCCGAAAAACCGTTGGCGGATTTTATCATTCCCGAAATGCTCTTGATTTTCGACAATGTGGATCACACATTGAGCGTGCTTTCCTTGGCTTTTAGCCAGGGTGAAAGCGATTTGTCCCAACTCTACGCTCAAAGTGTGAAACGCCTCAACCAAGTGTTGCAAATTTTGCAAAGCCCGGCCCCCGCCATGGATGCTACGCCTAGCGAAAAAGATTTGCGCCCCCAAGCCACCATGGCTCCAGAGGATTTTGAGGCGAGCGTAGAGAAAATCAAAGCTCATATTGCCCGCGGCGATGTGGTGCAAACGGTGTTTTCTCAAAGCTTTGTGTGCGAAGTCCCCGAAAATCTTTTGGGATTGTATCGCGCCCAGCGCCACTTGAACCCCAGCCCTTATATGTATTTTATGCGTTTGGCCGGGGTTGATCTCATAGGATCTAGCCCCGAAACCATGGTGCGCCTCGAACAGCAACGCGCTTGTTTGCGCCCCATTGCTGGGACGCGCCCCCGGGGGGAAACGCCCCAGCAAGACCTAGCTTTGGCAGATGAACTGCTCAAAGATGAAAAAGAGCGAGCGGAGCATTTGATGCTGGTAGATCTTGGGCGCAGCGAGCTGGGACGCGTGGCCTTGACTGGCACGGTGCAAGTCAAAGACTTGATGGTGGTGGAACGCTATTCCCATGTGATGCACTTGGTGTCCGAAATCGCCGCAGAATTGGGCGATGAATACGACGCTTTTGACTTGTTGCAATCATCTTTCCCGGCGGGAACCTTGTCGGGAGCTCCCAAAGTGCGTGCCATGGAAATCATCGCCGAGCTAGAAAACGAAGCTCGGGGCGCTTATGGCGGTGCGGTGGGTTATGTGTCTTTTGATGGCAATATGGATTTTGCCATTTGCATTCGCACCGCCGTGGTGGAAGATGGTCGTCTTTCTTTGCGTGCTGGTGCCGGAGTAGTGGCAGATTCCCACGCCCCCACCGAGAGAGAAGAAACTATAAACAAAGCTGGCGCCGTGGCTCGAGCTTTAGAACTTTTACAATCACCTTTAAAACACCAAGGTTAGTTATGATTTTAGTAATAGATAATTATGGCTCTTTTAGTTACAATATTGTGCAATATTTGCGCGAAATGGACGCCGAAGTACAAGTGCGCCGCAACGACGAAGTTTCCGTGACAGAAATAGTGGATTTGTCTCCCCAAGCTATTGTGCTTAGTCCCGGTACGGGGCTCCCGGAGCAAAGTGGTGTGAGTTGGGAGCTTATGGGGGCTTTAGCAGGAAAATTACCCATTTTAGGCATAGGATTGGGGCACCATATTGTGGCGGAATATTATGGGGCTAAAATTGTAGCTGCCCCCCAACTACTGCATGGCAAAACCGTGGTGGTACAACCCCAAGCCCAAGGGATATTTGCAGGTATGCAAAGGGATTTTAAAGGCGCTTGTTACCATAGTTTGGTGGTGGATCCTGAGAGTATTCCCGCAGATTTGCAGGTGTTAGGTCAAGCAGAAAGTGGCGAAATTATGGCCTTAAGTCATAAAAAACACCCCACCATAGGCTTACAATTTCACCCCGAAGCCATAATGACCCCCATGGGAAAAAAGATTTTCCGCAACTTTTTGCAAATAATGGCCGAGTATTCAGCTAGTTCAGCAAGTTCAGTAAGCCCAGCAAGTTCTGCTAGTTCATCAGGCTTGGATAAATGAGGTAAAGCAAATGCAATTCAAAGATTTTTTAAACAAAATAACCCAGGGAAACAACCTGAGCGAAAGCGAAACCTCCCAAGCGGTGGGGCAGATTTTAGAAGGACAGTGGACTTTGGCACAAATGGGAGCTTTTTTGGGCGCTTTGAGCACCAAAGGCGAAGTGGTGGACGAAGTGGCAGGAGCGGCTGGAGCCATGCGGCGCAAAGCCATACGCGTCCAAGCTCTCGGGCAAACAGTCATAGACACCTGCGGTACTGGGGGAGACGGCTCCAATACCTTTAATATATCCACTGCCACAGCTTTAGTGGTGGCGGGTGCAGGGGTGGCGGTGGCCAAACACGGCAATCGTTCTATTTCTAGTTTATGCGGTAGCGCCGATGTGCTCGAAGCTCTGGGAATCAATTTTGCCGTGGCCCCCGATGTCATGGAAAACGCCCTTAACGAAATCGGTTTATGCTTTTTGTATGCCCCCGATTATCACGGAGCCATGAAACACGCCATGCCCGTTCGCAAGGAGTTGGGAGTGCGCACCATTTTTAATATGCTAGGCCCTTTGACCAACCCCGCCGCCGCAACTTGCCAATTAGTGGGGGTTTTTAAACCCGACTTAACGGAAATGTTCGCCCAGGTTTTAGGTCGTTTAGGAACTCGCCGTGCCATGGTGGTTCACGGACACGATGGTTTAGATGAAATCAGCTTATTTGCACCCACTAGGGTTTCGGAGCTCAAAGATGGGGTGGTAAAAACCTATGATATTGAGCCGGAACAGTGGTTTTTAGACCCTGGGGATTACGAAGACATGGTGGGAGGCGATGCGGAGCACAATGCTAAAATGCTCAGCGATGTGTTGCAAGGTAGTACCGGAGCTGCCCGCCATGTGGTGTTGCTCAATGCCGCTGCGGCTTTGGTGGTGGCCGAAAAAGCTGAAAATATGGACGTAGGTATTAAGCTGGCTGCAGAAGCCATTGATAGCGGAGCTGCTTGGGATAAATTACAAGCATTAGTGGCATACACCAAGGAAGCATCATGACTATTTTAGAACGCATTGTGGCGGATAAATTGGCAGAAGTCGCTGCACGCCAAGCCCAAACCAGCTTAAAAGAACTGGAATTAAGCGGTGCAAAACGCACAGATTTCCGGGATTTTCATGGCGCATTGACCCAACCTGGAGTGCAAATTATTGCCGAAATCAAGCGCGCATCCCCTTCCAAAGGCGATTTGGACTTAAATTTAGATCCTGCAAAATTGGCACAACAATACGAAGCTGGAGGAGCTGCGGCGCTTTCGGTGCTCACCGAAGGCAAGTATTTCCGTGGTTCAGATCAAGATTTGCAGGCGGCTCGCCAAGCTACCAATATTCCGGTTTTGCGCAAAGATTTTATTTTGACGCCTTATCAAGCTTACGAAGCTTTGGCCTTGGGTGCCGACGCTATTTTATTGATTGTGCGAATTTTAAGCGATGAACAGTTGGAGGAATTGCACCAATTAGCCATAAACTTGGGTTTGGGCGTGTTGGTGGAAGTCCACGACGAGGCGGATTTGCAAAGAACTCTATCTTTAAAACCACAATTAATAGGTATTAATAATAGAGATTTAAGTTCCTTTCACACCGATATAAACGTGGCCATGCGGGTGGCTCAGCAAGTGCAAAATGGTTTGCCCATTGCCTTGTCAGGGATAAGCAGTCTGGACGATGCTGCTGCGAATTTGCGCCAAGGATTGCGTCACTTTTTAGTGGGCGAAGCTTTAGTAAAGGCCAAAAACAGCACGGATTTTTTGCGACAACTGCGCGCTTTGCCCGAGGACTAAGCTAATGAGTTTACAAGTTAAAATATGTGGTTTAACCCAAGCAGAACAAGCCGCTCAATGTGCTCAATTAGGTGCCGATGCTTTGGGAGTGATTTTTTACCCTCCTAGTCCCCGTCATATTGATTTGGTCCAAGCTACAGAAATAGTTCAAGCGGCTGCAGAAACCCCCGTGGTGGGTGTGTTTGTGAATACTTCTGTGGAGAAAATCGTGCATATTTGCCAAAGTGCAGGCATTCATTGGGTGCAATTACATGGTGCGGAATGTCCTGGGGTGGTAGCAGCCTTGCAAGAGCGAGGTTTTAGGGTGATTAAGGTTTTGCGCAGTTTAGGAGTGTCCTTAGAGCGAGACATGGGTCGCTATGCCCATGCCGATGGGATTATGGTGGAAGCGGGGCAAGGGCCTTTGCCCGGCGGCAATGGTAGTGCTTGGCAATGGGAAGAGGCTCAAGTGGTGAGTTCTCAACGACCTTTAGCCTTAGCTGGAGGCCTAAATGCTGACAATATTTTAAAGGCAGCGGTGAGTGCTCAAGCTTCGCTTTTGGATTTGAGTTCGGGGGTGGAAAAATCCCCAGGTATTAAAGATTTAACCCAGGTCGAAGAGCTTTTAACTAAAGTACAAGCCTACGAAGCTACCTGGGAACATGGAGTTATAATCAGATGACAAAAATTATTGGAACTTATCCCAATGCCCGTGGGCATTTTGGAATTTACGGTGGACAATATGTGGGGGAAACCCTAATGCCCGCTTTGATAGAATTAGAAAAAGCTTATGCAGCAGTGCAAAAAGATCAAAGTTTTTGGGAAGAATACCGCCAAGTTCTCGCCGATTATGTGGGGCGACCCACTAGTTTGGACTTTGCGGAGCGTTTGACAGACCATGTAGGGGGAGCGCAAATATATTTGAAACGAGAAGATCAAAATCATACCGGAGCCCATAAGGTAAACAACACGGTGGGGCAAATCTTGTTAGCTCGGCGTATGGGCAAAACCCGGGTAATCGCCGAAACAGGAGCCGGGCAGCATGGCGTGGCCACCGCCACTTTGGCGGCGCGCTACGGCTTGGAATGTATGGTGTTCATGGGGGCCGAAGATGTGCGCCGCCAAGCGCCCAATGTCCAGCGCATGAAGCTTTTGGGGGCCGAAGTGGTGGCAGTGGATTCGGGAACGGCCACGCTGAAAGATGCCATGAACGAGGCCATGCGCTATTGGGCGGCTGCCGTTAGCGACACATTTTATGTGATCGGCACTGTGGCGGGGCCCAGCCCATATCCGCAAATAGTGCGGGATTTTCAGCGCATCATCGGCGACGAAGCTCGCAGACAATTTATGCAAAAATTCGACGCTTTGCCCGATTTGCTAGTGGCTTGCGTGGGGGGAGGTTCCAACGCTATGGGTTTATTTTACCCTTTCTTAGACGATGATTGTGCCATTTTGGGCATAGAAGCCGGGGGCGAAGGCGAACACACCCAACGCCATGCCGCCACATTGGGGCAGGGTAGGGTAGGCGTGCTGCACGGCTCCAAGTCTTATATGCTCCAAGATCGTTTTGGGCAAGTGGTGGAAACTCATTCCATTTCTGCGGGTTTAGATTACCCGGGCGTGGGTCCAGAGCATTCTTTGCTTAAAGATCTGGGACGGGCGCGCTATGAATCCGTTAGCGATGCCGAAGCTTTGGAAGCTTTTCAGCTTTTAGCGCGCTTGGAAGGAATTATCCCCGCTTTGGAAAGTTCCCACGCCTTGGCTGGAGCTATGCGCACCGCCAAAACCATGAAATCTTCCCAAAGGATTTTAGTCAATCTTTCCGGTCGTGGGGACAAAGATTTAGACCACGCCCTCAGCTTAATAAATTTGGATTAGGAGTAACAATGAATCGCATTTCGCAAAAATTTGCAGAGTTAAAAAATCGCCAAGAAAAAGCTTTGGTGGCATATATTACCGCCGGAGATCCAGACTATGAGCGCAGTTTAGAGCTAATTAGCGCCGCCTGTGCCAATGGCGTAGATATTTTAGAGCTGGGCGTGCCCTTTTCAGACCCCACCGCCGACGGCCCAGTTATACAAGAGGCCGCTATACGCGCCCTGTCAACGGGCATGAATATTGAAAAAAGCTTTAAAATGGTGGCGGACATTCGCGTGCGCTTTCCGCAGTTGCCCATCGTATTGTTTAGCTATTACAATCCCCTATTTCAATACGATGCGGCAGAACTGTTCGCCCGTTGCCAAAAAGTCGGGGTAGATGGGCTTTTGGTGGTGGATTTACCCCCCGAAGAAGCCCAGGAAATCACCGCACATTTCCCCAATCCCGCCGCCTTGCCATTAATTCGCCTCGTGGCTCCCACCACCCCCGTGGAGCGCAAACAACGCATCGCCCACGATGCCCAGGGCTTTTTGTATTTAATTACCCGAACCGGCGTAACCGGCACCGGGGGCTTAGATGTGGATTATATTGCCCACCACGCCCGAGAACTGCGCGCGCAAACCAGTGTGCCTATATGCCTTGGTTTTGGAATTAGCACTGCAAAAGACATTCGCCAACTAGCCCCCCATGCAGATGGTTTAATAGTGGGAAGTGCCTTGGTAAAATTAGTGGCGGAGCACAAAGATAACCCCGATTTAACAAAAATAATAGCCCAAGCAGTGTGTGAGTTAAAAGCTGCTTGTAAATAGAGGAAAATCATACTATCTTTGCTCCAAGTTTTGTGGGTCAAACACCACCTGCAAAAATTATTCACCAAGGTGTTTATTGTAGGTAAACCATGTATCATGGACCAAAAGCAAAAGTAGCCCGTTCATTGGGTCTAGCTGTTTCTCCAAAAACAGAAAAAGTTTTAGAACGCCGTAATTTTGGACCCGGCCAACACGGTCAAGGTCGTCGTAGGGCTCCATCAGTTTATAAAACCCAACTTGTAGAAAAACAAAGATTGCGTTTTACTTATAATATTTCGGAAAAAGATATGTCGCGAGTTTTCCGTGATGCTAACCGTTTAGTTGGTTCCACTGGGGACTGGATTATGGTTATTTTGGAATCTCGTTTAGATGCAGTAATCTATCGCATGGGTTTTGCTCGCACCATGTTTGCCGCTCGTCAATATGTGGCTCACGGTCACTTCTTGGTAAATGGTAAGCGCAACTTTACTCCTTCTCGTCGTATCAAAGAGGGAGATGTTATCGAAGTGCGCGAACGCTCCAAAAATCATGTTCAAATTGCGGAAGCTATACAAGGAGCTCCAGAACCACCACCGTATTTGGAAGTGGATAAAGGTAAAATGCAAGGTAAAATGATCACTCGCCCTTTGCGCGAGCAGATTCCTGTTACTTTAAATGAACAGCTTGTGGTGGAGTATTATTCTCGTTAATAAAATCTGTTTTAAAGCATTTCGTCTTTTGGAAATGCTTTTCATAGATAAAATAGTGCTATATATCGAGAAAAAAACAAATCTACCTAACAAATGTGTATTATTAATCTATAATGTGCAATGATTTAGTTTAATGGGTGTTTGGTATGCTAGTTTTAGAAACAATAAAAAATCGTCGTTCTGTTAGAAGCTTTGAGTCTAAGTCCATAACTGCAGAAGATTTATTAGAAATTTTAACTGCAGGCACTTGGGCACCATTTTATGGTAGTGGTGAACCATGGCATTTTATTAAAGTGGGTGCTCAAACCCGCGCTAAAATTAGTGAACATTATTCACAGTATATGGAAGCTGGTCCTCTCAAAAGCCCAGATTTCCCGGAAGAGCGCAAAGCTTTTGTACGAGAGTTTGTAAAAGATTTCGGTAATGCAGCAGAATTGATTGTTGTAAAACATTCAGCTCCTCAAAGCCCCTTAGATGAGCATGACTTTCCTTTAGCTTCAGCGGCGGCAGTACAAAATATTTTGCTTGCTGCATGGGAAAAGGGAATCGCTAGCGTGTGGCTTTCCATAGGAGTAATTCCTGGTGTGCGTCAAGAACTGCAATTGGCAGAAAAGGAAGATATTGCTGGAGTAATTGCTTTAGGCTATGCCAAGCAAGTGCCTCCTGCGCAAGCGCGTACCCCAGTGACTGAAAGATTGATAGAATTACCTTAATTTTTGCCATAGCGATGTGTGCGGGTTTCTCCTTTTGCCCAATCATATTTCGCTATGGCACTTTTTTATTGCAAATCCATATAAAATCTGCTATTATATTTAAATGAATAAAGCAAATATTGAAAAAGCTCTTAAAATCGAGTGGAATGATGAATATTCTTTAGGCGATCCTATAATTGATAAACAACATCGCACTATTATAGAATATTCCAAATTAGTGTTTGAAACCACAGAACCCAAAGAAGTAGTTAGAAGGGTCTTAGATTTGTATGTATATACGCGCAAACATTTTTCCAGCGAAGAACAGATAATGCGTGAGCGAAAGTTTAATTTGTTGTCAAAACATCGTGAACAGCACAATGCTATTATCACAAGATTAAGCGAATGTATGGAAGAAATTAAAATTAATCCTGAAAAAGCCCATAAATTGTTGCATGAGGTTATGTCAGAATGGATTATTAAGCATATTTTAACAGAAGATATGAAAATTCCCAAGCCATGAATAAACAAGTTTTTATTGTAGCCACTGCTAATGCAGGTAAGTTGCGTGAGTTCAGCCAAGCTTTGGGAACAGAATATTACGATTTTAAAACCATGCAGGAAATGGGTTTTGAACGAGAAATTCTTGAGAATGGAGAAAGTTTTGCAGAAAATTCTTTGATTAAAGCTAAGACAGTCTATGATTTTTTGCGGGAAAAGGGGATAAAGGTAGCGGTGCTAGCCGATGATAGTGGTTTAGCAGTTCAAGCTTTAGATGGTGCACCAGGGGTGCATAGTGCTCGTTATGCTGGGCCAGAAGCCACAGATGCGGATAATAATGCAAAGCTATTACATGAGCTAACTTCTCAGACAAATCGAGGAGCTAGTTTTGTATGCTGGTTGAGCTACATAGATTCTACAGGTGAAGTTTATCAGTTTAAAGGTGAATGCCCGGGAACTATTCTCCACGCACCCCAAGGGGAGCAAGGTTTTGGTTACGACCCTTTATTCCAGCCTAATGGTTTTGCGCAAAGTTTCGCAGAAATGTCGGTGGAGCAAAAAAGGGTTTTAAGCCATCGCGGTCAGGCCATATCTTTGTTAGAACAGTTTTTACAAAGTCCGTGAATTTGGATTTGAAAACTGTCTAGCTTAAAGTGATGCTGCTTACAAAGCACTGCAATAAAACGCTCTAGTTCTGCAGAGTAAACCTCCGTAATATCACCACACTCTCTGCAAACTAAGTGCTCGTGAGGCTTTCCTTTTTCTACTTTTTCGTAATGCAGGTGCCCATGTCCAAAATCAGCTTCGGTCAAGATTCCCGCCTCAGCCATGAGCTTTAAGTTGCGATATAAAGTAGCTCTGCTCACTTGAAGCTTGTCTTGCTGCATATAGAAAAGTAAATCTTCGGCACTAAAATGATCACTGCGCTCAAAAATTGCTTGGAGAATAAGCATTCTTTCTTGAGTGACTAACATATTGCGCTTACTCAAAAAACTTTTATATTGTGCTGTGGCCTCTTCTAAAGTCATAAATGTTTCACCAAAAGCGTAAAAACTTAAAGTTTACATTAGATAATGTAGTTAGAACTTTAGTATTGTGCTAGTTTAGCTCATAAAAGCACGATAAATGGTGTTTATAGCATTTTCAAAGTCGCAATGGTCAACACCAATGATTATGTTGATTTCAGAACTACCTTGATCAATAATGCGGATATTGATTTCGGCCTCGGCAATAGCTTGGAAAAGCGTTGCGGCTACGCCAATTTTGTTGGTCATTCCATGGCCTACAGTGGCGATTAGAGCTATATCTTTAGAAACTTTAATTAAATCGACATTTAATTGCTGTTGTATTTTTTCTAAAACTTCGGATTCGACTTTTTCGAAGTGGCTTTGCTCTAAAATTACTGACATGGAGTCAATGCCTGCGGGGGCGAGTTCCCATGATAAATTAAGTTCCTCTAAAATCACCATTAAACGCCGTCCAAAACCGCGTTCTTTGTTCATCATGAATTTTTCTACATGAAGCATGGCAAAGCCTTTACGACCAGCTACTCCAGTAATTACATGGGAATATTTATCAGTTTGTGGAATAATTAAAGTGCCTGCATCTGCAGGTTTATTAGTGTTTTTGATGCTTATAGGAATGTTCTTATCTCTACAAGGCGTAATAGCTTCATCATGCAAAACGCTAGCCCCTGAGTATGCTAGTTCGCGAATTTCCGCATAGCTAACATGAGTCATGGGTAAAGGATTTTCCACTATATTGGGATTGGCCATTAATAAGCCAGAAACATCAGTCCAGTTTTCATAAAGGGTAGCATCGCAAGCTTTGGCTAAAATAGAGCCTGTGATATCTGATCCGCCTCGACTAAAAGTTTTAACTTCGCCTTTGGTGTTTGCACCGTAAAATCCAGGGATCACAGTGATTTTATCTGTGTTTATAGTTTCTGCAATGTTGCGATAACTTTCATCGCTTACTTTATAGCGATTATTAAACTGGATTAGGGGAAAGGCATCTACAAATTCGGCATTTAAAAATTCTGCCATAATTCGAGCGCACAAAAATTCTCCGCGGGAGACTAAAAAATCTTCCGTAATTTCTTGAGCTTGGCTTTTAAGTTGCTCTTGCAATAAATTTAAGTCTTTCTGCACTTCAGATTGTACGCCTAAATCCGCAACTATTTCTAAATAACGATCACTAATAAGCTTCCAAGGTTCACTAAAGTCTAGGTTTTTAGTCGCCAAGTCGTAAGTAGAATAAAAAAGGTCTGTGAGCTTAGTCTCTGTTTCATGGCGTTTACCGGGGGCAGAAACCACTATAATACGACGCCGTTTATCAGAATCTACTATGGTTTTGATTTTTTGAAATTGTTGAGCGTCAGCAACAGAACTACCACCAAATTTGCAAACCACTAAATCTTTCACAATAAACCTCTAGTTAAATACTTTATTATGTATCAATGCTTAATTGCATAGAAAAGATAGTAAGAATGTTTGCTCAGTATTTAGGCTAAATCCTTTTAAAGTAGAGGGAAATTTATTTAACTTTAGTCCATGAGTATTTTTAGTGTTGATTTTAAAGTGAGGGATTACGAGTGTGATTTACAAGGGGTGGTAAATAATAGCGTTTACCAAAACTACTTGGAGCATACTAGGCATGAATATTTGTTATCTCGTGGTCTAGATTTTCCTACCTTAACTGAACAAGGGATTTATTTGGTGGTGGTGCGTGCAGAATTGGATTATCGCAAAGCTCTGCGCCCCCAAGACAGATTTCGGGTGACTTTGCACCCTAAATTATACGGCAAATTGCGCGTTATTTTTTACCAAGATATTATTCTTGATAATAGCGAATTAATTTTACAAGCTCAAATCACAGCCACAGCTATAAATCCACAAGGCAAACCCATAGCTGTGCCTGAAATTATGCAGAAATTGGTGGAGTAAGGCTTTTTAATTCATGGAAGGTCCAGCTTGCAAGAGCGCGTCTTTGATTATATCTGGGGTTAAAATTTCTGGTAAAACTAAAGCTTGTTTCAAGCCTGTGCCATAAACAAGATACAAAGGCACCCCGCTACGACCGTGTTTGCGCAGTTCTTGGGCGATGGTGGCATCGGTCTTGGTCCAATCTGCTTTTACCATGACCACTTCAAATTCGTTAAAAAGTTCTTTGATAGAATTTAGTGAAAGCACCCCTAATTCATTGGCTTTACAAGTTAAACACCAATCTGCAGTAAAATCCACAAATATGGTTTTTCCCTGGGCTTGCAGTTCTTGTATTAGTTGCGGACTCCAAACATGCCAACCTTGTGCATCTTTAGCCCAGATATCGGTGCTGCTGATGGTGTGGGCCTTTTCTTCTTGTTTAAGGGCGGGTTGCACAGCATAAAACCATCCTCCCAGGGCTAAAATCACCAAAATTAGCCATGATAGCAAAACATGGCTAGCTTTTTTACCAGGTGCTCCCAAAAAGCCGATAATCCACGCTCCAAAGCCTAGCAACAATAAAAGCACTAAAGTTGCAACTACAACATTTAAAGCGGTGGCTTTTCCTAAAACCCATAGCAGCCACACCGCTGTTCCCATTAACAAGAAGCCCAAGAATTGTTTAAAAAGCAGCATCCAAGATCCTGGTTTAGGTAGCCAAGATAAACTTCGTGGGAAAATCGCAAAAATCATAAAGGGAAAAGCCAAACCTAGCGCGGTGGCGGTAAAAAACAGAAATAAAATTAAGGGTGGCTGACTAAAAGCAAAGCCCATGGCTGAGCCTAAAAAAGGCGCTGAACAAGGGGTGGCGAGTAAGGTCATCAAAACACCGTTAAAAAAGGCCCCGCCAAAGCCAGATTTACTGGTGAGTTTACCCATACCCGTTTGCGTGGAACTAGGCAACCAAATTTCGTAAACACCAAACAGATTTAGGGCAAATAAAACCATCAAAATTGTCATAAGCAGCAAAAATATGGGGTTTTGGAACTGAAATCCCCATCCAGCATGTCCTCCAGCTGTTTGCACTAAAATAATCGCCCCGGCTAAAACCCAAAAAGAAATTAATACCCCAGCGGTCATGGTGAAAGTTAGTCCTAAAAGACGACGGCGAGATTCTTGAGCTTGTTGGGTAAGACTTAGAACTTTAATGGAAAGTACGGGTAGCACACAGGGCATTAAATTGAGTATTAAACCGCCTATAAATGCAAAAAGTAACATTAAAAGCCAGGTGGGGCGGTTTTTAGAATTTGCGGTATCGTCGCTTAAAGTGGTGGTATTTAAAAGCGGAGCTTCATCTTTGAAAGAGTTTTTTTTTAGAGTAGATGTCCCTAATTGCTCTGAAAATTTAACTTCTATTTCTGTGGGTGCCAGGCACATTCCTTGGCTACAAGCNNGCTTGATAGTTCAATGTTGCAACGGTTGAAATGCTATCATAATCGTCCTTAAGTTCAGCAATGGGTAGAATAATGCTAAATGTATCGGAAAAAGTAGAGATTTCCATATCTAAGGCATCAATAAACTCTTTTTGGGCAGTGGGGTAAATAGTCGGAGCATAAGTTATGCCTGTAGCAGTGGCATTTACCGTGGTTGGCACCAAAAAATCATCCCCTGGGGCATTGGAGTTTATACTCCAGCCAGAATCCACTTGCAATCTTAATTGCAGGTATGAATCTTCACTTAAAGTTCCTTGGGAATAAAAGATTTCTACTCTGGGTTCATTCATATCTTGACCAAAATCAAAGGCAGAAATGTCCGTTTGGGCAAAAATATTTGAACACCAAAAGAGTAAACAAAGCAAACAAATGTTTTCAAAATGCTTCATAATGGGTATCTCCAAGGCTATAAAATAAGAAAAGTTACAAAAAAAAGTAACTGATACTAAATTGTTTTTGTTGGAAAATCAGGAAGTGTCTTATATGTTTTTTTTAAGGAGCTGAAATGAATATAAGGCGGGAGGGTCTCCACTTCAAAATTGCTGAGTTATATAAAAATAATGCTATGAAAGTCTATAGAGTATGTTATAGGTATGTAAAAAGCCATCAAATAGCCCTTGAACTACGGCAAGAGGTTTTTTTCAGGGTTTTTAAAAAATATCATACATTAAGAAATTTAAAAGCTGTGAATTCATGGTTGTATAGGATTGCTGTAAATATCAGTTTAGATTATTTAAGGAGTCAAAAAAGACGGCCTATTTTGATTTCATTGGGTGATTCTGGGTCTCCACAACATGAAGTTAAAGATAATACGCCAACTGCTGATAAGCAGTTGGAGTTAGAAAGTGAATTAAATTATCACTTAAGGGAATTAGACAATTTTACTAGGGAAGTAGTAGATTTGCGTTATGTTATGGGTATGACTTTACGAGAAATAGCTAAGCATAAAGGCGTTTCCACTAGACAAGTGCGCAATTATATGTCGAGTTTTGATCGAAAAATGCGTAAATACCGTAGGGTTATTGGCCATAATGGCCAAAGAAAAGGTAACTTTGCTAAATGCCCTTACTCTTATTCATCTTATGCACAACCATTGTCGCTACGGCGACCACCTGGGAATCGTGGTCTGCACCATACGACTATCACGGCGCTACATTCAGTGAGGGAGAAATATGGATAGCTACTGATGGTGGCCTGCGTTCAATAGATTTAAAGACGGATAAAACCCAGACTTTTGTCGCATCCGATGGCTTAGAAGAAACAAGCCAAGTTGCAGTTGCAGTGGATGAAGAACAAAATGTTATAGTGCTTTCAAAGTCAGGGCTTTTGGCGCAATTAAAAAAAGGTCAAAAAAGATTTAATGTATTGTCGCGGTCTATGGTGGAAAAAGCTGATATTCCATTAAAAAATGGCTTACATTTACGACCAGGTTTTGCTGTGATAGCTTTTGAGCATCGCGTGGTAATTTTTGATTTAAAAAAAAGAACAGCTGTTATCACTTTTACGCAAATGGCAAGTTTTAATGCCATTCAAGAGAAGATTGTTGGTATTGTTTTGCACAAGGATACCCTTTTTGTAGCAAATTCGCAAAAAGTTTTTAAGCGTTTTATAGATTTTCCCAACTTGGCAAGCGATCTCCGTTTAGCAGATCCATCAACTTGGGATGAACTAAAGCATCAATCGCCAAAAGTGGGAAGCATATTTTATGACCATAAAAAAGGCATACAAGTGAGCGAGTATAAGGCTTTTACCTATAGCTTGAGTAATGGCAAATTCGATCAGGTTATCACAGATGAAAAAGTAGGCGTGTGGGTTAATGGAGATTCTCTAAAGTTTAAAGATTTTTGGGATGAAGATGAAGTGTTTCTTCCCCAATGGATGGGAGTCAATCCCTTAGATTCATGCAGGTGGATTTTGAGTTCCGATCAAATTTGGCAGCATTGTAAGGGCAAAACAACTTTATGGAAAGATCCTAACGAGTTTCCTGCGGGAGTGGTAACCACAGTTAGCGTGCGCCCGGGGATAGAATTTGTGGCTTGGATGCACCCTTATCAAGTGAAGATTCCAGTAAATGGTGATTTTATAGCTTATGATTTTCGCTATGGTTCCCACTATTTCGATGATTCTAAAGGGCAAGATGCCAACCAGCCGCTTAAAACCATGGTAATTAACGATGCGGGTTTTGTTTTTACAGGAACATGGGGTGGAAGTGTGTTTTCTCGAAGTCCCGACGACTATTTTTATAGAAATTTTCATAAAGCCAATGGAGACTGTATGGATTCATGGTCTGGGGATTATTCTATAGTGCGTGGGGTGAACAAGACATTAAATGAAAATACCATGTTCTTTAGCTATTGGGGTGAGACGGGAGAAAATAATTATGGCATAGCCTGGTTAGATGATGAGCATAATCTCTATTGCGGCAATGATATAGGTTCTTCCATGGTTTCTGGTCCCATATTATCCATTAAAAATAGCAAAGGTAATTACGATGTTTTTTCGGTCTATGAACATGGTATCGGCGCTTGGGATGGAGATATGGATTTTATGACTTTGGCGCCTACGAGAAGCAAAGAGTTAAAAGTAGTAAAGCGTCAAAAAGTATATACTGGCGCTTTAGGTTACGCTCGAGATATTAGCTGGGACACCAAAAACGGACGCTTATGGTTAGCAGGGATTTCGCATTTGGGTTATTACGAACCTGGTACAGATTCGGTGATTATTCCTTTGAGTATTCGCGGCATAGAGTCTGCTGAATACACTGCTTTAGAGGTGGATAGACATGGTGATTTGTGGGTGGGTACTCGTAGTCATGGAGTTTTTCACATTAAATTGCAAAATAACATGGCTGATTCTTTACTTGCCACCAATATTACTAGCAAGGACGGTTTACTTTCAAACACCGTTTTAGATTTAGCCATAGACGGTGCTTTAGGTAGGGTGATTTTTGCTCATGATATAGGAGTTTCGGTTTACCACACATTTGCTGTGCGTTTCGATGAGGGGTATTTGGAAGAAAACTCAAAACCCATTAAAGTTTATCCCAACCCCTTTAGGCCAGGAAAACATCAATATGTTACCATAGATAATATTAATTCCACTGGAGCCTTTAATTTATTCAACTCCGCAGGCAAAGTGGTAAAAACATTTTCTAGTGCAGAAATGGTGGGTGGCGGTGTGAAATGGGATGGTATTATGGCCAATGGAGAACTTGCGCCTCCAGGGGTTTATCATTATGTGGTACGGCATAATAACAAAGCCCATCGCGGACGACTTTTGATAATTCGCTAATATGATGGAAACAAAGCAAAATAAGCATTTAGTACTAGTTTATGTGCAAAATCCATGGTATTATCCGCATATAGAACGCCATTGGCGCGCATTGAGTAAAAAATATGTACAAATAACAGTTTTGGCGTGCTTTTCTGAAGCACCACAGCAGTCTTTGTCCGAAGTGAATTTCGTTTCAATGGGGGAATTGCCTCAGGGAATTATAGGTTTTTTGAAGTTTATGTTAAAAGTATGGCGTTGGTTGCTTTGGCATAAGTGGGATATTTGTCAAGCTACGGATCCACCGTGCTTATTTCCCGCAGCTTTAGTTTCCAAAATAAAATTTAGGCCTTTGGTGTATTTTTCCATGGAGTTATTTCAACATACTCCAGCTTTGACTAACAAAAAACTTAAAAGGAAAATTTGGTACAAATTAGAGAAGTTTGGGGTGAAAAATAGCTCTAAAGTAGTTACTGTTAATCAAAGTGTAGCCGATCGCCTGCAAGCTAAATTTAAGCTAAACACAGTAAATGTAGTGCGCAGCATTCCAGAAGTGCAAAAAGAGCAAAAAGCTCCAGTGAATTTAAGAAGTCGCTTTACTTTAGCCGAAGATGATTTTATCTTAATATATCAAGGGGCCTTAGAGCCAGGGCGTGGCATAGAGTTTTGTTGCGATGCTCTGAAACAAAGATCAAAAGTTCATTTTATCATTTTAGGTTTGGGTGAATTAGAGTCTTGGGTACAAGAGCGGGCAGAAAAGCAAAGCAATGTGCATTATGCTGGAGCTTTTGATTTTGTTGAACTAATGCGTTGGGCAACAGGGGCTCAAGCTGGCTTGGTATGGATTGAACCCATTGCCGAAAGTTATAGGCTATCCTTACCGGGCAAGCTTTTTGAATACATGCACAATTTAACCCCTGTGTTAGCTTCGCCTTTGCCTGAAATTTCACGCATTGTGCAGGAGTATCAGGTGGGAATTGTGGCAAAAGATCTGAAAAAAGAGGGTTTTTTGCAAGCTTTGGATGCGCTAGTGGCAAAAAAAGATAATTTTGGGGAAGATTTACTTCGTGCGCAAAAGGAGTTATCTTGGGAGCAAGAACAGAAAAAGCTATTGGAGGTGTATCATGGGTTTTAAAAGTCTTTGTTGGGGATTCGCAGTGCTTTGCTTAGTTTCTTGTGCATCTCATAGGCAAAATGCGGTGTGTAGTGAAATTCGCTATAGATTGGATAATATGGATTATAATGACGATCAAAAAGAGTGGATAGAAGAAGAATGGCGCGCTTGCATAGCTGAGCGCGACTCGTTGGCGATTATAGATGGAGAAAAATACGAAACTTTGCTAGAAGAGTACTAATAGTGATTAGCAAATTATATAGTGTAAGTAAAAATAATTTACCTAAGATGTTAATTTCCATTGCCGACGATATCAATGGTTTGGGTGGAAAATGCTACTTGGTGGGGGGCCAAGTGCGCGATCAGCTTTTAGGGCGCGTAGATGGGCGAGATTTTGACATAGAAGTTTATCATATTAATCACAAACAGCTATTAGCGGTGCTAAAAAAATATGGAAAGCCAAATTTGGTGGGAAAATCTTTTGGGGTTTATCATTTGGTGCGCCACGGCATAGAATTTGATTTTTCTTTTCCCCGCACCGAAAGCAAAATAGGAGTGGGGCACCGAGCATTTGCGGTGGAAACTGACCCGAATTTAGATTTTAAAACCGCCGCTTCTCGCCGGGATTTTACCATTAACGCCATGGGCTTGGAATTGCCTAGCTTAGAATTAAAAGATGAATTTAATGGAAAAAAAGATTTAGAAAACAAGATTTTACGGCATATTGGTCCTGCTTTTAGTGAAGATTCGCTGCGCGTGCTACGCGGAGTGCAGTTTGCTGCGCGTTTTCAACTCAATGTGCATCCCGATACCATAAAGATTTGCCGCGAACAAGATTTGCGAGATTTGTCTAAAGAACGCCTATGGGAAGAGTTTTGCAAGTGGATGCGAGCTATCAAGCCCTCCATGGGGCTAAAAGCTTTTGTGGAAATGGATTTGACTAAGTTTTTTTCGCAAATTAAACCCTTAACAGGTTCATGGGAAAAACTGGGAAGCTTGTTAGATAAATGCGTAGCTGAAGATTTAGAAAATGATTATGATAAATTGATTTTGATGTTTAGCGCTTTGTTAGCAGGGACAAGCTTGCAGGGTGTAGAAGAATTTTTACGCAGCATTACCCAAGAACAAAAAATGTTAAAAAGCATTCCAGCGTTGTGGGTCTCTGGACGGGATTTAATGACGCAAATGGTTGCCCAAAAAGATTTTAGCGACGGGGATTTACGCAGATTTTCTTTGCGTAGCCCCATGTTTTTGATGCTTTTTTACGCCCAATGTTTAGCAGAGGTTAAATATCCTAATAAAACTTTTGCTTGGGAGGAATTACAAAAACGGGTGCAGATTCTAGAAATTATGCGTGTTGCTCCCACGCCTTTCTTGACGGGAAAAGCTTTGCAAGAGCTAGGCTTTAAACCAGGTAGGCATTTTGGAGAGATTATAGCCCAAAGTTTTGAAAAACAGTTAGATGGGGAATTTAATAGTATTGAAGATGCAAAAAATTGGGTGCGCAATACTATTCCCAGCGTAAATTCTTAAAAAATAGACCTTTGAGTACTGAAAATACTATCAGAGGAACTTGAATAATTTCCACCACTGGTAGCCATACTAATAGTTTAAAACATTTTAGTCGCCACCCGCCAATACCTAGCATTATAGCATCTACAGCAAATTTGACTATGAAGGAGCCCACCCACCAGCTCCATGGTGTAAGTCCAGCTAATGAGAATAAAGGTCCTACCAAAAGCCAGCAATAAAAGCAGAAAATCAGAGTTAAAAATAGAGTATATGCGGGATTGCCGTATTTAGTACCATTAGAGGACCAACGAGCTCTTTGATTGAGCAAAGCTTTCCAAGAATCTACCGGAGCTGTGGCCACGGCAGCGTCAGGTTCCAGGTTGTAGCAGTAATCAACGGGTTCTTTAATCATTTTATGCACTAACATATCGTCGTCGCCCGACATATATTGCATTAAATCGCTAAATCCACCTACTTTATAAAATAAATCTTTGCGGTATGCTAAAGCTGCGGCGCTAGCCACCATGGGCATTTTATTGGAAAATCCGGCGGCCTCAATCAAGGTAAAGCCCAAAGTATCGAGTTTTTGGTAAGAATGCAAAATCGAATTGGAGCCAAAGTTTTTTTTGGGACCTTGTACTATGGCAATATTATTTTCAAAACGACTGGCCATTAGTCTTAACCAACCGGGAGGAGGGATACAATCTGCGTCCATAGTCATTAAAATTTCGTGTTTAGCAATGGCGAAACCTGTTTCTAAAGCTCTTTTTTTGGGAGATGGAAGGTCGGGGGCATCCATGGGAACGCTTAAAACGTTAAAATTTGAGTGTTGTGTGGCAAAATCATTCAAAATATTGAGGGTGTTGTCTGTGGAGCGATCATTGACGCAAATAACTTCCCATTTTCCTGAGTAATCTTGTTGGGAAAGGGCTTTTAAGGTATTTAATGCGTAGTTCTCTTCGTTGTGAAGCGGAACTACCACAGAAACCGAAGGTGTCGCTTGAGAGTCCTTGGCGCCCTGAGAACGCAAAATTCCCAAGGTAAAATAAAGCATAGTTAGTGCATAAATTGCACATAAGACAGTAATTACAACTAAGCTCAGCATAAAAATCTTTAAAATTCAAATATAATCATATAGAATCATTTAACTGGCAAAAATAAATATAATTTGCAATAATTAATAATGATTCAACTAGAAAGGCGTTTGATTTGTTATTTTCAAATAAAAGACTGAGAGGAATTAATGAAAACTCTAAAAATAATGCTCTTTGTGAGTTTATTCGTTGGCGTAAGCTTTGCTCAAATCCAAACTGTCCCAGGAAAAGGGACCATTGATTGGACTAACAGAACTGTTGAGGCAGTGGGAATAGGCGCTCCTAATCCAAATATGCCAGAAGTTACAGCTAGACCTATGGCTATTAGGGCTGCTCGTGATGTGGCTTTGCGCAATGCTTTAGAGTTAGTAAAAGGATTGCAATTAAATTCTACCACTACCGTGGAGAACCTTATGGTGCAGAATGATGCTATTCGCACCACGGTGGAAGGTAAAATCTCTACTTTTCAAGCTAGTGAGCCACGCTATATGTCCGATAAAACCATTGAGATAACTGTAAAAATCCCCATGGATTCGGGCTTAGTAGATGCAATTAGCACACCATCCCAGCAAATAACACCGGTTTCTACCCCTGCTGCTTCTAGCCCACCTGCAAATAAAAGCCATAGTGGCTTAATTATAGACGCTCGAAAAGTTGGGGTTATTCCTGCCTTGGCACCTAAAATCATTGATGAAGATGGCAAAGAAGTTTATGGCGTTAGTTTTGTGGGTCGCGATTGGGTGCTAAAATGGGGTACAGTGGGCTATGCTAAAACCACGAAACAGGCAATGACATACAAGGAGCGAATTGGATCTAATCCCAAAACCATAACAGCGATTAATTCGTCTGGGTCAATTAGGTGTGATTTAGTTATTTCTAATAAAGATGCTCAGCAAATTCGCCAACTTGCAAAATCATCTAAGCTTTTATCTGATGGCAGAGTAATGGTGGTTGTAAAATAGCGAGGGTAAAATGAAATTATACAAGTTTGTTTTTGTAATTCTTTGTTTTTGGGCTGGAGCTTTTGCTCAGAGCAAAGAAATAATTGTGGAAAGTGTAGGTTTTGGAGTTAGTCAAAACGATGCTATTACCCAAGCTAAACGTGAAGCTTTAGCCAAGGGAATAGGACAAATGCTCACTAGCCAAACTGAAGTAGAAAACTTTATGGTTAAGCGCGATGTGATTTTAACTGAAACCATGGGTCATGTTAAAAATTTTAAGGTGTTAAAAGAATCCCAAGGTAGCGACGGTGCTTGGGAAGTGCACATTAAGGCTTCAGTCAGCGAAGAAGGGTTAGCCAAGGATTTGGCAGCTCTTAAAATTTTAATGCAAACTTTGGGCAATCCTCGTATCGCATTTTTAGTTAAAGAAACTGTGATGGGAAATGCGGATCCTAGTGCCCAAAATGCAGAAGCAATGCTTTTAGAGTTTTTTAAAGCCAAAGATTTTCGCGTGGTAGATCCCAATCAGGCTTTGCGTTTTAGAGAAAGTGCTGACGGTGTGAAAGCTGTAGGTGGAGATCCCCAAGCTGCTGCTAAATTAGGGGATATGTTAAATGCTGAGGTTATAGTGGTGGGTTCTGCGGTGGCTCAAGAAAATGATGTTTCTTCTATTAAAGGTTTAGCGGGAACTGGTGTTAAATCAGCCTCTGCGGTGGTTTCATTAAAAGCATTTAATGTTTCTACTAGGGAGATTTTAGCCGCTAAGTCAGCCAATGGCGCCATGGTTAATGTAAGTCCCATAGTGGCAGGAAATAAAGCCATTGAAAAAGCCATCCACGCTTTGCTTGCATCTCAGGGCGGCTTTTTTGAAAGTATAGTGGAAAATTGGAGGCGTAGTGCTGCTGATGGGCAAAATTTTGTGGTAGAAGTTTCTGGTGTTGATGAGTTTTCCCAAATAAGAGTATTGCGCGACATCATAGCTACCAAAGCGACCAAAGTGGAACAAAGATCTTATCAAAAACCTCTTTTAATTTTTGAAGTTACCCGCCCTGGTACAGCAGAAGATCTCGCAGGAGTCTTAGATGCCTTGCAAATTGAGGGGCAAAAACTGTCTGTGGAAGGGTTAAACGGAAATATTATTAACATAAGCGTAACAAAAGCTAGTGAATAATCGTCTATACTTGTGTGTATAGTCAAGAAGCTCAAAAAATAATTGAGGGATGTAATCCCGCCCAGTTAGAAGCCATCGTTCATAAGCACGATGAAAGTGGTCCTTTGTTAATTTTAGCCGGAGCTGGTTCTGGCAAAACAGCGGTGCTTACTCGCAGAATGCAGTGGCTGATTCAATGTGAAAAGGTAGATGCGCAAAACATTTTAGGTTTGACATTTACAGCTAAAGCTGCTGCAGAAATGCGGGAACGTTTGACCACTGCCACGCCTTTGTTGTGTACTTTTCACTCTTTAGCATTAAAATTGTTGCGCGAAGAGCATAAAGGCAAAACTCATTGGCAAAGACTAGGCTTTTCCCAAGCGCCCATGCCTGTAGAGCAAAATTTGGGGCAATGGATAAATCATCTAATATCTTGTGGTTTGCAAGGCAAAAAGGTTGACCGCGCAGATCTTTTTAATCCTGATTTTAAAATAGATGCTAAAGTTTTGCAAAAAATAAGGCGACCATTTTTAGAAAGTGGGAAAATATCTTTTGACGATATGATCTGGCTCGCCATAAATCTATTAGAAGAGTTTCCTGAAGTGCGGGCTGCGGTGCAAAAGCAATGGCGCTACTGTTTAGTAGATGAATATCAAGATATTAACCCCGAACAATATCGCTTGGTGCGCCTAATTGTGGGGGATAGCCCGAATTTATTTGTGGTGGGCGATGATGATCAGGCGATTTATGGATTTAGGGGAGCCGATGTGCGCAATATTTTGCGTTTTCAAGATGATTTTCCCCAGTGTAAGGTGGTGAAGTTAGAGCTGAATTATCGTTCCACCCCAGCCATTTTAGATTTAGCAAATAAAATATTCACCAACAAGCCTGTAGCTTTGCGTAAATCACTGCGGGCTGGAAGCAATCGCAGCGATGCTTTATTTAAAGAAAACAGCAAAGTTGAGTTGTGGAAATGCGAAAATTCTGTGATAGAATTTGATAAAATGGTGCAAGCTATGGAGGCATGGAGGGCTCAATATGATTTGCCTTGGTCTGCTTTTGCCATATTAGTGCGTTTTCATCGTTTGGGGGAATGGTACGAGGCTGCTTTGCGCCAGCGGAAAATCCCCGTGGGTGAAGAAGAGGAAGGAGTTGCCATAGAAACTGTGCATGCCTCTAAGGGTTTACAATATCCTATTGTGTTTTATGCGGGAATTGCCGAGGGGTTAACGCCTTCTTTACCTCGTACGCAGAAAAAAGCTAAAATTGAAGCTCATCACGAAGAAGAACGCCGTTTATTTTATGTGGGGGTAACTAGAGCAGAATGTCGCTTAGTTTTATTATTTTGTAAACTACGGCATTGGCAAGGTGCTTTGCAAAACTTTAAACCATCTCGTTTTTTAACAGTGGTGGAGCATAAGGCTTCAAGGAGAACAAATATGCTGCTATTTAGTAAGTTGATTCGAGCTATACAGATTATTGCGTTTATGTTTGCAGGTGTAGTGCAAGAGTTTGTTTTGCGCATTTTTGGTAAAGCTGATCAGGCTTGGATAGACAGAAAGCTTTTAAACTGGTCTGCTTTTACCACAAAAGTTGTGGGTTTTGATTTTGCCACGGTGGGAAAAGAAAATTTAGAATTAGTGGATTGGAGTCGCCCCGTATTTATAGTTTGCAATCACCAATCTTTTTTAGATATTNNGTATTGCTGCAGGGGCTGAATCGCCGTTTTGGATTTATCGCCAAAAAGGAACTAAATGCCATACCGCTTTTAGGGTATTGGATGCGCAAAATAGGCTGTTTGATTATTGATAGAAAAAAAAGAGGGATAGGTAAAGAAATTGCGCAAAATTTAAAAAATTCTAAAATGGTACCTCATATTGCAATATTTCCAGAAGGTACCAGAAGCACTGATGGGAATTTAGCTGCTTTTAAATCAGGTGCTTTTCGTTATGCAGTAGATTTTGAAGGGACAATTTTACCTGTTGTGTTAAAAAATACCCGCGCAGGTTGGGAAGATAGAAGCTCTTTTAAAAATAGTGTAAAAGGCGAATGTATGGTTTTGGCTCCATTAGATATGAAAGTAAAGCCTATGAATCATAAAGATCTACAGGCTTTAGTAAGGGAGACAATGAAAAAAAGCTTATAAAAGATTAAACTTCTTTAGGAGCAAACACATTGTTGAGCTTTTCCATGGTTAAATTATAGGTATCATTAAAAAGCTTTCCAGCAGGTCCTGGCAAGTTTCCTAAAGTGTTTTTTGCTTGTTTAAATCCTTCTTCTATGGCATTGCGAATCTCATTGATATAAGTGTCATCATCTATATCTTGTGCTAAACTTCTAAAAGACATGGCAAATTCTACAATGCGATTTGAAGTGTTTTCAGCGTTCCAATACTCAGGAACTTCAGCAACTTCCACATCATCGCCTATTTTATAGAGAATGTCATCGCCAAAATCAACTTTGATGGCTTCATTTTTAGATGCTTTGTGAGCTTGCCCCACCATTTCTAAAAGTTTGGACTTGATTTCACCCTTAAAAGCGTGGTAGTCAAAGTCTTTAAAAGAAATAGAACTCTTCTTTTGGCTTTTCTCTACTTCCTCAGTGTTTTCATTTGCTGATGGGGTGTAAGTATCTTGAGAAGATACTTTATTTCTGGAATTTTCAACATTTTGATTTTTGGGGTACTTATTTGCAATAGCATCATAAGTTGAAACTGTTGAAGTTATAGCTGTGGCTTTCATATTACCTCCGTATTATTATTTATATCGGAAGACTTAATGTAAAACTTTAGCTTTTACTTTAAGTCTTATTTTTTATTGCAAAAAGAGAGAAGAAAATATGTCATAAACAAATTTAACTTTTTGTAAAGGTGTTTTGCAAAAAAAACATGTTGATAAGATGGTGGTAAACAGGTGGATAACATGTCATGAAATTGTAAGCAGATTTTGTGCTAAGATGTTGATAGTGTTGGTAGTTTTAGAAGTTCTTATAAATCAAGGACTAAGCATAAAAGCTCGTTTTTTTTTATTGAAAAAATGAAAATCTATACTATCTTGGGCACACAATAAGGATAATAAGGATAATTGTAAAAGGGTGTTTTTGTGTCGGATAACGCTTTGTTTGAAATTTCAGGTATAAGTTTTTGGGAATCGTGTTTAACATCATTGCAGGAGATATATAAAGAAACTAACATATATGAAACTTGGTTAGTTAGTACTGAGTTTTTGAGTATTGATGAAGGTGTATTAGAGTTAGGTGTACCCAATGAGTTGTATAAAGATTGGATCTCACAACATTTTTTAAAAGAAATAAAACAAGTTGTTTCCAGCAAATTAAATGGTGAAATTACTATAAAATTTGTTGTTACTGGTAAAAAGGATTCTGTACCTAAGTTGACATTGTCAGATGAGCAAAATTTATCTGAAGAACTACAAGTACAAAAAAGGCCTGCAATAAAACCATATTCTCGCATTAGAAAAGTAGCACAACGGGTTCCTGATTGTTTGTGCCCTTCACATACTTTTGAAAGTTTTGTGGTGGGAGACTGTAATATAATGGCTGATCAAGTAGCTAAAACGGTTGCCAACCATCCTGGTACAAATCAGTACAACCCCTTAATTATTCACGGGCAATCAGGCATGGGTAAAACTCATTTGCTGCAGGCAATTGCGCGCCATGCCATAGAAAACCAAACAGCATCAAAGGTTTTGTTCCGTAGTTCCGACCAATTTTTAAAAGATTTTATAAGCGCAACTAAAACTAAAAATTTTGCTTTGTTTAATAAAACTTATGAGTGTGCTGACTTATTGATTATAGACGATATTCAGTTTTTAATTGGTAAAATGGGCACTCAAGAGCAATTATTTAAGTTATTTACCCGTGCTCTTTCTCACCAAAGGCAGATTGTTCTTTCTTTAGATCAAAACCCTGCAAAACTTGAAGGAATGGATCGCCGTTTACTGTCACGTTTTGAAAGTGGATTGTGCTGTGCCATTGATTCACCAGATTTAAATACTCGTTTGGAAATTTTGCGTAAAAAAGCCCAGGAGCAAAAGCTGGATTTATCTGAAGAGGTTATTTTATGGTTAGCCAAATCTCTTGAAACTAATGTCAGGGAAATTGAAGGTTTTTTGGTAAGTCTTTTAGGCTTAAAAGATTTATTGAAGGTAGAGCTTACTATAGAAAACATTAAAAGCTTGCTGGGTGAAAAAAAGAAAGAACAAAATCTCAGCATAAATATGGATACTATCCAGGATGTGGTGGCCAAGGAGTTTGGGGTTGAAAGTAAACTATTTGCTACGAGAACCCGTATGAAAAAAATCGCTTTACCCCGAAAAGTAGCCATGTACTTATGCAGGACTTTAACCAATCTTTCTTTTGAAAACATTGGTTTAAAATTTCAAAGGGATTATAGTACCGTAATAGCGGCTATAAAATCATTGGAAGAAGACATGGAAAAAGATCGTGACTTATTAAATAGGGTAGAAATGCTTAAAAATATGTTAAGCTACTAATTAAAAATCACAAGTATTTTTCCCCACATCTACTGCTCTCTTTTGTATCTTTAAGTAAAAGTGAAATAGATATGTGAGGGTACATGGAAAAAGCTCCTTTTTTTGAATTGATTAAAATGGCTGACTCGGCGACTTTAATCATTTTAATTCTTCTATTGGTAATGTCGGTGGGGACTTGTGGAATAATATTGATTAA
>LSQX01045915.1_pt1 | contig 34874 bp, 4 predicted proteins | sample 654561 | NCBI WGS metagenome assembly LSQX01 (sample SAMN04489861, study PRJNA283612) | anaerobic digester metagenome | isolation source: 4 biogas reactors fed with cattle manure at either 37C or 55C with and... | place: Denmark: Kongens Lyngby | collected 2014 | reverse complement strand
CAAGAGAAGCATCGACATTCAATTGTTTTGCTAATCGATTATTAGAAATATTAAAAATTTTTAAAATTATGTCAAGTTTTTTAGAAAAATCCATATAGTTATCTCCTAATAAATTATTTTTATAAAAAACATAGTGATTTTCCTTTATATTACCACTTTTTTCTACAACAGTCAAGAATATAGTCACAATATAATGACAAAATTGTCATTGACAAAAAAACAAACTATATTGTTTGTAAATCATATTAATTATAAAATATAATTAAGGTATTTTATATAAAAAATTATCCAGTGATAAGTTTCGGTAGTCATCGGGTAAAATTATTAAAAAATTTTTATAAAAAGGCTAGGGGGTTATTTTATGAGTATAAGATTTAAGAGATCATTTAGTATATTATTAGCAATATTATTTTTATTTATTCAAGTGTCAAGCGTGAATTATTCTATGTCTTATGCAAAGGACATTATAGACGATACATATGTTGAAGCCGGAGAGGCTCAAGTAGAAACGGAGACAGGCGAAAAAGAAGCAGAAATGGATACAAACGAAAAAGACAATGAAAAGGTAGAAAATATTACAAGTGATACTCAGGAATCAGAGCTTAATGCTTCGGATTCAAAAACATCAACACCACAAACATATTTAGATGGAGAGAATACAGATTCATATGATGAGAAGGATGCATTAGACGATGTTTCAAAAGACTTTGAGGAAGCAGATAAAGAAGAACTATCTGAACCTATTAATGATTCAGATATTCAAAAAGAAGCAGAAAGTCCTGAAGAAAATAATGGAGTATTAAACAGACCCATTATACCGGAAAAAGAACCTGAAGAGAATTACGAGGATTTAAAAGAAGAGATTTTAGAAAGGAAAAAACCATTATCTTCTAAGATGCAGCTATATGGTAGCTTCTCAACCCCTAATATTCTAACACTAAGCATGGGAACAAAACAAAATCCTGTTGAAATAACGTCATTGGGAACATATGAATTCTGTGTAGACGAATATTCCGAAGGACAGCCAACAGAGCTTTGGTTTGCATTTGAGATTGAAGAAGATATGGACATTAAGATAGAGGCGGCCGGTGGGACAGAGTTTCCTGGTGAAGGGTTCTATTATGATTATATTAGATATACTACGTTATATGATGAAACAGGAACAACTGTTCTTGGAAGTACATACTGGGATGCTATGTTTCTTAGCTTAACTGCAGGAAGATATTTGATTAAAGCACAAAATGCATTTGGCCATGGAGGGGGAGAACCACAAAATTATGATGTGATATATAAAGGAAGTTATTCATATATTATCAATCAGGCCATAGAGTCTCCAACACTTTCTTCAAATTCTGCAACAAGCGGAGTATATTCAACAACACAATTGGTAGAATTCAATGATGTGTTACCGGGTCAAAAGATATTTTATTCAAGAGATTATTCCGACCCTCAATTTGGCGGAACGGAATATGACAATACTCCTATTGAGATTTCTCAATCAGGTTCATTATGGGCAGCCACGGTTGTATTGGATGAAGCTAATAATGTAATTGATTATAGTAAACCAATCAGGCTTGATTTTATAATATCGGATCAAGCATTGCCTACAATAACCTATGTTAATGACCCTCAAGATACGGGCTCAAATGAATACTCAGAAGATGGTATGATTTACTGGCAAATGTATGTAACACAAAGTGGGTATTATGCCATTCAGGCAGCCAGTAACTCGTGGGGATATTCCACATATGATTGGACGTTGTTTGATAGTAGTTTAGATATTATTGCGGAAGGATTTAGCCCTATTGGTTCTGAAGATTACGCTTCCCCAATAAATGTTTATATCAGTGCTCCGGGGACATATTATTTTAGTTTCGAGGTATACGGGGAAGAAACATTCAATCCAAAATTCTGGCAATTACTTGAACCACCGACAATATCACCTAATGGGGGAAGCTTTGATGCACCTCAAACTGTAACTATAACAGCACCGAACGGAGAAAACATTTATTATAAGGTAGTAGAATTTATTAGTCCCTGGGATGACCCCTATCAGGATGTCGTTGAGTATACAACACCAATAACTATCCGTTCTGCTTCGACTGTTATTGCATATCTTCAAAATGGAAATAAGAATAGTATGACTGTAAACGCTAAATTTAGTTTTGATAATGCACCGAGTGAACCGGAATATAATGTTGAGTATGGCAATGTATATCCTGTAGGGTATCAACTTGAAATAACAAGTCAGGACAATGACATTTATTATATAATCGGGGATAATTCCTTGACCTCAGAAGAGATTTATAATACAGGTACGGAATACACAGGACCTATTACCTTGGATAAATCAATGGAGAGTTATGGGTATGTTTATGTATATGCAGTAAGTGTAAACAGTGTCGGTATAGTCAGCGGAGTGTCAACCATTAACTTAAGGCTTGGAATAGCAAGTCCTGTAATTACGCCTTCAACTTTTAATAATGTTGTATCATTTGATACCCCGCAGTCTGTTAGTATAACAAGTCCGGACGCTTCATGGAAAATCTATTATAATATTAATTCGCAAAATGAGCCCGGCATTAATGATATACTATACACAGGAACCCCAATTACGGTTGATACTGCAACATATTTAAAAGCAAGAACCTATGATGAAACGAATTCAGAATGGTCTGATTCAGTATATTCTTATTATCATATTAGTCAACCCAAGTCCATACAAGAAAATACAAAATATAATAATTGTATAGTTTTTTATGAACCTAATGATGAAAACCAATATGAAATTAATATAACATCAGCCGGTGACTACAATATTGAACTAGAGGGATTATATAATAACAATTATTTATCCATGACATTATATGATTTAGATGATAATTTGATTGCAACGGGCACAGATGACGGGAGTACTATTTCTATTAATACTTCACTTCAAGAAGGAGAGTATATATTAAGTGTTACAAATAGCAGCGGCTACTCATTGCTGTATTATAGCCTTTCATATAAGAAATCCATAGCGAGACCACAGTTTACTGAACCTCAATCATATTATGAGAGTAGTACGTGGCATAATCCTTATTCAAGCCCTTCGCTTATTCATATTACAGCTGAAGAGGGTGCAGATATATATTATGGAATAAACACCACTCCGAATACATTATATGACTCCCAAACAGGCCTAACTCTGGAGTATGAGAATCATTATGGAAGTATAACTGTATATGCATATGCCGAAAAAGACGGAATTAAAAGTCAGATAACACAGGCAGTGTATTACATTGACAGCTATAAACCACAGTTTAATTATACAAGTGGAGGCAGATATCAATACAGCATAAATAATGGAGAAAACTATTATAATTTTAGTAATTATACACCCACGGTATTATATGGAGATGTTTTTCTCAAAACAAAAAGTAATTCTGTATATGATAACGGTAGCGGAATTGAAAAAGTAAAATATTATGTTTCAACCGATAGCGGTGAAAATTTTTCATATCTTGGTGAAGCAGGGATTAATGATGCTTTTCTATGGGATACAACTCAGACAGTAAGTAGTGAGGCAAGCGGATTAATTCTTAAATCAATATTGGTGGATTATGTCGGGAATACAAGCGATGATGATCCATATCAATCTACTGCTTCATATCCTTTTGCCATTAAGAATGTTCCGACTACACCTACTCAAAATGTAACACTTCTTGCAGGGAAGGGAAAGATAACGGTGAATTGGCAAAGCGTAGAAGGCGCGAGCCAATATCATATTTACCGTGCGGAGTCAAGGGAATTATTAGATAGTGCAACAATACCGGTATACAGTGCTTCTTCTTACAATACATCATATGATGATTGGTTTTACAGCCCTGCTGATATAGAAAAACAATACTATTATGCGGTAACAGTTGAAGATTCAAGGAGTATTGAGAGTGAGAGGGCATATCCTCAGGAAGAGTATGCAGTGCCCATAGAGGATGATGAATTGCCTACTTTTTATGTTGGGGTTAGTGAAGGTCAACGTACAAATAGAAACAGCATATATTTTGAGACCTATGACAATGTCAGCATAGTGAAATTTAAGGCTGAGATAACACCGGAAAATGAAGAAGCTATAACTTTATTTGACAAGAATTATATCGATAATAGTACTTATAGAAGCGAAACCATTGATGTAAGTATGTTTGAAGATGGTGAATATACAATAGATGTTATATCTTACGACTCTTTTTCTAATATGTCAGAAAGAACTATAGTATTTACTATAGATAGAACAGTTCCGGAGATAGTAACTGGTTTAACAGCGTCTACTCTTCCACTTGGAATTCGACTTGATTGGCAAGCAAGTACTTCAACCGATGTACAGTATTACAGAATTTATTTTTCTGAACAAGAAGATGGTAATTATTCATATTATACGTATGTACAGTCAGGTACTACAACGGTAAATATAAATGCTGATGATACCAAGATTGGATTGCCTGCTTATTTTAAAATAATTACTGAGGATGTGGCAGGTAACAGAAGTGAATCTTCTCAGATAGTCAGCGGCATATATGGTGACTATGTACCAAGATTGAGAATCAATGAACAGCCTTCACCCGGAAAAACAGTAAATATTTATTATAGCGGATTTAAGAATGGCGAGACAATAAACTTTTATTTAGATCAAAGCCAGACACCATTTGAAACAAGAACTTATTATGGATATGAGTCCTCTTTTCCGTTTGATATTACATATTCCTTCACCGGTACACATTCTATCCGAGCAAAAGGGATGACTGAAGCCGTTGGGAATGAAAAATCAAGAGAGATTACATTTAAAATTACGGTTGTTGACTTTGCTGTAGGTTTATCTGTGCCGGAAAAAACTGTGACTGCCGGCAGCAGTATCAATTTTTCATTTAGTGGCTTCCCATCTTCAAAATATGTAAAGATTTATTTAGATGATACATATGTAAAAGACCAATATACATATCAAGGCAATACTTCTGACAATATTACAATTTCATCCAATGCCACAATAGGTCAAGCATTGCTTCGTATGGTGAACGAGGAAGCGGGGATTGAAATCAGTGAGGTTATTACTATAGAGCAAAAGGCAGATGCTATTCCTACTATTACAGCAGAGGCTTCGTCAAGTGCAGGAAAAATAAACTTACAAGTATCCAAATACTCTAGTTATGAGGGAATAGAGATTTATGTTAACGGAGAAAAGCAAAATGATGTTGAAGCAAACTATTATGGAAATTATGTTATTTTTTCTTATACATTACCGGGAATAGGTCAATATGATAAGTTTTTAATCAGAACTATCGGGAAAACGAGTGGCAAGGTAGCAGAACTGATTTATGAAACACCTAAACTTGAGCCTGATTTAAGTGTTGATGAAAATATAATCCTTGGGCAAAGCTTTAGTATGAATATTTCCGGCTTTTTGTATTATGAAAATGTTGCCATATATATTGATGATACTTTAATATCAACGATACAGACAAACAGTGAAGGGGGCACCACTCATAATTATACATTTAATTACAATGATGAATCATCAACATTGGGAGCACATATCATTAAGGTTAAAGGTAATACAAGTAATCCGGAGATAACAAAAAGAATTATTTTAACCGCTCCCGAGCAAACACTCACAATAATGCAGGAGCCAATATTGACACAAGCACTGCCATTGTTTGTTACAGGATTTAGACCAAGTGAAAGTGTGAGATTTTATCTTAATGGTGAGCTTCTTGGAAGTGTTAATGCTGATTCAAATGGCGATGCAAGTTATATAATCAATTCATTGGATGAAATATCGCCCTATGTATTTATGGCTGTTGGTAATACAAGCGGTTATTCGGTGCATTCGTTATGGGCTGAGGAAGGGGATTCTTTGTCTGTGAATTATCAGGGTAATGCAATACCCGGTGGAGATATAATACTCTCTATTAGTGAGCTTTTGACAGAGGAAGAATTCGAAGTATATATTAATAATGATATAGTTATGACGGATATTTCAGATGTAAATGGGGAAAAGACAGTTGATATTACAATACCATCAAATTATGAGAGAAATAGTATTGCAATTTTGGTTATGGGAACTACTTCATATAAGGCAAAAGAATTAACTGTTCCAGTGACGATAACAGCACCATCGATTACTGTAACATCTTCAAGTGCAAATGCAGGTGATACTGTTAATATATCTTATCAAGGATTTATTCCCAACGAAGACATAATATTCTATTTCAATAATAAACAAATAACATTAGATGAAAACAAATATATACTGCCGTCATATATTAGTGAAGGTAGCTATGAATTTATAGCAATAGGAAATATAAGCAAAAAGCTTGCAAAGGCAAGCATCAGTGTGGGAAGCTATGCCCCTCAATTGACACTAAGTGATTACAATCCGAAGCCAAATGATACATTAAACATTTTGGTTTCAGACTTAATTGAAAATGACACTGTGGCATTATATTCGGATAATAATCCTTTAACTGTTCAGGGAAGCATAAGTCCTGTAGATGGTGAGGTTAGTTTAGACCATAAATTATCCTCAAACATAAACCCCGGCGAACATACAATTAAGGCTGTATTAGAAGAATCTATAACAGAGCTCACAAAGACGTTTTCAGTAGCATCCGTAATTCCTTCTATGGAAGTGAGTGAAGGAGAGGGATTTAGTGCTGTTTTAAATATAAGTGGATTTTTGCCAAATGAAATCTTAGATATATTCTATGATAATAGACTGGTAACAAATTTTTCTTCAACTCAAGCAGATGAAAACGGAGCCTTGATTCTCGAATACCAATTCAGCGTATTTACTTCTCCGGAGATTCACAGCTTTAGGGCTGTTGGTCGTGAGAGTAAGGCAATAGCATTTTCAAGCTACGAGGTTACTGTTCAAGGTCCTATTCTTTCAGCACTTAATGAGTACGGCTATGCAGAAGGAAAAGCGGGTATGACAATTAATTTAACGGCAGTAAACTTTGATGAAAATATAGCAGTAAAAGTATATTTTGATGATATTGATATTACACCGTTTAATGCTGTAACAAATGGTGACGGTGTATACAATTATACTTATATATTGCCTGAATTTATTACGGATGGTACATATAGGTTTAAGGTTGAAGCTTTTTCTACAGGACAAATTGCGTTGGCTGATGTAAAGGTTGATACTACAGCACCTGATACGCCTGTAGGATATGCGATTTCAAGTAAAAGGGAAATTACTCTTTCATGGAATAAAGTCAATGCACCTGATGTGGATACATATGCAATATACAGAAGAGCTGATGATGAAGAAGAATATGTTTTGGTAGCGGAAGTGCAAGAAACAACAAACAGTATTATTCAAAAGTTCTCCCTTGAACCAAGTATTAATACAGTAAGTGTAGGGAAAACATATTCATACATAGTATATGCAATTGACAGGCTTAAGAACCAAAGCTCTGATTCACAAGCTGTTGAAACTTCACTTTTGATTGATAGTATGGAACCGGCTATTTCGCAGTTTAATACTCAAACAAGCGGTTATTATAATTCAAAATATATAATAAAGGATAATATTAACTTTTACATCAGAGTATCCGATGACCAGCATGCAACAACGGTTAATTTAGAATACACTTCTGACGGAATAACCTATACAACTATTGCTGAAGACGTACCATTAGCATACGATTACAGTAGTAGTAGTACTAATTATTACCGCGCAAGCATAAGCTTTGATACTAATTCAATTGACGATGGGTTGTATCAATTCAGATTAACTGCCTTTGATTTAAGCAATAAATCAAAGAACAGCAGTGTTGAGTACTATGTGGATAATACTTCACCACCGATTCCTACATTGGTAACTGCACAAGCCGGGCCAAAATATGTTACATTAAACTGGACATATCCTTCGACAGAGGAAGTGCCTTATGGTTTTTATATTTACTATGGAACATCGCTTGAGGATATGACCAAAAGTGTAGTTTATGATAATGTCAGAACATTTAAGATAAAAAATTTAACCCCGTTGACAACCTATTATTTTTCAGTAACGACGTTTGATAGAGCTTATAACGAAAGCGAAAGAACAACACCGATTACTGAAACACCTATTTTAGATACTGAAAGTCCTGTTATTAACTCTGTATCACCGAGTAATAATTTAAGGATTAAAAATATTAGTTTATCTATTTCGGGGACAGATAATGTTGGTATAATAGGTTATGATGTATATATTACACCTTATGGCAGTGATGATTACAGTTTTTTTGCGAGCTGTAACGGCTATTTATATTATGATAATACAAGCTATAATGGCAAATATACATTTAAGATAATCGCTAAGGATGACTCGGATAATATTTCTGAGCCCGTGTATGTTACATATGATATAGATATAACCCCTCCACAAAGGATTTCAAATTTGACTGCAGCAGCCGGTGCGGGAGGAATTTCTCTTGTTTGGGATAAGGTTCCCGATATTGATGTTTCAAGATATTATCTATACAGAAAAAAAATTGGCGATAATGATTATTCATTATATAGATATATAAGTCCGATTACACCTAATGAAAAGATGAGTTATGTAGATTATGACGTTATAAGTGGACAAGAATATTTTTACAAAGTTAATGCTTATGATGACTTATATAATATAAGTGAATTTTCAAATGTGGTTTCGGCAATTGCCGCAACTTATTCAGCGGCTTTTATTGTAACACCAAATACAGAAGTAAAACCCGGTTCGGTGCTTAATTTTCATGCCGAAGGGCTTAGACCTAACGAGTATATTAGCGGATATATAGATGATGAGCAAATAATATATGGATATACGGATGATAATGGTATTTTTAATTACGACTGGAGTTATGTTAAAAAGACTACAGAAGGTCAACACACAATAAAATTAGTTGCTGCCTACAGTAATGTTGAGGTTTCTGCAAATATTTATACCGTGCCTGAAATGCTTCCTCCGGTTGGGAATGTATCTGCACAGCCTGCTGTAATGGAGGTTAAGCTAACTTGGGATAGTTTGTCGGGTGCTTCTTATTATAATATTTTCAGAAAGATAGACAACGGCGAAATGCAGCTATTGGTAGGAAAAGTATACTCAAGACAATATACCGACTTAAGCGTTGAGAAGAATAAAACCTATACATATTGTGTTGCAGGTGTTGACAAATATGGAGCTGTGGGTGAATATAGCATTGAAGCTATTGCTATTCCTGTAGCGGACATGATAGTGCCTGAGGTTGTAATGCTTTCAAGCAATAGAAGCGAAGATATTCTTAAGCTTATAGCAACTGCAAGAGATGACGTGCGGCTCAAAGATATAAGATTTAAATATAAGAGTGATGCAGACAGCGAATATACGGATATAATAACCATACCATTTGAAGCTAATAAAAAAGAATCATCGGTTACATATGATTTTGACACATCAATACTTGCTGAGGGAACTTACACTATAGTTGCTGAGGTGTTTGACGGAGCAAATAATACCTCTACTCCAAAGCAGATAACAATATATATAAGCAATGAGCTTCCTGATGCACCTGCAAGTATTGATGCAAGTGCGGGACAGATGAGAATCAATTTAACATGGACAAAACCTGTAAATACAGTTAATGAAGTTTCACTATATAAGATATACAGAAAAACAGATACGGGTGAATATAGTCTTATCAGTTCAACCAGCTTAACTGAATATTCTGATACAACAGTATCGTTCGGGAATAGTTACATGTATAAGGTTACTTCAGTTGATGCATATGGAAGAGAAAGTACCGGTGTTGAGCTAGATACTTTTATTATACCGCTTGCTGACACGACTAATCCTATAATAACAGGATTTTCACCAACGGCAGGAACCAAAATAAACAAGGCTGTCTCAATTGGCATCCTGGCAAATGATAATGTTGGAGTTTCATATATTGATATATATGTTGAAGATGAAAACGCTAATTATATTGGAGTGGGAAGAACAAATACCGGTAGCATTATATTTGATACTGCTGCGGCTAAGAAAAGTGGTACACTGAGTTTTAAAGCTGTTGCATTTGATGAAGCAGGTAACACTTGTGAATCTATTGTAAGCTACATAGTAGATAATTTACCACCTGAAAAACCTATATTAGCAGCAAACGGAAGTGAACTTAAGATTGAACTAAGATGGAGTATGCCTGCCATAGCTGAGGACTTTTCAAAGTATAATATTTATAAGGGAACAAGTCCTGATGAAATTACGTCTTTTATAAAGATTGCAGATACTACTTCAAGTATATATGTGGATGATGCCGACATGCAATATGCATATTATGTAACTTCGGTAGATATGCTTGGGAATGAAAGTGAGCCGTCTGATATTGTAATTTGTCAGCCCGGAAGTGATGCTACACCTCCAAGTATTATAAGTTTTGAGCCTAAGGAAGGTGCTGCAATAAGAACAGAGGCAGAAATAAAAGTTGATGCTGTTGATAATGTTGCTGTTTCCAAATATGAGTTTTCTTATAAGAGATTGTATGAAGACCCCAACACAGGAAGGCTTCAAGCTGATCCAAACCATGAATGGACATTGCTTGATGAGATTGAGGTTACAACTTCAAGCATGGTTACATACGAATGGAATACTCGAGAAGTTCTTATGGGTGAATTGGTTTTCCCGGACGGCTATTATTTAGTGAGAGTAAATGCATTCGATAGTACCGGGAACTTCAGTAGTAGACAGGAAACTGTAAAAATTGCTAATAACCCGCCTGTTGCGCCAGAGGGTCTCAGGGTTGATGCAAATCAATGGGGATTTTTAGTAAGCTGGAAGCCTGTAACAAGCAGTGATTTCAGAAATTATGTTGTTAAGAGAAAAATCAATGACGGGGAATATGTAGTAGTTGAGGAGTATACTACTTCAAATATATATATTGAAAGAAATGCTAATCCTGAGGATAGATACTATTATCAAGTGGCAATAGAGAATGATTTGGGTAACAGGGGACCGTTCACACAAGACTATTATGAATTATCACCGTTACCATCGGGAATATTTATTAATTCTTTACCTCAAACGACTAAACCTGTAATTATTAATATGACACCGGCACAAGGCAAGAGGTTTAACAGGAATCTTAATCTGGAGCTTCAAATAAAAGACGAGGTTAAGGTATCTGAGGTTCGTTTCTATTATTCAAGAATTGGAAACAGCTCAATCGGGGATATCCCGGAGGATGCGGTTTATACTCAGTTTGCAACAATTACGGATATTCCTTTAGTCAATGTGAACACTACTCCGATGGATATTTTCGGCACGGACTTATTTGTTGCAACCTATAATTATAATACAGATGTTTTAAGCGAAGGTTTATATGCAATTAAAGCAGTGGTTCGCAATATGAGTGAACAACCTGTTGAGATTGTAAAGAAGTATTTTAAAGATACCAATCCTCCTGCACCTGCAGGTGATTTCATAGTTGATAATCCTAAAATAGGAAACACCCTTACTCTTGTTTGGGAAGCAGGCGCTGATGTAATGCACTATGACATTTATCGAAGCACCGATGAAAATGCTCAGTTCTCTGAATATGTAAAAGTTGAAACGGTTAGAAGCAACAGCTACACAGATACCGATGTAGATAATAATGTAGAGTATTATTATCATGTTGTAACAGTTGATTCAGCAGAGAATGAGAGTATCCCATCATTGAGAGCATCGGCTGTTCCTACTGCTGAAAGTGATTTGGGCGTACTTGATATTAGTTCTGAGAAACCAACTATAATACTTGGCAGAAGTAATCGAATAAAAGCAACCCTGACTAATTATGGTTTTGCAAAAGCCAAGGGGACAGTTACATTCTATCATTACGATAATAGTGATTATGTTGAGATAGGAAGTACAAGTATTGAACTATCTGCTAATACAAGCGGAGAAGCAGGGATAGATTGGACACCGAACATAGAAATAGGTAACAACATAATAATTAAAGCAGTTGTTGAGACACTTTCGGCAACGGTAGATATAAGCACTGAGAATAATGCTTTTGTGAAGGAAGGAATGAAAACCAATATTCCGCCGGTTGCTGTAATAGGACTTCCTGAAGGTGAGGAGTATAATTCCGGCGAAATGTTGACCTTTAATGCAGCTATGACAGGTATGTCATACGATGCCGACGGAAGAATCGTAAATTATAAATGGGAGTTTGGAAACGGGAAAACAGCTGAGGGTGCAAAAGCGGTAACTAATTATCAATTGCCCGGAAGATATTCAATTAGACTGACCGTTGTCGATGAGCTTGGTGCTCAGACTACAGCAGTAACAGCTATTGATGTTATTGATAACCGTGCAGATTTATTTGTAGAGAAAATTTCTTGGACACCTGAAGAACCGGTTGAAAATGATGTGGTGACTATTACCGCAACAATAGGTAACAAAGGATATGGAGATGCAACCCTAGGATTTTTAACAGGGTTCTATATTGACAATCAATATATGGGATATACAAAAACAGATATTGATGATAGAAGTATCAGCTTAGGTGTTGGAGAAAAAAGAGAAGTAACCTTTAATTATGTTGCAACAGCAGGTGTTCATGTTGTTAAGGTTGTTGCAAATGATATTTTAGATACATTAAATGAAACAGATAAGGGTAATAACAGCAGAAGCGCAGTCCTTAGCAATACGCAGATTACTTTTACTGATGTTATGGTAGATAGTATTACGTGGATGCCTGAAGGTGACATGTTTGACACTCAGTCGCCATTTATATATCGCACTGTTGTTAAAAACATTGGTGATAAAGAAGCTAATAATTTCTATGCTTCTCTGTATATTGATGATGAATATATTGCTAAACAACTAATACCAGTATTAGCTGTAGATGGGGAAACTACTTTAAACTTCAACATTAAGCCAAGAACAGGAAAGCATAAGGTTGAAGTTAAGCTGGATGATTTAAATCCTATATTAATAGAGTTAAACATTGAGAACAATTCGTTGTCTGTTGTTACTCCGGAATTTAGAGTAGTATATCCTGAAATTTCAATTGGGGATATTACATGGAGGCCTTCAGAAACAACATTGGCAGAAGGCACTTCCTTATCGTTTGAAGCTAGAATAGTTAATAATAGCTCTATAAACATAACCCAAAACTTTGCTGTCAATGTAGCAATGGATGGCAAAGTGTTTAAGACAATAAATATTGATAGTCTTGCAGCAGGCGAAGTAAAAGATATCTTTGCAAAATGGACTGTAATACCGGGTGATCATACATTCACTGTGATAGCAGATGCCAAAAAGGCGGTAATATCACCTGACACTAAGGTTGAAAAGACAGTTGCATTACCGAGATTATCACTGCTGTATCCTAATTTGCATATCAGTAATGTGAATTATTCACCGATAAAAATAGAGTATAATAAGCCTGTTACATTTATAGTAAGTGTTAATAATCAAAGTGTAGCTACGGCATTTAAGCGTTTTAATGTAGGGATGTATGTTGATGGAAAGGCTGTTGGAGGAGCTGCAATTGATGGCATTAGAGGTTATAGTACAGTACCTGTTGCAATAACTTGGACACCTGATAAGGGTGGTGCAAGAACAGTGAAAATTATAGTTGACAGCTTTAACGAACTGAATCTTGAACCTTTGCAGGAAGGAATTAGGAGAGAATGGCAGACAACAGTAGAAGTGTTTGAAGCGCTTACTATGCAAGCAAGTCCAAATGAAAAAGAACAGGATGAAGATGCTCTTGCGGTATTATATACGACTGATGACAACTTTATTCCATTAAGCGCAAAACTTATGCATTCGGGAAATAAAGATTTTCGCTTATCTCCTAACGAGGGTGCAGAAGTTCGATATGAATTAAAAAGAGGAAGTACAATAATATCAAACGGTAATTTAGGATTTTCAAGTATAACGCGTGAATTTACATATAATCTTCCTATAACTGCAGAGTTAACAACGGGAACTTATCAGCTTGAGATCATAGGAAGTGCAGGAATTGATACTATCAGCAGCATATGTAATATTAAAATTATACAACAGGGTATTATTACAATTGATACAAACAAAGAAGAGTATCAAATGGGTGAATATGTTCATGTCAGTGGAAGGTTTGTTCTGGCAGATGGTACTCCTATTGCTAATGAGCAGGTAGTATTAGATTTTCAGCTCAATCCTACGCTTCGTGAACCAAGAATAGGCAGAGACGAAAAAGGCAATGAAATACTAATGACTTGGTCGGCTGAATTAATCAAGTTTGTTAAGACTGATAATAACGGTAATTTTGAATATAGTTTTCTACCATTAACCGGTGAAGCCGGAGACTGGAATATTGTTGCTTTTGGATTTAAGCGTTTGTTTGGTCAAGGAACAACCAGTAATTTTAAAGTATGGGGTATGGTTTCCACACCTGCTAGCTTATCACTCACAGCAACAAAGAATTCGCAATTTTCAAGAGTTATAACGGTTAAGCATGCATCTCCTGTTAATAATGACGGAGAACCTTTGACGGCAGTAAGTGCAAGTTTAATCAATAAAACCCCTAATAGTAAGGTTTCAGCAACTCTTGATATGTCAAGTCTTACAAGAACACTTGCACCCGGGGCGGAATCAAGTGTTATCATGAACGTAAGTGCACCACTTGATTGTGATGATACTGCAGAATATGAAGTAATATTTACTTCGGCACAAGGAGCAACGTGTACAACCAAAATGAGACTTAATTTGAGACCTGCAACTCCGATACCTGTCACAGATCCGAAAACTGTACAGGTTGGAATTAACCCCGGTGACAGCACATTAAGAGTTATTACCTTGACAAATAAAGGCAGGGGATATATGGAAGGTATTAAGGTTACGCCTCCTCAATCCATACCGTGGATAAATGTGAAACAGCTTACAAAAACAAGACTATATCCGAATGAAAGCACATTGTTCGAAATAGAGATTGCACCAAATGAGAGTATTGCACTGGGGCAGTATCAGGACAGAATAACTGTATCGGATGCTACAGGAAAGTTTTTTGCCAATGTTGCAATATCAGTTGAAGTAACAGCTGCAAAAACCGGTGGTATATCATTCAGGGTAACGGATGATATAGGAAGTATTGTTAACGGAGCGGAAATAACAATTATCAGTAAAGACCCTTATACAAGCAGTGTAGAGGGTAACGAAACAACCTATTATCCGAACTATGCTGCAAGAACAGATGCAAACGGTACGGCACAGTTTTATGACAAACCGTTAGGGGAATATAATCTGGTAGTAATGGCACAGGGCAGGGAAAAATTTATTGGTGAATGTATTATAATGCCTTCAACGGGAGCACCATTTATGGAGATTAAGCTTAAGAACTTACCTGTTCAGATAGAATGGACTGTTGTACCTACGACAATAGAAGATGAATATGAAATCAAACTTGAGCTAACTTTCGGAGCACACATTCCGAAGCCTGAGTTTGGATTTAATCCGCCATGGGTAAATGTACCAAAGAATGTTGATGAGGCGATAATTTTAGAAGCAAATGTTGTAAATACAGGTCTTATAGCAATTACTGACGTTGTTGCTTCTGTAATAAGAGAAAAGAAGACAGATACAGGAATTAGCATAGTCGGTGGAGGTTATATAGGGGAAATACCTGCACATGGAAGTAAAAGAATCAGAATTCAAGTTCAACCGGGTGTGTACAACTTATTATTTGGAAATGGAGGGTCTGCTACACCTAAAAACTTCATTAAAGTTGAAGGTACATATGTAAGCTTTGACAGTGATACAGGATTACCGATTGATCCTGCACCGGTTGTAACAGGTGTTTTACCATTGTACAACCCAAGTGAAAAGGATGTTAAACTTGAAGTAAGGCTTCCAAATGCACCCCAAACGGTGATTGAGGAAACTCTAAAGCTTCCTGAAGGACAGATGCAAGAGATTAGCTATATTGTACCTGATACAGGTGATGCTTCCGAACTTCTAAAAGAAGATGGTAAATCTGTATATGAGATTGTCCAGCTTACTCTCAGCCAAAAAGCAACGCTTGAAAGACAGGCATTTGATGCAACATTAAAAATAACTAACGGTTATCCTGAATATTCACTACAGAATTTAAGAGTGGACGTAATGGTTACCGATGAAGATGGGAAAGATGTAACAAACAATAACTTTGTCATACCTACCGGCTTGGTTGGAATATCCGATGTTGAGGGTAACAGCAATGTTGGAGCAGGAAAGGCGATGACTGCAACATGGCAGATTATACCCGGAGACTCGCTGGGAGGGACAAATCCTGAAGGTAAGGTATATTATGCAAAAGCATTGATTTCATATTACGTTAACGGAAGATTGGTTCAGACATCAACAGAAGCGGTTGATATTACAATAATGCCGCAGCCGAAGCTTAAACTTAATTATTTTGTTCCACATAAGGTATTGTCAAATACGCCTTTCAGATTAGGTGTGACAGTTGAAAACAGCGGTTATGGAGCTGCAAAAAATCTCGTGATTGATTCAGGTAAATTAGAAATAACCTCGAATCAAGCAGGATTACTCACTGATTTCGAGATACTGACATCATCTTTTGGAAGTATATCGAACAACTCATTTAAGTTGGAGTTTGGAGATATTGAACCGGCAAAATTCGATTATGAAAAGCAAGAATGGATTCCTACGACTGTCAGTGGATATTGGCTTGTACGTTGGAATATGCCGATAGAAAATGAAAATGCAAAGCCGTATGAAGGAGAATTCAGAGACTTTAAAGCAACATTGACACATAAGGATTATAAAGGTGTACAGTTGAACCCATTGATAACAGGTGTAGCAACAAGTATCATTGGAAAAGATAATCTACTTGTTTCCGAGGGAGAATCAGATGGAGCAATGGCAGTTGTTAATGAAGGAAACACAGGCTTCCCTGATTATTTGTTAAACTTAGCAACAGGGTTAAGGATACCGCTATATATGCCGAGTGAAGTAGAAACGATTAATGCATATAATGGAGTCTCTATGAAGATTAGAGCTGCAAAGCCTGATGCTGCAATGACGTATAATCAAGCAAAGCATCAGATAATTATGATACCTGAACCACAAGGAAGTGCAAACATTACTGTTGTCAAGAGAACATTAGAAGACGGTTCGGTTCAAGATACAATAATACTAACTCCTAATAATTATTGGAAGGACTACGGAAATATATACATTGTAGATAAAATTCCTGTTGTATATAACGGAGATGAAAGAGTTTTTGTTGATAGTTATTATGAGATTGAGTTCGGTACAGGTGTAATTTTAAAACAAGTTGAGTATTCGAGATTTGTTTATAAGGTTGCCGAAGATGATGACCCCAGTGCTGTAACTGCAGGTGTTATTGATGCAGGTAAGTATATTAAGCAGGAAGTATTCTATGACACAGGTATTTACCCTGATGAAGGAGATAATGATATTAAGGTAAGAGTTTTGTTGGATAACAAGACCAAGGAAACTGAACAAGGAACTATAGTTTTTTATGCAAAAAATTTAAAAACAAACGAAGAAAGACTCATAGAAGAGGTCAGTTTCACGGGCTTACAACCATATGTTCAAAAATATATTTATTGTAATTCTTGGGTGCCTGATGCAGGAGGAAGGTATGAACTAAGGGCTGAATTAAAAGGACAGGACAGAGAAGTTTCGGCTGAGGCAATAATTAATTCATTACCTATCTCCAATGCGGGAGTTGATATTGTAGATGCAGTTGTGAACGAACCCGTAACGTTTGACGGAACACGTTCTTATGATAAGGATGGATATATAAGTGCATTTGTTTGGGATTTTGGAGACGGTGAAAGCGGCGTGGGTCCTACACCTACACACATTTATACGGAATCGGGAACATATAAGGTTAAGTTATTTATAACAGATGATAACATATCCTCTGTATATCCTCCTCAACTCGTAAATGGAGAGGTTGTACCTTCAACGGTATTCCCGGAAAATGAATATGCTATAATGCAAATAACAGTACTAGAAAACAGACCCGATTTATTTATTGAAGATATAATTATCTCACCAGAAAATCCTGATGAAGGCGAAATGGTTACAGCAACGGCCGTAATCAGAAATGGTACTTTAAGTGGTTTTGAAGGCGGACTACAGCCTGCAACTCAACAATTTTTCACAGGATTTTATATTAACGATAAATATCAAGGGTTTAGGGTAGTTGACCCCGTAATAAATGTAAACGAGACGAAAAATGTCAGCTTTACATTTAAGGCAACAAGTGGTGCTCAAAAAGTTACAGTGATTGCCAATGATATAGGTAAAAGCATTGAAGAAGCAGATTTCGATAATAACAGATTTGATAAAGTAATAAACGGAACACAGACAGACTTCGCAGATATAAGCGTAGAAGACATGTTTGTTGGTATAGGTAATGATGATGTTATTAATCTTGAACAGAACATATCAATTAGTGCTGATATTAAAAATATTGGCGGGATTGATACAGGAAAGTTTAGAGTGCTTGTATATGCAAATGATGAACTAATCTCATCTGAGCAAATTGATAGTTTAGCAACAGGTCAAACATATAATATGAATGCTGTATTCAAACCAAAATATTCAGGGGATTATGAGTTCAAGGTTATGGCAGACTTGCCTATTTCCGCTGTTGTTGAACTTAATGAAGATAATAATGTTGCAAGTCAAAAAGTACCGGACATTAAAGTGAGATATCCTGATTTATCTGTCAGTAAGGTTGAAACCAATATATCAACAGGTACTTTGGCGCAAGGACAAAGCATGATAATATTTGCAGAAGTTGAGAACACAGGAGACGCACCAATACCAAAATCAACTGAAGTTACATTCTTTGTAAACAACAGATATTTGGGTTCAAGACAAATAGAGCAGCTAGGTAAAGATGACAAAGTAATTGTAAGTATGCTTTATAATGATCCCAATGAAGATACTCGCTCCATTAAGGCAATAGTTAATGCTAGCAATAGTATATTAGAAAAATCTATGGAGAATAACACCGGAGAGCATAGATTTACAGAGCCGATAAATGTTGCATCTGCAGAGTTAAGTATTATTTCGATAGAGACTGAAAACTTGCAGATCATGTATAAGGATGCAGTGAAAACCAATATAAATATTAGAAATACCGGTACAAGAGATATTGAAAGACCGTTTGATATCGTATTATACGCAAACAATAAGAGAGTTGGCAGTGCTGTTATGAATTCCTTAGAGGTAGGAGGAACTGCTAAAGTCACAATAGAATGGATGGCTGATATTATTCCAACTGGAATATATACTTTAAGAGTATTTGCGGATAATGAAAATAAGATAATGCTAATTAATCGTGAAAAAGCAACTAAAACAGCAGAGCTTGAAGTTTCACAGGCAATAATTCTAAGCACACAAATTGCAGATACTGCATTTGCAACAGACGAAAAACCGGAAGTATTTATTGAAGTACATTCAACTGACGCACCTTATACTCCTTTGAATGATGCTATTGTTCAAGTGGAAGCATTCTTAGGTGAATTTGACATTGATAATCTTCCTAATGAAGCAATTTGGGCGGATATTATTACAGATTATCAAGGGGTTAGAGGAGGATATTTGGCAAGTATTCAGATACCATCTCCTCAAAAAGGGAATTACACAATTAAAACAACGGCTATATATTATGGGGTTATGAGAAGCACCATAGATGTTATTAGATTTAGTGATGATTTTGTAGTAACTCTGGATAATCAAAACGGAAGAAGCTATACGGTTGGAGAGACTATAGAAGTAAGCGGTGTAGTTAAAAATTATATGGGTCTGCCAATAGGGAATGCGGATGTTACTATTATTGTTGTCGGGGAAGATGAACAAAAATATAATGTAAAAACAGCTTCAAACGGAAGGTATGAGCACACATTCAGCTTAGCAGAAGATTGTGGGGGTTCATATTCATTAAAGGCAGTAGCTACTGTTGATGGATTGAGTAAAACAACAGAATCAAGAGTATTCTATATCGATGGTTTCTATATAGGGTTAAGCAATAAAGCAACTGTAACACAGGGATATGATGTCAATTTGGCAGGCTTTGTTACCAATCTTGGGGTAGTTGATGAAGCAGGTGTTAATATTACTGTAGAAGACTTGCCTAACGGGTTGAGCGTAATTTACGAAAAAGGTATTGCAAATGAAACGCTGCCATCGTCAGAAAGCAGAGATTTTATTATTAAGCTTTCGGCAAATGAAAGTGTTGCGGCAGATACCTATAGTATAAATATTAGAGTATACAATATGGATAATGAAACGATACTTCCCGTTAATGTAACAGTAGAAGAAGCTATTGCAGTATATTCGATAAATATACTGGGTGGAGATGAACCCGAAAATGCATTGCTTAAAAGAGATAGTATTGCAATGTCATTAAGACAAGGAGAAGTAAAGACTTCCGTAATTCAAGTAACCAACAAAGGGACAGCTCCTATTAAAGGGCTCACCGTTACAACACCTGAAAACATACCATTTATCGTTATATCTGAAACTGAATTTGCAGACATTATGCCTGTAAACAAGGGCTACAGTATAAGAGCTGATGGTGGAATAGCATCGATTGTGCTTGCTGTCTCACCCAGTGAGATTGTAAAAGCCGGTGTATATGAGGGCGAGATTACATTAAATTCAAATGCCGGAGAGCTTAAAATCCCTGTTATGATAGCGGTAGGTGACCAAAGGGTTGCAACTTGTGTATTTGAAATAAGGGATAATAACCAAACTCCACTTGAAAATGCAAGTGTTACACTCAGCACAGTGGATAATGATACGGATGCGGTACAGATAAATGCCGAAACGGATGCTAACGGAAGAATAAGATTTGAAAACATACCTGCATCAAGTTATATAATAAGGGTTAAGGCAGATTATCACACAATGCTTGAGACAATCATAGAAATACCTGCAATTATTAACCCGGTACCTCAAGTAGTTAATCTTGAAAGACAGTTATTTGTAATTGATTATAATGAGAATACAATAGAGCAAAGCAAACAAAATTCAATCACTACTAAGGATTATGATGCAGTAGTATTTAATGCCAGGCTTTTAGAGGAGAGCACAGATCCTCAGATACTTCCCAATTTCCCGGCGGATGAAAAAGAGTTTTATTATGCTTTAGGTGTGCTTAAGAGCAAAATATCAATTAAGAATCCTTCAGACAGCACAAAGCTTGAAAATATAACAGTACAATTTATAGATATTGACGATAGAATAGAAGAAAATGCTTTAATGCTAAAAGCAGAAACAGGAGTAACACCTGTTAAAACTATTAATGTTGTGAATGAGGGAGAAATTATTGATATTATCTGGGAAGCAGATATTAATAAATTCTTTGTAGAAGTAGAAGTATCAGAAACACAAAATGCAGGAGAGTATAAGGTAGTATTCCCCGCAAATGTGACAAAAGAAATGATTGATGCTTATATTACTGCAAATGACCCTGTAGGCAGCGGGAATATGGCTCAAATAAGCTTTGATGAAGTTACAAACACCGGAATATATAGGGTAATGGCTTATTCTGACGGAAGCTATTACGCACCATCCGACAGAGTGCCATATTACTATGGAGATGAAGTATATGAGTTTGACTTTAAACTTTTGTTCAGAGGTGCAATCCAAGGAAGTGAAGAGGAGCTTGAAACAATAGTACCGGTACGCATGAGATATATACCTCCGCAATATTATGTTAATGCCGGTGCTACAACAAACAGCAGTGATCCTTTTGAGCAAAGAAATTCACAGTATAGTGATATTTATGATATACATCCTGATATTAAACAAAAGATAACTGTTGAACCGATATTTGCACCAAATGTTGGAAGCGTACCGAGGATGTCTTATAGCGCAGGTTTCTTAAAGAGCATAGGAATGGATAAGCCCAATGTGCCTGAAGAATTTGACGGAGCGATTTCTGACTTCGGTTTTGCCAATGATATGGGATTTGCGGAACAGATAACAAATGTTAGCTTTAACCTTACAAATCCTTCGAAGCTTCATTCGATGGAAAACATTGAAGCTCGTTTAGTTATATCGGACGTGGGATATGATGAAAACGGAAATCTACAAACCGGTGGAAATGTGTTGTATCCGAATTTGACATTGAATGTAGAAGGATTGAGCAATTATATTGAAGGTATTGACGGTATAACAAACGGTACACTTCCTACGGGTGAGAAATTAACCCTTGAATACAGTTTGAAATTAGATGAGGTAAATGATATCTACTCACAATTTAAAAACAGCGATAATGAGTTTGCTGATATTTTCAACAGTACCAATATGAGCAAGGTATTTGCAAGGATAGAAGGTAGTTTTGAAATTGATGGAAAAACCCATAGTTTTAGTACAACTCCAAAAGAATATAGAGTATTACCTAAGCCTAAACTCTTTGTAAGCTACTCATTTGAAGGGCCTGATACCGGAGTATATAAATTAAAGGCAGTAATTTCTAATTTGGGTGAGGGTGAAGCAAGAGGTGTATATATTAACAAACCCGTAATTCCAAATATCGGCTTTAACTTTAGTGTGGTAGGCGGAAGATGTAACGGTAAGAGTGCAACAGGTCAAAACTACGATACTATTCAAATAGGAATAATACCTGCAGGTGCTACTGTTACAGCAGAATTTGATTTGGTACCTTTAGGTGATGTTACAAACACACAAATGGCATCCTTGGGACGACTTGCTGATATGCCTGCAATGCCGGTTAAGAGCAGTATTAATGTGGGGATGGTCGTATCGCCTATGGCATTAGAGGTAATGAACCAAGCAGATACAATAGCAATGGTTAATGAAATGATTGAAGAGCTTGACAAGCTTCAAATAAACATTGAAAAGATAACCGATAAAACGGCTGCAGAGCTTGCAAGGTCAGTTCTGGATAACTGGGAATATGCAAGACAGTTAACAGGAGCCGTAGGTATAACAAAATCTTATGAGATGATAGCTGACCTTGTATCACTGGTAGCTATTATTAAAAAGGCGACAGAGCTTCCAAAAGAACTTGGAAAATACTATGACGAAGCGGCAGGAAGTGTTAAAAAGTTTGCAGGAGCACCGTCACTTACTACAGATCAGATGGAAAAGATAAGTATTACTCAAGTAATTATGAACAGAGCAAAGGGCGAACTGGATGATGCAATAGACGGATTAATCAAGAATATGGATTACAGCAAGGTTGTGGGTGCACTTACAAAAGATATAGTAAAAACAACACAAAAGATTGAAGAGTATGGTGCAAGTATCAGTGAATATGCTACAGTTGTTAAATTTGGCTCGGTATATAAATCATATACTGAAAAAATGAACAATGCCAAAAACCTTATGGATAATAGCAATAAGCTTATGGACCAAGCAGTAAACAATACCGATACTGAAAAGAGAAGCGCATTGGCAGAACAGGCACTGAGCGAATTCAAAAAAGCAAAGGCCCTTTATGATGAAGCTAAGAAAATAAAAGAATCATCAGGCGGTGTAATAAGCGATATTATTACTTCAATTGAGAGTGCACAAGAGATTTATGAAAATGGTATAGGAGAAACAATCAAGCAAAAAGCCTTTGCATATGTAGATTCTCTTGAAGCATTAGTTAAAACTCAGATGCAGAACATACTTATTAATTACGATTTAATAAAAACCATAGATACTGTGGAAAGCAAAGTTAAACTTATAGAAAACTCTGCAGCTTCGATTGGCAAAATAGCAGAAAGTGTAGATGCACAATTAACCGTTGATATTGACGATGATGGAGATGATGAGGAGAGTAAAGCTCCGCAAAAAGATTTATACGTTGAAATACTAGAAAATATAGGTTATGACAAAACTGCCAATGTATTTGAAAAATATGAAGCACTTAAGAGTGGCTATTCATCAGTGAAGAAGATTGTAACAAGTATTACTGACGTTTATGATGAACTTAAGAAAAGCTTTAGCAGTTTAATGGATTTTTCTCAGCTTGATAATATAGTTAATACTACACCGGAAATGGTTAAGAACCTTGGAGGCCTTGTACAAACAATTAAAGCAAATCCTGCATTATCTACAAGTGATATTGCGGTTGAAGTATTGAAGGCAGTATTTCATACAGAAACAGATGTAGGCAGCAGATACCAATGGTTTGTTGATGATTTTGTAAGTGGCTATCCTGTCGGAAGCGCTCAAAACATTAAAGATATCTATACTATAAAGGAAGCAGTTAAATTGCATGGATTTTCGGTTATTGACCAAGATGCTTATGATAGGAACCTCAGAAAAGTAATATTGACAGGTAAGTCTGAATACAGGGCGGGAATAACTGCTGCTCTTAATTCGGCAAGCAGTAAGAAGAATGTTTATACAATGATTAAAGGTGTTGAGTTCGATATCGAACAAACTAAGAATTTACTGCAAACTTATGTGGACGGTGGAGAAATGACTGCTTATTATCCTGCAAAACAATTGACTTCATACCTCAAAGGATTAAATCAGCAATTGCAGGCTATGTATACTTATGGTAGTAACGGCGAAGAAATTCCGCTTAACAGGGTTGGCAGATACAGACACTTGTGGACATATGAAACGGACGGTATGGACTTGATTTCCAGAGAAATTAAAATGGGTGATATTTACAAAACTCAAATAAATATCGACAACCTACTTGCCGATGGATACAATTATATAGCTGACAGACATATTTTGAATACGGTTAAGCGTTATGAAACAGGCGCTAATGTTGTAGGTGGATTGGCGGGTATGTTTGGAGCATCACCGGTAATTGCTGCGGTAGGAAGTTCAATGAGTATGGCAGCAACACTTATGGATACTTCGGAATATACAAAATCACTTGATATGCTTGATGACCAAGTATTATCGTATATCGCAATAGGCATGGCAGACCTCGGAGTAAATACATCTGTAATGCTCAATAAAGAAACTAACATTGCAAAGAGTGTCAACAATGTATTTACTACGATAGACAGATGGCGAAAAGTTGACCCACCGTTACCATTATCACTCGTAACAATGCAGGCAACCGATGTTGTGTTGGAAAACGGAAAAACCGAAGGATATACGAATGTTGTTATTTCATTGAGAAATGACTATACAGGAGAAGTCATCGTATCACCTGTTATTGAGATTTATGACAGTTATGGACTTATTAACATGGAAAGCATTGAAAGTGCAAGCTTGAAGCCGGGTGAGATTAAAGAGTTCAGTGTAAGCATACTTGTACCTCACAATGTTTTGAGAGACAGTGCAGGATATACGGCTATTGCAACCTTTACGGCGGCAGAAGCTGAAACAATGACCATTGCAACACCGAGCGGACCTTATATAGCATACTTTAATGCAAATTCTCAAGATGTATTGATCAATATAAGGGATAATGTTATTGCAATGCAGCCATTGGGAGGCTTAATAGATGTTAATGAAACTAAGACTGCAACAATTTCAACAAAGGCAGAGAATAATTCTCTCAGAATACTTTGTGCAGGATTATCAGAGCTAAGTAATATTGAATTGACAGTCAGAAATGCTGCAGGACAAATACAGCCTATGGCTTCTCTGATTAATCCAAATGATTTTGTAATGATAAACGGTGGATTATCATCTAGTTATACAATAGAGGTTACAAATAACGGTGATGAGGAACAAGATTTTGCAGTGTTGGTTATTGAAGTGCCATATAATGGTGCTGTGGCAGGTATTTATGCTGAGAACACCAATATAATAGCAACAAACATTATAGATGAAGACAGTACCCAAAACCTTAAAGCAACTATACCGATATTGATTTACGAAACAGGACTTAGAGAAGATTTGACAGATGTTAATATATCCGTCAGTGATTTAGTATTAATGGGCAGCGAGGAAATAAAGATAAATCCCTCAGATATTTTCATTACAAACCTCGGAGATGTAACAAAAACTACACTTCCACAAAGCTTTACAATACAAAAGGGAACAGGTAGAAGGCTTGTAGTTAATATCTATCCTCAAGAAGACGTTATTGACGGAGAATACGAGGGTAATATTAAAATTAACCTGAAAGCAAATGATTTTGATATCGAAAACAGTCCTTATGAATGGCAATTAGAAGAAGATTTAAGTTATTCATATACATTGCCTATTAAGGTTAAGATTATGAATGCTCAGCCCGCATCACCTATGATTAATTCAGTGATTATTAATAATGAAGCACAAAATATGGTTACAGTAAGCGGTTATGCTGTACGTAATGAAAGAGTGGCAGTATACATTACTGATGATACGGAGCAAGAAGGTGTAATTAAGGCTATCGTGGTAGCAAATACAGAAGGAGAATTCAGGGCAGAATTTGCAGTTGATAACGAGGGTTATGAGGTAGGCAGCACGGCATGGATTTATGCAAAAGCTGTTTCTGACAGCGGAGTATTCAGTGATGCAACTGAAGTACACCCAATTACTATAAATAGTTTTGATACTACACCGCCGGAAATCTCAATAATTACACCACTACCTGATTACATAACAGATAGTGCAGTAAATACTATAGTTTTTGATGTTTACGATGCACAGAGCAGATTAAGCGAGAGCCTACCAATAGTTGCGGTAAATAATCTTGTTATAGATGTGGTTTATAACAATGAAACAAAGCATTATGAAGCAAGGTTGCAAAATCCATTGCCTAATGGCAACCATATAGTAAGCATAACAGCTGAAAATGAGATTGGCTTATCTAGAATTCTGAGATACTCATTTAACATAGGTTCGAGCATTGAAACGTATATAATAGTAGATGATGGTTTAGAGGCAATCGAAAATGCAAAAGTTATAATAGGCGGTGCAATTGCTTACACGGATGCACAAGGTGTGGTAGTATTTCCTCTTAACAGTGGTGAATACGAGTATAGAATCGAAAAAGAAGGGTTTATTGTAAAAGAAGGAAGCGTTAATATTTCGGCAGGAACCAATACAATTAATATTTCGCTCATAAAAGGTTATAAGCTGGTATTCAATGTAACAGCAAACGAAGTGGGTGTTCCGGATGTGGCAATTGAAATAAACGGTAGCAGAGTTATCACAAATGCAGAAGGTAATGCTGAAATAGTTCTTGAGAAGAAAACCTATTCCTATACTGTAACCAAAAACGGATACACATCGGTTAAGGGAAGTGTAACAATAAATGACAGTGATGAATTAATAGACGTAACAATTAAGACTAATACAAATGCAAGCTTTACGGTATTGTTTACAGTTAAGGATAATGGCGGAGGTTCTATAACAGATGCAGATATCACCTTTGACGGAACTCAAATGTCTACAGATTTGAAAGGGCAGACAGTATTCTCAAGGCAAAACGGTAACTACAACTATACGGTATCAAAAGATGGATACATAACACAACAGGGAAGTATCCTCATAGATGGTAATGTTGTAAGCAAAGAGATAGTGCTTCAAGGAGATGAAAGCATTAAAAAGGAAATAACATTTAATGTAACAAGCGGTCAAAACAAGGTTGAAGATGCAGCAATCATAGTAAACGGACAAACTATTTATACCGATGGGAATGGTACTGCAGCTATTATGCTTTCCAAAGGAACATATGACTACAATATTGTTAAGCAGACGTATATTACGAAAGCAGGGAAGGTCAGCGTTACTGAAGACAATGTTACTCTTAATATTGATATTGAGCTAAAAGAAGATATCAGTGACAGCATAATTATCAGTAATTTGGAAAAATCCTATACAGGATTTGGGAATCCACCGGTCATTAATACTAATGGCGTAGAATATACAGTAGAATATGAAGGTATAAATGAAACAGTATATTCGAAAACCAATATTCCGCCAAGAGATATTGGAAGCTATAGTGTTATAATAACAATAACTTCAGAGCAATATATGGGTGTGAAAACAGCAACTATGGAAATCAGACAAAAAGTTGCAAAGCCATATGCAAATATTTCATCAGGCTTATGCATTATTGCAAAGGATTTAATACTGTCAACCCAAACTCAAGGAGCACAGATTTATTATACCTTGGATGGGCAGGAGCCTACGATTAACGCAACTAAATATGAAGGGAAAATTGTAATAGATGAAAATATCAATCTAGTAAAAGTAATTGCAGTTAAAGATGGTTATTATAACAGTGATGTGCTGGTATTGGAGCTAATTCCTACACCTTTATATGACGGCAACGTAAACGCAGATGAGAAGATTGACATGCTGGATGCATTTAAGATACTTAAGTACAGGGCAAACCTTCAGGAATTCACGGAAGCACAGAAAGGATCTGCAGATGCTAACAAGGATGGTAAAATAAATATCTTGGATGCACTGTTAATACAAAGATATACATTGTTTTATAGTGAGGAGTAATGATATGCAAAAAACTATACGATTTATGATTATTATGGGAGTGCTTTGCAGTATATGGTTTACTGCAAGTGCTTCTGAACAACCTAGTATTAAAATAATGCCTCGCACGACAAATGTTGTTGATGCAGACAGCAATATTGTGTTCGATTTTATATTAGAAAATAATACTGATATATATGGAATTGAATTTGATATTGAATATGATGAACAAAACCTGCAATATGTTAACGGAGAAGCAACAGGAGGGTTTGCAAGCTCAAACTTGTCAAATTCACAGGCAGGAGTGATAAAATTTAACGCTATTAATGCTTCTCCCATCAACAATGGAACATTATTTAGTTTGACTTTTAAGGCAAAGGGAACAGATACATTAATAGAGAAGACATCGTTAACAATAATAGACTTGATTGCGGGGGATAATAATGCGATTGAAATCGAGTGCAGCAGTTATGGATTGGATATAGCAATAAAAAATGAAAGCGTTATAGCATACAATAATAAAACCTACACCTATGATGGAACTGAAAAAACGATAATCCTGTCAGGAGAACTTCCTGATGGTGTAAGTGTTATTTATGCTAATAATTCCAAAACCAATGCCGGGGTATATAATTCAACGGCTACCATTAGTTTCAACTATGATTATGTTATTATTGACCCCATAGTATTAAACTCGATATTGACAATTAATAAGGCAGACCAAGCTAGTCCTGATATTTCAGAGATAGGAATAGACTATATTAATGAAACAATTACTTTCGGATCGGATTTGGAAGCAAATTCAGAGCAAGATTTTAGTGGGTCTGAGGTATTGTCAAATGATATTATTACTCCTAATACTAATATATATATAAGTTACAAGGAAAAAGCAAACTATAAGAGAAGTATACCGTTGACATTTTTAGTTCCATCGCGCCCTTTGGCGCCGGAAGCTCCAACATTGCAAAGCGCTGCAACCACAGAGATAACACTTGACACAATTGCAGGAGCAGAATATAAATGTAATGACGGTGTTTGGCAGACAAGCCCTGTATTTACAGACTTATTACCGAAACAAACCTATACGTTTTATGCCAGAATAAAAGCGACAAACGAGAATTTTAAATCTGATATAAGTTCCGCCAGTAGTTTTATGACGGCTCACCAATTACTTAGCATAATAGATGTTGTAGTCAACGAGCAGAACAAAACTATTTCGGCAACTGTTGAGAATAATACCGGTATAGCAGTATCATCAGCAATAGCAGTTTTAACTTTGTATGACGATAATAAGAAGGTAGTAGAAATAGCTAGTTTGAACATTAATGATTTGGCTAATGGATCATCAAGACCTTTGGAATTTGTATATACTACTATAAAAAGTATGCTGACATACAAATTATTTGTATGGGAAGATTACTTATGTATGGAACCAATATCAGAGGTATATAGCGGAAATATAAATAATACTACAGAATTATTAAGTATCAGAGATGTGGTAGTTAATGTGCAAAGTAAAACAATAACAGCAACGATAGAAAACAACACAGGAGAAACAGTATTATCAGCTATAGGATTATTATCGTTATATAATGATGAAAACAAAGTGATTGATGTTGTAAAACTAAATATTAATAATGTAAATAATAATGCAGCCATAACATTAGATTTCAAATATAATACAACAGATAATGTGACGAAATATAAAATCCTAATATGGGATAGTATTTTGACAATGAGGCCATTATCTGATTATTATGGGGGTTAACATGAAACCGAATTTATTACTTTTAGTAATTGTGTTTTTATTATTAATATCGATTAATTACACAGGTTTTTCTGAAGAAGTTACAGTAATAAGCATAGATGATTATTCCGGCATATCAGGAGAGGAAGTTAGTATTGATATAAGATTATCAGCTAATTCAAATGTTTGCGTAGGAACATTTTACATTACTTACGATAATACAATCCTAGAATTAATATCTTGTGAAGCAGGCGATGTAATTGTAAATGCAATGCCTCAGTTTAATGAAAACTATAGACCTGATACAATTAAAGCAACTTTTATGACAACAACATCCATTGTAGAAGAAGGAGTATTATGTAAGCTGAGCTTTAAGATTATAGCTGCAGAGGGATATGCAGAAGTAGAAGTAAAGGACATTGAGTTTTATAATTTTGATGAGAAAACAATAGAGGTAGAAACTCATAAAGGTGTAATAGAAATAAAATCAAATATAAATGAAGAGAGCACAATAGATACAGATGGGAATTCAAGACCTTCTAATTCAGGCAGCAAAAAATATTCACAAATGCCCGATACACAAGAAACAGACATAGAAGTGCAAGAACAACCACAGCAAGTTACAATTAACTTTAGTGATGTAAGCGAATATCCTTGGGCTACGACTGAAATCCAATATCTTGTTGAAAAGGGGATAATAAAAGGAACGTCACAAACAACCTTTAGTCCTTCTCTGCCTATTAAGAGAGCTGATTTTATAGTGCTTTTGATAAGAATGTTAGGAATAAAGGAAGATATTACAGATAATTTCACAGATGTAAAGGAAGATTCATATTATTATTATGAAATAGGTGCTGCAAAAAAAATGGGTTATATAAGTGGGATTGGAAACAATATTTTCAATCCTGAGGAACCAATCACAAGGCAGGATATGTTTAGGATTACATATAGAATAATAAAAGACAATATACTAGATGATGAAGATTTGGCTCCTTTGTATAAATATAATGATAATTTATTAATAGCAGATTATGCAAAACAGCCAATCGCAGTATTGATAAAAAATGATTTGATTAAGGGTAATAATAATATGATTAACCCTGTGCAAAATGCAACAAGAGCCGAAACGGCAGTATTTATATATCGGTTATATTCAATGTTATAAAATTTTTATAAATCGAGCTGCTTTTTATACTAATCCTCAATTAAAAGACAAGTTTTTTGTTCTTATTCTAATTGGGGATTAGTATTATATCCGTCATACGCCCTGCGATAAACCCTTACCCAGTAAAAATTATCAAAGCAATTGTATCATACATTTTTTAACGTGTCCATATTTTCTCATCATTTTATACTAATACTAAATTCAATCAAATATAGTGTTATATTTGCGAGATGATTTTTTGCTGAGCAAGGCATGGGTTCTTTTGAATGCTTTTTGCATTCAAAACGGTTCCATAACGATGCTCAGTGGAAAATCAGCCGAAAAGATTGCGCTATATTTGATTGAATTTAGTATAAACACTAATTAAAAACCGGCGTCAATCAAAATGCTTGACGCCGGTCTGAAATTTATTATGCTCTTATCATAGAAATGGTTACTATCTGTTATTTACCATATAGACAACCGATTGGCTTACGCCTCCATCGTGTAGCACTTGAATAAGTAATAACTCTTGTGCATTTATATCATTGGTTTCACTGCTTTCAAGGTAGTTGGGTAACCCTGAATATGAATAGCTGGTTGTGCTTGTAAACTGACTGCCCCTACCAAGCGTACTATCATACACAACCGCAGTTGTCTTATCCCTTAACATAAAATCATAAGAACTGGTTGTGGCTTCTTCCGGTACTGTGGTATAACTGATCATGATTTGCTCGTCCTTTTCTGTGGAGCTGTTAACTGCGTAAAGCAAGCCGCTGTCAAACCTAAGTTGATATGCTGTAATCGGGTCCTTGGCTTTTCCTCCGTTTTCTATAACTTGCAGTGGGCCGTTTGCTGAAAAGACTATCTCTGCTTTCTCAATATAATTTTTCGGTCCCATCTCATACAGAATTACATCGCCTACTTTAACATCATTTAATACATTACTTGCCAACAATGATTCTTTGAGCTCTCCGGTCTGACCCCTACCATACACATAACCACTTATAACGAAAGCAACATCCGGATCGTCTGAGCCTCCCTGGCCTGCTGCAATTGAAGTCACAATCGCGATAGGCGAATTGGAACTTATTTCTATCTCACCCGATTCATATACTACTACAGCCTTAGCCGTTTTGGCATTTGCTATAGTACCCTCTGCATCGTATGCTTCTACATAATATGACTTATTGTTGGTTAAGTAAGATATTGTTTTTTTCATGTATTTATCAGTCTGCGACCTATCATACGGTACAACAAACACAACGGTACTATTGTTTACAATAATTTTTGTTCCGCCGGGTCCGGTCAGTGTCCTGTTTCCTGATGAGTACTTGAACTTTTTATTATAGTCAGCACCCAAATCATACATTTTTAACTTGTTGGAATCTAATACCGACTCCGCTACATCTGATTTCACTGTAGTTAAAGATGTAATTTCTTTATTGCTGTTTTCAGTATATCTGACTAACATTGGCAAATAAGTATCAGGTATAACGGCCAAAGTCGGTTCGGCCAGTGCATCAACATTTATTTTATAATCACCGCTGTCAACGATATCTTTAAAATATTCAAACTCGTCATCACGGGAATAAGTCTCTCCATCCACCTTAACTTTGCTTGCGCCCTTATAAGTTGTGACTGCAGTTTGGGTTTGCTTTAAAATGGTGAATTGGAAATTGCCTGATTTATAATCCGCACCTAAAAGATAACCATAATTGCTGCTGGCAGCGGCTGTCTTTTCGACTGCTGCGATTTTTCCGTCTTTGTCTAAATAGAATTTACCGCTATCGTCAATATAAAGCTTGTCCGCGGGGTTAACTGCATATTTTTGATAATAATCGGATAATTCATAAGTTTTACCGCTAATTGTAACAAGCCTGTCGTCCTCTAATCCGGTAATGGTACCGGTAGCAACATTATTTGATACTATAATATCCAAAACATCTCTGCTTCCGCTACGGCCTTTTTTTACCGATAGCACATTCCACTTTGATAGGTTGGTAAAAGTAATTTCCGAACCGTCAACTCGTTTTATGGAAATTATATTGTTTGCATTATCTTCATCAATTTTTAACGTGCTTGCCTGTACAGATGACCGGTAAAGATCAGCAATTTCTTTACTGGTTGAGTTTACCGTCTTGATAACGTATGTTTCGTAAGCAGTAATGAGCACTCTATCATAATTGCCATTCCCGTCAGTATCAATAAGTTCTATCGTTCCTGATTCGGGCTGTAAAATTGATTCGTCATATCCTTCTTGAGGAGCACCGCCGTTTACCATAATGTTAGGATTTTTAGTTACTGTGGCGGCAGTTGTATATGTATCTTTTTCTTTGTCTTTCCAATAATTAATAGTAATTCCGGATTCAAAGCTGCCGGACAAATCTTCAACATCAGCAACATCAATTACTAAAATGTTGCCGGTGTCTGTTCTGTTTTCAATGTAAAGCAACGTTTTTACACCGTCAAGTGTTTCGGTATAGTAAAATTTTATTTTTCTACCTATCAGACCTTGGGTGTCAAGACCACCGTCTTTCAATACTACTTCCTTATCAGCATTACGTATTAATTCGTCATAAATAATTACTTCACCGTTACGTGCTCTTACGCCGGACTCAGTAACTGTTTCTAATGCATTTGCGTAAAACTCACCAGTGCTGTATAAAACATCCAATTTATCCGAAAGAAGTGTTTTCGTGTCACTGATAACATACCTCTCCTGACCTTGCGATGTCACTTTTTCCATTAGTTTTACATCCAACGAGTTGTAAACAAGCCTTGCAACCTGCCATCTTTTTGCCAGTTGTGATTCCACACCGGCAACGCCTGATAGAATATTAAGTTCTGCTGCCGCTGCAAGATAGCCACCGGGCCAAACCCTCTCAGCATCGTTGTTTACTTTGCTTAGTGCAAGAGGTTCATAACCCAAGGCACACACTACCATTTTTACCGCCTGTTCATATGTAACATTGTCTTGAGGTCCAAAATTACCATCACCATAACCGTTAATTACGCCAAAATTTGTTGCAACATTTATATAGCCGGAACCCCAAAAATCTGACGCAACATCGTTAAACTGTGTTTGCCCAATTGATGATTGTGCCGTGTCCTCTTGTCCAAGTGCCCTGACAACAACAGCCGCAAACTCCGCACGGGTAATATCCCCGTCAGGTTTGAAAGTGTTGTCCTCATAGCCTTTTAATAAACCCAATGCTGATAACAATGAAATAGATTGAAAATATGATGAATCCTCTGCTACATCACTGTAATTAGCTGCAAAAGCAGTTGTGCCGGTGCCAATAAGCATAAGCACTGTTGCCAATATTAATGACAATATTCTTGCTTTTAATTTCATAATACACTTTCCTCCTTATAAAATATGTATAATTTGAACAGAAAATATAAAACCTAAATTTATTTTAACATTTACTGTAGAAAAGTCAAGTATTTTAACACTATTGTAATACTTATTTGCTTATTATCTGGCACCATAAACGACTCTGTTTATACCTGATAGGTCCTTAATGGTTTCAATGGTGTTATATGCATTTTCAAGCAAAATAGAGCAAACAGCATCGCTTTGGTCATGCCCGACTTCAAAAAGTAACATCCGTTTTACATTTGCC
>LSQX01228461.1_pt1 | contig 34876 bp, 26 predicted proteins | sample 654561 | NCBI WGS metagenome assembly LSQX01 (sample SAMN04489861, study PRJNA283612) | anaerobic digester metagenome | isolation source: 4 biogas reactors fed with cattle manure at either 37C or 55C with and... | place: Denmark: Kongens Lyngby | collected 2014 | reverse complement strand
TCGGTTCCGTCCGCACGTATCCCAAATCGAACTCCGTCGAATTTGGCCATGTTGGAGCTGATCTCTCCGGCTGAGATTATAGAGAATGCGGGCAGGCCATAGCGGGTATGCGGCAGTGAAGTTTCTTTATACTGCGCTCCAAGTCCCGCCAGCACATCGATTGCCTGATACACCGCTTTGCGGACATCCTCATCGACCCCGGTTTCGAAATATTCCTTTGGCACGCCAATTTTAAGCCCTTTGACGTCGCTGACAAGGGATTTGGTGAAATCCGGCGTGTCTACATTGAGCGAAACCGCATCCAGGCTGTCCGCGCCGGCGATAACATTCATCACCAACGCGCAGTCAGTCACGTCTTTTGTGACCGGGCCGACGTGATCCATCGAGGAGGCCAATGCCATCACGCCATACCTCGAAACACGTCCATAGGTCGGCTTCAGGCCAACTACTCCGCAAAACGACGCTGGTTGTCGAATTGAGCCTGCCGTATCCGAGCCGATAGCAAATGCGCATTCGTCGGCAGCAACGGCAGCAGCAGACCCTCCGCTGGAACCGCCCGGGACAAAATCGAGATTCCACGGATTATGAGTGGCATGATAAGTCGAATTCTCGGTCGATGAACCCATAGCGAATTCATCCAGATTAGTCTTGCCGGTCAATACGAATCCCGCGTCGTTGAGGCGCTCCATAACGGTGGCGTTGAAGACGGGTTTATAGTTTCTTATAGACTTGCTGGCGGATGTAGTCAAAATATCACGCGTGCTGATATTGTCTTTAATCGCACCCGGAATGCCGGCAAGCGATCCCGGTTTTTCTGCCTTTGCAATCGCGTCATCGACCGCCTGCGCCTGTTGCAATGCGGTATCACCGGTGATCGTGATATATGCCTTAACGCGATTCTCGACCGCCTCGATTCTGTCCAGAAAACTCTGTGTAACCTCGCAGGCAGTTACCTGCTTGCTCCGGATCAGCTCCGATAGCTCGTTTACGGTCAGTTCATACAATTTGTCTGTCATTGTCCAATCCCCTGAGGCGCGATTTGTAACGAATGTGCAACAGCATCAGCGTTTTTGATCAGTCGTATGGCCTAGGTATCCACTACCCTCGGCACAACGAAGCAATTTTCGGCAACCTGCGGCCCGTTTGCAGTGGCTTGTTGTGCTGTAAAAGATGGTAGGATTTCATCCCTGCGAAAACCATTTACTGCTGAGGTAATAATTTGCGTGGTAGGTTCGACGCCATCTGTGTTAGTGGCGATCATTTCTTGCGCGTTTTCGAGCAGGGTGTTGATGTGGCCTGTGAGGATGTCTATTTCCTCGTCGGATAGTCCCAATCGACTGATGTTCGCAATGCTGACGATGTCTTTGCCGGTCAGTTGCGACATACAAACCTCCTTGTGCACTAACTCGTGCGACGTACAATTATACATCAGCGATATACCCGCTATCAAGGTGCGAAAAGCAATATGAGGCAATGAGAAACGATTTTTTTTGAACCAATCGAATGCCCGAAAATATACAAACGCCTGGCTGAAGAGGAACGGTTTTATGTGTGGTTAGAGGATCAGCGCTCATCAAACCGACGCTGCCGAATCTTACGCAAAAAAACCGCCGGAGCAATAATGCGCCGGCGGCTGAAAGAAAGACACAAAGTTTGCTTAGGCTCTCTTGCGGCGAATGAAGCCGAGGAAGCCGATCAGGCCAGTGCCCAGAGCGAGCATGCTGCCCGGCTCAGGGACATAATTATCTGTGACAACGATGTTGTCATAATATGCAGGGGTCTCCGCATTGGAAAGACCTGATCCTGCTCTCAGATAGGTGAGGCCAAAGACGCTTGTGGTCGTGACAGAAGCGCCAAGGACATTGTTGACGTAGAAGTTCAGAGTAGCTGTTGGGTCTCCAGCAGTGTAGATCTGCTCGACCTTCATGTGAACCCAAGTGTCACCAATGCGGGGGTTGGTGGTATCAGCCCAGCCAACACTTCCATTAACGACCCTGAATTGGTAAATCGATCCAGAAGTAGCGTTGTAACAGCCGAGCGCAACCAACTGCTGTAAGCCACCGCCCGCATCAAGACTACCAAGCTGCATATACTCTCGAGTGTTGCTATGCAATGCCTGATAGTAGTCCCAGGTCACAGTCCAGTTTTTATCAGTCTCACCGGCCAAGGCAAAGTTTACCGCACCCGCAGGGTTAGAGGGGGATGCGGGGGTCTTAAAGGCCATATTGCCCGCGCCCAACAGTTGAGCAACGGAGTCATTGACGATGGCGCCACCCGCACCAATGTTTGTCCAACCCACTCCTCCGCTCTGCCAGTCCTCTGTGAAAACGACCTGCTGAGCCAAGGCTTGTGTACCTGCAAATGCAAGGCACAGTATCAACAAAACAACTATCTTCTTCATCTTTTACCCTCCTTTTGAAGGTTGTGTATTTTGTACCGGGATACCCCGGTCCTGCAATTAGCAACTCTGCGGTTGGTTTGCAGGCTGACATAGTACATCCACCCGCAGTCTAGCATGAGATTTTGCAATAATCAAGACATTTGCGAAAAACAGGTAATATTACTTACGCACGTGATTGATGGCGTTTTTAATATTACCCGCCAATTTCCCGCTGTTAAATTGCAAAATCGACAAGGAAGCCGCCGAATCAATAGCGCACTGCGGCTTAATGAAAAACACACACAGTCTGCTTAGGCTTTCCTGCGGCGAATGACGCCGATCAAGCCGATCAGGCCAGCGCCCAGTGCGAGCATGCTGCCCGGCTCAGGAATGGCTTTCGATGTCACAACGATGTTGTCCCAATATGCAGGAGTATTATCGTTGCTGAGACCGGAGCCTACCCTGAGACCGTTAATGCCGACAACTTTGGTAGTCTGCACGGACGCACCCAGAATATCGTTGACATAGAAGTTGACGGTTGCAAAGGAGTCCCCCGGGTTGAATATCTGTTCGACCTTCATGGATACCCACTCGGCATCAATTCGCTCAATAGTGGAATTTGCCCAACCGACGCTTCCGGAGGTCACTCGGATATTATAGTACGCAACGTCAACGCCGCCCGCGTTGTAAGCGCCAAACGCAATAAGCTGCACCAGTCCGTCGCCATAACCACTCGTATAGTTGCCAATACCCATGAACTCCCTGGTATTATCGTTGGACGCCTGATAGAAGTCCCAGCTTACTGACCAGTTCGCATCTGTCTCCGCGCTAAGATCATAAGTTTTAAACCCTATCATGCTACCAGGAGACGCGGGGGTGGCAACCGCATGGTTACCTGCGCCCAGTTTCTGCGCAACTGTGTCACTGACGATAGCTGCGCCAGCGCCGCCATCAATCCAACCTGCTCCGCCGCTTTCCCAATTTTCTGTAAACACATTAACAGGGGCAGCAGGGAGCGCAGTGCCCGCAAACGCAAGGCACAAGGCACATAACAGCACAAAATATCTCACCCGGTTCCCTCCATTTAGACCATAGTATGTGTCGTGTTGTCCCGTATCGACCAGCTCTGTGACTGGCCATACCTCTATTGATACGCTCAAGCGCATAGTAACATGACATAATACAGCAGTCAAGGATTAATGTTATAATCAGGTAATTATACTGGCATTGAGGGATATATGTGCGTTGTGTCGTCGGTGATTGCTCGGATGCATATCTTAATGCACTAGTATTGCTCTTGATTTTGTCATATATGTAAAAATATAGCCGGCTATTTATGCCGGCCTGGTCATTTATCGAAAGCGAAGCTTGTCTATTTGAGCAGGGAGGCTATTTCCTTATCCATCTTCTCTGCGTCAGATGCGCCGCCAAACCCGGAGTGCACATAGCGAATGACGCCTTTTTTATCTATTATATAGGTAGCCGGGATGCCCCGCACCTTATATTTTGAACCGACCGCCTTGCCAACCTCATCGTGGCAGACTGTGTAGTTGATGTTATTCTTCTTTGCAAACGCCTCTACATCGGATTTGCGCTCGTCGACGGCTACCCCGACGATTATTACTTTTTTATCTTTGTATTTCTTCTGCAGATTGACAAGATACGGAACCTCCGCTTTGCAGGGCGGACACCACGTCGCCCATATATCCAGCAACACTACGTTGCCCGGAGCTTTGAAGCTATCGAGCAGCTTGAATGTTTTGCCGTCGAGCGTTTTGAGGGTGAAGTCCGGGGCTTTGGTCCCAACGGACAGATTTGCATGCGCAGCAGTTGTAACGACAAGCGCTACAGCGACTGCCAGCGCCGCTAATGCGAACTTTTTGATCATGGTCGATTATCCTTTCGTCTTGCAGTATATTGCCCGCTTTGTATTGGTTCTAATCACGCTTGGACGGTTATGATACCCGGCCTCGTCAAAACCTCCCGCCGTTGCGGAGGTCTCGTTGACATGTGGATTAGACGGTGTTATGCTTTGAACGTTGCTATTGCACCTCATCGGAATTGCAGGAACACGGCTTCTGTGCTGAGATTAAACCCTACACTACGCAGCATCGGCGTTTTGCTATCTTTGCTGATTGTCTGTCTAATCGGCGTAATTATCCTGCGCGCCAGCCTCCGGCCATCAATAATAATAGGGGGCAAAGCTCCTGATGTCCAGATCAACTGGGATATGCCCGCCGCCGACGCTGATCAGATATCATTTTCGGCATCCGGGGAACAAATATGCACAATGTCCGATGACGGGCTTCTGAAATGCTATGACCGCGCAGGAGCCGAAGTGTTTTCTGCGACGATCCCGGGAGCAAACCGGGCGATAATCTCCCCTGATGGCGAATGCACGCTCGTTTATGCGCATCGCAACCCTGAAAACAAACAGCTTGCCTTTATAGATGACAAAGGTGAGATTTGCTGGCGTATGAATGTGGCGAGCGCGATATGGTCGGCAGATGCCGATAGCGATAAAACTAATGCGGTCTTTGCCGTCGGAACAGGTGAAAAACGCATATATGTGGTATCCGTAGGCAAGCAGGCCAAGCGGTTTCGCCGGTTCAAGTCCTCCGGAGTGGCGTGCAGCATGACTTTGGATGCCTCCGAAGACAAAATTGTGTACGGAACCTGGCAACCCTCGTCTATCCGGGCCGTTAATATGCATGGCCGACTGATCTGGGAGAACGAGCGTGATGCGGCCAGCCTGCAGTTTGTCGAGTCACCCGGCAATTCCGATCGCATACTGCTAAGATCGACGCCCAATAGAGCCGGATCTGACGGGGAGGCGACGCTATATGAGGAAGACGGAAAAAGCCTTCGGCGTTTTACACTTAGCGCATCTGAGTCTACGAATATAATGATATCTCCAAATGGGGTGTTTTTGTGCGCCGGATATAGCAAGATGATCGAGCATGCCGGCAAATCAATGCCGCAGCGGCATGCCGCTTTGTATGATTACTTTGGCAGGCGGATGTGGGACAAAGGCTCTATGCTGCTGCAGGTTACTCCGCTTCTTGTTAATGACAGCGGGTTTGTGTTGATAAGCGATGGCAAGACGACGCTGTTCGTAGTTGCTCCTGACGGGGCTATAAAACAGGCGTGTGAATTGCCGTCGCTACTGGTGAGGTTCGTAGCCTCGCAGGATCGCTCGCAGGCTCTGGCGGAGTGTGCCGACGGCAGGATTTACCATTTGAAGATAAGGTGATTGCGATACGGCGGCCGCACAGGGTGCGCGACCGCCGTATCAACGAGACTGGGCTAGGTGTCGATCAGTTTTCTCTCAGCGATGCTTCCAACGGGATGAGTCCCAATCGGGTTGCACGCCGGAAAGCCTGAACACGGTTAGACACCTGGAGCTTGTCATATATGTTGGCTAAATGGAAATCCACTGTCCGCTTGCATACGTACAAAGCGTCGGCCACTTCTTTGCTGGATCTGCCTTCAACGACGAGAAACAGCACTTCCAGTTCGCGCTTTGTCAGCCGTACGGAGCGATCAGGCTGGATTTCCGGAAGGCCGACAGCCGCCATATAGCTCTCCTTTCCCTGCTCGCCGCTCAATGAAGTTATTCCATCAATAGCACATTTCGCCAAGAAGTATCTCTAATCGAATGGATATTTTTTGTCCGCAGCAACACGGCAAGGGAAATAGATGCAGATTATTTGAGCGATAAAGACAAGCAGAACAATGGAGGCGGCGAGAACTTGCAGGGGCGCAAAGCGGCAGCAGACGCATATCGGATGGTGTCGCAGATGCATCGAAGCAAATCGGCTTATGTTTATTTGCCGTCGGTGATGCCGGGCCAGCCGTATGGCGAGCAGGATATTTTGCGTTTTATTCGTGCAAGGGCGTTGTCCACGGACTTCGTCTTGCACTCAAGCTCGCAGGCTATCTCTCGATAGGATTTGCCGATCTGATATCCCGCCAGAACCTGCCATTCGAAATCGCTGAGCATTCTGCGCAGCATATCCTGCAGGCGCGTGTTATCCTCCCGTTGGAGGACGAGTTCTTCCGGGTCAACTGTATCTTCTGAGACGAGGATCTCCGCCAGGTTCCATTCGGAATCGTTGTCATCGGAAGGATATTCCAGCGAAACCGAGGTGTTGAGCGGCGCTTGTTTTTGTCTTGTAGCTGTCTTGATGGCAGTGATAACGTGTCGTTCTATGCAAATTCTGGCGAAGGAGATAAATGAAATCTCCTTTTCCGGGCGATAGTCCACGATTGCCTGCCACAGGCCAATCATGCCAACTTGCAGCAGGTCCTCTTTTTCGGCTCCCATCAAAAAATAGGAGCGTATTTTGGTTCTTACCAGGCTACGGTATTTATACAGGAGGTATTCCGAGGCCTGCTCGTCACCTGCCTGAGCGATTCGGACGATGTCCTGATCCGCCAAGGCGACGTAATGCAACTGCAAGAGACTGCGCTCTTCCTGAACTTGGTCCCGCACGCCGTTCACCTCTTAGTCTTCGTGATCCATCTCTACCGCCAGTTTAGTCAGCAGTACAGCGGCCAACCCTGCGACAAAAGCCGCAGTGGCAGATAACGCCACCGGAAATTCAGCCAGCGTTCGGTCTCCGAGTTTTACCTTCAGCGCCTTCGGACGCCCGCCGGAGACGACTTTTTGCACCTCTTCGAGCACCTCGATAGCAACATCCAGAGCCACCGACAGTTTCTCGGCGGCCTGAATCAGCGCCTGTTCTTCGCAATTTAACGAAACAGATATATCCTGACCGTTTTCCATAGTTGTCACCGGTAGGGATTATATATCAACCCAGCAGGCATTGGCAAGGAAAAAGCGCAACTTTTTACTCCTGATTTGTGGCAAAGAGCTATTTTTGCGCTAGAACGGAATAATTGTATCGTCTATAGTCAGTTGGTATAATGGAAATGGTGGTCAGACGTGGCACAACATCTCCAGGAGGATCTCGTTTATGAGGCTTTTGCAGGCTGTTTCTTTTTGTCTTTTATCGGCGCTTTTTTTTGCTGTTCCGCAGGTCCGCGCCGACGCTTCGGTTGTCTCGATTGACGTTGCCGCCAAGAAGGCGACCAGCAGCGTCGATTCTCTTGACCCAAAGGGATTGAATGTGCAGGGAGACCAGGCGGGGATATTGATTCGAAGCAATATCATGACTGCGCAAAAGTTTGTGCTGAAAACCAGCGGCCTTAAAGATTTGAGCTACGATGTATATGTAGATCAGGAATTGAAACACAAGAAAACGGCAAAAGAGCTTGAGGCAGGCATAGAGCTGTCCATAGTCGGACGCACGGCGGACCCCGCTAAGATAAGATGTCTGGAATCGGCGCTGCCCGATATCAATAAGGCCAACAGCAAATTGTCAAAGGCGGCGGATGCAGAAGCGAAGAGGATCTCCTATACCCTCAGCCAGGCGGCTGGCTGGGCTTCGGTAGCAAAAAACCGCGAACAAAGGCGGCGTTCTGTCGCGGTGATCATTGCTCCATCGGACAAAACGCTGCGACGCACAAGCTTTACCGGCCAGGAAGAAGAAGCCAAAGTGGCGGAGGGAATCGACCGCGCATGCTCGCTTCTCCAGCAGGCTAGGGACAGAATGTTTCACGTAATCAAAAACCAACTCCTGCGCAATGAAGCGGTGGTCGCAATGACGCCGGTCACCCTTAACGCCACACTCGTTATAAATGAAGGCAAACCGCAACTTGAGGCTGTCGTGCTTAATAACTGCGATTTGCCCGTTTCCGGCGCCATATCGGTGGTTCTGCCTAACGGTTGGAAAAACGAAGCCAAGGATTTGACGATCAAATCTCTGGCTTCAGGTCAGAGCCACAAAGTTTCCTTCGATTTGATACGCAAGGACAAGGGAGCCGCAGTGCCGGATAAACTGCCGGTGGCAGCAAACCTCTCGGTTGCTCAGGATCGCTATAAGGCTGAATTTATGCTGACGGCAAACGCACAGGTCGCGGAGAAGTGAACGGAGAGTTAATTCCCTCCATACAAAGGGATCTGATGCATATTGGCGTGCGCAAAGGAGATTGCCTGATTGTGCACNNGTTCATTCAAGTCCCTTGGCCTGGCGCACAGATCCCCCGTCGATGTCATTCGGACGCTGGCTGAGGTGACGGGCGGCGAAGGAACGGTGATGATGCCCACCTTTACCTATTGCTACTCAGGCATCTGGAACGTGCAGCCATATAACCCGGCCTCAAGCCCGTCTGTATTTATGGGTATCCTGCCCGAGACACTGCGGAATTATCCCGGAGCGCTGCGAAGCGGAAGCCCTACGTATTCGGTGGCGGCTCTGGGCAGGTATGCGAAACAGCTTACCGAAGGCCGGGAGCGCTCATGCGGGCTTGGATCTGGCTCGTCTTATGAGGAGGCGTATCGGCTGGGCGCAAGGATATTGTTGATAGGGGTCGGCAACGATCGCAACTCTATGATTCATTATACTGAGCATGCGTCGGGTCTGCCTTTTTGCGATATACCATATCGTGATTTCTGGGGACGCAGCGCGATTGCCGAAAGGGATGGAAAGATAGTTGAAGTTCCGGTGGAGGATTATCCGGGTTGCAGCGTTAAGTTTCGGGGGGTGGACAGGCTGCTCGACGATAGAGGATTGATAACGCGAGGGCGAATCGGCAGGTCGGAATGCATGCTGATGGATGCGCGGCCGATAGTAGATACGATTGCTGAAGGCCTTCGCGAGAAGCCCGACTGGCTTTTTTGTGAGTCCATAATCTGCGAACCGTGCCATCTCAGGCGAAAAAGACTGCAGAAACTCGGAATTATTTGACAACTGTTACAACAGCCCTCAATCAGGGTATCGGTCAAATCTTGTTCGTGCTATAATCAAGATGTGCCAAACTTAACCAAAGTCGGCATAGCAATAATCGAAAGTAACACAATAATGCTATGCCGCAAGCGAGCCGAAAAGCATTTGATTTTGCCGGGAGGCAAACCGGAAGCCGGCGAGGATGCGCTCACCTGCCTGCGACGTGAACTTAAAGAAGAACTGGGCGAAGTGAAACTTGACGAGATACAGTTCGTCGGAACATATATGGATGTTCTAGCCGGAGATGCATCGAAAACAGTCGAGGTTCATTTGTTTATGGGACGGCTCACAGGGCAGCCAAGGGCGTCGTCGGAAATCGAGGAGCTGATTTATTTCGGTCGGGATGACGATTGGTCGCAGTTGGCTCCCAGTTTGAAAAACAGGATTCTGCCGGATCTAATACAACGAAAGATTTTGTCTTGGTAGCAATAAACAACCAAGTAGTAGAGTTACTTGCCCCAGCCAGAGACCTCGAATGCGGAAATGCCGCTATAGACTTCGGCGCAGATGCGGTCTATGTTGGCGCGCCGCGCTTCGGAGCCAGGGAAGGCGCAGGCAATAGTTTGCAGGATATAGCCCGATTGACGGAGCATGCGCATAAATATTGGGCCAAAGTATATGTGACCGTAAATACGCTTCTGCGTGACTCGGAGCTTGATGAAGCCCGGCAGTTGATATGCGATCTGCATTCGATTGGAATCGACGGGCTTATAGTTCAGGACGCGGGCATTCTGGAGATGGATTTGCCTCCGATCGCGCTCATCGCAAGCACGCAGATGCATAATAATACGCCGCAAAGAGTGGCATTTCTGGAAAAAGTCGGTTTTTCTAGGGCGATATTGGCCAGAGAACTGGATATTGACCAGATTAAAACCATACGCCAGCAGACAGAGATCGAACTGGAGTGCTTTATTCACGGCTCGTTGTGCGTTGGATACAGCGGACAGTGTTATCTGAGCTACGCTCTGGGAGGCAGAAGCGGCAATCGCGGACAGTGTGCTCAGCCGTGCCGAAAGTCGTATTCATTGTACGATGCCGACGGCAGGCAACTGGCGGGCAACAGTCATCTGTTGTCTCTGAAGGATTTGAACCTCTCCGAACATATCGAGGAGCTTATCGAAGCTGGAGTAAGCTCGTTTAAGATAGAAGGCAGGCTCAAAGACCGAGCATACGTCGCCAATATCGTGGCGTTCTACAGGGCAAAACTCGATGAGTTGGGCGTGCAGAGAAGTTCGTCCGGCAAAAGCAAAATTGATTTCACACCCGATCCCAATAAGACGTTCAACCGCGACTATACCACGCACTTTTTGCATGGAGTCGGCGATAAGGTCGGCAGGCCGCAGACTCCGAAGATGATCGGCGAACGCATCGGCACTGTCAGAAGCGCCGGGCGCAGGTTTGTCAGAATTGAGCCGGAAGTCGAGGTGCATCGAGGCGACGGGATATGCTTTTTTGACAAAAACGGCGAGATGCGAGGCTCGGTGATAAATGAGGTCTACGAAGGGATGCTGGCCCCGGACAAGCCAAAAGGAATCGAGGCCGGCACGATATTATATCGCAACCGCGACCACGAGTTTTTGACCCAGATAAAAAAATCGCAACCGCAGCGGCTTATAGATGTGCGCCTGTCACTTAGTGAGTCTGCCGATGGGCTTGTCTTGCGGGCGATCGATGAGGACGGCTGCGAGGCCCAATTTGAGGCGGCTTGTGAGAAAACGACGGCGGAGAAGCCGGATAAAGCAATCGAAAATATCCGAAAGCAGTTGATGAAAACCGGAGGGACGCAGTTCGACTGCAGCCGGGTCGATGTTGACCTCTCTGAACCGTTGTTTGTTCCGATTTCTGTGCTCAACGCGCTGCGTAGAGGCGTTCTGGAGGAGCTTGGTCGGGCAAGGGAGGACAGACGACCTAAGCTTGAACGAAAAGCGCACGTAAATAATTTCCCCTACCCGGCGGAAAAGCTGACATTCGAGGGCAATGTGCTCAACAAGCTCGCCGAGGATTTTTATAAGAGACATGGGGTCAAAGAGATAGACCCTGCTGCCGAGTCCGGTATCGACCTGATCGGCACGAGAGTTATGACCACCAGGTATTGCCTGCGGCATCAGCTCGACATGTGTGGAGATGATGCGCCGCTTACCCTGGTCGACAACGAAGGTCACCGTCTGGAACTTCGCTTTGACTGCAAGCGTTGTGGGATGGAGGTCTTCAGACTATAATAAATATTACGCTTCGAGTAGTATAAAATCGGGGAGTATAATAACGTATCTCGTTGAGCATTGGCTTTTTAATGCGAGAGGTGTTATGCAGTCGAACGTTTAATCTGTTATTGGCTGGCTGGTGTCAAAATCTGTCAGTCAATAATATCCGGTCGGAGAATCGGTCAGGACCGGCCAGCTTTCGACGTGGCGGGTTGCTGATTCTCGAGTAGTATTGTCAGGAGTGCAAAATGGTCGTGCAACGTTGGTCCAGGGAAGTGATTTCTCAGAAGATCAGGCGTCTGAAGGAGGATGGACACACCCTCAGACACAGCGAAGTCGCTATAAAACATCAGAGGCTCGTCAGCGCAGCAGTCAGGTATTTTGGCAGTTGGGCAAGCGCGGTGTCGTCTTCCGGGATAGATTATTCAGACATTCGCAAGAAATCACAAATTGATCGCGCAGCAAAGGTGACGCGCTGGTCGCTGGAGCGTATTGACAAAGAGGTTAAAAATCTTATCGATTCCGGAGAGTGTCTCGCATCGGCTACGGTGAGGGCTAATCACCCTGCGCTGTTCAGCGCCGCGGTGAGTCCGCGTTATTATGGAAGCTGGAGAAAGACCTTGACCTCACAGGGCGTAGATTATGATTCTATGCTCAGTAAAAACCGCAACAACTCATCGTCGGGTCGCAACACCCGCAGCAGGCGCACTATTATCAGTCGTCTGCGAGTGATGACTCAAGGCTCGGATATGCTCAGCAACGAAGAGGCCAGCCGAAGGTATCCGCGATTTTACCAACAGGCCGTTGAGCGGTTTGGCAGTTGGGAGGCTGCGACGCAGGCAGCGTTCGATCCCAAATCAGAAAGAGTGTGAAGTCAGGGCCGCTGATTCGCCGGCTACATATCCGGTGGAAAATGCCGCCTGCAGATTAAACCCTCCGGTTTGAGCGTCGATATCTATCACCTCGCCGGCGAAATATAAATCGTCTACAATGGTCGACATCATTGTCTTAGAATCGATTTCACGCGTCGGGACGCCTCCTGCGGTAACTATTGCCTCTTCCAATGGTCTCAGACCGGTGGCAGTCAAGGCAATGTTTTTCAGCAGCGAGACTATTCTCTGGCGCTGTCGAGTGGTTATGGTGTTGACCGGCTGCGTGGAATCGATGCCGGCGAGGTAAGCAAACACATCAACTAATGAACGCGGAAGCAGGCCGCGCAGATAGTTGCCGAAATGTGTGGTTTGCACAAACTCGCGTATGAATCTGGCGTGTAGTTGCTCCTCCGATAGCGCAGGCTTGAGGTCGATTGAGACAACTACACTGCCGGATGCTAAATATGTTCTGGCGATGCGGCTCAGCGTCAGAACAATCGGCCCGGATATGCCGAAGTGGGTAAAGATCATTTCTCCGAACTCAGAGGCGATCGGCTTTGTGCCCAATTGGTCGACTACGAGGGACGCTTTTACGTTTCGAAGAGATAAGCCCTGCAGATCCCTTGCCCACTCCTCGGCGACTACCATTGCGGATAACGCGGGTTCGGGAGTTATAATGGTGTGACCCGCCTGACGAGCCATATCGTATCCGTCCCCTGTCGAACCGGTAGTCGGATACGATGCGCCACCCGTTGCGATAACTACGGCGTCCGCATTCATTGTGCCGCCGTGCACCGCCACTCCAACCGCTTTGCCGCTATCGACTGCAATTGATTTTGCAGTGAAGCCGGTGCGCACTTGCACGCCAACGGATGACATCCACCGCTCCAGGGCTGCTACTATATCGGCGGCCTTATCCGAAGTCGGAAATATGCGGCCGCCGCGCTCGATTTTTGTTTCCACAGCATAGCTCAGCAGCAAATCCAGTAAATCATCTCGAAAGAAACGGGAGAACGCGCCGTAGAGAAATTTGCCGTTTGGGGAGAACGCCTCGACGAAGGCCTGCATATCCGCCGTATTGGTGACGTTGCCTCGTCCCTTGCCGCATATTCGCAGTTTCCGACCCGGCTTGGGGCCTTTTTCGAGCAGCACAGATTCGGCCCCGCACTCAGCCGCTCTTCCTGCCGCCATCATCCCCGCCGGGCCTCCTCCTATCACTATTACTTTTGGTCTGCTCATACCATCCCCTATTGCATTCGCAGGAGTCTGCCTGTTCTCATCATTGGCCATATTCTTGCAACAGGACCTGACTCTGATATTTCAATTGCATGATACTCCGGCGGCAGGGCATAGAACAAGATGCGGATGCGGATGTTGTAAATTTTCATCTGCTGTCGCTTATAATAGGATAATCTGCATGCAGCGGCATTGACTTTTATGAAAATCTAAACATATACTGAATAACAACTTTGTATGCGCCCGGTATAAAAGAGGGCAACGTAAAAACCCGCACATTGAGGAGATATTTATGCGTCAAGTTTTAACAATGGCAAAGCTGCCTCGCGTTATAGCGCTATACGGCATTGTCTGGCTGAGTATTTCGCTTTTGCTGCTTTCCGCTTCATCAGCATTTGCACTAATTGCAGAAGACGGACTTGTTATCGGCGACGAGTACGAATATGAACAGCGGGGAGGGACGCCGATACCGGAAAAGAAACTCACTCCTCAGCAAATCGTTGCTGCCGAGGCCGAGGCTCTGGCGGCATCCGAAATAACGGCGGCATACAATTATAATGTTCCTTTGTATGGCCAGTGCTGGAGCCCGTGGGCATATTATCAACTCGGCTGGTGCTCCGGGGTCAGCATCTGCGACGCGGGCTGCGCGATGTGCAGTTCCGCTATGGTTCTGGCGTATTATGGCGTCAACGCAAACCCTGCTAATCTTAATGACTATCTGAAGGCCAATGGCGGCTACTCAGGTTGCAGTTTGTATTGGGCGCCTGTGGCAGGGATGAGCGGCGGGGCGGTGAAGTGGGTCGCCAGTTATGACTGGACCTCCGTGGCTGCCAATCTTACCATAGTAAACGAACAGTTGGATGCGGGTTATCCGCTTGTATGCGAAGTTCGTTACAATGGCGGAATGCACTTTGTCGTTCTCACAGGTCGCGATGGGTCAACTTACTACATAAACGATCCCGGCTTCGGGGATAAAACCACGATCAACGCGCGCTATGGGTCTCCGGCAGCGGCTATCTACGGCATTCGCATTTATCAGCCGACTGCGCCGAGCTACATCAACCCTCCGTATCTGTTCACAAGCGGCGCGGATGGCTGGACGCCCGGCAACAGCGTGTGGTCTAACGGCCTTGTCCATACCGGCTCTGACTGGAGCGGATCGATATATTTCGACCAGACCGGAGCCGACTGTTTTATATACAGCCCTGAGACCAGCTTCACAGGCTCATCTCCGCAGGTGCTCAACGTGGATTTCTACCCGCAGGGCGGCACCACCGCGGACCACGATATGCAACTACATTGGAGGACTTCCGCAGAGGGTTCTTTTGCGGCGGATAAAGCCAGTCCGCTTACGGGTTTTCAGGGACGCAATACCTGGAGGGCGGTCAACCTCTACATAAACAACTCAAAATGGTCGGGACAGACCATAAAACAGCTCAGGCTCGACTTCGATAACAACAACCAGTCGACTAGATATATCCTCAACCATGTGGTGCTTCAAAACGCGCTTTACTGGCCGTTTGGCAGCGATGTGGGCGGATGGACCGCGGGCAATTCGTTGACGGCTCCCTGGCACACGGCAGGCGGCTGGCCGGGATGTCTGGTCACGGATCAAACCGGCAACGACGCTTATATGTTCAGCCCGACCCTGTCCGGCAGCGGCTTCCCATACAACTACCTCGGCGGCGTCAACGATTGGATCAAAATTAGAGTATATCCGCAAAACGGCACCACATCGGCGCATGACCTGCGTGTATACTGGATATACGACGGCGACAGCGCCTGGAGCGACACCAAATCAGTGCCGGTGACCTACAACGGTAAAAACGGCTGGGTCGATGTCTATGTGCCTGTCGGACAAAGCCAGTATTGGGAGAGAAAGCACATAACCCGGCTTCGAGTCGACTTCGACCAGGTCAATCAGGGCACGCGATGGATAGTCGATGAAATATCGTGCCTGCAACTCGGCAAAGACTCCACCGCGCCGACAGTGCCTTCCGGGTTGAACGCCACCGCAACAGGTGGAAACACAGTCGAATTGACCTGGACTGCTTCTACCGATGCTACTGGAGTCAACGGCTATAAGATATTCCGCAACGGCACTCAGATCGCTACCAGCATCTCGCCGTCTTACAGGGATTCATCCTGCCAGCCTCAGACTACTTATTCATATACTGTCAGCGCGTATGACGTGGTCGGAAACAACTCGGCACAGAGCGCCGCAAAGAGCGTGACTACTTCCGCTCCTGACACCCAGGCTCCCAGCGTTCCGCAGAACCTGCGCCGCACAGCGGTAACAAAAAGCAGTATCACCATCGCGTGGGATGCCTCCACCGATAACGTCGCAGTAGCAGGCTACAGGATATATCGCAACGGCGTGCTGGTTGGCACCGCTAACGGAACAAGTTACACCGATTCTGGTCTAAACGCAAGCACCGGCTACACTTATCAAGTCGACGCTTACGACGCAAAGCCCAACTACTCCGCCAAAAGTCTTCCATTTGACACAGGCACGGGCGGCACGTGGACCCAATCGAACGCTTTGTTCACCTGTTACGTACGCAGCGGAAGCCCGGATGTTTGCGGGCAGGGCGGCGTAGCAGTCGGCTATAGTGCAACCGCCAACCTGCTGATTCGTCGCGGGCTGGTTCAGTGGGATATGACAGGCGCGCCGACAGCCGCCGAGACATTCGACACTGCCGAAAGCGTACGGATTAGACTCTATCAATATGCACAGTTTAGCACGACTACGGCTGCCGATATCTCTCTTTACAAGGTCAACAACGACTGGGATGAGACCAACGGCACATGGAACAACGTAGGCATCGGCGCAAAATACGCTGGAGCAACCACTAACTGCCTGGCCGTCGGTGATTATCTGTGGAAATATAACGGGCGCAGCCAGGGTGTTCCTCCGGCCAACCGGGGAGTCTACGTCAAAAACGATACCAACGAATCAGATGCTGCCTGCGCGAAGATCTTCGAAAGCAGGATCAACTCCGGCGGGTCGGGCAAGCTGCCGAGACTTGAGATCGACTATGTAGATATGACTCCGCCTGTTAATTGCAGTATCAAGATCAATGACGGAGCTGACAGCACCAATTCGACCGAGGTGACTCTGACTCTCGCCGCGACTGATTATCTGAGCGGCATGTCTCAGATGCAGCTAAGCAACGATGGGGTCAACTACTCTGCAGCGGAGCCTTACGCTGCATCGAAAAACTACACGCTGCCAACCGGCGACGGGATAAAGACCGTCTATGTTCGATTCAAAGACAAAGTCGGCAACTGGTCCGCGCCGGTTTCAGCATCCATAGCGCTGAGTACGGTTACTCATATCCCATCTTACGGTATGAGCAATAAGGCTGCGTGGGATTCAATCGTCTCCAATGTATCCCCAAGCACGGCATTTACGCTGTGGGGCAGGGTCACTGCGCCGGTAGATGCCGACAGCTTCTTTGTCGATGACGGCTCCGGCATGCCTGTAAAGGTCTACTTTGCAGGTCACGGATTCACCACTGCGGATTACATTTCCGCCACCGGCATACTCGACAGCAGCGGCACAGCTCCGGTGCTCAACGCACTGTCCGTCAAAAAGCAAAACTAAGACTTAGAACAGGATATACATACTGCGGCCCGTCTTTAATCAGAGGCGAGCCGTAGTTTTGTCGGGAGCTTCCACACCTCTTCATACGATTAGAGTAAACTGCACAAAACAGGACGACACGGAATAGCACCAATCAAGTGAGGTTGATCCGATTTTCCGCCGTAAAAGTAAACCCACAAAGGGGATATTCGAGGATTATTTCGAGGATTTTACGCTGAGTATCGACCGGGTACATAAAAATGGCTCCCCGGCTTGGACTCGAACCAAGAACCCCCTGGTTAACAGCCAAGTGCTCTGCCAATTGAGCTACCGGGGAACAGCAACGGTGGTATTATAGCTGAAATGGCGGGATGCTGTCAATATTTTTTGAGCTATAAATTTGCAATGTAGTTACGGCCAGAATGCGTAGGATGGCAGGTTAAATATCAAACCCCAGATCGTCCAGAAACTGCCGACTATGCATTCGCCTAATATGATTCCCAAAAAGAACGGCAGCGCGCGTCTGTAGAGCTTTAACCCTCCATATCGCAACATCAACAGTTTGATTGCCCAGGCGATGAACATAGCCAGCCAAAGTCTGTGCATAGACCAACTGCAAGAGACCGCAAAGCCAACAGGATGGAACGGGAACCAACTCAAATTCATTCGCAACGAGTTCAAAAGGATCGTGACGGCAAATCCGATGGCAATCGCAATGGCGGAATTTGTATCCGGGGATGCAGGGTTTTTGACCCAGGTGTTCATTCGATTCCACGGTTCGGATCCGAAGATCATCGGCACATTCGGCGGCCCCAGAGAAGCTGACGCCGCTCCATGCTTATAGAGCAGGTGCAATATCACCCCAAAAGCTACAAAAGTCCCGAATATGGTAGCGATCACAATCGCCAAATACAGCCCTCGATAGCTCGTCTGAGTCCGCTCCGCCATCTTGAAACCTTCAAGCTGGAACGGCATTTGATGGGATCGATACGCGCGATTGAACCAGTAGAACATCGAAAAGACGCCCTGGCTCTCAGTGGTAAGCTGCCTTGGCCCCAAAATAGATGCGATGATCCTGTCCGGGCCGCCATTGTGCAAATCGTGAGCGGGAGGGCCAAGCTCGGCCCGCATTCTGGTAACTGCAATGCTCATCGCGAAAAATATCAGGAAAAATGGCACTATCAACCACGGAGACAACCCTGCAGCCCGTGAAAATATGGACAAAAATACTGCGCCAAGCAATATAATCCACATCGCGGTTCTATACCGAATCGGCTCATCCTCATCGTCAATATCCGTCTTATGGCCCAGGAAGTGTTTTCCCAGTTCGATGAAATGCCGGCGAGAGACCATAATCGCAAAGACGCAAATCCCCATATACGCGCCAAACGACTGCTCGTAGACAAATGGCATATTGCGGATCGTCTCCAATCCCAACGCCGCCGTAAGAATAAGCTCCGCTTTCCAAAACCAAAAGAAGAACCAGCAACTGAATAATAGGTCCACCGGCAGCAACATACCCAACCCTATGCCAAATGGATAGAACAACGTCGGCAACCAGCCGATATTGTTCCACGGTCGACTCGTGAAATGCACCTCCATGTGCTCCAACACACCGGTTTTGATGGGGATCATCGGAATCGACGGATACAGCGTGGCAAGACCATTGAAAATATCAATAACTGCAGCAATTGCCAACCCGTACCACAACAGTTTTTCCTTGAACAGAGGAGCGCCCTCTGCGGTCATATCCAACGGCAACTGCACCAAAGGGTAGCTGAGCTTTTCCCGCTCCGTCCACTGTTTGCGCAAAAGCACGTTCATACACAGAAACATCACGCCCAGCACTATGATGAACGCGGACCACATAAGAACCGGAACGATCCAGGCGGTAAAGTTTTCCGGCAGCAAAAACGGCTGGCCGCCCCGGTAGAAGTTCTTTACCGCAACCGGGTCCTTTATTACCAGCCAATCCGGCAGCCTGTCGGCAAACAACGGGCCCCAGTTATTTTCCGGGGTCTTGAAGTATGCCGCATAGGGCATAAGCGATACCAGAATCTGGATTGAGTCGTGCCCAATCAACGCCGCGCCGATGTTGAGCATAACATAAATCGTGATAAGCTCGCTTTGGGTGAAGACCCACTTGGGAACACACCTGCGCAGCAATCCGTTTAGCAGGATTAAAACAACAAGACTGAATATGCTGCTATAGAAAAGCGAGATCGTTGTTGGGTGGCCCTGGTAGCGGATGATCTCCGACATAAAGATCCAATAGCTGTTGATGGGTGTCAGAGCAAGGCCGACAAGAATAGCCCTCAATGTGACGCCGGATCTTTTCGGTTTGGGAGAATGCATTTCCAAAAAAAAACAGTCCTGTGTAAATAAGTGACTCTACTATACACAGCAGAGAGATACCGCGTCAATAAAGCGGATAAATGGATTTGGCGCAGCCGAGCATTGTCCGGCTACGCGATACTACATTGACAGCATTTCCGGATCGAGAACAATAGACTGGTCTCTTCTCGGCCCCACCCCAACCATACATATAGGGGTCTCGACCAATTCGGCTATTCTTGCCACATAACTCTTAGCGTTGTCGGGCAGGTCTTCAAAACTTTTAATCTCTGAAATATCCTCGTGCCAGCCGGGCATTTCTTCATAGATCGGCTCTGCTTTTTCCAGAATATATGCGTCAGCGGGAAAATCTCGGATTTCTTTGCCGTCGACGGTGTAGCCCGTGCATATTTTGACGGTGTCGAATGTGCTGAGCACATCGAGCAGTGTGACCGCTATGCAGGTAGCGCCGTTGACTTGTGCGGAGTATCTGACCGCTGCCGCATCGAACCATCCGCATCGGCGCGGTCTGCCGGTGGTGGTGCCGTATTCATTGCCTCTTTCGCGGATTTTATCCCCGATCTCGTTAGTCTGCTCGGTAGGACATGGGCCGGCCCCTACCCGCGTGGTATATGCCTTGGCAACGCCTATTACTCTGTCGATCATCGTCGGCGCGACTCCGGTGCCGATGGTTGCTCCGCCTGCAACGCAGTGTGAGCTGGTCACGAAAGGATATGTGCCGAAGTCGATATCGAGCAGGGTTGCGTGCGCTCCTTCGAAGACTATGTTGGCGCAGTCGAATGACGCCCGGTAGAGAATCGAATAGGTTTCGGCGACATAGGGCGCGATCGCCGCGGCGTATTGTGAGTATTCCGCATAGACCTCGGCCTCGTCGATAGGCTGGCCGCCGTAAACTTTTGTGATGATCTCGTTTTTCAGTTCAAGGTTGGCGCGAAGTCTATCGCGGAACCGAACGGGGTCGATCATATCGGCAATTCTGATGCCTGTGCGCGACATTTTATCGGCATAGCAAGGGCCGATTCCTCGACCGGTGGTGCCGATTTTTTTGGCTCCCTTTCGCTCTTCTTCGAGTTGGTCAAAGAGCCTGTGGTAGGGCATGATTACGTGCGCATTGCCGCTGATCTTCATACGGTCTGCCGTGATGCCGCGCTCCTTTAGCCCTTTTATCTCACCTACGAACACCTTTGGGTCGAGCACAACTCCGTCGGTTATTACAGCAGTGACGTTATCGTGCAAGGCTCCGACGGGCACTGTATGAAATTTGTAAACTTCATCGCCGACCACAACCGTATGTCCGGCGTTGTTGCCGCCGTTGTATCTGACAACAAAATCCGCATCCTGAGCTATATAATCAACGACTTTGCCCTTGGCCTCGTCGCCCCACTGCATCCCGACTACAATGACATTAGCCATCGCCAGTTCCTCACATCCGTACATAAAATGAGCGCCACTGCTGACGCCGAAAACAGGATAGCAGAAGGGAATTGGTTTGTCAAATTTCGGAAAATCGCTGATGGCGTCAAATTGTTGCGGAGGTTTGAGTTGGCCTTTTTTACGGTCGAGTAGGCGTTTAGATGGGTTGGCTCGAACGAAGAAGGCCGGGCCGACCGAGTGATAACTTAGGTATCAATCCGCTCCATTACGCGGAGGTGTTGCAACCAAGGGCTTAGCCCTTTCGCTAATCTATATCTCTCTGAGTATCAATCCGCTCCATTACGCGGAGGTGTTGCAACAGTTACGCACGAAATTCGTGCGAGGATTCACTAACCCTCACATGCGTGCATCATTACCGGGAATGATAACACTCAAAAAGGGCTTTGTCAAGGGTTATTTTGCCGATTTTGTGCTTAAATTTGCAGGCAAATAACCGTTCACTAACCCCACGCTCAAAAGCCAAAAATATCGGGTTAGTGATGGGTAAATGCGCCCCACATTTAGCCTCAATTGAGCACGAATCGGATATCGGCGGGAAAGTCACTAACCCTGCTGGACTGGTGCAATCACGCGCTGTTTCCCGCTGCGTGGTCGAACATTATTCTGGCGATTGGTTCGAGAGATGAGAAGTCGCGTTCGTCATCAGCGTCTACGATCATTCTCCAGACTCCGGCTTCGGTTCTGGAGCCTCGGACGAAGACGAATGCGCGGCGGTCGGCGGATTTCAAGTGCACCCTCCAGGCGCCGCTCTCGTCGCCGGTGCGTTCTTTAACTTGACCGGAGCCTTCGAAATCCTGGAACTCATATCCCTCGAAAAGAGAAGAAAGCTGCGGCCAGGCTACATCGGTGAAGTGTTTTTCCATTCGAACCTTTAGCTCCGCGTGGGTAATCGGAGGCGAGGAGAGCTTGAGAAAGACGTTTGGGTTTACGGGGATCGACGCGACAAGCTCCTGCAGGGTCAGTTGATGGGAGGCGTCGTATTGCTCGCCGCACATCGTTGCACGCACCTTCATCCATTCCTGCACCACCTGCGGCTGAGATTCCGCAAGAGCCGCCGACAGCGCAGCCTGCAATCCATCGCGACAAGTGCTGGTCTCGAAAATGGTCCCGCCGTTAGCTCCCTCGACGCCAACCGGCACATCGTAGCCTTGCTGTCGGAGTGAGTGCATTTTGGTAACAACGTTGATCTCACCCGTCTCGACATGGAACACCTTTGCGCCAAATGCAGCCGCGACCCTCTCGCTTGCCAGTGACGTCGCATCGGATATGACAACCGCCAGATTCCCGTTGCGCGCTCCCAGAAGGCGTCGACGAGCCAGCGCAAGAGCGATGTTGAAGGCGGCGACCTGCTGCGGAGGTATGATCGTCGATTCGTCGTGTCCCGGCAAAACCAGATTGCCTCGGTCCGCATCATAATCAAATGCGACTCCGAAATGCGCCCTCTCCCGTGCCGCTGCTCGCGCTACCCTCAAAAGCATGTGCCGACCGCTCGCGGGATCTATGCCGTCGGTGTCGATTCCGTGCTCAGGGTAGCCGACCTCAGCGTTTATCTCGATGACCCTTACGCCAAAATGCTCAAGAACCCTCGCGTCTATTCCACAACCCGCGCCTCCATTCGGATCGAGCAGCGCAGGGCCAAGGGTGAGGGGTTTCAGACAGTGCGGAGCAATTCCCCAGTCTCGACCGATTACATCGAGATACGCCCGCTCGGCTTTGATGCGGGGGGATTCGTTATCGTGTCCATTGAGCGCCTGCTCCACCATCTCCGGGGTTATGCCGCCCGCCAGATGTGAGCACTCGTCGTCCTCGCCAACAGCCGACTTAGCAACCTCGGCAATGACCCGCTCCATAACGGGCGCAGATAATAATGCTCCCGGAGGAGCGGCGTCCGCGTTGGCTTGCTGACATCCCGTAAGGAACTTGAAACCATTGTATTCTATCGGATTATGGCTGGCCGTTATGATCACTCCGCCATCGGATTCGAGCGAGCGCACGGCGGTCTCGGCAAGGGGGGTGGTGATGATCCCAAGGTCGATGATTTTGACTCGTGTTTTGGCCGCCTGAGCGCCCGCAAGGAAACCGCGAACCAAAGCTCGACTGACGGCGCGTCCCGTTGGCCTGGGGTCTCTGCCGAGAATCAAAGCGGACTTTCCCGCAGGCAGCATTCGAGCGTAGGCGCATCCGTAAGCGCATGCCAGAGCCTCATGAATGTCGGATATGTTCGGCCCGTGTCCGAATATCGTACGCACGCCGGAAAAAGATTGCACGAGCTTATTGTCGCTCAACGCCTGTTTTAATAGATCGATCATTAGAAACCCCGTGTTTTAGCGGTTGGAATTGTCGGATGGAGGATGGGACGATCCCGTCACTAGCTTCGTGTTTATCCAACCTATCTTGCCAGCACAAAGCCAAACCTTTCTCCGAATTTTGTAATATCTTCTGCCTCAAAGGTGATCGTCACGCCCATCGAAGAAGAGCCTGCGGGCGCAAGCTCGAACTCCCTTGCGCTCGATGTCTGGTGCAGCACATCGTAGTCGAGCGCGACTTTTTTCACTGACGAACCCAGCTCTATTCTTAAATATACTCCACGGGTCGCCGTTCCCCAGGGAGTCAGCAGTTTCGCCTCGCCAAGGTTAGTGAATTCCACTCGAACGATAACCGGCTTATCGTCATCGACTCTGATTGTCCCCTCTTTGTCGACCTCTTCCCAGTTGTCGTCCTCCAGTTTAATTTTAACTGAATCGATCGCCGCGTCCAGATACTTGGGCGGGTTAGAGCCTGTGAGCGGGCCGTTGCCTACCGCAAGCAGCGGACAATTTGCGGACGTAGAGCCGGTACCGGATGTTCTCAGTCCCACAGATCGTCCCTTGTCTACGGCAGCCCAGAACTCCCCTTTGACCTCGTCATATATGCCCGCGATGCCATCGGGATGCTCGTCGCGGTCTATTTCTATCCAATAATCGGTAGCGGGCGTTGTCGGCCCGTTAATATATGCTTCGGCGTTTTCTCTGATAATCTTTGTAACAGGTCTGTCGGTTCCATCCGGATTTATTATGCCGTAGTCGCTGTTTTCGCCGTATCTAAACCCGCCGGGATACCACCAGAAGAATACGCCGCTTGCGCCAGACAGGTTCAGCATACGATAGAACGCCTCATAATACGTCACCTGGCGGTCGCTCTTTATTTTTGTGTTTCGCATTCTGGATAGTTCCCATGTGCTTACGCCCATTTCCGCCCAGAAGGTTGGCTTGGCGGGCGCTGCCCATTTGGCATAACGATATTCGAACCAACCCGGCTTGACCCTCTCCCAGTCCCCGATTCTGCCGTAAGCCTCTGGCTGCAGGGTGTCCATCGCCGCGCCCAGATACGGCCAGTCGTATGGGATTCGTCCATCCCACCGATAGTTCGGGTTGCCGGCCTCCGCCATTCTGAAGCTGACCATGTGATGCGGGTCTGCCTCCAGAATCTGCTGTCTGGCCTTCCCGTATATCTTATATAGAAGCGTATCGAGGAACCGTCTGTATGCGGCGGTCATCTTTCGCCATCGGCCATCGGTGTCTATCTGATGCGGCAGCGGGTTGGTTATCGAGTGGTCTTTGTTTCGCGGAAGCTCGAACTCCCAGTCTTCCTCGGCCTGCGCAACGCTGCCGTATCGCTCGATAATCCACCTCTCCCAATCTTTATCGTATATTGTGCGTTTATCCTGAGTGCCGAACATCGGCTCCCAGGCGATATCGTAGGCAAATATCGTGTCGCTTTCATCGAGTCTCAGATGCTTAATGATCCCGGTGATTTTTTCGGCGTTGAAATTGAGAGGCATTCCCGGCCTCAGACCAAGGTTCGCCTTCAGGCCGCGCTTTTCCAGTTTGCGCAGAAGATCCAGCAGATTCTGATCTTTTTCGTAGCCGGTGTAGATGAATATGCTGACCGAGTTCAATCCCATATTCTGTATATGATCGAGGTCGCGGTCTATCACCTCGGGATCATAAGACCTCGCGCCTATCCAGTGCTCAAAGTATTCCCCATCCTCAATTCCGATGCCTGAGGAAGGCATATAATTTACTCCGTGTGCGCGCCATCTCTTGCCGTTCAAGCTGAACTCGCCATTTTTCACGGTCATATATTGCTTGCTCGGCCTGGGATGCCAAACGTGTATCGAGTGCGCCACGGTATCGATGACTTTGCCGTCTTTTATCAACTCGGTCGTCACGGTAAATCCGTCATCCGGCCAGGTGTCAGGCCGCCACAAGCTGGAGGCTGATTTGGTCTCGCCCGGCTGCAGCGTCAGCTTCCACTGCTTGACTATTGCCGGTTTTTCCAACTCAGGAGAAGTGACAATAACTCGAGCGCTGAGAGTCTGCGCAGGCTGGGAGGCCACATTTGTAACCCTCACGCCAAGCTCGACGTCCTGATCTTCAAAATAGGTAAAGAAGTTCGCGCCGCCGTCGAGAATAAACGCTCCCTCGCGCATTCTTTTTGCGACCTGCCCTACCACGGAGAGCATATCGGGCTGCAAATATATATCCGATCTGCCGAACCCGAACGATGCCCAGACCCCGCCTTTGCATGCTCCCTCGGCGTTGACCATCATCGCAACGGGCGCGCCTCGCCACTGACCATCCCCGGATTTCGCCTCCACCAGTGGAATCCATCGCCAGTTTCTGCGCTTGTCGAAGCCTGCGCCGGTGGGTCGCGGATGCGGGGAGCGAGTCATCCTAAGCTGAGACGATTCGAATTGCCCGTCCGTTGATATTATCGCCTGATCTTTTCTTGCACTAAGAGTTATTTGTCCCTGCACATCGAAGAATTTATAACCCGGTGAAAGAATATCCAACGCGGGCAGATCCATTTCGCCGAGCACTTCGCCCAGATCGGGCATGCCGGCGGATGTGCCCATCAACCCGACCCAATACTCCTGTTTGCCATCCGCGCCGCCGGTGTGGCTTTGCGCCAATCCGAAGGACAGCGATGATGCATTTTGCGGCTTAAAAGAATCCCCGCGACCTCCGCGTCCCTCGACGCTGTGCCAATACTTGAAATCCTTGGGCGCGAGCGCATATTGACGCCATTCGGGATAAAGAGGAACCACCGCAATCCAACGGGAGCCGTCCTCTTCTGACCATTCAACCATAAGCTGAGTGGTTTGTTCGGTCCCTTTGGCTGAGAAAACCGTCAAAGTGTCCCCTTCAGGAAACGCGTTTGATATATTTCTGATGCCGAATGTATCCCACCCGGTGAGCTTGGGGATGGCGGCATGCAAAGCTTTTGCGCCGGACGCCGGGCCATCGGATATGTTATAGACGGTGGGCAGATCCAGGTCGTTGGAGGTGCGCACCCAGTCCTTGATATCCTTGAAATCAAACAACAGGTGATCGGGCTGCTTGCCTGCGTGGGCGCGTTGATAATGTTCTCTAGTGGTCCAGTTGCCGTCCACTTCGATTAACATTCGCTGCCATAAAGGAGCATTGAGAGCAATAATATCTCCCCCTGCCCTGGCGAAATTGAGTATAGACTGCGCCGCCTTGACGGGCAGAACTGCGGCGTTGGGCAGCACCAGCAGATCGAAGCTCTCTGCGCTGAGCATAGCGGAGTCGCACATTTCCGCGGAGTTGAGATATAAAGTAGTGTAACCGGCCTGAGCGATCTGATTTGTTACCGCCTCGACAAGCGCCGGGGATTCTCCTCTGAAATCAGTGCGAATAATTGCCGCCCTTGCTGCTTGAGCAGTTGAACAACAAGATAATATCAACACAAGGCCAATTACCAGCAAGGCCAGTCTTTCAAAAGCGAGAATCATTGCCAAACCTCCAAAATACAAAACAAATTCCCCACTTCGCGGGAATGAATCGGCGTCCACGCTTTGGGCTGCCGACCAATATGCGGCGCTCGCAACCACCATCAACTACTTTCCTGCGAACGCCGGCATATCCTTCCGTGCATATTTTATGCGTCGAGTTCCGCTGGCAGCAAGGAACTATTTCGTTGGAGATAGAATAGTGTAAAATAGAGAACACATTCGATTTGAAAGGATTGGTGCGCTATGGCAACAGTAACTAGTGTGGTGGGACTGGTGATATTAGTTCTTGTCGTGCTGTCTGCGCTTTGGGTGGTGTTTAAGTATAACCAAATGATCGGCCTGCGCAACAGGATCGAGAACGCCTGGTCGCAGATAGACGTTCAATTGAGGAGACGATATGACCTCATTCCGAACTTGATTGAGACCGTCAAGGGTTATGCGGCGCACGAAAAGGAAGTCTTTGCAAAGGTGAGCGAGGCTCGCAGCGCGATGATGAGCGCACAGGGAGTGCAGGCGCAGGCCGAGGCGCAGAATCAAATCACTTCCGCCCTGAAAACCCTGTTTGCAGTAGCGGAGGCGTATCCTCAGCTTAAAGCTAACGAGAACTTTATGATGCTGCAGGAGGAGTTGGCGGGGACGGAAAGCAAAATCGCGTATGCCCGGCAGTTCTACAACGATCAGGTTATGACATACAACACGCTGACACAGATGTTCCCCGGCAATATCATTGCGGGTATGTTCGGCTTTGGCAAGCGTGATTATTTTGAGATGGAAGACGTGGCGAGAGAGCCGATAAAAGTGGATTTCAGCTAGAAAAGACGTAGGCAAACCAGACCATGTACGAACAGATATCGGCCAATATCTGGCGATCACGCATTTTAATAGTCCTGTTCATCGCGTTTTTCATATTGTTTGGGTATGTGCTGTCTTATTATGATCCGATCTTGATGCCGTTGGCGATCATAGTGGCAGTGCTTATGACCGTCGGCAGTTTCTATCACAGCGACAAGATCGTGCTGGCGTCGATGAAGGCTCGAGTGGCGGACAAGGCGGAGTTTCCGCATTTTGTGAACTCAGTGGAATCGATGGCTCTGGCGGCCGGGCTGCCGACGCCGAAAGCTTATGTCATTGATGACCCTTCTCCAAACGCATTTGCCACGGGCAGGGATCCTGAACATGCCCTTATCTGCGCCACTACAGGGCTGATTGCGATGATGAACCGACAGGAACTGGAAGGCGTGGTCGCACATGAGATGTCGCATATCAAGAACTACGACATAAGGTTTATGATGCTGGTGGCGGTGTTGGTCGGTGCGATTGCGCTTATGGCGGACTGGTTCTGGTGGAGCGCACGCCTTGGCGGAGGCCGCCGCAGAAGCAGTCGGGAAGGCGACCAGCTTCAGGCTATATTGATGGTGGTTGCGCTTGTGTTTATGATACTGGCTCCAATATCAGCAGCGATGGTGCAGGCCGCGATATCGCGTAAAAGGGAATATCTGGCGGATGCAAGCGGAGCTATGTTGACTCGCTTCCCGGAGGGACTTGCCAGCGCGCTTCAGAAAATCGGGAGTAGCGCAATGCCGATGGAATCTGCAAACAAAGCCACCGCTCATTTGTTTATCGCCAATCCGTTCCAGGCAGGAAAGCTCGCTAACTGGTTTTCTACCCACCCGCCTATTGAGGATAGAGTGCAGAAGCTAAGGGCGATGTAAGGGCAATATCCATAGACTATAGCTCGATTAAGGTCACTGCGTTATTTTCCAGATCGAATGTTGTGACTATTGAATCGCCATGCTGCTTAAAGTCGCAGGGCACGGTTTCGAGGTCGGGTTTTGATTCGTCGTTGATGACGTTCGAGTGGGATGCGTCCACTAGATAGCGGCGGCAGCTTGCGGGTTTTGATCTGCCGGATATGGTCAGTTTGATCTGACGCGGCGAACCAAAGCGTTCGGCAAAGTTGAATATAAGAACCGTAATCCGACCGGACTTGGGATCGATGGAGGCGACAGAGCCGATTTGATCATCCTCTCCGTCGCAGCTCAGCTTCTCCGGGGCCATTATAATGTTGAACAGCCTGCAGACGTGGGCGACCGGCTTTGGCTTGTTGGCGCTGGTGAACATTCCCCAATCGCCGCACGGCGGAGAACAGCCGTCTTTGGCATAGAACCAACAGGGCTTGTGGACTCCGGCAGCCATCCAGCCCTTTAACAGTGTTGCGGCAGCCCATGCTCCTCCGATCTCGTTGTCACCGGCCCGGTCGTGCCACCACGCATAACCCCATTCGGTTACAGCATATTCCTTAACCTGTTTTTTAACTTTGGGGTAGTCGTTGAGATATTCGCGTATTTGCTCGGCCTCTTTTTTCATTGTCGACGGCGGATGGAAATACTCGTGCCAGGTGACGAAATCCAGCGCAGCTCCCGTTTTTTCGCAGTGCTCGAAAAGCCCTCTCATAAACTTTTCTCCATTTACGCCCGGGCCGCGCGGGTCGTTTTCATTCCACGGCCCGGAGGCGACGGCAGGACCTCCTATCCACGCTTTGGGATCAGCCCGGCGGACGGCTTTCCAGCAAGTGTCGTAGAGAGTGGTATAGGTTTTCAGATGATCCCAGCCCTCAGGGTCTCTCATCCAACCGGTATTGATCTCGTTCCAGACCTCCCAGTATTTGACCGGAGTTCCGCGGTCTATGCAATGCTTTGCGGCCTGATAGACCAACTCCCCGAATTCGTCCCAGTCCCTGGGGTAGGAATGCCGATTGTGATCTTCTACCGCGTCATAAGGCTCGGGCATGTAGGAGATGCAAAAGATCAATTCGCAGCCGACTTTGCGCATAAAATCGAGACGGCGGTCGAGGTCTGTCCAATCGTATCTCAGGGTCCCGTCGTCGTTTTTCTTTACTGCGTTTGTGAGCAGATTGTCCATCCGAAACCATTTGATGCGGTATTCCCGAAACAGCTTTGCCAGATCATCGGAATAATCGGGAAGCCCTCCGCCCTGCGACAAGCCAATATAGGGACTCGGCAGCGCGCCCAGCGTCTTGTTTGAGTCCACTTTGACATCAAAGGGCTGCGCGATGGTTTTTTTGTCTACAATGACGAGCCTGCAGTGATCTAAAGTGCGCTCGTGCTCGGCGGAATCCGCGCCCATAAAGACCCGTATGGCGACATCGACTCTGTGTCCCGGCGTACACTTTTTTGTGAGCAAAATAAGGGCGGGATGGTCGTTATCGTAGCGAACGGCAATTTTGCCGTCTACATAACACTCCCCGCCATCTGCGGCATTCCACTCTATCGCGATTGCCTGTCCGGCTGTCGGTATATCGTCTATTGCACTGGGGATTTGTATCCTGCTGCGAAACCACGCGAAGTCGGCGCATTTCCATTTGTGACCCGTGCCGACGGTCTGCCAGGAAGAGTCATCAAAGGAAGGCTTTGCGAAATCCATATTGTGATGAGCGGAAAACTTCCACGCTATCTGAGCAGGCTCGGCATTGTCCGCGCAGATTGGCGCACATCCGAAGATCAGGCAGATTATGAGCATAAACAAGGGCATCAGCGTCCACCTCTGAAGCTGTATGAAGCTGTATGCTATTGCGCTGCCGGTCTGATTTTGAGTTTCAAAACGCATTCGTTCAGGGTCGACAGAGCATGATCTACTTCGTCTTATAAATATATTTCCCTTCCATCTTGATTTTAGCTTGATTTTAGCCTGCAATTGGCAAACCGCGAACCTGGAAGGGATATGAGTTCAGGCTATGCGCATATCGGTTGTGGTAAACTTTTCGCGCCCGTCAACCGTTTTATAGAACAGTAGTAAAGGGAAATGGAGTACTATGCAAAGGCCCGGCGCAGCGCTCACTGAAGATGAAATACTGATCACCCGGTTTCAGGGAGGTGACGACGAAGCGTTCGACCGACTGATGGCTATTCACACCGATAAGATATTTGCTCTTGCGTGGGGTGTGCTTCAGAATAGGGAGGATGCGATCGACGCCACGCAGGAGGTTTTCATCAAGCTGCACAGCGCATTGGACAAATTTCCCGCTGCTAATAACTTGAATGCCTGGCTGTATCGCGTTTGCCTGAACCATTGCATAGACCGCAAGCGCAGAGCGAAATGGACATCTCCTCAGCTCAGTGATGAGGATTGGGAGCGTTTGAGAGGCCCGGAAAGTAACGAGCCTGAGTATCAAGCATGTCAAAGCGAGACCGGTCGAATAATCCGCAACGCCGTCGACAAGCTGCCCGAACGCCAGAGGCTGGTATTTATATTGCGCCACTATAAGCTGCTGTCAATCAAGGAGATCGGAGAGGCGATTGGATGCACCCAGGGAGCGGTTAAGGCTCATCTATCCCGCGCCACTGCACGCGTGAGGGACGAGCTTAGGGGAACTGATATTTATCAGTCCTCGGAGGTTGAATAAAATGAATTGCAGGCAAGCACGAGAATTGATGGGAGCGTATCTTTATGGCGATCTTGCGCCCGAACAGATGAGGGAGGTCAGGGTTCACGCAAAAGATTGCAGAGCGTGCCGGGCTGATCTGCTGTCGCGCGGCAGGGTGGTATCCTCCCTTAATGACGCCACTCCTACCCTTTCCGATATGGATCGCCAGAGAATTGCCTGGTCGGTTAAGGGAGCGGTTAATAGACAGCAGGTTCGGAAAAGGCCGTTGATCATACGACTTGCTCCAACTGCGGCGCTGGCTTTTGCGGTGTTGACGACCGGATTTTTCGCGGGAAAGATGACAAGTCGGCCACCTCAACATGCGCCGGAAGCGGATAAGCGCCCGGTTCAGGCCACCGCAAGAATCAAGATCACCGAAGTAAGTTCGGAACAGGAAAAAACAGTGGAAGCCGCCGATAAGGTGATCGATCTTATGCGAACTATCGGCCAGCCGGCTGCAATTCCGGGGCCTTCTCGCGAGACCGCTCCGGGAAGGGGACAGCAGCAGACTCGACACAATATTCTATCCTCTCAGGATGTATTTGAGATGCGCGAACCTCTAGCAATACTCGAATCTGCTGCCGAGCCGAAGGAATCTGATACGGAGTTGCAGAAAACTGAAATGGAGGCGGATGCTGAGAGTGTGAAGCTTCCTGAAATTCACAATCCTAAAAACGCGGAGACTACTCCGCCCGAAGACCAATAGAGATCAATGGCGACTTGCAATCGAATTATAATGTCCGGGCTTGCTCTGGCGACTTTGCTGTCTTTGTCTGTCGCGGCTGCGGCGCAAACTCCAGCCACCGTAGAGGTCCTTCCGCTGGAGCCTCAGATATCCGGCCCTGTACTGCTTATCGACGGCAAACTGGCAGCAATCGAAAATGTGGAAATGGCCGTGCGCGGTCAGCAGGTGATGATCTGGATTCGAGAACTGGAAAAGATCGGCTGGGGCACGGTGCAGCAAGGGGACTCCCCCGAAAAGACCGTATTCAAATCCGGCTCAATCACGCTGACCTTTATAAAAAATCAGGGACACGCGCTGGTCAATTCCCTCAACGTCCAACTCCCCATCGAGACTTATCTCAAAAACGGACGATTGATGGTGCCTTTATCTTTTGTGGCAAAATCGCTGGGTTATATGTATGACCTGAGCATGCGCCCTGTGGCAACCATCTCCACCACTCCTCCGCCTGCGCCGCCAAAGCCAAACGGCATACAGGGCCGAGTGCTGTATCGCGGACAGGGCGTGGGAGGAATCAAGGTATCACTGGTCGACCCGGGTTACAACACAATTAAAGGATTTTTGGCGACCTCCAACGATGATGGGGATTATACTTTCGATTCGCTGCCCGATGGCAAATATCTCGCTTATGTGTGGGTTGGGAATAACCCGGATTATTTCAATCGAGTCTCAGAGGAAACCGAAGTCGACGGCGGCAAAACAGTCGAGTTGAAGCCGATCAATCTTGGCAGAATAGTGCATCCGATTCGACCTAAAGAAGAGCAGTCGATACCGGCGGTGGCTAAATATTTTTTCGAATGGACGGAATGCGAGGGAGCGGCCTCATATAAGCTGGTGATTACCAAACAGGGATCACAGCAGGAGTTGATATCCCATACAACTGCCAACCCGAAAGCCGAGGTCGCCACGACAAAACTGTCCCCCGGTAGTATATATATAGCCGATGTCGAGGCAAGAGACTCGGAAGGACGATTCCTTGGAGGCACAATCGGCGCGGGCGGCAAGTTGTGGACTTTCAGCATATCGGATGGCAAACAATAAGCGTATTGACGAGCCTGTAGTTATCGGGATAGGCAAGGCCACGTATTCCACTCAATCCGCATTTTACAGAAAGGTATTGAATCATTGGGACCTATTAAGCTGAGAATTATGAGTTGCAACATTCGAAAGAATGTCAAACAAGATGCCGAGACCGGGGACAACTGGGAAGCGCGAGAGGAGTTTTGCGCGCAGGTCATGGCTTCAAACAGCGCGGATATCATCTGCATTCAGGAGGCCGCCAATCAACACTATCACGATCTGCGGGCAAGGCTGCTCAGGTATGACTGCTATGGAATGGCCAGCCGCAATCCTTTATATACTCCGGACAATATGATTCTTTTTGACCGCAGCCGTTTTGAACTGATTTTTGCCGGAGGGTTCTGGCTTTCTGAGACGCCTCACATCGAAGGCTCAAAATCATGGGACTGCGCGAACCCTCGCTACGCGAACTACGTGCATCTGCGCGACTATGAATCCAGAAAAATATTCAGGGTGTGGAACACGCACTTCGACCACATCGGACATACGGCTCGCAAGATGCAGGCTCAGATGATAGTGCAGGCAAGCCAGGTCTTTCCGGAGGACCTTCCGCAACTGCTGACCGGGGACTTTAATGCCGATATGAAACATCCGGCCTACGCCGTTATGAAGGAAGGCGGATGGGCCGACACTTACAGCGCAGTGCACGGCCCTGAGGACCCCGGCTTCACATTCCACGCTTTCTTAGGCCCGGCCTACGCCGAGTCGCGCCCTGCCAGTAAGATTCCGGGTAAGATCGATTTTATATTCAGCCGCGGCCCGGTCGAAACGCACGACTCCAGTATCATCAAAGACAGCAAGAACGGCCACTTTCCCAGCGATCACTACTTCGTGCTGGCGGACGTCGCACTGGGGTAGTAAAGCAGGTTTGAGCCGGCTAGGTATGATATTCTGCGTTGATTTTCACGTAGTCGTATGAGAAGTCACACGTGAACGCGGTCGCTCGCTCGTCTCCCAGGCCGAGGCTGAGCGTGATCGTAAGGTCTTTCTCCAGCATAGGCTTTCGGGCGATGGCCGGGTCGGGATGCAGCGGCTCGCCGTTTTCCACTATCTTCACGTCGCCGAAGTAAAGCGTGGTTTTTTCCGGGACAATCCGCGCCTCGGACCTGCCGGCTGCGCACAGCACCCGTCCCCAGTTTGGGTCCTCGCCGAAAATAGCAGTCTTGACCAGGGGAGAGTTTGCAATGGTCATCGCTGCGGATTTGGCGTCCGAATAGCTGGCTGCGTCAACTACGTGCACTTCGACGTATTTGGTAGCCCCTTCGCCGTCTTTGGCGCATGCGATGGCGAGATCGCGACAGACCTGCCCTAGAGCTTTGTCAAACATCTCGAATTCAGGAGTCCCGTCTTTGATTTCCGGGCATTGCGAGGCTCCGTTAGCCAGAACGATCAGGGAATCATTGGTGCTCATATCGCCGTCCACGGTAAGCGAATTGAAGCTGCATTCCACATTTGATACCAGCGATTTGCGCAACAACGGGGCCGATATGACGACATCGGTGGTAATAAAACACAGCATGGTCGCCATATTGGGACAGATCATCCCGGCTCCCTTGCACATTCCGCCCACCCGCACTTTTTTGCCGCCTATTTCGATCTCATAAGCCGAGGTTTTAGGCGCTGTGTCGGTGGTGATAATCGCACGAGATGCCTGCGCTCCGCCATCATAAGAGAGGTTGGCGACGGCATTTTTCACTCCTGCCTCGATTTTATCCATCGGCAGGGGGACCCCTATTATGCCGGTTGAAGCATTGAGCACCTCATCAGGATCGACTCCCAGCAACTCCCCTGCGAAGTCGCAAATTCGATGTGCGTCACTCAGGCCAGGCTCTCCGGTGCAGGCATTGGCGTTTCCACTGTTTATGACTACGGCTCTGGCGTATCCCTGTCTCTTATAC
>LSQX01052039.1_pt1 | contig 34877 bp, 35 predicted proteins | sample 654561 | NCBI WGS metagenome assembly LSQX01 (sample SAMN04489861, study PRJNA283612) | anaerobic digester metagenome | isolation source: 4 biogas reactors fed with cattle manure at either 37C or 55C with and... | place: Denmark: Kongens Lyngby | collected 2014 | reverse complement strand
CTCCTTGAACCGATTATGAAGGTTACCGTTATTGTCCCGGAAGAGTATATGGGCGATGTGATGGGTGACCTGAATGCGCGGCGCGGCCAGATCATTGGAATGGAAAACAGGATCAGTGCTGCGAAGATCGAGGCCAATGTACCGCTGTCCGAAATGTTCGGATACGCGACCGACCTGAGATCCAAAACGCAGGGGAGAGGCCAGCACAGCATGGAACCCAGCCATTATATTGAGATTCCGAAGAATATCCAGGAAAAGATGCTGTCCGGGCGAATGATATAATCAGCAAATTGAACTTGCAATAAATACCGAAATGCGGTAGAATATCCGCACAATATAACAAAACAAAAGCTTCTTAATAAAGAGGAGGATAAACAAAATGGCCAAACAAAAGTTCGAGAGAACTAAGCCGCACATAAACATCGGAACCATCGGTCACATCGACCATGGTAAAACGACGCTTACGGCCGCAATTACCAAAGTTCTCGCGCTGCAGGATCCTGAGAGCGCTAAGTTCACCGCTTACGACATGATTGACAAGGCGCCGGAGGAAAGAGCGCGCGGTATCACGATCAACACCTCTCATGTCGAGTATCAGACGGCAACACGCCATTATGCTCATGTCGACTGCCCGGGTCACGCCGACTATATAAAGAACATGATTACCGGCGCGGCGCAGATGGATGGCGCAATCCTTGTTATTGCCGCTTCCGACGGTCCTATGGCCCAGACGAGAGAGCACATTTTGCTTGCCCGTCAGGTCGGTGTTCCCTATATAGTCGTTTTTATGAACAAGGTTGATCAGGTTGACGACGAAGAACTGCTTGAGCTTGTCGAAATGGAAATCCGTGAACTGTTGACAAAGTACGAGTTTCCGGGAGATGACATTCCGATTATCAGAGGCAGCGCATTGAAGGCTCTTGAATGCGAATCCACCGATATAAGTGCGCCCGAATACGCACCGATCGTTGAGCTGATGCAGAATGTCGACTCGTATATTGCTACCCCTGAACGTGCTTCCGATCTTCCGTTCCTTATGCCCGTAGAGGACGTTTTCACAATCACAGGGCGCGGCACCGTAACAACCGGCCGTGTAGAGCGCGGGAAAGTCAAAATCGGCGACGAGGTCGAGATCGTAGGCATCAAGCCCACAAGAAAGACCGTTGTTACGGGAACCGAAATGTTCCACAAAACACTGGACTTTGCTGAGGCCGGCGACAATGTCGGAACGCTTCTGCGCGGTGTCGCGAAAAACGAAGTGGAACGCGGACAGGTTCTTGCCAAGCCCGGCAGCATCAAACCTCTGACAAAGTTCAAGGGTCAGGTTTACGTTCTCAAGCAGGAAGAGGGCGGACGTCACACCCCGTTTTTCAATAACTACAGACCCCAGTTCTATTTCCGTACAACCGACGTTACCGGCGTCATTACACTGCCCGAAGGCGTTGAAATGTGTATGCCTGGCGACAACATCGAAATGGATGTAGAGCTCATTACGCCGATCGCAATAGAAAACGGCCTGCGTTTCGCCATCCGCGAAGGTGGAAGAACCGTCGGTTCCGGCGTTGTTATCCAAATCTGAATATCTGAATTGCAGAAAAACCGGACGGAGCTTATTTAAGATTCCGTCCGGTTTTTAATTTGATTATGCGCTATTGCAGATAGTGTGTTAATGTGTAAATAGGGATATTGCATAAAGCAGAGCGAAGGCTCAAGCAAATCTTTTTCCGATTTTCCTTGCTAAATCAAGGAAAAGTGTTTATAATAAAAGAGAAGATTTGTGTCATTTCGCGTTTTCGATCAGCATTTTGGCATGAAAAAGTCACTTAAGCGAGGTTTTGGAAGGAAGTAAATAATGTTCAGGGTAGGAGACATGATTGCGCACCCGATGCATGGTGCGGGAATAATTGACAGTATAGAGGAGAAAAGCATCAACGGAACCGTTCGACAATATTATATGTTCAAGATCCCCGTGGGTGGAATGCTGGTCATGATACCGACAGCGAACTGCAGCGAAATTGGTGTGAGACCAATCATTAAACCGGATGAAGCAGATTCCTTGATGGAAGCGCTTCCCGAAATTGAGATTGACATGACGCAGAATTGGAACAGAAGATACCGTGAAAATATGCTTCGCATAAAAAGCGGGGATCTGATGGAAGTGGCAAGAGTCGTAAAAGGGCTCATGGCAAGAGACAACGACAAGGGCCTTTCTACGGGAGAGCGGAAAATGCTGAGGTCCGCAAAGCAGATTCTGATATCCGAAATCGTTTTGTCGACCAGTTCCAATTATGAAGATATCGAGGAGAAAATTATTCAGGCTTTGGCTTAATATCCGGAACGGATGAATAAGATATATGCGGGGGCAGCCATGAAGATGAGTTCAGGGCGCCCCAATTAACTATAAACAGCAATTCATAAACAAACCTTTCTAATGAAAAGTTTATGAGTGGTACCTATCACAGTCGGAATGGATAAGGCGGCGTAAGGGAGACGTTCAATGGGTTTATTAAAGAAGCTCTTCGGCGTTAAGGATGCCGAGGGCATAAGACCTTTTGTTGGCGCTGTGATCGTTGCGGCAGGAAATAGCAGCAGAATGAATGGTGAAGACAAGCTCTTTGCTCTTTTAGGCGGTGCCCCGCTGCTCGCGCACAGCCTCAAGGCTTTTGAGGACAACCCACAGGTAGACGAAATCGTCATCGTGACCAAACCGGATATGATCGCAAAAGTCGGAGAGATAGTCAAGCTTTATGGCATCAGCAAGGCTAAATGCGTTGTACGCGGCGGAGAGACCAGGCAAAATTCCGCGCTTATGGGTGCCACAGAGGTTTCACAGAAGGCCAAACTGATTGCCGTACACGACGGCGCGCGGCCTCTTGTTTCGCAAAAGATCATCTCGGATGCCATTCATGCGGCAGCCGTCTTCGGATCAGCCATTCCTGCCATCCCGGTCAAGGATACGATCAAGACGGTTGCAGGCGGAAAGGTTTCGGCAACACTCGAGAGAGAAAAGCTGTATGCAGCACAAACACCGCAGGTCTTCAAGGCTGAACTGATCAAAGCGGCATTGACGGACGCTTTACAAAAAAACATATCGATCACCGACGACAGCATGGCTGTGGAACGATTAGGCTTTAGCGTTAAGGTGATTAATGGATCTTATGATAACATAAAAGTTACATTTCCCGAAGACCTTACGACAGCGGAGGCGATTTTGCTAAACCGTTTAGCGGTTGACGAAAAACAGACCTAATTCGTAAAAGGCCGGGACCGTTGATTTGGATTGCCAATGAAAGACAGGCATCGAAAAGAGGAGTATTGTGTACAGGATCGGACAGGGATATGATGCGCACCGGCTCGAAAAGGGACGCAGGTTGATTTTGGGCGGTGTTGAGATACCGTACGACAGCGGCCTTAAAGGACACTCCGATGCGGATGTTCTTGTGCATGCCTTGATAGACGCGCTTCTCGGTGCAGCAGCCCTCGGGGACATCGGAAGTCATTTTCCGGACACCGGTGCGGAATTCAAGAACATCAACAGCATAGTTTTGCTGGGACGGGTACTCATGTTGATTCAAAAAGAAGGCTTTTTTGTCCAAAACGCGGATATGACGATACTGGCTCAGCATCCGAAGCTGTTCGGATACATAGGCAAGATGAAAGAGAACATTGCCGGAGCGCTTGGCACGGATATTAGAAATGTCAGTGTCAAGGCGACGACGGAAGAGGGCATGGGGTTTACAGGTTCCGGTGAAGGTATGGCGGCGCAGGCGATTGTGCTGCTGAAGAGGGTTAAAACTGACCGCGATGCATAAGACAGGAGCAAGAAAAGTGAATCTGAACAATGTGGAATTTATCCGTTCTGTTGCGGACGGCGCTTTAAAAGGCGACGGTGGTTTCCTCAGAGACGGACGCCCGCAGTTCGTTTTTGCCGGAAGATCAAATGTCGGAAAATCGTCCGTGATCAATAGACTGCTGAATAGAAAAAGTATGGCGAGAATCAGCTCATCTCCCGGAAAGACAGCGCATATCAATTATTTTCTGATTGACGGATCGGTTTATTTTGTTGATCTTCCGGGCTATGGGTATGCCAAGGTTTCGGCGGAAGAAAAGCGGCGTTGGGCTAAGCTAATGGGGCATTATTTCAGCGAGCCGGACCTGATTACGGCCGGCGTGCTGATTGTCGACATCAGGCATCCGCCGACTCAGGACGATCAGGTCATGGCCGACTGGTTTAAAAAAGCCGGATGCCCGTTTCTTGCGGTATCAAACAAAGCGGATAAGGTACCCGCCGGGGAACTTGACAGCTGCCTTGAGATTATCTCACAAACGCTCGGCCTTAAAAGCGATAATCCGCCATTACCGTTTTCTGCCCGAAAAGGGACCGGGCGGGAGGAACTGATCGAATGGATAGAAGGGTTTATTTAGTTTTAACCCTCTTATACGAACCGATGAGGAAAAATGGAAACGTTGAATACAGTCTTTAGAAACCTGAATTGGTCTTATCTGATCAATCTGCTGATGTGGGTCGTCCCGGCTCTTATCTGTGTCAGCGTGCATGAAGCATTTCACGGGCTGGCATCTTATGTTTTGGGCGACAAAACGGCGAAGCGGCAAAAAAGAATCTCGCTTAATCCGCTGAGGCATATTGACCCCATCGGGCTGATTATGCTGGTTGTATTCCGGGTCGGCTGGGCGAAGCCGGTATCGGTGGATATGCGGAATTTCAAAAACCCGAAGCGTGATATGGCGCTGACCGCTTTGGCTGGGCCTTTATCCAATATGCTCCTTTCCTGTCTGCTGTTATTCATAATAGGTCTTTTATTTAGAGCTTTGATTATCGGAGCGGTCGGAAAAACAGCGCTGGCGTTTCTTCGTATGACAGCGACCTTGAGCATGTTTCTCGGCATATTCAACCTGATCCCGATTCCTCCGCTGGATGGTTCCAAAATTCTGCTTTCGTTTTTGCCCGACAGCGCGTATTTAAAGCTTATGCGGTATGAACGATATGGTATGTTCCTGATCATTGCACTGATGCTTTCGGGCATACTCGGCAAACCACTGGATATGGTGTTTACTTTTGTATTGGAAAAGCTGAGCATCTTTTATCAGGCCGGTTATGATCTGGCCGGTTTGTTTAAGTAATTGTGAGGTTTACATGGACAATCCCACATTCAAGCTGGAAGGTGTTATCAAATCAAAGGACATAGCCGAAGATTTTGAAGGCCCTTTGGTTTTGATTTTACATCTGTTGAGTAAAAACAAGATTGAGATAAAGGATATCCAGATATCGCTTATATTGGAGCAGTATCTTCAGTATCTGGACGAAATGAAACAGATGGACCTGGAAATAGCCAGTGAATTTATCATAATGGCCTCGCATCTGACTTATATCAAGGCGAAAACACTTCTGGCGGGAGATCAGACGGAAATAACGGAACTCGAAGCGCTTCAGAATTCTCTTGAAGAACTCATGCACAAAGAAAATTACCAAAAGATCAAGCGGGTTGCGGCGGAATTAGCCGGCTGTGCCGAAGCGGGATTTTTATATTTTGTTAAGCCGCCCGAAGCGCTGCAGAAAGACGGTCTGTACAGATATTCGCACGATATTTCGGAACTAAAAAGTGCCATGATGGCCATTATGGGTAAAGGTACGCAATCGTTAAGGCTGCCGGCAAACATGGTGATTCCGGTGAGGCTGGTTTACCCGGTAGGCGAGAAGGCTGAGGATATTATGCTCAGGCTCAGGGACATAGGAGCCGTGAAGATCAGCGCTTTATTTGAAGACTGCTCGGGGCGATCCGAACTGGTGGCAACCTTTATGGCGGTTTTGGAGCTGTGCAAAAGCGGAAATATCCTTTTGTATGAAGAAAACGGAGAATTTATAGCCTCATACGCTTTGGCTGTGGAGGAAGAGTAATTGAATACCGAACCGATCATTGAAGCAATCCTGTTTGCGTCCGGAGAACCGGTCCCGATTACAAGGCTTTGCGCTTTGCTTGATTTGAGCAAGCAAGAGGTCCTGGAAGCGTCAAAAAGGCTTTCAGACCGGTATATATTTGAGCAACGCGGAATCCGGCTTTTACAACTGGAGGATTCGCTCCAACTATGTTCAGCCCCGGAATACTATGATTATATCAGAAAAGCGCTGGAAACAAGAAAACCCCCGAAGCTCTCTTCCGCAGCATTGGAGGTGCTGGCTGTCGCAGCGTATTACCAACCTGTTACAAGGACCTTTATTGAACAAATCAGGGGTGTTGACAGCTCTTATACCGTAAACTTGCTGGTTGAAAAGGGACTCATTGAGCCATGCGGAAAGCTCGATGTACCGGGAAGACCTGTGATCTTCAAGACAACGCATGCCTTTTTGCGAAGCTTCAACATTTCGTCTTTAAGCGAATTACCGGAGTTAGGCGGAAAAGAAACGGATTCGTTTGAAAATGAACAGCTCGATATTCAAAATGCGATTGAAAATCTGAGGCTTATGGAAGCGCGCAGCGGTCAAGAGCCGGAGAGGATGCCAAAATGATATGGATGATCGTTATCGGTTTGCTTTTGATCATCATTGCCTGCTTTATGGTATTACGTATCGGTGTCCGGGTTGAATATTCCGAGGATGGCCTTCGTGTATTATTTTATGCGGGACCCATAAAAATTAAAGTGTATCCCTCCTCAAAAAAATCGGTAAAAAGGAAAAAGAAGAAGCCAAAAGCACCGAAAGAGCCGGAAGACAGGATAAAAAAAGGCGGTCCGGTAACAAAAGTAAGAGAGATTCTCTCCGTATTTTCTTATGTTTCGGAAAAGCTTAAACGCAAAATAACAATCCAGCAGCTGACGCTGTACTATCTTGCGGCCGGTAAGGACGCTGCGCATACCGCTCTGGCTTTCGGCGTGTCTTCGGCGGCTGCCGGTCTGATTCTGCCGGTTTTGGAAAACAATTTCATCATAAAAAACAAGGATGTGCGAACTGCCGTCAGCTTCACGGAGAAGGAGAGCTCTGTTTATCTCAAGGCCAGGCTGTCCATAGCGATGCGTGTGATTCCGTATATAGTGATTGTTTTTGGTTATAGATATAAACAAATGCAATCGAAACAAAAGGCATAATCCCCAATATGAACAGAACGAAAGGAATGATCATTACATGGAAAAGCATCCTATCGGAGATCTAATGGAAACCACGATGAAAAAAATCCGCGAAATGGTGGATGTCAATACCATCGTCGGCGCGCCGATCACAACACCCGACGGGATTACGCTGATCCCGATTTCCAAGGTCAGCTTTGGCTTTGCGGCAGGCGGTTCGGATTTTCAAACCAAGAACCATCAGCCCGGTCAGAACAATGCCTTCGGAGGAGGAAGCGGCGCCGGCGTTACGATTGCTCCCGTTGCGTTTATCACGGTTAAAGACGGTGTGATCAAGCTGATGAGCGTAAATCCGCCTGCGGGTACAGCTATAGACAGAATTGTGGAACTGGTTCCGGAGGTTCTCGACAAAGTTAAGGAAATGATGTCCGGCAAGAAAGATGATAATGAATGATTGAAAGCATACGGACGGAGAAGAACAAAAAGCGTCTGCACGCATATTTTAAAAGCATGAAACGAGAAGAGCATGAGCGAGCGGGCGGGGTTTTTATGCCGCCCCGGACAAAACGAACGCTTTTAAAAAAGGGATTTTCAGCAGTTGTCAGACATACGGCAATAGGCTTAGTTTTTACCCTTTTGCTTTTTCAAAATGTCGGAGCCATACCGGATAAGCCCCCGAAAACAGGTGCACGATCGGTCATTTTATACGAATTAAACAGCGATACGGTCTTATGCAGCGAAAATGCGGATGAAAAACTCCCGGTGGCAAGCATAACGAAGATTATGACGGCGCTTATCGTTTTGGATAACTGCGGCCTGGAAGATGAAGTCGAAATTAAAAAGGAATGGACGCTGATCGAGGGATCTTCTTCGAATATAAAGGAAGGCCGCCGGTACACAATCAGGCAGCTTTTGTATGGATTGCTTTTATCGTCCGGGAACGATGCTGCTTACGCTTTGGCCTGCCATACATCCGGATCGGTTTCTGAGTTTGCCGAACTGATGAATGAGAAGGCAAAGGAATTCGGCATGCTGCATTCTTCATTTAAGAACCCTCACGGACTTGATGAACGGGACCATTATTCGACAGCGGCCGATATGGCTTTGTTGACGGCGGCTGCCATGAAAAACAAGGATTTCGCACTGATTGTATCCACGAAGGAAGCAAAAATCGGCGGCGAATCATTTGTTAACCACAACAAGATGCTGTGGAATTACAAAGATACGGTTGGCGTGAAGACAGGGTATACCTCCCTTGCGGGCCGCACGCTGGTTACCTGTGCCAATAAGGGCGACATGACACTCATTTGTGTGACGCTAAATGACGCAAACGACTGGAATGACCATGCCGGCCTGTATGATTGGGCGAGCGCAAATTACCGGCTGGAATGCGCTGTTCGTGCCGGGGAAACTATTACACAGCTTAATGTCATTTCGGGAATGTCTGAATCCGTTTGCGTTTGCGCAGCGGAGGATGTCACTCTTTTGCTCGAAAATAACGATAAGCTGAGCGTTGACATCAGACTGCCGCGATTCGTCTACGCCGGCGTAAACAAGGGAAGCAGAGTCGGATCGGCGGATGTTTTTGTGAACGGAGAAAAACTAACCTCGGTCGATCTTGTATTTTCAGATACTGTACCGGTAGACACATCGATCCCTCTTTCTTTCTGGGAGCAGATCAAAAGGTCTATATTTCCATCAAGCGAATTTACACATCGGCTCAGACAGATTATCTCTTGATACCGGAGGTGCCCGAAGCTGGAAAGACTGCAGAAGATTATATCGGACTGCGGGTTAGCGTCCCGCAGGGAGGCCGAACGGCTGATAACCGCCGGACGTGTTACAGTAAACGGCAGCATTGCTGTGCTCGGGCAAAAGGCGGATCAAACCGCCGACCAAATCGAAATTGACGGAAACCCGCTGACCTCCAACGGTAAGCGGGTTTACATAATGCTCAATAAGCCGCGCGGATATGTCACAACAACAAGCGATGAAAAGGGCAGAAAAACAGTCCTGGACCTGGTTAAAAACTGTAGCGCACGGGTTTACCCCGTCGGGCGGTTGGACATGGATTCGGAGGGGCTTCTGATCATGACAAACGACGGAGCGCTTGCAAACCGGTTAACGCACCCGTCGTATCATGTGCCTAAACGGTACTTGGTCCGGATCAAAGGAAAAGATATCGCCGCCGCCCGGGAGCTGCTTAAAAATGAGATGGTTTTGGACAAAGAAACGCTTCTGCCGGCAGAGGTGAAGATCCTGCATCAAAACAACGAAGCCGCGCTTATTTCCATGGTGATTTATGAGGGGAAGAACAGACAGATCAGGAGAATGTGCAAAATGGCGGGCCTGGACGTTTTGAGGCTTAAAAGAATATCGCAGGGTAAGCTGAAACTGGGCGACCTGAAGCCGGGCATGTGGAGATATCTGAGCAGCAAGGAGATCAATGATTTACAAAACACGGACCGAAAACGCGCGCAGGTCAAAACGATAAGATATGACCTGTTCAATTTGCAGAAATAGCGCAAAGGTGCTTGCAAAAATTCATATTTTTGATATCATCTCAATGCGAGATAAATATGCGCAGGCTGAAAGGACTTCATACAATGGATAAGGATATCTTGTCCCTGATTGAGCAAAAGCGCGGAGAATTCTCAAAGGGGCAAAGCAGAATCGCAAGGTTTATCAAGGAGAGTTTCGATAAGGCTGCATTTATGACCGCTGCGAGACTTGGCAGGACGGTCGGCGTCAGTGAATCTACAGTTGTACGGTTTGCCTCCGAACTCGGCTTTGAGGGGTATCCCGAGATGCGCAGGGCACTACAGGAGATGATCAGAAACAGGCTGACATCCGTACAGCGCATTGAAGTTGCGAAGATCGTGATGGACACCAAAGAAACCCTGACATCGATTCTGGAATCCGATATCGAGAAAATCCGGATGACCATGGAATCGGTCGACAGGCAGAAGTTTAACCTGGCGGTAACGGAAATATTAAAGGCGAGACGAATCTATATCATCGGGACAAGAACCTCCGCAGCGCTTTCGGTCTTTATGGGCTTTTATTTCAATCTTTTGTTTGATAATGTCACAATTTTGCAAGACAGTGCCGCAAGTGCGGTATATGAACAGATATTGCGGATATCCTCAGATGATGTTGTGATCGGCATATCCTTTCCCCGTTACTCAAAACGGACGGTTAAAGCGCTTCGTTTTTCCAGAGACATGGGTGCGACGGTAATCGGAATCACAGACGCCGAGACATCTCCGTTGGCCAAAATCGCAAGTATCAATCTTTTTGCCAAAAGCGATATGGTATCCTTTGTGGATTCGCTGGTAGGGCCTTTAAGTTTAATTAATGCCCTGATTGTAGCGGTGGGTACAGGAACACAGGAGAAGCTTAATAATACTTTTGAGGAACTGGAACGGATCTGGGACGAGTATGAAGTATACGAAAAGGCAGAGGACTGATATTGTCATCATAGGCGGCGGAGCTGCCGGTATGATGTCGGCCATAACGGCAGCGGAACTGGGTGCCGGCGTGATGCTCATTGAACGCAACGACCGCCTCGGTATAAAGCTCAGAATAACCGGAAAGGGTCGCTGTAACCTGACCAATAACTGCGATACGGATACGATTCAGAGAAATGTCATAAGAAACGGAAGGTTTCTTTACAGCGCGCTTAAAGCCTTCGGGTCTGAAGATACGATGCGTTTTTTTGAAAAGCTTAACGTACCGCTGAAGACAGAGCGGGGAAACAGGGTGTTTCCCGTATCCGACAAGGCATCCGATGTGGCAGACGCCTTAGTTTCGCGAATAAGCGAGCTTGGTGTGTCGGTAAAAAAAGGCAGGGTAACGGGTATAACGGCGGCAAACGGCATGATTGAAGGGGTAAATACGGATAATGAATCAATAGAATGCCGCGCCGCCATAATCTGCACGGGCGGCGTTTCTTATCCGAAGACAGGTTCGACCGGAGACGGCTGCCATCTGGCAAAAAGCGTCGGGCATACCGTAATGCCGCTTCGCGGCTCTCTTGTACCGCTGGAGTCCGAAGATGAATTCTGCGCTCAGATGCAGGGGCTTTCACTGAAAAACGTCGGGCTGTCTTTATGGGGATCAAAAAGCGGCAAAGTATTTCAGGATCTCGGCGAAATGCAGTTTACGCATTTTGGCCTATCCGGGCCGATGGTGCTTTCCTGTAGCGCACATATGAACAGAGAAAGTCAGGAGAATTATCAGGTCAGGTTGGATTTAAAGCCGGCTCTGGATGATAAAAAATTCGATTTGCGTTTACTCGGTGATTTTGAAAAATACCGCAACAAAGATTTTTCAAATGCGCTTGGTGATCTGGCTGCGAAACTTATGATTCCTGTTTTAATCAGACGTTCCGGCATCCCCCCCGACACGAAGGTAAACTCGATTACAAAAAAGCAGAGAGCCGAACTGGTCAGGCTGTTCAAGGCATTTACCATCGAGATTAAAGGCCCGAGACCGGTTGACGAAGCAGTGATTACATCCGGCGGTGTGAACATAAAAGAAATCAAGCCCGCTACGATGGAATCAAAACTGGTTAAGGGATTGTATTTTGCGGGAGAGATTCTGGACGTTGACGCCTATACCGGCGGGTTTAACCTGCAGATTGCCTGGTCGTCGGGCCGGGCGGCAGGCAAAGCTGCGGCGGCGGCAATACGAGGCTAAATTAACGCTAATATAAAGGTTGAGATGCAATAATGTCAGAAGAGAAAAAAATCAGCGTTGCAATAGACGGACCAAGCGGCGCGGGTAAGAGCACAATCGCCAAAATGGTGTCAAACAGATTCGGCTTTGTCTATGTCGATACCGGCGCTGTTTATAGGACGGTTGGACTTTTCGTGAAAAGGGCCGGAGTATCGCCGAGAAGCGAACAGGATGTCTCCGGCCTTCTGCCGTCAATTCATATGGATATTTGTTATGACGATTCGGGGCTGCAGCGAATGATTCTGGGCGGCGAGGATGTAACCGAGAGTATCAGAGAACCGGAAATATCACGGTACGCCTCCGATGTATCCGCTTTGCCGTCGGTGAGAGCGTTTCTTCTGGATATGCAGCGAGATGTCGCCCGAAAGCGCAGCGTTGTGATGGACGGAAGAGATATCGGAACCGTGGTGCTTCCGCAGGCGGATGTGAAGATTTTTCTGACTGCGTCGGCTGAGGAGAGGGCAAAAAGGCGCTATTTGGAGCTCTGCAGCAAAGGCGTTAAAACAAATTATCATGATGTATATGCGCAAATGAAAGAAAGAGACAAGAATGACTCGAGCAGAGCCATTTCACCTCTTCGTCCGGCAAAAGACAGCATAACGATAGATACAACGCAGCTCGGGCTGGAGCAGAGCTATGAGAAGGTTGCCGGGCTCATCAAAAAGGCGGCCTGCAAATGAGAAAAATTTATCTTCTGTTTTATACTCTTTTATACCCGTTCTTCAGCCTGGTTTACAGAACAAAGGCCTATCACAGAGAAAGACTGCCGGAGGGTGCGGCGCTTATTTGCGCAAATCATTCGGCATATTCCGATATAATTCTGCTCGCTATCGGTCTCGGGAGAAAGCATTTTTTACGCTTTGTAGCAAAAGCGGAATTGATAAAGATACCGCTGTTTGGCTTTTTGATTAAAAAAGCGGGCACAATCGGAATTGAAAGGGGAAGCTCCGATGTGACTGCGGTGAGATCCATCATTCGCGCGCTGAAGGACGGATACAAGATCGCCCTTTTTCCGGAAGGCACAAGGCTCAATGAGGACATTGCCGGTTCTGTTAAGACAGGTGCGATTATGATCGCCTCAAGAACCGGCGTACCGATCGTGCCGGTCTACATACCGCGGCGGAAAAAACTGTTTTCAACGGTACCCGTTGTAATCGGCGAGCCGTATACGCTGGGGAAATTAAAGGGCGGAGCGGAACATTATGGAACATATGCCGATCAATTGATGTCTAAAATCAATCAGCTGCAAAAGGAACTATGAGTTTTCGCAAATCTGGGCGGCTGAGTCCGGATAAGACAGGATGAAGGGTAGCGTGAAAATACTTTCACGCTATGAAAATACTTTCATGCACGGAAGAAATCGATTTGGCCGCCAAATATGACGGCGGCCATTTGCTCACTCGATTTTTCCTGACTATTTGTGCTGCCGCTTCGCGGCAGAATGGAAGGTTTTATGAAGGTTATTGTAGCCAAAACCGCCGGCTTTTGCTACGGTGTCAGCAGGGCTTTGGAAATAGCGGAAAAAGCGGCGGTCCAATCGGAGCGCTGTTATACCCTCGGTTCACTGGTCCACAACAGGTATGCGGTATCGTCTCTTCTCAACAAAGGTGTTCGTGAGGTATCGGATATAAGAGAACTCCCGCCCGGCTCAACGGTGATCATACGGTCGCATGGGATCTCACGAAATGTATATAATGATTTAAAAGAGAAAGGCCATACCATCATCGACGCGACTTGTCCGAATGTTTCCAGGATTCACAGGATCGTTGAAAAAGCTTCTGAACAGGGGCGGGTTACAGTTATTATCGGAAGCCGGGAGCATCCGGAAGTACAGGCAATCTGCGGGTGGGCGGATACGGCTGTCGTATTCAAAGATATAAGCGACATTAAAGAGCGTATACAAACGGAGCTTCCCGATAAAAATACGCCTATCAGCGTTGTCCACCAGACAACGGAAGCGCTGGATACGGTCAAAAAATGCGATGATTTTCTTAAAAAAGAGTATACAAACATCGAAATGTTTGATACAATATGCGATGCTACGTCCAGACGCCAGAAAGAGGCAGAAGATATAGCGTCAGGCTGCGACGCCGTGATAGTGCTCGGCGACAAGCGCAGTGCAAACGCCTTAAGGCTTGCGGAAATATGTAAAAAGAAATGCCCGCGGGTACTTTATGCAGAATCTGCCATCGAACTTGATCTGTCTGAACTGGATGGAGCAGATATCATCGGCGTCACGGCTGGCGCCTCTACTCCGGCATGGATTATTAAGGAGGTTCACAAGAAGATGACTGACGAATTCAAAGAAATGGAATTCAATGAAAAAGCAAACACGGTGAGTGAGGAGAATATATCCGAATCCTTCGATGAAATGCTGGAAAGGAACTTCAAGACATTAAGCACCGGTGAAAAGGTAACCGGAACGGTTCAATCTATCAGTCCGACGGAAGTATCTGTGGATCTTGGAACAAAGTATTCAGGGTACATACCCCTTTCGGAATTGACCGATGATCCGGATTTAAAGCCGGAGGATATCGTGTCTGTAGGCGGAGAAATTGAAACATTTGTGATGCGTGTCAACGATATAGAAGGCACCATCATGCTTTCCAAGAAGCGCCTTGACACAGTGAAAAACTGGGAAACCATCGAGCAGGCAAGACAGGAAAGAACAATAGTAGAAGGTACCGTCATTGAGGAAAACAAAGGCGGGATTATCGTGCTTGTCAGGGGCATCAGGGTATTTGTCCCGGCCTCTCAGAGCGGGCTGCCCAAGGGAAGCGAATTGTCGGCGCTCCTGAAAACAAAGCAGAAGCTGCGCGTGACCGAGGTTAATCATTCCAGGCGCCGTGTGGTCGGTTCGATTCGCGAAGCAGCCAATGAAGTCCGCAGAGCCCTGGCTGAGCAAACATGGAACGAGATAGAGGTCGGAAAAACCTATACGGGAACCGTAAAGTCCCTTACATCTTACGGCGCCTTTATCGACATCGGCGGCGTGGACGGAATGGTGCATGTTTCGGAACTCAGCTGGAAGAGAATCAAGCATCCGTCAGAGGTTTTGAACGTCGGAGATAAAGCGGATGTATATGTCTTGTCATTCGACAAAGAAAACAGAAAAATATCACTCGGTTACAGGACAATGGCCGATAACCCATGGACCAAGTTTACGGAAGATTATCAGATAGGCAGCATAGTGACCGTGAAAGTCGTCAAGCTCATGCAATTCGGCGCATTTGCCGAAATACTTCCGGGTGTTGACGGACTAATCCACGTTTCTCAAATTACAAACGAACGCAGAATCGGGAAGCCCAGCGAGATTTTATCCGAGGACCAGGAAGTTCAGGTAAAGATAACAAACATTGATTACGAAAAGCAAAAGGTATCTCTGAGCATAAAGGCGCTGATGGAAGAGCCCGAAATCGAAGTGCAAGCGGAAAGCACCGGCGAGCCTGAAGTGGTATATGACACAGATGCGGCAAGCGAATATAAGGAAGCCGCCGCAGATAGTTATACGCAGGAATAGCGTAAAGCAAGTCAGTAAATTTTTATCAGGCTGCCGACATTGTCGGCAGCCTGATAAGGTTTAGTAATATACAGCAAAACTCATATTAATCGCCATTCTGCCGCGAGACGGCAGCACAAATAGTCAGGAAAAATTGATTGAACAAATGGCCGCCGTCATATTTGGCGGCCAAATCGATTGTTGTTCTTGGGATGAATTGAAAATCAGTATTATGGCCATGCGGACAAAGCGTCAGAGGCCTTTTAATCCTGATGCTCATACTATTCTCTAAAAAGCAGCATGGCATGCATTTTGCGGTTCCAACTTACTGAGCACTCTCGGAATTCCGGGTGATGCCGTGCATGAAGCCGTTGAGCGCTGTGGATTGAATATCGCCTGCGATCAGCTTGTTTTTATGAATGATCATATCGGCAACGACGGTGTTGTCTCCTCCCGGGTAGTTTAAAATTCTGTATGTATATCTGACCGCTGTCATACCGCTGAACTTTTCCAGATTGAATCCCTGTTCGTTTTGCAAGTCCGCATAGTCTGCATATACGCCGGAAAATTCACGTGGAATGACAATCTCCTGTGTGTCAAGCGGAGTGTCACTGACTTCCCATCCGAGTGCATTCAAATAAGCAACCCGGTCTTCATTGCTGCTGAGGCTTACGTTTGACAGGCTGGTGTCTTTCGTTTTGCCGCGGCTCAGGCTCCCGGCGATCAGAATAATCGCAAGCAACAAAACAGCCAAAGCGATCACGATCAAAATAGCCTTTTTCTTGTCGAATTTAGCGGTAAAAACAAACATCAAATGCACCTCCGGTTTTTTTTCGAAACGTAAATGTGCCTCATTTACATTTCAATACGGTCCCTGAAGAATACTATTCGGCATACGCCCAAATCATGCAGCTTGTCATGATTATTCTTCACAAACGATGTGCATGCCGGTGTCTTTTTATACTTACCGCCAATAGAGCATACGCATGAAAGAGCATACGCATGAAAGGATTGAAGGCAGATGCCCGTTTTACGGCTTGATAAGATTCTGTCCGATCTGGGTATCGCATCCAGACGGGAAGCAAAGGCCATGATCCGGGAGGGAAGGGTAACCGTCGGAGGCATAACGGCAACTCTTGGCAGTATGAAACTCGATACGCAGCAAAATGACATTCTGGTGGATGGCAAACGGATTTTATATCAAAAGAACATATATCTGATGCTAAACAAACCCAGCGGATACATTAGCGCCGCTGCCGATGCAAAAGATCCTACCGTAATGGATTTACTTGGTCCGGAGATGTCCCGCTTTTCCTTGTTTCCGGTTGGGAGACTGGATAAGAATACGGAAGGGCTTTTGATTTTAACCAATGACGGAGATTACAGCCACAAGATTACATCACCGAAGTACGGCATTGTGAAGACATATTATGTGGAAGCCGACGGTAAAATCAAAGACGGGACCGCTGCGCTGTTCAGGGAAGGTCTTGCCCTCAAAGACGGGACACAGTTTCTGCCCGCTGAACTTGAGGTTTTATCCTCAGGCGCTGTAACAACGTTGCTGTTAAAAATCACCGAAGGGCAATATCATCAAGTCAAGCGAATGATGGCGGCCGTAGGCTGTCCGGTACGATATCTTAAGCGGCTTTCAATTGGCGGACTTCATCTGGATGATAGTCTGCTTCCGGGGAAATACAGGAGAATGGCGGAAAACGAATACCTGTCAGTATTTGACAATGTTGCCTTGTGACAAGCCATTATAAGGTCATAATAAACAAAGACAATAAATAAGCTTTGTGTGTTCAGATAATATACAGAAGAATTAAACTGTGGTATTATGTTTTAAGCTATGGGATATCATTGCTGTGGAAATTAACATTATGGAGGTATTCAGATGTCTAGTGTAACAATGAAGGGGTTATATAAGAAATACGCCGGCGGCGTAACGGCGGTTTCCGATTTTAATCTGGATGTAGACGATAAAGAATTTATTATTCTGGTCGGACCATCCGGGTGCGGAAAATCAACGACTCTCAGAATGATCGCTGGTCTCGAAGAAATTACTCAGGGTGAACTGTATATAGACGGCAGACTCGTCAACGATGTCCCGCCAAAAGAAAGAGACATTGCAATGGTGTTCCAGAACTATGCTCTTTACCCGCATATGACTGTTTTTGAGAATATGTCTTTCGGCCTCAAAATCAGGAAAATGCCAAAGGATGAGATCAAGCGCCGTGTTGATGAAGCCGCTCAGATTCTTGAAATTGAGCACCTTCTTGATCGCAGACCTGCCGCTCTATCCGGCGGACAGAGACAGCGTGTTGCACTTGGACGTGCCATTGTACGTAACCCTAAGGTATTTTTGCTTGACGAACCGCTTTCAAACCTTGACGCCAAGCTTCGTACCGCAATGAGATCGGAGCTTGCGAAACTGCATTTGAGGCTCGAGACGACTTTTATCTATGTTACGCATGACCAGACTGAGGCCATGACGATGGGAACACGTATTGTTGTCATGAAAGACGGATTCATTCAGCAGATAGCGGCGCCGCAGCATCTTTACGAAAATCCGGCCAATCTGTTTGTTGCAACCTTTATCGGAACACCGCAAATGAATACTTGCGAAGGCGAACTGCTCGATGAAAACGGTGTTACATACCTTACTTTCGGCGAAAACAGCAAGATTGCATTGCCGGAAAATAAGGGCAGGAGACCGGAGGTACTGGCATATGCGGGTAAGAAGGTCGTTTTCGGTATCCGTCCGAATGATATTCATGCTGAAGAGGCCTATATTGCACAGTATCCGGACCGCATAGTGGATGTGGAAGTTGATATGACCGAACTGCTCGGCGCGGAAACCAACCTGTATCTATCCGACGGAGATATTCAAATGACTGCGGTTATACCGACAGGAACCGCATCGTGCAAAATGGGAGACCGGATAAGGGTCAGCTTTGATACGAGAAAGATTCATCTGTTTGATTACGATACGGAAAAGACAATTTTAAACTGAGATATGAAATGCATAAGATATAAAAACGGATTAGCTCCGAAATAATTGGCCTTATTAAAACGGTTCATGCTGAAACTTAATGATTTCGTGATTGCCGCCGGACGAATGCCCGGCGGCATTGCTCTTTCCGATTGTGCTTTTAATCATTAAGTCTAAATGATCACGGTACTCGGACGCCTCCATGGGCATAATAGTATTACAAAACTGTTAAAGAGCAATATAAAACAAAAGTTTACAAAATATTATAAATAATCTATTGAAAAATAGGGCAAAAAACAGTATTATGATTAAATAGAAATGTTTTATGTCAACACAATTTCTTTTAAATAAACAAAAGGCTTATTCAAACAACATTTATCAGGAGGAGAAAGCCATGTCGGGGAGGATATTTCAAAGTGTAATCATTCAGATGAAAGAGGCTACGAATAAGGTAATCGGAGTAATTGATTCTGACGGAGGCGTTATTGCCTGTAATGAGCTGTCAATGGTGGGATCGCGCCTTACACGCGCCGCTGCGGCCATAAGCGATTCCGGTGAACAGATTGTCGTATGCGAGGGCCGAACATTCAAGGTTCTTGAGGGCTGGAATTCATTTTTTGATTATGCGGTGTTCGTAGAGGGAGAAGACGCCGAAGCAAGAACCATATGTGTATTCGCTGCCATCGCATTCAGCGAGGCTAAGGTGCGCTATGAAGAAAAGTATGACAAGGCGCTGTTCATTAAGAATACCATATCGGACAATACACTGCTGGGCGATTTGTATGTCAGGGCTAAGGAACTGCATGTCAGCGTTCAGGTACCAAGAGGGGTATTTCTTATCCGGCAGATTGATAAGATTGATCCCTCGGCCATTGAAGTGGTCCAGAGTCTGTTTCCGGATAAACAAAAGGACTTTGTCTTCAGCATCAGCGAAACAGATATTGTTCTGATCAAGGAGCTCGCGCCCAACTCGGAAAGCAGTGATCTGACAAAATACGCCATGCAGATTGAAGATACCCTGAATTCCGAACTGTTCATAAAGACTGTTATTGGCGTAGGTTCCATAGCAAAGCACATCAGGGAGCTGGCGGAACGTTACAAAGAAGCGCAGGTTGCCATTGAAGTCGGTAAAGTATTTGACAACGAAAAAATGATCATTCATTATGATAACCTTGGGATCGGCAGGATAATTTATCAATTGCCCAATACACTGTGCGAAATGTTCCTTTCCGAGGTATTCAAAAAAAGCCCGATCGATGCGCTGGATCAGGAAACGCTATATACGATAAATAAGTTTTTTGAAAACAACCTGAACGTATCGGAGACATCCAGAAAGCTTTTTGTACACAGAAATACACTCGTTTATCGTCTTGAAAAGATTAAGAAACTGACCGGTCTTGACCTGAGAGAATTTGATCATGCCATTGTTTTCAAGGTCGCATTGATGGTCAAAAAATATCTGGCTTCGCAGTCTACACGTTAAATCGAATTTACCGGCTAATTGTAAGCGGATCATGAAATCCGATTCATCTTTGTCCGCGCCGGAGTTTAAGACGCCGGTTTATAACATATGCGCAATCTGGCTTTTTAGCGATCGAAGTGTTTCCGGCGATATGGAGGGTTACAGTTTATATGATTAGCATGACCAACGTTTACAAGGCGTATGAAAACGGTACAAAGGCCGTCAAGGGTATCGATATACGTATTGAAGACGGAGAGTTTGCGTTTTTGGTCGGTCCGTCAGGAAGCGGAAAGTCAACAATACTGAAATTGATTACAGGAGAAATATTCTGTACGGAAGGGAGCATTCTGGTAAACGGATTTGATCTGAATAAGATCAAGCCATCCCAACTGCCTAAACTTCGAAGAACGCTGGGTGTCATATTTCAGGACTTCAGATTGATTGACAAAAAGTCGGTCTACGAAAACGTTGCTTTTGCCATGCGTGTAGTTGGCGCATCTAACCGAGAAATAAAAAAACGGGTTCCCTATGTTCTCGATCTTGTCGGGCTTGATACAAGAACCAGACGAAAGCCAAGCGAACTTTCGGGCGGCGAACAGCAGCGGGTCGCAATAGCCAGAGCTCTTGTCAATAACCCGAAGATGATCATTGCCGATGAACCTACCGGAAACATTGACCCGGCCAGAAGCCTTGAACTCATGATGCTTCTCCAAAAAATCAATGAATTGGGTACCACGGTCCTTGTAGTGACCCATGAAAAAGAGTTAGTCGACAGATTTTCCCAGCGTGTCATAGCAATCGATGGAGGAAGGCTCATAAGCGATAAAATGGGCGGATATTATAAATATGAAGAGGAATAGAATAGGATATTTCATCAAAGAGGGTGTAAGCAGCATCTTCACACATGGCTTCATGTCGTTTGCGTCCATATTTATTATCATGGCATGCCTGATCATTATGGGCAGCTTTTCGCTTCTGGCCGTAAATATGGAATACATCATAAGAAACATGGAAAAGCAGAATCAAGTGGTTGCTTTTGTGGATGAAAGCCTGACACCGGAGCAGGCGCAGGCCTTGGAAAGCGATATAAAAGCCGTTCCGAATGTCGCTTCGGTGAGATACGTTACACGCGAAGAAGCGTATGAATCCTTTTTGGATCAATATAAGGATATTAAGCTTTTTGAGGATGTCGGTTCAAGCATATTGCGTGACAGATATGTCATGACACTGCATGATATCGAGCAAATGGCACAAACGCGGGACGATTTGCGTGCCATTTACGGGATCGCCGGCGTCAACGCGCATTTGGAAATAGCAAAAGGCTTCGTAACCGTTAGGAACATTGTTGGCGCCGTATCGATCAGCCTGGTCGTTATTTTGCTGATCGTATCGGTTTTTATTATGTCCAACACAGTCAAGCTGACAACGTTCAATCGACGTGAGGAGATTGCAATCATGAAGATGGTCGGTGCAACCAACAGCTTTATCCGGTGGCCTTTTGTTTTTGAAGGCATGATGCTGGGGGTGCTGGGTTCGCTTCTGGCCTATCTTCTTCAATGGGGTCTTTACAGTTTCGCGGTTGACAGGATGAGCCGTTCCGTTGCATTATCCTTTATCACATTTCTCAAATACGAGGTTATAGCCATTCCGATGCTGATCGTATTTGCGGGAATTGGTCTGCTTGTCGGAATAGGCGGGAGTCTTTTCGCTATAAAAAATTACCTGAAGGTATGACGGCTTTTATCCGTCTATGGTATCTATGATGTTCCCATTGATCATTCCGGAAAGGAGCTTGATTTGTTAGCCGTCAACGTACATAATAACAAATCAAAGATATGGCGATGAAAAAAAGAAGAAGAATGGTTGCGATCATGGCAGCGATACTTGCTTTGCTGCTGCTTGTCCCGATTCTGATTACGATTATTTCTGCCGTTTCGGCAGCGGCCGTTTCGCAAAGCGATCTCGATGATTTAAAGCGGCAGCAGGCAGAGCTTCAGCAAAAGCAGGCAAACATTGAAAACCAGCTGAAGGCCATTGAAAACGAACAAAACGCAGTCTTGGCTAAGAAGCAGCTCTTGGACGAGCAAATTAACACGACAAGGGAAGAAATCGAGAATATTTCCGGGCAAATCCTTTATGTCGAATCGCAGATAGAAGAAAAACAGGCTGAATTGGAAAAAGCTTTGCAGGAAGAAGACGAGCAGTATGCAAAGTTTGCGATTCGTGTAAGAGCTATGGAGGAAAACGGGACGATATCCTATTACTCCGTTTTGTTCGGCGCAAGAGATTACACGGATCTGTTATGCAGGCTGGACTTTATCGGAGAGATAATAAGATATGATGAAAAAGTCGTCGAGGATCTTGAAAAAGCACAGGCAGCGACTTTGAAAAGCCGGCTTGAGCTTGAAACCTCAAAAGATGAATTGACAGATTACATGACTGCTCAGGAAAAGATGCAAGACGAGCTGGCGGCTCAGATCATGAAAGCGGACGAGATGATGATTGAGCTTCAAAGCAATCGGGATGCTTTTGAAAGAGTTTTTGAGGAAAACGAGATTCTGGAAGGCGAACTGAGTCTGAAAATCGATGAAACGATTAAGGAGCTTGAGCGAATCGCCGCTGAGAAGGCGGCAGCGCAAAGCAGTTCCGGTAGCATCGTATCGACGGGGACATATGTTTGGCCATCTTATGACAGCAGATACATAACATCACTATTCGGCCAGCGTTTGCATCCAGTTTTAGGTTACTATAAATCGCATAACGGCGTTGATATCGGCGCATCATACGGAACGGACATTTTGGCGGCGGATTCAGGCGTTGTTGTTACCTCGGAGTACAGTTCCTCCTACGGCAACTATATTATGATCATGCACGGGGGAGGCAGATATACTTTGTATGCGCATATGTCCCAGCGGTATTCTTCCGTCGGTGACGAGGTTTCTCAGGGTGAAACGATCGGCCTTGTCGGTTCTACGGGCATGTCAACGGGGCCTCATATTCATTATGAGGTTTACGAAGCAGGTAAAAGGGTCAATCCTTTGAATTACTATAGCAACTATGAGGTAAGTCCGAACGCCTGATGCGGGCTTACCTAAAACGGCAGGGAATGGATACAACGTGAAGATTAAACTGGATTTGTCAGTCGTCATCTTTTTGCTGATCGCAGCTATTCTCGGAACATTTACACTGAGTTATATGGGGTTCAGCGGAAACTGGGTTGCCTTGCGCAGCTCAACAACAAACAATCTCAGTAAGCTGGACGAGGCGATCAATATCATCGATGAACGTTTTATCGGCGATATAGATACTGAGGAGATCGTAGACGGCGCTATCAGCGGGATGGTTAATAGCCTTGAGGACAGGTGGTCTTATTATATAACATCGGACGAATATGCCGAGTATATGATGAACATCAGAAATCAGTATGCCGGCGTCGGTATCGTTATCGAGAAAAAAGATGGTATTGACGGAATCATCATCAATTCGGTCAATAAAAACGGCCCCGCTTTTCATGCAGGCATTATGCCCGAAAGCGTGATCACGCATGTCGGAGATACCGACATCACACAGATGGCATTTCGGGACGCATCTGAACTGATGAGCGAACATATTTCGGCGGGAAAGCTGGTTTTGACCGTTACGGATAAAGAAGGCGTATCGTCTGTTTTTACGCTCATCCCCGGTCTCATCGAGATCGATCCGGTAAGCTCTAAAATGGTTGAGGATAATATCGGCTTGATCACGATAAAAAACTTTGATCAGAAATCCGCCGAACAGCTCATAGCGGCAGCAGATGAGCTGTTGGGAAAAGGTGCAAAGGGCCTTATTTTCGATGTGAGGTTCAATCCCGGGGGACAGCTGAGTGAACTGCTCAAGATCCTTGATTACCTTCTGCCCGAGGGCACGATATTTATGTCGCATGAAAAGGGCAAACCGGTGGTTTCGGAAACCTCCGATGCGAACTGTCTGAGGGTTCCGATGGCCGTTCTTATCAACAAGGATTCATACAGTGCAGCCGAGTTCTTTGCGGCGGCTCTGCAGGAATACAACTGGGCAACGATCATCGGGGAAAAGACAACCGGCAAGGGATATGCACAAATTACTGTAAAGCTCAGCGACGGAAGTGCGATTCATATTTCGAGCAGTGAATATTTTACACCGAAGGGCGCAAGCCTCAAAGACATCGGAATAGCACCGGACATCGAGGTGTTGTTGACCGATGAGCAGCTGACGGATCTTTATTATGGAAGGCTGCAGGATAAAGACGACGACCAGCTTATGTCAGCAATAGACGATATTAGAAAACAAAACTGATACCGCTTGAATTAAGCTCAGCGCACCGGTACCGAAGGAAGTGCGCTGAGCGAGTATATGTAAGCCGAGTTTTGTTTTAAATGCAAAAAGAACAGTCTGTTCTATGGAACAAGTTTAATAATATAATATATCACAGGTTTCTCCTTGACAGAACAAGGAAAAATCACTATAATTACTAAAAATGTTGGGCTGCTACAGCGAAAGAACAGATAAAATCGACAACGCACGTACGTTTTAAATCGGCGGCATGGTTTTTTGTCGGCTGCCGGCGGAAAAGAGCGGTGTCGGCGGTTCAGTAATGCCGCAGCTCTGTAACAGGCAAGAGAGGTGTATATTTTGGTTAAGTATAAACTGAGTGAAGAACGACTGGCTGAGTTGAAGGAAGAATTAAAGTATCTGCAAACCGTTCGAGAAAAAGAAGTCGCAGAACTTATCAAAGAAGCCCGTTCGTTTGGAGACCTGTCTGAAAACAGCGAATATGACGAGGCGAAAACCGAGCAGGGAAGGTTATATTCGAAAATTGCGGAAATAAAAAATCTGATAGAGAATGCCGAAGTGATTAAAATTACGCATGTTGACGGCAAGGTTGTACTTGGCTCGACGGTTACAGTCATTGATCTTGCCACAGACATCGAAGAAGAGTATAAAATTGTCGGATCTCAGGAAGCCGATCCGATGAAAGGTATGATATCCGAGGATTCGCCGTTTGGGAGTGCGCTGATGGGACACAAAGAAGACGATGTGGTTACTTTTGATGTACTGGCGGGCACGATGCGATTTAAAATTACGGGTATCACGAATAAACGCTAGGGAGGAACATGAATGCCAAAAGATAGAACGGCCACACCAGAGGATCAAGCCGTTGAATTATCGGAAATACTGCAGATCAGACGGGATAAGCTTCAAAAGCTGCAGGCTGAGGGCAAGGATCCATACAAAATAACAAAATATGAAAGAACCGCCTATGCCGCTGAGATAAAAGAAGATTTTGCTCATTGGGAAAACCGCACGGTATCTGTTGCAGGCAGGATCATGAGCAAAAGAGATATGGGCAAGGCGTTTTTCTGCGACCTGCTTGACGCAGCCTCAAGGATTCAACTTTATATTAAGGTAGACGATCTGGGCGAGGAACTATTTAACGAATTCAAAAAAACGGACATAGGCGATATCATAGGAGCAGAGGGGTTTGTTTTCCGAACAAAGCGCGGCGAGATCTCCGTTCATTGCAAAACGGTAACGCTGCTCAGCAAATCCTTAAGACCTTTGCCGGAAAAATTCCACGGTCTGAAAGACAATGAGATCAGGTTCCGGCAGCGTTACCTGGACTTGATCGTGAACCCGGAAGTTCGACAGGTTTTTGAAGCCCGTACGGCGATCATCAAATCGGTCAGAAGCTACTTGGATAATTATGGTTATCTGGAAGTGGAAACGCCTGTATTAAACACGATATCAGGCGGGGCCAATGCAAGACCGTTTGTAACGCACCACAATGCGCTTGATATTGACATGTATATGAGAATCGCAACGGAGCTTCATCTGAAACGGCTGATTGTCGGAGGCATGGAAAGAGTATATGAAATCGGCCGCATTTTTCGAAACGAAGGTATGGACACAAAGCACAATCCGGAGTTTACGATGGTTGAATTCTATGAAGCCTATGCCGATGTCAACGATATGATGGACAGGACGGAAGGGATCATTGCCTGCGCCATAAAATCGGTTTACGGCGACGAAACGAAAATCACCTATCAAAGTGAAGAAATCAATATGGCGGCGCCTTTTAAAAGAATGACCATGTCTCAGGCCGTCAAAGAACATACCGGGCTTGATTTTGACAGCATAAAGACGGACGAAGAAGCACGCGCCGCCGTTAAAAAGATCGGGATTGAAACAAACGGAAAAGAAACCTGGGGTGATCTGCTCTATAAGGTTTTTGACGAAAGAGCGGAAGATAAACTGGTTGATCCCGTTTTCATTACGATGCATCCGGTTGAGGTTTCTCCTCTGGCAAAACGCCTGCCGGAAGATCCTAGGCTGACCGAACGGTTTGAGCTGTTTATCGCAAGAAGGGAAATAGCCAACGCGTTTTCCGAACTCAATGACCCAATAGATCAGATGGAACGATTTTCACGCCAGGCCGCCATGCGCTTATCGGGTGACGAAGAAGCATCGATGATGGATTCGGACTATGTGTGCGCATTGGAATATGCGATGCCGCCGACAGGAGGCTGCGGAATCGGCATTGACAGGCTTGTCATGCTGTTGACGGACAGCGCTTCAATCCGGGAGGTCATTTTGTTTCCCACCATGAAACCGATCGAGGAGCAATCTTGAACTGCGAAAAGAGCCGAATGAGTATTCCAAGCGCCAATATCCGCCAAATCGTTGGTATTAGGAGTTGAGCGAAATGGATAAAAATCCGAAAAAGGGTTTCAGGTATTGGTATGAAAATGTATTCAAATACCATTACGGCAAGTATGCGGTTGTATTTTTGATATTTGCAATCGCCATCGCTTTCGCAGTCTACGAGTCGGTAAAAAATAAGACTTCATACGACTTCAATATGGCGATAATGGCCACCGTATCCATTCCGTATGAAGCGGTATCCGAGCTTGAACAGCTCGTTGCCGATACCGTCGGAGATTTAAACGGCGACGGTGAAGTGAACATAAATATTCAGATTATGGATTATGAAACCGCCGGAATGGGAAAGGCGGGCATTATAATGGCGCAGGATGAATATGTGGTCTTCATTATGGACGAAAACAATTCCGCAATTTATAAGAGCAACTTTAACGAATTAAGCGATTACGGAATTACGCCCGACAGGAATATTCCGACCAGAGTCTATATCGGTGATACGCCGCTGATGAAACAAATAAACCCGAACATTATGTTTTATGCGTGCCTGGCCGACTGGACCACCGACGGCAAGGGTAATAAGGCCTGGACTGAAGCGGGCGTAAAGGTCATCAATGCGATTTTGGACAGCAAATAGAATCATTATGGCTGACCCAACACAGCGAGGTCAGCCATTTTTCGGAAATAAGCATTTTGGATTGATGAAATGGACATAAACATAATCAGCAGCAGAAGAAATCCGATGATCATGCATTTAAGAAAGCTTAACATGGACAGAGGCTACAGGCGTGAGACGGGGCTGTTTTTGTGCGCGGGCTTAAAGCTTTTGAACGATGCAGCTAATGCGGGAATGGAAATCGCAGAGGTGATTTACAGCGGACGGAGGCCGGATATACCGGATAAGGCAAAGGTTGCGGCAGTTACCGAGGACATCCTTAAATATGCATCCTCCATGAAAAGTGCGCCCGACGTGTTGTTTTCCTGCAAAATACGTTCGGCCGGCTTTAATATTGAAGAAGGCAAATATATAATACTCGAAAATGTTCAGGATCCGGGGAATATCGGAACCGTTATCCGGACGGCCAACGCGTTTAATTTCGACGCGGTCATTTTAGCCGGCGCCTGCGCCGATCCGTACGGGCCGAAGGCGGTTCGCGCTTCAATGGGCGCTGTTTTCCGTCAGAAAATTATTGAAACCGGCAGCGCTGATCTGGTCCGGATGTTTAAAGAAAAAAATATCCCGCTTTACGCAGCGTCGACAGATCATAACAGTGTGGATATCAGGCAGGCAAAGATTCCGGATTTTCTGGGCATTGCCATCGGCAACGAAGGCCGCGGGCTTAGCGATGTCGTAACCGGCGCAAAAACCGGGGGTCTGAGAATCCCGATGAATCCGATGAGTGAGTCGCTCAATGCCGCGGCCGCGGCCGCTATACTCATGTGGGAACTGTACCGGTTATCATGAAAGGTGTGGTCGGATGTCGAAAACCGTATACTGGCTTTGGCTGACATTGCTTGAACGGATTGGTACCGGCTCCGCCTTAAGGTATCTGGACTATTTCGATGGTATTGAAAACCTTTATTCCGCCGAAAAAGAGGATTATCTGCACGTGCCGGGCATTAAGTCCGAGGAGATACGCGTACTGTGCGATAAAGACCTGTCAAAAGCCGAAAAGACCCTGGATCAATGTGCAAGCTCGGGTATCAACATACTGTGCCTGAGCGACAATGCCTATCCCGAAAGGCTCCTGAACATCCACCATTGTCCTCCGGTTCTTTATTATAAAGGACAATTGCCGAATATAGACGAGGAACTGATAATCGGTATTGTCGGAACCAGAAAAGCATCCGATTACGGCATAAAAACAGCGCGGCGCTTAGGCGCTGAGATCGCATTATTCGGCGGAATTGTGGCAACAGGGTTAGCGGAAGGCATAGACTCTGCCGCTGCAGACGGTGCGCTGGATTCGGATGGATTTGTTATCGGTGTACTCGGTACCGGTGTAGACGTTACTTATCCCGCCTGGAACACAAAGCTGCATAATAAGGTATGTGAAAGAGGATTGGTCATAAGCGAATATCCGCCTTCTACACGCGCTGCAAGAGGGAGCTTTCCGGCAAGAAACCGGATCATCAGCGGATTGAGCCTCGGTGTAACCGTTGTGGAAGCGCCGGAAAAAAGCGGGGCATTGATTACCGCCGCCAGAGCGCTCGAACAGGGAAGAGATGTATTCGCGGTTCCCGGAAATATTGATCTCATAGGGTATAAGGGCTCAAACGCGCTCATTCGTGACGGTGCGGCGCTCGTTACCTCCGGGTTTGATGTTCTGAGCCAATATGCATGGCGATTTCCCGAAAAACTCGATATAAACGCACAGTTAAAACGTTCTGAAACAACGAACGGGCAGTCGAATCAGGTATCCTTAACCGGGACTTTTGACGGATCGGAGCGGAAAAAAGAAGTTGACAAGAAAAGGAGCATGGCATATATTGACCTAAAAGAACAATCCGACATGCTGACCGAAGACGAAATGAAAATTATCACAATCATGCAAAACAAGCTTCTGCATATAAATGAAATTATTTCATTGTCCGGACTCGAGACCGGAAAAGCTCTGTCGGCGCTGACACTGCTTGAAATCAAAGGCTATATCAGAGCCGTGGAAGGAAAAATGTTTGAGTTGCGGATGAATATCATAAGATGAGTGAGGAAACGCCATATGGCAAAAGAAGGCGCAAATCTTGTAATCGTAGAATCGCCGGCAAAAGCGAAAACCATAGGCAAGTATCTGGGCAATCAATTCAAGGTAGCCGCATCTATGGGTCACCTGAGGGATTTACCGAAAAGCAAAATGGGCGTTGATATTGAAAACGGATTTACACCGAATTATCAGCCGATCAAAGGAAGGGAAGAAATCATCGCCGATCTGCGCTCAAGCGCAAAGAAAAGCGAAAAGGTTTATCTCGCGACCGACCCTGACCGAGAGGGCGAGGCGATTTCATGGCATTTGAAAGAGCTTCTTGAACTCCCTGACGAAAAAACGCTGAGAGTTACCTTCAACGAGATAACCAAGAAGGTTGTCAGCGAGAGCATAGAAAAGCCCAGAGCACTGAATATGAATCTTGTGGATGCACAACAGGCCAGACGTATTTTAGATAGAATAGTCGGCTACAAATTAAGCCCGCTGCTTTGGATGAAAATTAAAAGAGGTCTTTCAGCCGGAAGGGTACAATCCGTCGCAACCAGAATGGTAGTTGACAGAGAAGAAGAAATTCGGGCGTTTGTTCCCGAGGAATACTGGCTTTTAGACGTGCTACTTGCCTGCATCGGAAAGGATGGCTCATTTACCGCCCGTTTTTACGGCAGGCCGAAAAAACAGGAGCTGGGCAGCAAAGAAGAACTGGATCAGGTCATAAATGCTGTAAAAGATGCACCGTTTTATATTAAATCAGTCAAGCGGGCCGATAAACAAAGATCGCCGTCGGCGCCCTTTATCACCTCAACGCTTCAGCAGGAGGCATCCAGAAAGCTGAACATGACACCGCGCAGAACCATGTCGGTTGCACAGCAGCTTTATGAGGGCATAGATATCAGCGGAGAGGGTACAGCTGGTCTGATCACTTATATGAGAACGGATTCCCTCAGAATTTCTCAAGAGGCCGGCGACGCGGCGAAAAACTTTATTACCGATCGGTACGGGACGGCATTTTACCCGGCCTCGCCGCGCATTTTTAAAACGAAAAAAGGCGCACAGGATGCCCATGAAGCTATCCGCCCGAGCGATGTTACACTGACACCGGAGAACATAAAAAAGGATTTGACAAACGAGCAGTATAAACTGTATAGAATGATCTGGAACCGCTTTGTGGCAAGCCAGATGGCAAATGCCGTTTATGACAGCATATCCATAGACATCGAATCGGCAGGGTGTATTTTCAAGGCCGGATATTCATCGATCAAATTTGCCGGGTTTACAGCGCTTTATGACGAGGACAACAAGGATGAGCCGGAAAAAACCAAACAAAAACCGCTTCCCGAGTTGAAGGAAGGCGATGAAGTCAAGCTTACGGATATCGTCAGCGAGCAGAAATTTACACAGCCGCCCTCAAGATATACAGAGGATACGCTGATCAGGGCTATGGAGGAAAAAGGCATCGGAAGGCCGAGCACCTATGCCCCGACCATGTCAACGATCATGGATCGCGAATATGTTGTCAAGGAAAGCAAGTTTCTGCGCCCAACCCCGCTCGGAGAAGTGGTGACAACCTTGATGAAGGAAAGGTTCTCCGATATTGTCGATTTAACGTTTACAGCAAAGATGGAGGGAACGCTGGACAGCGTAGAAGAAGGCGAACGAGAATGGAAAAGCGTGATCTCGGAGTTCTACGACGGATTTGATAAAGCGTTGAGCGATGCGGAGGTTGCCCTTGAAGGAGTCAGAATAAAGGTACCCGATGAAGAAACTGACGAGATTTGCGATAAATGCGGGAAAAAGATGGTCATAAAATCGGGCAGATTTGGGCGCTTTTTGGCATGCCCCGGTTATCCCGATTGCAGCAATACCAAACCGCTGGTGGTGGAGATGCCCGGAAAATGTCCGAAATGCGGCAGTCGAATCCTAAAGAGAAGTTCAAAAAAAGGGTACACCTATTATGCCTGTGAGCAAGGCGCAAAATGCGGTTTTATGACATGGGATGTGCCTGTCAAAGACGATTGTCCGGAATGCGGCATGACGATGTTTAAGAAATCCGGAAAAGGTTTTAAAAAGCCGTTTTGCATAAACGATGCGTGTTCTAAATTTGTACCCGAAGACAAAAGAGGATACAGAAAAAAGACTGCGGAGAACACAGAAGGCTCTGAAACGACGCAACAAGCCGAAAAGTCCGGTAAAAAGCCGGCAAAGCCTGACCGGGAACCGTCCGGCGGGAAGTCAAAACAAGGAAAGACAAAAAAGGCAGATGGATAAGACCGTTACTGTTGTGGGAGCCGGCCTTGCCGGCTGTGAAGCCTGCTGGCAGCTTGCCGAAAACGACATAAGAGTAAAGCTTCTGGAAATGAAACCGGAAATGATGTCACCGGCCCATCATTCTGAGCATTTTGCTGAATTGGTTTGTTCGAATTCATTGCGAAGCGATAATGTTTTCAATGCCGTCGGCTTATTGAAAGAGGAAATGAGGATGCTCGGCTCTTTGATTATCCGGTGCGCAGACCGCAACAAAGTGGCAGCCGGCAGCGCGCTCGCTGTGGACAGAACCGGATTTTCATCAGATGTGACGCAGTGCATCCGCTCTCATCCTTTGATCGAGGTGATAACGGGCGAGGTTACCCGTATCCCGGATGGCATTGTTATCATCGCAACCGGACCGCTTACCTCAGACCTTTTGTGCGATTCGATTGCCGGATTGTTACCTGACAACAAATTCTTGTATTTCTTTGACGCGGCCGCCCCGATTGTAGCCTATGACGGGATTGATATGAGCAACGCGTTTTATGCCTCCCGGTACGGAAAGGGAACACCGGATTACATTAATTGCCCATTAAGCAAAGACGAATACCGGCTGTTTAGGAAGGAACTGGCCGATGCAAGCGAGGCGCTTCTTAGTGGATTTGAAGATGCGAGCGTGTTCGAGGGATGTATGCCGGTGGAGGTTATGGCGAGGCGCGGAGAGGACACCCTGAGGTATGGACCTTTAAAACCGGTCGGACTTATCGATCCGCGGACCGGACGGGCGCCTTATGCCGTCGTTCAATTGCGCCGCGACAATCAAAAAGGTACGTTATACAATTTGGTCGGATTTCAGACACATTTGACCTTTAAGGAGCAAAAACGTGTATTTTCATTGATTCCGGCATTGAAAGATGCCGAATTTATTCGATATGGCGTTATGCATAGAAACACTTATATTGATTCACCTCGGCTGCTGGATAGGCATTATAAGTTGAAAGCAATACCCAGAATACGATTTGCCGGCCAGATCACAGGTGTTGAAGGCTATGTGGAATCCGCTGCCTCAGGTTTGCTTTGCGGCCTGCAGACAGCCCGTGAGATAAGAGGAGAAGAACCCTATCGGCTATCATCTGATACGGCAATCGGAGCGCTGGCCGGTTATATCAGCAATACCACGATACAGGACTTCCAGCCGATGAATGTTAACTTCGGGATTATGGAGCCGTTGACGTTCAGAGTAAAGGGAAAAAGAGGCAAAAACGAAGCGATAGCAAAGCGTTCCCTGACCGTCCTGGGAGATTTGCTCAAAACCCGGCGAAAGGAATGAACCGACGAATGAAGATTATTGTAGACGCAATGGGAGGCGATTATGCGCCTTTTGAAATCGTAAAGGGCGCCATTATGGCTACGGATGATTTCAATGTGGATATCATTCTCGTAGGCAGAGGGGAAGAAATTCTGCGCAGCATTGAGAAAATGGGGATGAAGAACATTCCTAAGGGCATTGAGATCGCACATACTTCCGATGTTGTCACAATGGAAGACGATCCTTCGACCGTAATCAGAGAAAAAAAGGATTCCTCTTTGACTGTTGCTCTGGGGTTATTAAGAGACGGGGGCGGCGATGCTTTGGTATCGGCCGGTAATACAGGCGCTCTGCTTTCCGGATCGACTCTGCTTGTCAAACGCATCAGGGGCATCAGGCGGGCCGCGCTTGCTCCGGTGCTGCCTGAAGGCTTTGGGAACTGCATCATGATTGACTCGGGTGCGAATACCGAATGCACCCCCGAATACCTTTTGCAGTTTGCTTATATGGGTACAAGCTTTGCCAAAAAAGTACTGGGTAAAGAAAGTCCCAGAGTGGCCTTACTGAACATCGGCACGGAAGAATCTAAAGGACCTCCGCTTCAAAAGGAAACATATAAGCTGTTAATGGAAGCAAAGGAAAAGGGAAAACTGAATTTTATCGGCAATATCGAGAGCAGAAATATTCTTAACCAGCAAGCGGATGTGATCGTCAGCGATGGATTTTCCGGCAATGTTTTACTTAAGACAATGGAAGGTACGGCTTTGTACTTTATCGGCGCGATGAAGGACATATTCAGGAAAAATGCATTAACAAAACTCTCGGCTTTGCTCGTTAAAAAAAGTATCAGAGATTTGAAAAGAAAAATGGATTATTCCGAAGTCGGGGGCAGCGTGCTTCTGGGCATTTCAAAACCGGTCGTTAAAGCGCATGGCTCATCTGAAGCAAATGCGATCAGAGGTGCGATCGGACAATCCGTGAAAATGGTCGCCTCCGGGTTTGTTTCCGATATAACCGACAATATAAGAGATATGAAGATATCGACAGATAATGATGAAAAAAACAGTTGACAAATGCGCAAAATCTGCATACCATATGTTCAGGCAATATTTGCATACACAGAGGTGGAGAAAGCTTGAGGTAATTCAGTTTATACTGCATATATGATGCCTTATCCTTTCAAGAGCCTGCGCATTGTAAGGTTTATTAAATAATATGTGCCGGCGCGCAGCGGCGGAATGGACGATAATAATGGTTTTTGAAAAGCTTCGGGTATTACTTGCCGAACAGTTTGTAACAGAAGAAGACACAATAACGATGGAGACATCATTTTCGGAGGACTTGGGCGCGGACTCGCTTGATATTGTAGAACTTGCGATGGCGGTCGAGGAGGAGTTTGATATACCGGAACTCAATGAGGACGACCTTCCCTCCCTTGCGACCGTCGGAGACCTGGTTCGTTATATCTCGAACATCATTGATTGATAAAAAAGATTACGGGCAGGTAGAGATACCTGCCCCTTAACAAATCGGATAAGGAAAGAGCGGTATGCTTGAAGATTTGCTGGGTTATACGTTTAAGAACAAGAGTTTATTAGAAAAAGCGCTTACGCACAGTTCTTACGCCAATGAAAAGGGAAAAGGCAGGCAGAGCTCCAATGAACGCCTTGAGTTTCTCGGCGATTCCGTTTTGGGTTTCTTTGTCGCAGAACATCTGTTTAAAAACAATAAGAATCTGCCGGAGGGAGACATGACAAGGCTCCGAGCGGAACTCGTCTGCGAGCAAAGCCTTGTCAAGGTGGCAAACAAGCTGAACCTCGGTGATTATCTTCGGCTCGGGAAGGGTGAGGAACAAGGCGGCGGCCGAAAAAGAGCATCAATTCTTGCCGATGCCGTCGAGGCTGTTTTAGCGGCAATCTACCTTGACGGCGGAAAAAAGAATGCACAGAAGTTTGTCCTTGACCATCTGCTTACATTGATGGATGAAGAGCATAACTTCCCGGATCATAAAACGGCGCTTCAAGAGCTGGTTCAGAAAAAGGGCGGAGAATCGCCGACATATAAGCTCGCCGGAGAATCGGGGCCGGATCATCAAAAGGTGTTCTATTCCGAGGTCTGGATTAAAGGAAATCTGGCGGGAAAAGGGTCGGGCAGAAGCAAGAAGGAAGCGGAAC
>LSQX01025882.1_pt1 | contig 34927 bp, 44 predicted proteins | sample 654561 | NCBI WGS metagenome assembly LSQX01 (sample SAMN04489861, study PRJNA283612) | anaerobic digester metagenome | isolation source: 4 biogas reactors fed with cattle manure at either 37C or 55C with and... | place: Denmark: Kongens Lyngby | collected 2014 | reverse complement strand
ACGCTGTCTGCCAATGTGGAAATTGACGTTCCCAGGAATGGGCCCCCATGGCTTTTCGGTCATAGTTGAAATGGGCACGGCATGCCGTGCCCCTACGTGGCCCACCCCTATTCCTTACCGGCGACGTCGGGGTCCTCGACGGGTTTGGCCGGGTCGTTTTCTGCGTGATGGGTTTCGGCGGGGCATTTCTGCGGGATCAGCCGGTCCCTGAGGCGTCTCGGGTGCCCATTGTTCACGACTGGCACTCACAGTCTCATCCTGAGCCTCCCGGGATTTATTGAAACTGCCACAGCGCGGGCATTGGGACAGGGTCACCGCTTCTTCGTCAAGATACAGAAAATTACAAAAGATGCAACGCCACATGAATTGTTTTTCCAGGCTGCTGTAAACACCTGTGGCCCGGAGCTCGCCCAGAATGGACAGTACTGCAAATCCCACGATAATCAGGGTACCATAGATGAGGAGTGCCGTACCGAGGGTAATCTGGATCATGTGCTCTCCTCCGATGCCTTGATGAAGAGAACACCGGACTGATCAGTGCCACTGCGGCTCAGTCCCTCTTCCCTCTCCCCTGTTTCATATTCCGGAAGCGGTGAAAAGCGGTATTGGAGGAGGGTCATCTGAATCTCATCGACAAGGTCCACGTCCTCCACCTCCGGACTCCATACATTCACCACACGTCCACTGGGATCCACCTGGAAAACAATTTCAAGATGTCTGCCCCGCCAGGGTGAGGAGATGTCCCAGAGGGCTTTCAAAGGCGGTGAAAAAAGGAGGCTCCGGTCGTCGGGAGGGCCGGTCCATTCGATAAAGGCTTCAAAGCCGGCGGCCGGGCGAAAATAAAGGCGTTTGGCTTCACGTTCAGGAAGCGCCTCTTCCGGAGAAACACCATCAGAAAAGGCTCTGTCACGGAGAGAGCGGCTCATCCGTTGCAACTCGGAGCTGAAGCGTGCCCAGCTGTCAGTGTAGACAGCCTGCTCAGGCAGGTCACTCAGAGGTGCAGTCATGTCATAGCGCACCCGGAGCCTTTCCATCTCCGCAAACTCCACCACAGGCAGGGCTACGGTGGGAAGGAGATCGTAGCTGTCACCACGGCCCAGACTCAGTGCATCGCTCTGGGGTGAGGCGTCGGAAAGGGGCTGAGCACTTTCCGGTGCGGAAACAATCTGCACCTGATAAAAGCGGATATCATCGCGGGGATAGCGTACCCCTATCTCAAAAAAGGTGATCATGGACAAATGAAAAAGCAGCGAGATGCCGGCCGCCCACAACAGGCGGTTTCGACTCGTGCGCTGTTGTTTCCGCCGCTGAAGGGCGGGATCCGGATACGCTGCTTTTATTTCTGTCATAACAATGGCCCTGTCCGATCCGGGCGGATCATCTCTCGGCCGCGGGAGAGGTCGCTGCTATGCCATAGTTTTTGATCCCCACACTGTTGGCAAAACCCAGTACTTTGACCAGGCGCTCCGTGGGTACGCGGGCATCAGGCCGTATGAGCACGAGAGCTTCAGGATCACGCTCGCGAAGATCCACCAGCGCCCGTGTCAATTGTGTCCAGTTTGTAATGGAGACATCGTTGATAAAGATTTCACCACCGTCCTCGGGGCCGCCTGTGCCGTAAACCAGGGTAATGGCCATCTCTTTGCTTTCCAGCTGGTCGGCTCCTTCGGCTTCGGGCAGTTCAATGGGAACAGAAGATTGAACCACGAAGGTGGAAGAGACCATGAAAAAGATGAGCAGCTGAAACACCACGTCGATGAGCGGTGTCATGTCCAGCGTGGCCTGTACTTTTCGTCGGTTATCACGTTTGAATTTCATGGTTAAATCTCACGGTCGCCCTGATGCTGGGTCAGGAGTTCAATCAACTCTGAAGCGCTCAGTTCCATTTCAAGCACCATGTTATCCACGCGGGTGATAAAGTAATTGTGCACGACAAGAATGGGAATGGCCACGGTCAGCCCGGCGGCTGTGGTGATGAGGGCATTCCCGATTCCTTCCGCCAGATCGCTGGGATTGACCTGGCCGCGTTTGTTCTGAATCTCACTGAAGGCCTTGATCATACCCTGAACCGTGCCGAGAAGGCCCAGCAGAGGGGCAATGGTGGAACAGGTCGCCAGGGCGGAAAGATGCCGTTCCAGCCGGGGAATTTCGAAGCGTCCCGCATCTTCAATAGCTTCGCGGATGTCCTCTTTGCTCCGGTCGTGCTTGAGGATGCCCGCCTTGAGAATGCGTGCCACAGGCGCCTCTGTTTCATCACAGATTTCTATGGCTTCCCGGATCCTGTTCTGTCGGAGGACCTGTCGCATGACATCCATGAATTCGCGGGTGTCAATGTCGGCCCGCCGGAGCACGAAAATACGCTCGATGATAATGGCCAGGCCGATAACCGAACACATCATGATGGGCCACATGAGAATGCCGCCCTGAATAATGATATTTACAAAATAGCTGTCTGTATCCATCTGCTTGCAGTTTCCTTCTCTTTATTCCATTATGTCGCGGCTGACCAGAGAACCCAATCCCTTGTCTGTGAATATTTCCAGTAACATGCTGTGCGGCACACGGCCATCAATGATATGTGTCCGGCGGACACCATGGTTCAACGCTTTGATGCAGGCATCAATCTTGGGAGCCATGCCTCCGGCGATGACCCCTTCTTCTTTGAGTGTTTTCACTTCACTGGCATGTACCTGTTTGATCAATGTTTCAGGCTTGCCCACTTCCCGGAGAAGACCCGGTGTATCCGTGAGAAAGACGAGTTTCTCCGCTTTGACAGCGGCCGCGATATCACCGGCCGCTGTATCGGCATTGATGTTCCAGGTACCCCCTTCTTCATCGGTGGCGATGGGAGCCACAACAGGGATCATGCCACTGTCGCAGAGTGCTGTGAGGACCCGCACATTCACGCTGGTGATCTCGCCTACCTGACCGAGGTCTTCGCCACTTTCCGATTGTTTTTTTCGGGCATAGAGCATACGCCCGTCTTTACCCGACAGTCCCACGGCTTCGCCACCGGCACAGTTGATGAGATTGACAATATCTTTGTTCACCGAGCCGGCCAGAGTCATCTCCACCACTTCCATGGTGGCGGGATCAGTCACCCGGAGCCCCTGGGGGGTAAAGTGCGATTCAATATCCAGTCTTTTCAGCATGCTGTTGATGGCCGGGCCGCCGCCGTGAACGACAATGGGGTTCATGCCCACATAGCGCATCAGGACGATATCCTGGATGGTGCAGGCGCGCAGGGCCGGGTCTAGCATGGCCGCACCGCCGTATTTGATGAGCACGGTCTTACCGAAAAACTGGCGGATATAAGGAAGCGCTTCAATGAGCACTTCCGCTTTTTTAATGAATTCCTGCATAAGCGGGGTCCTTTGTTCACGTACGATAGTCGGCGTTTATTTTAACGTATTCCGTACTCAGATCAGAAGTCCAGTAGTGTCCCCGGGCTGTGCCTTCCTGAAGGCTGAGGCGCACTGCAAGTTTCGGCTCGGCCATGAGGGGTTGCACTTCCGCATCTTTGTCCGGGAGGGGGCGTCCGTTCTGAAATACATGAACGCCCTGAATATAAAGGTCGGTACTGTCCACATCAAAAGGTATACCTGCATAACCGGCTGCACATACGATACGGCCCCAGTTGGCGTCACAGCCGTAAAAAGCGGTTTTACAGAGCTGTGATCTGGCAATGGTGGCCGCAATCTGCCGGGCCGAGGCACGGTCTTTCGCCCCTTCCACTGTAATGGTGATGAATTTGGTGGCTCCTTCACCGTCGAGCACCAGTTCGCGGGCCAGAGAAGCACAAAGATCTTTCAAGGCTCCGGCAAAACGCTGACAGTCTTCGCTTCCTTCCTGAAGAGTTGCTGTACCCGAGGCGCCATTGGCCAGAATCATGAGGGAATCATTGGTGCTCATATCGTTGTCAATACAGATGCAGTTGAAAGAGTCGTCGGCCGCCTCTTTGAGCAACTTCTGAAGCAAGGGGGCGTCAATGGCCGCATCAGTTGTCAGGAAAGCGAGCATTGTGGCCATGGACGGCGCAATCATGCCCGAACCTTTGGCAATGCCCCCTATCCGGACAGTGCCGGAGGAAAGGGCCACTTCACAGGCCAGTTCTTTAGGGCGTGTATCGGTCGTCATGATGGCCTGAGCAGCCTGGGCGCTTCCTTCTGTGGAAAGAGCCGCCACACAGCCTTCAATCCCTTTCATGACCCGATCCAGAGGCATGGGCACGCCGATAACTCCCGTACTGCTCACACAGATCTCTTCAGCCGGAATAGAGAGCAAGGTCCCGGCCCGGGCCGCCATGGCCAGGGTGTCCGCATAGCCCTGATCTCCCGTACAGGCGTTGGCATTGCCGCTGTTGACAAGAAAGGCGCGGGCCTGTCCCTTCGCACATATTTCACGACAGTATTTCACCGGAGCGGCAAAGACCCGGTTCGTCGTGAAGACACCGGCCACCTGACAGGGACGATCACTGACGATGAGAGCACAGTCCAGGCGGGTTGTTCCAGCCTTTTTCACTCCGGCGGCGGCTGCACCGGCTCGGAATCCTGCAGCGGCGCAAAGACCGTTAGTCAGCGGCTTCATGGTGTCATCCCCGCCCATTTCAAACCGGCTGTCTCTTCCAATCCGAAACGGATGTTCATACACTGAACAGCCATGCCCGCTGTGCCGCCCAGAAGGTTGTCAATGGCACTGACGAGAATGATGTTGCCCGTTCTCTTGTCACAGACCCAGCCGAAGTCACAGAAGTTGGAAGCCCGCACCTGGTTGATATCAGGGAGTTTGCCTTCGCCCAACACACGGATGAAGGGTTCCTTTTCATAACAGTTGTAGAAGGGAGCGGGATCAAAGAGTGTTTTCGGCCGGAGGGTGATTGTTGTCAGAATACCACGGGTCAGCGGCCCGACGTGGGGTGTGAATTGAACCATGAATCGGTTGAGCAACTCCTGCTCCACTTCCGGGATATGCTGGTGATTGCCGATTTTATAGGCCTTCAGGTTTTCATTCATCTCGGGAAAATGAAAGGCCTGGGATGGTGACTTGCCCGCTCCGGAAATTCCGGATACACTGTCAACGACCAGAGGCACGGAAGACACAGGCGCATCCACCAGCGGGCGCAGGGGAGTGAGTATGCTTGCCGGATAGCAGCCGGGCACAGCGATGATATCCGCCTCGGCGATGGATTCCCGATACCAGGCCGGGAAACCGTATACGGCTTTTTCAACCAATTCGGGTGCTGTATGGGACACCCCGTAATACCGCTCGAAAAGGCTCAAGTCCCGGAGACGGAAATCGGGGCCAATATCAATCACACGGGCCCCGGCCTCATGGAGAGCGGCCACAGGGGCCATGCTCGCCTTGCCGGGAACAGCTACAAAGACGACATCGCAGCGTTTGGCCAGTGAGTCGGCATCAAAAGTTTCAAATTCAAGATCAATAAGACCTTTGAAAGCGGGCAACTCTTCCGCCAGGGGATCTCCGGAAACACTGGTGGAGGCTGCGGCCGTAATCCTGGCTTGGGGATGGGCACAGAGCAACCGGAGCAATTCCCGGCCTCCGTAGCCTGTTGCACCTACAATACCCACGTTAATCATGACTGATCCTTGTCTGAGGTTGGCATCACCTGCATTGGGTTTTGATACACATTTCATTGAATAATCCCCGGCCTCCCGCTCAATTATATAGAGAGCCGCAAAGGCATTCAACTTTAAATCCCGGGCTGCTCCAGGCTCCCTTTGTTTTGCATTTCCACTAATACTAGTGATATAGTAGGAATACTCTTATTTTAAAGCAGCGACAGCTTTTCCGGAGAATTATACCTCCCGGCAAAAGGACTGCAACCAGGATCAGGGAGTATATTCATGGCATTCTTTCAAGACAACAGCTTGTCCATAGGCAAGACTCCGCTGGTACGACTCAATAAAGTTACGGCCGATTCCAAAGCGGCACAGGTGCTCGCAAAAATTGAAGGGCGCAACCCCGCATTTTCCGTCAAATGTCGTATCGGCGCACAGATGGTCTGGGATGCTGAAGAAAAGGGGCTTCTGAAACCGGGCGGCTCCATTGTTGAGCCCACTTCCGGAAATACAGGGATTGCACTGGCCTTTGTCGCAGCAGCCAGAGGATACAGACTGATCCTCACCATGCCGGATACCATGAGTATGGAACGGCGTGCCATGCTGAAAGCTTTTGGTGCGGAACTGGTGCTGACTCCCGGTGAAAAAGGCATGCCCGGTGCCATCAGCACGGCTGAACAAATCGCCGAGGAAAACCCGGAATTCTTTTTGCCTCAGCAATTCAAAAACCCGGCGAACCCACTGGCCCATTTCAAGACAACGGGTCCTGAAATCTGGGAAGATACCATGGGCGAAATTGATGTGCTTGTGGCCGGCGTCGGAACAGGCGGCACCATTACAGGCACAGGGCGCTATATCAAAGAAGTCAGGAAAAAACAAATTGAATGTGTGGCCGTGGAACCGGTCAATTCCGCTGTGCTCTCGGGCGAAAAACCAGGCAAACATAAAATCCAGGGGATAGGAGCCGGATTCATCCCTGAGGTTCTCGATCTGAGCCTTATTGATAAAGTAGAGACCATTTCAGATGAAAAATCTTTTGAGATGGCTCGACGCCTCGCTAAAGAAGAGGGCATTATCTGCGGAATCAGCAGTGGTGCCGCAGCTGCGGCCGCATTGCGTCTGGCCAGAAACGACGAGTACGAAGGGAAAACCATTGTGGTTGTTCTTCCGGACTCCGGCGAACGTTATCTGTCCACACCGCTTTTTCAATTTTAGAGCAATTGTATTATAATACCCGTCAGCATTGTGAAGCCCGGTACAATTCCCCGGACCGGCCTGGCTAACAAGCTGTATGAATATGCGGGCATAAAGACTGTGGTGACCACGGTCCCCCATGTGTCTCCCAGGCACAATAAAAAGGGCGGGCCCCCGATCTGACAGCATGGTTTATGCGTGGAACCAAGCTGTTGAACAGCTCCGCTCTTGAGTGGTGGAAGCGGTCATCTTGCCTTCTGGCAACCATCCGCCTCTGACAGAAAATATGCCGTTAACATCTCCGCAAGACGGCTTTCTCGATGAGTATCCATCAACACCCATTGACCGCTTATATGATTTATATGATCATTATATTAATTTTTCATTTATGACAGGATTTGTATGATCTTAGATCGTATAGAAAATAAAGATTTGATACTCTTGCACTATGTTTTATATAATAGACAGGTAAAGAAGACAAGTTGCGAATTATGAGTTATCTCTTGAAACTTCGTAACTGAAGATAGATTTATATTAACAGCAGATCAACAACAATAGGAAGCACAGCATTATGGAACGAGAGCATAAAGCATACACCACCTTTGAAGCTGCAAAGATTTGTCACGTGACACATCACAGCATTAAAAACTGGATCAAGCAGGGGCTGATCAAAGCCTCACGCACGCCTGGTGGCCATTACCGCATTTTGGAACCCGATCTTGATCAATTCCGTGAGCAGTATGATATGTTCCCCCGTGACAAAGCTTATACAGCCCGTCATATCATGATCGTTGATGATGACCAGGATGCCCTCGCCCTCATGGAACGCATCCTTATGGACGAAGGCTATGATCTGATCATGGTCAGCAATGCGACCGAAGTGGGTCTGAAAGCGGCTCAAACCATTCCGGATCTGATTCTTCTTGATTTTCTCATGCCGGAAATCAATGGTTTTGATGTTTGCCGGGCTCTTCGCAATAATGAATCGACACGCAATATTCCCATTATGGCTGTTACCTGTCTGGACAAAGAACAGGATATTGAGCGTGTCTTCGCCTGCGGTGCTGATGATTATCTTGCCAAACCCTTCAAGGTGGATCAGCTTCTGCAGAAGGTCCGGGAACTGATCAGTAAAAAAGGAGATCAGGACTGACTTCCCCCCATGCCTGTCACGTGCTATAATCAGGTCAGCACTTCGAAACACTTCGTTGTGCTGACCTGTTTTTTCTCCGGGAAATAGCCAATGGAAGAAAGCACTGTACGTTTAAGCATCGAACGCCGTTTCATCCTGTCCATTCTCTGGGTCGGTGTTATCCCCATGGTCATGGCATTGCTCATCGGCTACTTTGCCGCACGGGAAGGGCAGCAGATTTCCGTAATGCAAAATCTTTCCACGGCTGCGCGCAAAACGGTGAGTGGCGTGCGTCTGGTGATTCAGGAGCGCGAGAGGAATACGAAGCGCATTGCCCAGTCGCCGGAGGTTATAGCCTGGCTGCGGCTGGCCTACCGCAATCAGACGACTGATGATGACAGCGTACGTGCGCTTTTCCGGAAAGAGACGGCGGAAAATCCCGCCCTCAATTCTTCCTTTTATCTTTACAGTCCTGAAGGAAGAGCTTTGCTGAGCTCCGATGAGTCCGAGGCGCCTCCCTTGCCGGGCCTGGAGAAAATTACAGAAACCCGTTTTATCCATCTGGATTATCTTTCCGCCCGGGGACTGTATACAGCCTTGCTCGTGACGCCTGTGGTGGATCCGGATACGGATATTTCGCTGGGGTATATGGTGGAGGATCAGAGTGTTCATGAACTTCTGGAACTGATCCTGGATGACAGTCTGGTGGTTGATGGCGGACGCCGTGACCGCTATGAAATTGTTTATTTTTCTGAAACCACTCAGTTCGCCGTACTCCTCGACGAAGAAGCGGGCATATCCCCTCCCCCACCCCGGATCTCCCTGGTCCACCCGCGTCTGGCCGAGCGTCTGGAATCAAGCGATAAGGATCAGGATGCCTTTCTGCTTTGGGATTATATTTCCCGTGGCGTGCGCGTTCCCGTGCTCATGGCCTATCAGAGACTGGGAAGTCATCATCCGCTGTATGTGGTCGTTCATCAACCGACACCGGCCGTCTTCCGCATGATCAACCTGGCGGCGGGAATTACCCTGGCCGTGAGCTTTGTCATTATCGCCATCTTTTGCGCCATTGCATACCGCATCGTGAACAACAAGATCATCCGCCCCCTGTCGCTTTTGAATGAAGGTGCTCAAATCATCCGGCAAGGCGATCTTGATTTGAAATTGAGGATTGAGACCGGAGATGAAATCGAGGAACTGGCCGCTTCTTTCAATCAGATGTCCAGTGCCTTGCGCAGCAACATGCGCCGTTTGAGTGCCTCTCAGGATAAATACAGGCATCTCATCACTTCCATGCGTGACTGTCTGTTTCAGACCAATCAGAAACGGCAGATCATTTTCATCAATCCGGCCGGCGTGGCGATTCTCGGGTACTCACGCATTGACGAGGTTCTGGGACGGCCTTTCAAAGAGTTCTTCGTTTCTGAAGATGATTATGAGGCTGTCATCCACAAACTGGAGGAAGCTCCTTATGTGGACAGTGTTCGTGTATGGCTCAACAGATTCAGCGATGAGCCCGTCTGTGTGGAAATCTCCGGATACAGAACATTCAATGAGAACGGACAAGCCCAGGGCATTGAGGGCAGTTTCCGCGATGTCACCCGCAGCCTTCATCTGGAGCGGGAAGTGGCTGAACGGGCGGAGCGGATGATCACGGTAAATCAGATTGCCAATGTGGTGAATACCAGTGTGGAAGCGGGACTGGTCTATGAGAATCTGCTCGCTGAACTGCACAAACTCGTTGACTTTGATTATGCCGGTGTATCCATCATGCTCGACTCCAATGCGCACGAAACACGGCAGATCTGGCCGGAACCGCAGGAGGGTCCGGAACGTTTCCCCCGTCTGGATGACGATCACAGCTGTGCCGGCTGGGTGGCGAAATCAGGACGGCCTTTGAGAATTGAGGATCTTCAAAAAGAAAATGAGATCATGGCCTGTCAGTTCCCTCCTGAAGTGCGCAGTGTCCTTTGTGTTCCCTTGCGTGCTGAGCAGGGAGTGTTGGGCTCGCTTCTTCTCGGCTCCAACAGTCCCGGAGTCTTCTCTGATTATGAGGTTCATCTGTTCAAGAGTATCGCCCCTCATCTTGCCGGCGCCATCCGCAATGCCCGGTTGCTGGAAAACTTGAAAAGCACTCTGGAACAGGCCAACTCAGCCAAAGAAAAACTGGACAGTGCCAACAAGGAATTGAAGTCTCTCGATGAGATGAAAACACACCTGCTCTCCAATGTCTCCCACGAACTTCGAACACCGCTGGTGGCTGTCATGGGCTATGCGGACATGATGCTCAATGAGAAGGCGGGAGAAATCAATGAGACCCAGAAAGAATATCTGGAAATCATCTTGCGCAATGTGGAGAAGCTGGTGACCCTCATTGAGAACCTTCTGGATTTTGCCAAGATCCACAGGAGCACGGAGGGACTCGTCTTCACGAGCTTTGACCTCATCGACTGTATCCGTGCGAGCATGCAGGTGGTGAAGCCGGTTTCCGCACATCGTGGCATCGAACTCAAGATGAACATTCACGATGAACAGGGCAACAGCCTCCGACCGCCAATTCAGGTGGAAGGCGACAAGGGGCATCTGGGTCAGGTATTCAACAATCTGCTTTCCAATGCCGTTAAATTCAACAGGGAAGGAGGCACGGTCACTGTAGAGGTGGAAGTGCGCAAAGATGCGGCCCTCATCGCTGTGAGCGATACCGGCATCGGCATTCCCGCAGATGCACAGGATAAGATCTTTACCCGTTTCTATCAATATGATGCCTCCTCCACTCGCAAATATGGTGGAACCGGCATCGGCCTGTCAATAGCACAGGATATTATCCGCCTTCATGGAAGCCGTATCACGGTGAGCAGTAAACCCGATGAAGGGACGACTTTCAAATTTTCACTGCCCCTCCACACGCCTTCCGTTCTGGATGCAGAAGGAGCAGGCATCAAGCCGCTGCCTATAGAAACACACCTGCTTGTTGAACTGGTGTCGCAGGATCGTTCTCTCTGTGCACAGATACGACAACAGTTGATCAGTGAAGGAATGGACGTCATTCATGCACCCTATCCGGCTGCGGCTGTGAGCCTGGCGCAAAAACACAATCCGGATTGCATTATCATTGACAGTGAGACGGGACCTCTGGGCAGCGTTCTTTTGGAAGAATTTTTTCTTGAAGGCCGGGAACTCAAAATACCGCTGCTGCTTATCACCGACAATGACAGTCTTTATTCCGATTACAGGGATTCTTTCCAGGCCCGCTTGAGACGGCAATTCAGGAAAAGTACTCTCCTCAGTGGAATTCACAAAGCACTGAGCCCGCCCGTCTTGTCCAAGACACCTCTGGGAAACAAGATCCTTTGTGTTGATGCGGATATGGAAACAGCCACCTTCATGCAGCGTTGCCTCTCCGACGAAGGTTATGAAATCGAAGTGGCCATGACAGGAGAAGATGCCCTGTCCATCCTGCAGACAGGCGATTATTGGCTGTTGCTTCTGGATATTGCCCTGCCTGATCAGGACGGCTGGGACTTGTGCAGGCATATCAAAAACCATGAGAACCTCTCAGGAATGAAGATACAGATTGTCACGGCCCGCAATATAAGCCAGAGCATGCCGCAAATGCGGGAGTGCGGAGCCGATGGTTATTTATTGAAACCCTTCAAGGCCGAAGACATCCTCTCTCTGGTGAAAACATTCGAAATTCAACGGGTCCGGAAGTCCCAGCCTTCAAGCTCCAGCTCCGAAACACAGGTAAAGGTGCAGCCGGACACGGAAATACAGTATGATTAGAAGGAATTGAAGAGCAGCTTTCCAGCTTTGCCGGCAGGATATGTTCTTTGATGATGTGCAACTTGTAAATACAGGATACCGGAAGTGGCTCTTTTTTCATACCCATACCCGCGGCCCATGGTCACTGTAGATTGTGTGATCTTCGCCGGGAAGTCTGAAGAGACTGTGAAAGTACTTCTGGTAAAACGTAAAAACCCGCCTTTTGCAGGCGTCTGGGCGCTGCCGGGCGGATTTGTTGATATGGATGAAAGTCTGGAAGCGGCGGCTCTGCGTGAACTGACGGAAGAAACGGGCATTGGCCCTCTTCCTTTGAAGCAGATTCACTGTTTCGGTGATCCGGGACGGGATCCGCGGGGACGTTCCATCTCCGTAGTCTATGCCGGAACACTGAAAGATGCCCACCCTCCAAAGGCCGATGATGATGCTGCGGATGCAGCCTGGTTTGCCATTGCTGATGTACCTGCACTGGCCTTTGATCACGCTTCCATCCTGGCATATGTTATGAAAGATTTCAACTACAGGCTCACTACAAGATTATGATTACCACAAATGATACGGACGCCCTGATCATTGTCGATGTTCAAAATGATTTTTGTTCCGGAGGCTCACTCCCTGTTCCTGATGCGGAGCTGGTCATTGATCCTATCAATCGTCTGCAGCGTTTTTTTGATTATCTCTTTTTCTCCCGGGACTGGCACCCGAGTGATCATTGCAGTTTCAGTGACAATCAGCAATTCGGTGATGGTCACTGGCCGCCGCACTGCGTTCAGAACTCTCCCGGAGCCGAATTCCACGGCGATCTGCGTATCCCTGTAGATGCGACCGTTGTGAACAAGGCCACCTCTCCGGAACAGGATGCTTACAGTGCTTTTGACGGCACCGATCTGACTGCTTTGTTGAAGAAGCGAAATATCCAACGGGTCTTTGTCGTGGGCCTGGCTTTGGATTTTTGTGTAAAGGCAACAGCGCTGGATGCGATAAAAAACGGTTTCTCCGCTTTTGTAGTCCGAAACGGGACCATGCCCGTCTTCCCTGAAAACACGGCTCAAGTCTATGGAGAGCTGCAAGCAGCCGGCGTGGAACTGGTTGACAGCGATGATTTCTCATGAACACGCTCCACCGTCCCTGGTTTCAGCGGGAAGGTCTGGCGCTTCTCACTGACTTTTATCAGCTGACCATGATGGCCGGTCACTGGAAAGAAAAACGAACCCACCGTGAGTTGAGCTTCGAATACTTTTTCCGGTATCTTCCCCCTGATACGGGATATGCCATTGCTGCGGGCATTGAAGATTTTCTCCATTATTTCGAGCACCTCTTTTTCACCGAGAGTGATCTGGATTATCTGCGCTCCCTGAAGATCTTTGATGAGGCTTTTTTGGATTATCTGCGGTCTTTTGAAAAAAAATGCAGTATCCGCTGTGTGCCCGAGGGAACGGTCGTCTTTCCTTTTGAACCCGTCATTCAGGTGGAAGGTCCGATTCTGGAGGCTCAGCTTCTGGAAACAGCTCTGCTCAACATGGTCAATTATCAAACCCTCATCGCCACAAAGGCATCACGCATCTGCCTGGCCGCTGAAGGCGATCCCGTCATGGAGTTCGGTCTCCGTCGTGCCCACGGACCGGACGGAGGGCTCAGCGCATCCCGGGCCGCTTATATCGGCGGGTGTAATTCAACATCCAATGTGCTGGCCGGGCAGCTCTATGGCATTCCCATAGCCGGTACCCATGCTCACAGCTGGGTCATGAGCTTCCCCTCTGAACTGGAAGCTTTCCGTGTCTTTGCACGCCTTTATCCGGAAGGCTGTATTCTTCTTGTTGATACCTATGATCCCGTAAAAAGCGGCATACCCAATGCTATACAGGTCTTTCTGGAAATGCGTGAACAGGGCATTCCCATACGTCCGGCTATCCGTCTGGATTCAGGCGACCTGGCAAAGCTCAGTAAAATATGCTATTCAAAAATGCAGGAAGCCGGCCTGGACAATCCCCTCATTGTGGCATCCAACGACCTGAACGAAGATCTTATTGCCGATCTGAAACGACAGGGAGCACGGATCAATTCCTGGGGTGTGGGAACCCAGCTGGTAACAGCCTATGAGGCACCCGCTTTGCCCGGTGTTTACAAGGCTGTGGCCATGAAAGAGCCTGAAGTCCCCTGGGCACCGGTTATCAAGACCTCTTTCAACTATGAGAAAGCAACCGATCCGGGAAGAAAATTTCCTGTACGCTATTTCAATGCCGAGGGATATATTCTGGGAGACATGCTCTATTCTGAAGAGGAAATTCCTCTTTCTTGTGGTACCATAGAAGGGCGGTCGCGCAAGCACCCGCATCTACCCCGCCGGCTTGAAAACACGACTCGGATGGAAGCCCTTCTTCGCGATGTGTTTGTTGAAGGAAAACGGGTGATACCGGCCCTGTCAACAAGCGAAATCCGGGACTATGCCGGGAAACAGCAGAAGTCACTGGCTGAAGAATATACGCGCCTGCGCAATCCGGAGCGCTATCCTGTGCTCCTGTCGGCGGCCATGGGTGATTTGAAGCATGATCTGTTGCTCATGCATTGAACAATAGGACCTGAATCCGGCCCTCTTCGGGGAAGGTATGGGAATGGTTGCCTATGCCATTTCTTCCGGATATATCCACGGGCCATGGCAACTCTCTTGAAATACAATAGTGATTCTGTCATCACAAAAGCTTCGGAGATGAAGACGCATGAAATTGGTTAAGATCGGTGTTGCTTCAACCTCTGTACAGGTCGGAGATTTTTCCCGCAACAAATCACTGCTTATTGAAGCACTGAAAGAAGCGCGTAAAGCCAGGGTCCATCTTCTGGTCACACCGGAGCTGTCCCTTTCAGGATACAGTCTGGGAAGTCTTGATTCCTGGAAAAGTGTGGCCAGACAAAGCTGGGCATCGCTGGCGGAACTGGCAAGTCACTGCGACCAGATTACCGCTGTGCTGGGTCTGCCGGTGTTTTACCGGGGCAAATGCCACAGTGCAGCGGCTGTGGTGAGCAATAAGATAATTTGCGGCCTCATTCTGAAAAATGCACCCTCTCTCTCAGCAACAGAATCCGGAGTGCTCCCCTCCGTAAATGGCGTTCCGGCTGGAAATCTTCAATTCGAATTGCCCTGGGGGACGCTTATTCCCACCTTTGATGACTGTTCCCCGTCTCTGTCGCTTCTTGCATCTCCCGGTCTCGACCAGGGAGTCATTGTCTGTCCCATGAATGCAATCCCCTTCACGGCCGGGAGTATTGAGAAGCGTCGGAACCGTATCCAGACCGGGGCGGCCGCTTTGAATTGCATTTGCGCCCAGGCCAATCTGCTGGGCTCCGACGATGGTTATCTCGTCTTTGACGGTGCCGGGACAATCGCCGATCCTTCCGGAATACTCGCGGAAGCACCGCTTTTTTCGGATAAGGACTGGATCCTGACGACGGCCATTGCTGATCTGGGTTCCCGGGAACAGGATGCCTCTCTGACTCCCTGCAAAGAAAAGGATCCGCTGTTTTCCTTATCCTCTTCAGGCACTGTCTCCTGTGCACAACCGGTCTTCAAACCCGCCTCTTTGAGTGCATATGTAAAAGAACAGGAAGCCAGAGAAAAAAACCGGCTGTCTCCAACTCCCCGAGAGGAGTACGAAGAGATTCTGGATGCGCTGGCTCTGGGACTGCGTGACTATTATATGAAAGCGCGTGTTTTCAAAAAGATTCTGCTCGCCCTTTCAGGCGGTCAGGACAGCGCACTGTGCCTGCTCATTGCTCTCCGGGCTCTTCGCATGATGGGCCATAAAAAGAGCTCTCCACAATCAGACGGCCTTATTGAGACGCTTTATCTGCCCAATCGCAGTCTGAGCAGTGCAGCCGGACAAAAGGCCGCTCAGGCACTGGCGAAGGAGACGGGTGTTCCTTTGCGGACTGTAACCATTCATGAAGAAGTGGATGTGGCTTTTTCCAAGGCCGTGGAGATCATGGAAAATAAAAAGAAAGTCAAGCCATTGACCCGTCAGAATCTTCAGGCCCGCATCCGTGGTGCCATGATGCTGAACTGGTCCAATAATATGGATGGACTCCTTCTCGTCACTTCGAATATGAGTGAAATTGCCGTTGGATACAGCACGGTGGGCGGTGACAACCAGGGAGGGTATTCGCCCCTGGCCAATGTTCCGAAAACACTGGTGACGAAACTGCTGGCTTATCTGGCTGAAAAAGAAAAAATTTCCAGCCTGGAGAAAGTCCTGGCTCTGACACCCAGCGCGGAACTTGCTCCCGATCAGAAGGATGAAGATGAACTCATGCCTTATCCTGTGTTGGATGAAATTCTGCGCATGTACATCGGGCAACGGCTGTCTTTGCTGCTGTGCTGGCGAATTCTGGTGCGCCGATTCACCAACTATGATGGGGAAACACTTCGCCAATGGGTACTTCTTTTTGCAAAGCGGCTGGCTGCCAGTCAGTGGAAAAGAATGCAGCACCCCGTTTTTCCCAGGGTGCTGGATTATGATCTGCACGGGCAAAATGGTTTTCATCTTCCGCTGCTCTATCAGATACAGACAGAGCTGGATGAACTGGAAAACGCTACTCAATAACCAGAATGTTGTGGATGTGCAACCCGCCGATATTTGCCTGGAGCACGCCATCACGCCAGCTCCAATCAAGACCCACAGGATCAGGGGTCATGTAACAGCGTTTGGGTTTCTCTGACAGAGGGATGGTTATGGAAAAAGATCCGGTATCGGGCACACTCTCCACAATATGGCGATTGGGTGACAGATAGCCGCCAACACTGCGATTGACGAAGTGGATGAGTTTTCGGCCGTCCTTTTCTCTGGCGGCCATCTCCACAAACCAGGGAGTTTGAGAACGGATGAGATTCTCCGTCTCCAGAGCTTCAACTGTATCTCCGATGAAGTGACGAAGTCCGGGATAACGACAGTGAAAAAAGTTTGTGAAAATATCACCGTAAATGGCTGCCACACGACCTTCGCCCACACTGTGTAAAGTGGCCGCTGAAAGAGGATCTTCCTCTTCTTCCGGGGGTTCCTGCTCTGTCATGACTGTACTCAGGCAAAGAGCTCCAGCCAGTTCGGTTCTCTGGAAGTGTGCGGAAGTACGGACTGCACCATTGTCCACAGGCAACCAGCCTGTCCCGTGGCCCTCTCCCTGGCGAACTCCGGCCAGAGCCCCGTATTGCAAAGCCACCTGGGAACCGGAAAGAAGAAGACGACCGCCCTGTTCCACATAGCCGGGAAGCGCATCTTTAAAGGCTTGCCCCACGTGCCTGGCTTCGGGAATCACTACAAGCGGGTAGTCAGACAAGCGGGTGAGCAAGGTCGCTTCATTGAGCAGATCCACACTGTAACCTTTTTCCAGGAAGGCATACATGGCCCCTTCCAGAGCATAATTGGCTGAACCGAAGTTATACAAAGGCGAGTTGTAATGATAGTAACTGTTTTCACTGTGCAGAATGGCTACCTGGGGAATGGTTGTTGTCCGGTGGCTGAATTCCTGGCGCTGGCGACAGAAGCGGGCGACCTCCGCAAGAATATCCTGACGCCATTCATTGATTTTTCCGGAACGCTGCGGTTGATCATAAATGAAGACAGCACCGCCCTGAGCCAGGACCGTGGAGACTTCCTGACACAGATGCACGGAAGGCTTGGCTGTCCAACCTTGATCTTTGGTCTGCAGAAAACTCCAGGCCATGAGATCCCAGGGTTTGCCACGGGTTGACATGAAACGGCCTTCGGCCATGGCGCGTTTGCTGCCGAAAGAAGGATCGAAGTCTCCACTGAGATAATCGATGGAAACAGTCATTTCTTCAGGTTGACGGACGCTGTACATCCAGTTGCTCGTCACCATGCATTCGGGCTTCAATTCATGGACGGCATCTACATAGGCCTGCACGTGCTTTTCGAAAAGCCCTCTGTGAAAGGCGAGCCATTCCAGCCAATGAGGGTCTTCGGACTTCCGGGGAATCTCAGTGATACCCGTTTCTTCCGTGAAAGCTTTCTGACAGGCTTCGCTCCAATCAGGGTGACTCGCCCAGTTTTCGCCGTCTATCCACATGCCGTCTATATCGTATTCGCGCACCACCTCCAGAAGCTGTGGAATAAGCAGCTCTTCGCCATAGGAACTGAGGCGACTTGTATAGTTGGGATCGGGCTGGTCTTTTTCATTGATACGGGCCCATTCGGGATGAAGCTCTATGGCTCTGCTGTCCCATACCCCGGAATAATGAATGGAAAGAGGAATGCCCATATCCCGGGTGACGTCACGCCAGATACGCAGCGCATCCTGCACAATGCCCGGAGAAGGTGATCCGACCTGACTGGGATAACCGCTGTATCCCGGATGCCCCTTGCAGTCGTACTGGACAAAATCGGGCTGCACTTTTTCAAGCATGGCACGGATATGTTCATAACTGGTCAGCCTTCCCAGTTCCGTATCTCCGGCACCGGGATGAAGATCATAGTGAAGACCGAAAAAGGCTTCGTCGTGCCAGTTTTTTACAGGACCTTCGGCCCAGACCTGTGAAACCAGCACAAGACAGGAAAGAACAAGCATGAAAGCACTGATTCTCACTCCTCTGTTGCTCTGTGATTGTCTGCGAAGAATCTGTGAAAACAGTTTTGATGAAGAGAAGTGCATGAAAAGACCTTTCTATGGATCAGAACCCTTACTCGTATTTGGAAATCATCATACCACAGGGCTGGCTGAGAGAAATAACATATAGCAAGCATTGCAGCAGGTTCAAATTTGACTTGCGCCATACTTTGGAAAAAGGAAGACTGGTATATCTCCGTAGCGTACTCGTACTCGTAATAATATGAGTGTGCGGCGAATAGAAAGGGGGTGGCGTCGGGGCTTTGATACAAGGTCAGTGAACCAAGTGGAGCAAGTGGAAACAACAAACCCATCCCCTATCTCCTCATCCCTCGTCCTCTCATTTTATCCTGTGCATTGAAGTATAACTTTATTCTGCAGTCATTTTCTGGCAAAATAGCAATGATCCTTTGCGGCAATCAGAAAAGACTAAATCGTTAAGGAGTTATTTCATGGCGACACTGCAAACTGCAGTTGACTTTTATTGGAACGGTTTACTGGGTGGAGCAATCCACTTTGTTGAAACGCTTTTCAACGGAGAATTTGTTCATCCCTGGGTAGTACCTGCAATCAAAAGCGCTGTGACCCTGCTTTTCCTCTGGTACAGTATAAAAACAATCTCCCGTCTCTATTTTCGTATTCTAGAGAGGATGTTGGAAAAGAATATTGAGGGTCATTCTGTTCGAGAGCCTTACACGGTTCGGGACACCTCTTTTGTGGAAGAACTCGATGCGGCGCAGTTTCCGGTGCATACCCTTACTGCTTTGATCAAAGAAAAGGCCTGGGGAAAACTCGGGGATATCCATGCGCGCTTGAATCAGCCGGCTGAATCGGCCAAATGGTATTTGAAAGACAAACAGTACCTGCGCGCTGCAGAGCAATTGGCACGGGCCGGACGGACCTTGCAAGCGGCCCGGCTTCTTCAACGTTGTGGAGAATATGAAACGGCCGCACACTTCTGGCTTGAATTGGGGAACTATGGCAAAGCCGCCAAGGCCTATAAACAGGCCGGGAATCTTCCGGAAGCGGCTCGGGCCTGGATTACGCAGGGGAAGGTTCAGCAGGGTATTCGCTGTTTTGAAGAAATTTTAAATTCCAGAACCATTGGCGCTGAGGAAAAAGTGAAGGCGGCTGATCTCTGCTATCATCTCATTCAAAATTCGGGGCTTTCTTCCCGACTGCCCATTGCACAGAAAAACGAATTATACAAGGCGCTGGCGCGCACCTTTCTTTCTGCGAAACGTCCGGCTCTGGCGGCCAGTCTTTTTCAGGAAGCCGGTGAGACAGGTGTAGCCTCAGAGATCTTCAAGCGGCTGAATGCCCCTGATGTGCCCACCTATAAAAAAGAGAAGCCCTGAGCTTTCAACATAAAAAATGCGGCATCACCAGGGATGCCGCATCAATGATTACAACAAAGTCTGTTATCAGTCCACCTGATATTCGCCAAGACCGACAAGCTCAATACGGGCCATTTCAGCACCGTCACCCAGTCGATTGCCCAGGCGCAGAATACGGGTATAACCGCCGGGCCGATCGGCAAAAGCGGGGCCGATTTCCGTGAAGAGTTTGCGGACGACTGCTTCATCTCTCAATTTTGCAAAAGCATTGCGCCGGTTGGCCACACTGTCTTTCCTGGCCAGAGTAATGAGCGGTTCTGCAAACATGCGCAGCTCTTTTGCTTTGTAAAGGCCTGTTTCGATGGCATTATGTGTAAAGAGAGCCACAGCCAGATGTTTCAAGGTGGCTTTTCGGTGGGCTGCATCGCGTCCCAGTCTTCTACCTGCTTTTCTATGTCTCATGATTATTTGTCCTCTTTCTGTTGATCAGTCTCTTCAGCCACTTCGACTGCATCATCTGTTTCGGCTTTGTCGACCTCTTCAGGAGTATCGTCTTCAGCCTGGATAAAATGAGCACGCACTGCATCATCCAAGGGCATACCAATATGGAGCTTCATGGAATCAAGTACCTGTTTCACTTCTTCGTAAGATTTTTTACCGAAATTCGGGAACTTCAATACTTCTGCTTCTTCAAGAACGACCAGATGTCCGACTAACGCAATATTCTGTGCTTTGAAGCAATTGGTGGCACGGGCACCCAGTTCTATTTCGTCTATGGGTCTTGAAAGGAGGCGGATCATCTCGGCATTGGCACCGAAATCGCTGACCTCTTCCTGATCGGGATCCTGCGGTTCTTTCGAGAAAATTTCGAATTGTTCAATGAGGATTTCCGCACTCTGTCGCAAGGCTTCAACACCTGTCATGGAACCATTGGTCCAGATGTCAAGATGCAGCCTGTCATAGTCGGTCATCTGTCCGACACGGGAGTCCTGCACTTCATAGTTGACTTTGACTACAGGTGAAAAGCTGGCATCCAGATACATCACACCGGGATCAGCATGTTCAAGTTCAAAGACATCAGAGGTTTTAAAACCACGCCCTTTATCAACCTTGATTTCCATCTTCAAGTTTGTATCTTTTTGTGTGGACGTGAATATGACATGATCGGGATTGAAAACATCCACTTCCTGACCTTCAAAAAGCATTCCGGCTGTGACAGCCCCTTCGCCGGTATGTTCATAGGTGAAGATGATGGAGGTTTCAGAATTCAAGCGGATCTGACAGCGCTTGAGATTCAGTACAATATCAGTTGTGTCTTCATAGACACCGGCGATAGCGGAGAATTCATGGGGAACACCGGAAATGCACACGGCGGTAACAGCGCTTCCTTCCAGTGAAGTGAGCAGAACCCTGCGAAGGGAGTTGCCTATGGTCGTTCCGAAACCCCGTTCAAAGGGTTCGGCTATGACGCGCACTCCAAGCCCATCTTCGGTGGGTTCCACATGATAATTCTTGGGGATGGTAAGTTGTTTTTCAATCATGATTGCACGCTTCTCCAGTCTGAGGCCACATTAGAAAACCTGAACAAACAGGATGCAGAGCGAAAAGAGCACCTTATCCTGACAACAGCACTGAACCGCAATCGGGATCAGACACGGCGCCGTTTAGGGGGCCGACAACCATTGTGCGGAATACTGGTGACATCACGAATCTGGGTAACGGTCAATCCGCAAGCCTGAATGGCACGGATGGAGGATTCTCGTCCTGCTCCGGGTCCATTCACATAAGCGCGGACTTCTTTGAGGCCCATTTCCAGCGCTTTTTTGCCGGCCTGTTCCGCTGCAAGCTGAGCTGCGAAGGCCGTGCTTTTACGCGATCCGGAAAAACCTACCTGACCGGCACTGGACCAGGAAATGACATTGCCCTGGGCATCCGTGATGGAAATGATGGTATTGTTGAATGTCGCCTGGATGTGAGCCACACCCGAGGTAACGTTCAAATGAACTCTGCGTTTTTTAGCCTTGACTTTTCTTTTTTCTTTGGCCACGTTCAGCTGTCTCCTGGCGAATTCGCCATGCTGTTTTTGTTAAATACCTGGATATAGGCGGAGGTGATTATTTTTTCTTGACCACAGCCAGACGACGGGGACCTTTACGTGTACGCGCATTGGTATTGGTGCGCTGTCCGCGAACGGGCAGCCCGCGTTTGTGGCGCATACCACGGTAGCAGTTGATGTCCATAAGCCGTTTGATATTGGCCGTAATTTCACGTCTCAGATCACCCTCCACCTTGTAATCATTCTGAATGAGGGTGGAAATGACGTTGACTTCTTCATCCGTAAGATCACGGACACGTGTGTCAGGATTGATACTGGCTTTTTGGAGCAGTTCTTTGGCCCGACTCGGTCCGATTCCGTAAATTTTCTGAATTCCCGCTTCAACACGTTTTTCGCGCGGTAAATCCACACCCAGTATGCGTGCCATGTACCTTGTACTCCTATAAGAATTCGTTTGCGCCGTCTTCTGAAGTTCGGCAGAATATGAATAGTTTTCGTCTTACACTGTCCAAAGTGGTGCGTAACAACCCTACCCCGGTTATTTTTGCCTGTAGGTGATCCGGCCCCGGCTCAGGTCATAGGGGGACATTTCCACCCGCACCACATCTCCGGGGAGAATACGGATATAATGCATCCGCATCTTTCCGGAAATATGAGCCAGAATCCGGTGGCCATTTTTCAGTTCCACTCGGAACATGGCATTGGGCAACGTTTCCATTACCTTGCCTTCAACTTCGATGGCCTCTTCTTTCATGGTTCTTCTTTTAATCCTGTTCTATTACTTTGGGAAATTCTGTCGCAGCCTCAGTCGCTTTTGTCACCCCACATGGGGGCATCACACCAGGACAGAATCTCACCGCCAGCCTCCCGGACAACGACCGTATGCTCAAAGTGAGCACTGGGCTTGCCGTCAGCAGTCACCACAGTCCAGCCGTCGCTCAGGGAACGTACAACATCAGTTCCGGCATTGAGCATAGGTTCTATGGCCAACACCATCCCTTCTCTGAGTTCGGGACCGGGCATGTGGTTATCAAAATTCAAGACCTGAGGTTCTTCATGCATTTGCGTTCCAATGCCATGACCCACATAGTCCCGAACAACCGAAAAGCCAGCTTCAAGAGCCGTCTTTTCGACTATTTTTCCAATATCATTCAGACACCCGCCTGCTTTCGCCTGGCGGATGGCTCGTGACAATGCCAAATCTGTAGCATCCATCAGACGGGCTCGCAACAAATCGACTCCGCCACAAGCATGGGTTGCTGCGGCATCGCCGTAATAACCTTTATAACTCGCACCGATATCTATACTGATCACCTGTCCGGATTGAAGTCTCCTGGCACTGGGGATCCCGTGGACAACCTGATCTTCTATGGAGATGCAGATTGAAGCCGGATAACCCCGATATCCTTTGAAAGCGGGCTTCCCGCCTTCGGCACGGATCAGGGATTCTACAGCGCGATCTATTTCATCGGTTCGAATGCCGGGTTGCATCATGGTTGCGGCCAGTTTATGAGCAGCCGCTACAATGCGATTCGCCTGTCGCATCAGATCGATTTCCTTTTCTGAGCGAATGGCAATCACTGCAAATACCGTTCTTGATTATTTTTACCCTGCATTCTTATTCCGAAAAACACTTATAAACCTGAAAACATCTTATTATAGCACAATTAAACAACTCTTCGCATCCAGGCGAAAGTATGATTTACATACGACGGGAACGGATTCTTCCACCTTTGCTGCTGCTGAAACCTTCATAGTGACGCATGGCCAGGTGCTGTTCGATCTGTTTGGCTGTATCCAGAGCCACACCCACGAGAATAAGCAGTGTGGTACCGCCGAAATAGTGGGCAATAGTCATATCATGAATTTGCAGAACCTTGATCAGAAGCACGGGAACCAGTGCGACAATGGCCAGGAAAACGGAACCGGACCAGGTAACCAATCCCATGATCTTGCCCAGGTAATCGGCTGTGGCTTTACCGGGTCGGACTCCGATGATTACACCGCCATGCTTTTTCATATTGTCGGCCATCTCCGCCGGGCGGAAGGTACTGGCTGTATAGAAAAAGGAGAAGAAAATAATCAGCAGCGCATAGACGCCATTATAGACGAAGCCCTGAGGATTCAAGGCGATGGCAATGGGTGTTTCCAACCAGGATGGAATGGTCAGACTGCGCACAATCGCATCTGGAAGCATGAGAATGGAGCTGGCGAAGATAATGGGGATAACACCGGCCTGATTCACACGAAGAGGAAGATAGGTGCGCTGTCCGCCCGATACACGACGCTGGTTCACCACTTTGGGATATTGAACGGGGATACGACGCTGACCGGTGGTGACAACAATGGCACCGGCAACAACGAAGACCATCATGAAAGCAAGCACCAGAACGACGGCAATGGAAACCTGACCCGTGTTCAGCAGGTTGAAAAGGTTCACAACAGCACGGGGCATACCGGAAACGATACCGGTGAAAATTATGAGAGACATGCCGTTACCGATACCATGTTCCGTAATCTGTTCACCGAGCCACATGATGAATGAGGTGCCGGCCGTGAGAGTGATCATGGTCAGGAGAATGAAAAAGATACCTGACCGGGGAACAATGGTGGGGCCTTGATTCTGGAGATAAACGGCAATACCGATGGACTGGACTACACATAAAAAGATGGTGCCGTATCGTGTGTAATCATTGATTTTTTTCTGACCTTCCTGCCCCTGTTTCTGAAGATTTTCCAGTGCGGGGATCACATTGACGAGAAGAGACAGAATAATGGATGAGGTAATATAGGGCATGATACCCAAGGCAAACACAGTAGCCTGAGAGAAGGCGCCGCCCGTGAACATATCATAAAAGCCCAGCAGGCCGGAGCCGCCACCGAGCATTTCAGCCAATGCTCTTCCATCAACACCGGGCACAGGCACGTGCGCACCGAGACGATACAAGGTAAGCATCAACAGAGTGAAAAGAATGCGACTTTTCAGTTCCGGTATTTTAAAAGCGTTTTTAAAGGCTTCAATAGGTGCAGCCACAGTAAAGCTCCTTGTGAATCAATACGGGATTATTCCTGGGTATCCGTCTCTTCTACAACGGTTTCAGCGTCTTCAGCGACCTCAGGGACTTCAGGCACTTCCGCCACCTCAGCGGCTTCAGCGACGTCTGGGACTTCAGTCACTTCCGCTACCTCAGCGGCTTCAGCCACTTCAACGGCTTTAGCAAGCTCAGCGGCTTCAGCGGCTTCCACGGGATCAAAGGAGACGAACACAACTTCGCCGCCGGCATCCTGAACTTTTTTTATCGCACTGGCACTGGCGGCCTGCACTTTGATGACAAAGCGTTTCTGCACTTCGCCACGGCCCAGAAGTTTTACACCACCGCGTTCAATTTTGACCAGTTTGTCAGCCTGCAGTGTTTCCGAGGTGATCTCGGCGCCATCTTCATACCGTTCGTTGAGCACATCAAGATTCACACCGGCGAGGGGGAATCTTTTACGGTGATAAAAGCCGCGTTTGGGAAGACGACGGCTCAAAGGCATCTGTCCGCCTTCAAATCCGGCACGCTGGCTGTATCCGGCACGGGACTTCTGACCGCCATGTCCGCGACCGGCTGTTTTTCCCCAGCCGCTTCCGTGTCCGCGTCCAACGCGTTTTCTGTTTTTCCGGGCCTTCGGTGCTGATTTCAGACTATGCAGTTCCATGACTGTAAATTCCCTTTATAGTAAGCTGTAACACAAAGAATAGACTCTGAGCTTTACAGCACTTCTGATACTTCCAAACCACGTTCGGCCGCAACTTCCTCAACTTTTTTGAGGCTGCGCAAGGCTTCCATGGTGGCCCAGACAATGTTGGTCACACAGTCGGAGCCCAGTGATTTTGTAAGAATATTTTCATAACCGGCTGCTTCAACAACGGCGCGGACAGCACCACCGGCAACAACACCCGTACCCCGGGATGCGGGTTTGAGCAGGACACGGGCGGCACCCAGGCGACCTGTAATCTCATGAGGGATGGTTGTGGCAACAACGGGTACTTTGATCATATTTTTGCGTGCTTTTTCGGCACCCTTACGGATGGCATCGGGCACTTCAGCCGCTTTACCCAGGGCTGCGCCCACATTGCCGTTTTTATCGCCAACGACGACGAGGGCACTGAAATTAAAGCGTCGGCCGCCTTTGACCACTTTGGCTACACGGTAAATTTTGACGACGTGTTCCACCAAAGATTCTTCTTCTCTAAACTCATTGCTAAAATCGGGTTTGCGATTCATCTGGTCGCCTCGTATGTTAATATTTGCCGTAGACAAAAAACCTGTTTGCTAAAATTGCAGGCCTGCTTCGCGTGCCGCATCAGCAAGCGCTTTGACTCTGCCATGATATAAATTACCGCCCCGGTCAAAGCTGACGATGGAAACGGATATTTCTTTGGCCTTTTCACCGATGGCTTTGCCCACTTCACGGGCACCGGCCACATTGCCCCCGTCCACTTTCAGTGCCAGGGAAGAGGCTGCAGCCAGGGTACGCCCTGAGCTGTCATCGATGATCTGGGCATAGATATGTTTAAGGCTTCTGACAACATGCAGGCGCGGACGCTCAGCCGTGCCGCTGATTTTCTTGCGGATACGCTCAGCACGCCGCTTTTGTTGTACAAATTTCTGATTCGTGTTAGCCATGATATGCCTTTCGCTAGACCGGATGCATATTTTTCCGGTTTTGACCGCTTCTTAATTACTTACCCGTTGTTTTGCTTTCCTTGCGCACAACAAATTCATTCAGGTATCGGATGCCTTTTCCTTTGTAAGGTTCAACGGGGCGGATCTTCCGAATGTTGGCGGCAACTTGTCCTACGAGCTGTTTGTTGATACCGGAAACATGAATGGTACTGGTACCTTCCACTTCCAGCGTAATCCCTTCGGGCGGTTCCATTATGACGGGATGACTGTATCCGACAACGAGGTTCAGATTTTTCCCTTGCAAGGAAACACGATAGCCCGTGCCATCCAACAACAGGGTTTTCTTGAATCCTTCGCTGACTCCCACCATCATGTTATTCACAAGCGTTCTGGTCAATCCATGGAGTGACCTGTGCTCTTTGGAATCACTGGGACGAGTGACCACGAGTTGCCCGTCATCAAGACTGATCGTCATTTCCGGGGAGAAGACTGCTTCAAGGCTGCCTTTGGGACCGGCTACTGTCAAAGAAGTGCCTTCCAAGGTACACTTGACGCCTGAAGGTATTTGTACCGGCAATTTACCTATACGGGACACGGCGCTATAACTCCTATTTTAATTAAAACTATTCCTGAGAATACAGCCTGTTTTACCACACTTCACAGAGCAGTTCGCCACCGACTTTTTCAGCGCGGGCCTGTTTGCCCGTCATCACCCCTTTGGAGGTACTGACGATGGCAATGCCCAATCCGCTGCGCACTTGTCTGATTTCGCTGTGGCCATTATATACACGAAGGCTGGGTTTGCTTACCCGACGCATGCCCTGCATGACGGGCCTGCGATCGGAGAGATATTTCAAGCTTATGCGAAGCATTCCCTGAGGGGGATTGTCGATTTCTTCAAAGCCTTCAATATAGCCCTGTTCTTTGAGAACACGGCAAATAGCGGCTTTGATATTGGAACGGGGTACGTCCACCGTTGTTTTTCGAGCCTGAAGACCGTTTCGGATCCGGGTCAGCAAATCAGCAATTGGGTCGCTCATAGACATAACATTACAATCCTTGTTCCAAAAATTAGTTTTACCAACTTGACTTGGTTACACCCGGTATTTTGCCTTCATGGGCCAGTTCGCGCAGGGCAATTCTTGACAAACCGAATTTGCGCAGGTAGCCTCTGGGCCGACCGCTCAGTTTACAACGGTTTCTCAATCTGACGGGGCTGGAATCTCTGGGCAGTTTTGCCAGAGCGCGCCCCGCTTCCAGACGCTCTTCCAGGGACAGACTTGTATCAATCATAGTCGCCTTGAGAGCTGCGCGGCGTTCGCGATATTTATTGACCAGCTTCAGTTGTCTTTTGTGTTTCTCAATTTTGCTTAATTTTGCCAACGCTGTATACCTTCTATTGAGCGGTAAACGCCCTGCTGTTTCTATCCACTTTACCCGGCAAAGGGCATTCCCAGATTCTTCAACAACGCATGACTCTCTTCAGCAGATCCTGTATTGTTGATGACAAAGGTCACATTCATGCCTCTGACACGGCTGACCTTGTCCAGATCCACTTCAGGGAAAATAGTCTGTTCACGGATGCCCAGGGTGTAGTTACCCTGCTGGTCAAAGGCTTTGGGGGGCAGCCCCCGGAAGTCACGGATTCTGGGGATGGCGATGTTGAACAGGCGATCCACAAATTCCCACATGTACTCACCGCGCAAGGTGACCATGCAACCCACATTCGCTCCCGCACGAAGCTTGAAGTTCGAAATGGATTTGCGTGCTTTACGGATCACGGGTTTCTGCCCTGTGATCAGAGTCAATTCAGCAACGGCGGCATCCATATTTTTGGCATCGGCAATGGCATCACCGACACCCATATTGACGACCACTTTTTCCAGGCGCGGCACCTGCATGACATTTTTATAGTTGAACTGCTTGACCAGGGTGCCCACAACTTCGTTTTTGTAGTGCTCTTTTAATCTTGCAACCACGACTTATTTCTCCTGACCAGCCTGCGTTGATTGCCTTCAGGCTGACTGTGCTGTCCTGTAGGGGGTTAATCCAACACTTCTCCAGTAAGCTTCCATACACGGACCCGCCGACCATCGGCAAGTGTTTTCATCTTGATTTGGGACGGTTGCTGTTTTTCTTCACACCAGCCCATGACATTGGAAATATGAATCGGGGCTTCCCGTTCAACAATTCCGCCGCTCTGATGGGTCTGTCCGGGTTTTGTATGGTGTTTACGGATGTTGACACCTTCAACCAGGATCGTTTCTTTTTTGGGGTAAACTTCCAGGACACGACCCCGCCGACCTTTGTAGCGGCCGCTGGTAACAACAACGGTATCTTTTTTTCTGATATACATGGTGTACCTATCCTATAATACTTCGGGAGCCAGAGACAGTATACGCAGGAAGCCGCCTTCACGCAGTTCGCGGGGGACGGGTCCGAAAATACGTGTTCCACGGGGCTCATTCTGAGGAGTGAGAAGGACGGCCGCGTTTGAATCAAATCGGATTACCGTGCCATCAGGACGCTGTGTGTCGTGCTTGACACGAACGATAACGGCCTTGACGACTTCGCCTTTTTTGATGGCTGCATTGGGAATGACTTCCCGGACGCTTGCAGTGACGATATCTCCCAGGCCGGCATACCTTCTTCTGGATCCGCCCATGACCTGAATGACGCGCAGTTTGCGTGCACCGGAGTTGTCAGCAACATTCAATGTTGAGTAAATCTGGATCATTTGAACTATCCTTAGACGCTATTTCGCGCGTTCGATGATTTCTACCAGGCGCCACCGTTTTGTCTTACTCAGCGGACGCGTTTCTCTGATGCGAACGGTATCACCTACGTTGCAGGTATTTTCGGCATCGTGGGCTTTGTATTTCTTGGTCCGACGAAGCGCTTTTTTGTAGAGGCGATGTTCTTTGACACGATCGACTGCAACGGTAATGGTTTTGTCCATGGCCGTGCTTATGACCAGTCCGACACGTTCTTTACGATTACCCAGGGCTACTTTCGCTTCTTGCCTGACTTCAGTATCTTGCGTGACTTCGCTGCTCATGATTCAGTCGTCCCTTTCGCCTCGTTCAATTCCCGCTCTCTCAAGATGGTTTTAATTCTGGCAATATCCCGGCGCGCTTCTCTTGCACGGCGGACGTTTTCAACAACGCCCGTGGCAAGCTGGAAGCGGAAGTTGACGATATCGTCACGGCAATCCTGAAGCAGTTGCTCAAGCGCCTCGTTGTTTTTTTCTCTAAGTTCTTTCGCTTTCAATGCATGAAACTCCGTGGTTTGAACTCATCCACTATTGCATACGAGATACAAAGCGGGTCTTAATGGGAAGTTTGAATCCGGCAAGTCGGACCGCTTCCCGTGCAAGATTTTCAGGAACCCCTTCTATCTCAAACATGATACGTCCGGGCTTGACTACGGCTACCCACTGATCGGGAGCGCCTTTACCTTTGCCCATGCGTGTTTCAGCGGGCTTTTTGGTAATGGGCTTGTCCGGGAAAATACGGATGAAGACTTTGCCGCCACGTTTCAGATGCCTGTTGATGGCAACACGGGCCGCTTCAATCTGTCTGGAAGTGATCCAGCCGTCCTGCATCGCTTTCAGTCCGAATTCGCCTTCTTCGAGTTTGTACCCGCCTTTGGCGGCGCCAAGACGGCGACCACGCTGCTGCTTGCGATATTTAACACGTTTAGGCATTAACATGACTAGTATATCTCCACTATGTGCTCATTGGCACGATTACGCAACAATTCAGGATTCTTTACCCGCAGCTCCGCCAGAGGATTGTCCTGCTGAGCGGGAGCCACGACCGCCGCGACCACCACGGCCGCCACGACCACCACGGCCTCCGCGATCATCACGATCGCCCCGAGGTGCCCGCTGGCGTCCCCCTTCCGGAGTACCCTGCTGGGGAGCCAGGTTATCAACACGTTCACCAGGCATTACATCACCGAGGTAAATCCATACCTTCACGCCAATGGCGCCATAGGTGGTGCGGCTGGTGGAAGTTCCATAATCCACATTGGCACGCAGCGTATGCAGAGGCACGCTGCCTTCACGACTTTGTTCGGCCCGGGCTATTTCAGCACCATTGAGGCGTCCGGCTACACGGATTCGGATTCCTTTCGCACCCTGACGCATGGTGTTCTGCATGGCTTTTTTCATGGCACGTCGGAAAGAAATACGCCTTTCCAACTGTGTGGCGAGACGATCAGCGACCAACTGCGCACTCAGTTCGGCAACATCAACCTGCTTGATTTCAATCTCCACTTCCTGATCAGTCAGTTTCTGGAGTTCCATGCGGAGTTTTTCAACGCGGTCGCCATTTTGTCCGATAGCATAGGCTCGCTGTGGTGTAAATACAAATACTTTGGATTTGCGGCCGGCACGTTCAATGAGCACCTTGGCTACTTCAGCCTTGGGGCTGTCAGGATCGTTTTCGAGCCGCTGTTTCACATATTTTCTGATCTGCAGATCTTTATGCAGCAGTTCAGCGTAGTCTTTGCCGGCGTACCAGATGGACGACCAGTTCTGGATGACGCCCAGGCGAAAACCAAAAGGATGAATCTTCTGACCCATGAGTATCTCCTCTATTCCGTAATGGTCAGGGTTACATGACTGCTGCGATGCCGAATCCGTCCGGCGCGTCCACGAGCCATTGGCCGATGACGATAGAAGGTTCGTCCTTCGTCTACCATGACCGTGTCAATGGTGAAATCGTCGGTATCTACACGCCGCCGTACTTCTCTGGCTTTCAGTTCCACATTGGCTACAGCTGAATCCAGCAGTTTACGCATGGGTTCTGCAGAACGCTTCAAGGAGAACTCCAGGATATCGCGCGCTTCCAAAACCTTTTTGCCGCGAATCATATCGGCAACGAGTCGCGCCTTTCTGGCGGAGATGCGAATATTTTTTACTTTTGCCCGCGCTGTGAGCATGGCTGAAAACTCCTGTTATTTTTTACCCGCATGAGATCGGAATGTGCGGGTCGGGGCAAATTCGCCCAACTTATGGCCTACCATGTTTTCGGTCACGAATACAGGCAGGAAGGATTTTCCGTTATGAACCGCCAAGGTCAGTCCCACCATATCGGGGATGATCGTTGATCGGCGTGACCAGGTTTTAATAACCCGCCTGTCTCTCTCACGCTGTTGCCTTAAAACTTTCTGCAGCAGGTGATCGTCAATGAAATAGCCTTTCTTTAACGAACGGGACACCTGTGTACTCCTTATAGGTTTTGCCGAAGGACGGCTTTAATTTGCAGGATGATCAGACAGCCTGTCTGTTACTAAGCATTCCTACGACGAATAATGAACTTGTTCGATCTTTTGTTTTTCTTGCGTGTCTTACGCCCTTTGGTCGGAACGCCCCAGGGGGAAACGGGATGTCGTCCGCCCGAAGTGCGCCCTTCACCACCACCGTGAGGGTGATCAATGGGGTTCATGGCCACACCGCGGACTTTGGGTCGACGCCCGAGCCAGCGGCTTCGCCCTGCTTTACCCAGGGAGATGTTGCTGTGATCTTCGTTGCTCACCGTGCCGAGTGTGGCGCGGCAATTGCTGAAGAAACGGCGCATTTCACCGGAAGGCAGACGCAGAACAACAAATTTGCCTTCTTTTGCCAGAAGCTGGCATTTATTTCCGGCTGACCGTGCGATCTGACCGCCTTTACCCGGGGTGAGCTCCACATTGTAGACAACACTTCCCAGAGGCATGAGGCCCAGTTCCATGGTATTACCCGGCTCAAAGTCAGCTTTGGGGCCGCTCAGGATGCTCTGTCCCACTTTCTGTGAACTGTGAGCGATCATATAGCGTTTATCACCGTCTTTGTATTTGATGAGGGCTATACGCGCTGAGCGGTTGGGATCGTATTCGAGCGTTTCCACAACGCCGGGCACGCCATCTTTATTGCAACGGAAATCAATGACCCGATAGAGCTTTTTCGTTCCGCCACCACGACGGCGCAGGGTGATCCGGCCCATGTGGTTCCGGCCACTGATTCTTATTTTCGGCTTGAGCAGCCTTTTTTGCGCCTTGGTTTTTGACAGATCAGAAAAATCTGACACGGTCATATGTCGGCGTGAAGGCGTATAAGGTTTAAATCTTTTTATAGGCATCGGTATTCTCTCCGTCAGATGAATTCGATGGTGTCGCCGTCGCGCAGAGTGACGATGGCTTTTTTCCAGTGAGCACGGCGACCGCTCAGACGTGTTCCGAACTGTCTGCGCGATTTGCCCCGGCAATTCATCGTGCGTACGGCTACAACCCTGATGTCCTCTTTACGGTACATTTCTTCAATGGCTTCGCCGATTTGCTTTTTATTGGCTGCAGGGTTTACACGAAACACATAGTGATTGCCGTTTTCACGAAGAATCTGAGACTCTTCAGTGACGATGGGGCGATCAATAATTTTATGGTATTCTAAAGTCATGTGAGCCGCTCCTCAAGTTTCGGCAGCGCTTCCTGCTGCAGGACGATGCGGGAGGCACTGATCACATCCAGGGCATTCACATCAGCAGCCGTGCGGACGGCCACATTTGGAATGTTTCTCGATGAAAGAAGTACGACCGGGTTGTGGTCGGCCACAACCAGCAGCGTTTTCCGTGCATCAGCATCAATGGCTTTGATCATATCTGCAAATGTGCGTGTTTTCGGAGCATCGATGGCAAAGTCAGACAGTACGCACAAGCGTTCCGTCCTTGCGCGGTCGCTGAGCAGACCACAGAGGGCCTGGCGCTTCATGCCGGCTGTGACTTTGTTCCGATAGCTTCTGGGTTTGGGCCCGAAGGCGACACCGCCGCCTTTGAGAAGAGGCTCACGGGTGCTTCCGCGCCTGGCACGACCGGTTCCTTTCTGGCGGAAAGGTTTGGCACCGCCGCCGGAAACTTCCGATCGTGTTTTGGTACTGTGAGTGCCTTGTCTCTGGTTGGCCTGCAAGCCCACCACTACATCATGCAGCAGCGTATCGCTCACTTCCACGTTGAAGACAGCCTCATTCACTTCCAAAGGAGTCTGTTCGACTCCCTGCATATCAACTACCTTGAGGGTTACCATGATTATCTGGCTCCCTTCACACTGTGTTTAACCATGATCACGCCGCCATTTGCGCCGGGAACGGCACCGCGGATAACCAGGAGATTTTTTTCCGGTACCACATCAATCACTTCAAGATTCTGAACCGTCACACGGCAATTGCCCATTTGACCGGGCATTTTTTTACCTTTGACGATTTCAGCCGGGGTAGAGCTTGCACCGACCGAACCGGGGCGCCGATGAAATCTGGATCCGTGTGTTCTCGAACCTCCGGCGAAATTATGCCGTTTCATGACACCGGTAAAGCCGCGTCCTTTGCTCACTCCGGAGACATCCACGCGATCACCTTTTTTGAAAATGTCGCTGCAAATCTCATCACCGGGTTTCAACTCACTGCCATTTTCCACTTTGAATTCACGCAGAACACGTTTGGGCTCCACACCTGCAGCCTTGAAATGTTCGCGAAGAGGTTTCGTGCAGCGATTTTCTTTTTTGTCACCATAGCCTACCTGTACAGCCTCGTACCCGTCGCGATCCGCAGTTTTGCGTTGAACCACGGTGCAGGGTCCGGCTTGAAGCAAGGTAACAGGGATCCACAGACCATCTTCAGTGAAGTGGCGCGTCATTCCCAGTTTTTGTCCCAACAAACCTTTCAGCATCGTTCTTATCCTCACAGCGGGTTATATGTACTCCAGGTACTTTCCCGCCTGGCTCGGTTGCTATTTGATTTCCACATCCACACCAGCCGGCAGTGCCAGTTTCATCAGGGCATCCACCGTGTTGGCGCTGGGTTGAAGGATGTCCAGCACTCTTTTATGCGTACGGCTTTCAAATTGCTCTCTGGATTTTTTGTTCACATGGGGGCTGCGCAATACGGTCCATTTGTTGAATTGGGTGGGAAGCGGAACAGGTCCGCGCACACCCGAGCCTGTCCTGCGTGCCGCCTGGATGATCATGTCAATAGACTGATCCAACAAGCGATGGTCATAGGCTTGTAATTTGAGTCTTATTTTATGGTCGGAGCTCATTGTTTTCTCCACTGTCAGATTGTGGTTGCACCCGGACAAGCCGGGCTCAACCCTTGCTGCTTTAAAAGCTCAGTATGACGAAACAGGCACAACGCCTGAAACCGGAAGACTATTCAATAATTTTGGAGACGACACCGGCACCAACGGTACGGCCGCCTTCGCGGATGGCGAAGCGCAGTTCGGGACCCATGGCGATGGGCATGATCAGCTCACCGGTAATGGTCACGTTGTCTCCGGGCATGACCATTTCAACGCCTTCTGGCAGAAGCAGGTTGCCGGTCACATCCGTTGTACGGAAATAGAACTGGGGACGGTAGCCCGTGAAGAAAGGCGTATGACGCCCGCCCTCTTCCTTGGAGAGCACATAGACTTCCCCTTCAAATTTCGTATGGGGAGTAATGCTCTTGGGCTGGGCGATGACCATGCCGCGCTCAACGTCCGTGCGATCAATACCGCGCAGAAGAAGGCCGACGTTGTCGCCCGCTTCGCCCTGGTCCA
>LSQX01313073.1_pt2 | contig 34941 bp, 28 predicted proteins | sample 654561 | NCBI WGS metagenome assembly LSQX01 (sample SAMN04489861, study PRJNA283612) | anaerobic digester metagenome | isolation source: 4 biogas reactors fed with cattle manure at either 37C or 55C with and... | place: Denmark: Kongens Lyngby | collected 2014 | reverse complement strand
TGGTCAAGTGGTTAAGACACCGCCCTTTCACGGCGGTAACATGGGTTCGAGTCCCGTACGGGTCACCAAGTCAATTCACCGGAAAAAGCCCCGCTTTTTCCGGTGAATGTGCAATCAGACAGGGAGGCATAGCTCAGCCGGTAGAGCACTTGCTTCACACGCAAGGGGTCGGGGATTCGAGTTCCTCTGTCTCCACCAGCCGAATCCACAATACGTTGTGGATGAATAAAGCAAGGGGACGCTTTTCTGCTTAAAGCAGATGACCCGTCCCCTTGCTTTATGGATGAGAAAGTAAACGCCCATGGAGCAGATTAATGCTCTGTGGGCGTTTATGTTGTGCAAGGGTTCGTTTCCGGCATTTCTTTGACTGACATCTGAGAGGAAGATTTTTTCTGAGAGTGAGGATCATTAGGACAAACGAACCAAAAGAATTAATCCGGCTTATGCGATGGCGGGGCTTTACTTATAAGGCGTTAATTTTTCTAATGCGTAGAACTGCTTTTTGTGAGAACTTTGGCTTGCAATCCGGCTGATCTGTTCGCAGCCGTTAATCCTGGGGGAAAAGCCGGCAGCCAAAGACACCGCTATTTCTGTTTCTGTTCAAAAAACCGCATCAGGTCGTATCCGGCCAGGGGGCGGGCATAGGCGCCGAGGGGATTTAAATGCACATCGGGCTCATCCTCCGAATCACCGATACCGAAGAAGAAACCTCCGTCGTGCATGATCCACGGGTTCAGAATAAACGTCCCCTGGTTGCCGTTGCAGGCGTCTTCCGTCCAGCTCATCAGATAGGCATCTTCCCTGAGCTTCACATACAGACATGGGGAACTCCACATAAAGCCACCCGCGTTTTTATTGGCAATGATCGTCCAGGAATAGGACTCCGGCGTGCTATACACGTGAATGGACTGCATGTGCTCGCCGTAAGCCCATGAATACGCCTTACCGACCAACTCCGTCGTGAACCCATGCCGTGCAGTTACCGGGGGCGTCGGACCATCGTCCATATCAAGGATACCGAAGTACGCCTCGTGGCCAACCTCCCATGGCTTGCGCCCATTGCCGAGCCGCGCGTCTACACAGGTCGTTAGCCCATTAGAAAAATCGACAGCGTGGGTTGCGTTACGCAGTGGATCGCTCCCCGTGCATATATGACTGAATAGGATGATGTCCTTCGCAGGCTCTATGCCCTGATACACTTCCTCGTGCCAGTCCGACTCGCCCCCAAGCCGCCACTTCAACCGGCTTGCGTCAAGAATGTCATACTCCCAAACCAGTCCGTTGTCGTAACGCAGAGCGAAGCGCTTGCCTACCATATAGTCGCTGGTCTCAAGGGTGTTAGCGCTTGACATGATAGTGCGCCCCTTGAAGCACCGCAAGTTCTTCCTGATGATTTCGTCCACTTCTTCTTTTGTGTAATCTCTGTGCATGAATCTGGGGCGGTAGCTCGGTCGCGAACCCTTACCCTCCTGTTTGAACTTCTCGCGGCGTTTCTCGTCGAATGGACCCTCCGTGCCGTAATCCGTCAGCAGCTCCAGATTCGTACAGCGCCCGGTAATCTCTCCCTTGCCGCTGTATATTACGTAGTCGAGCGCGTCGTTTAGGTCGAACCCCAGACGCACTCCTATATGTCTTACAGTGAACAGGTCGATCACTTCCAGCGTGAATGACCCTGAATACTCCTGCTCGCTTCGCGAGTAGATGTAGTATTTGTCGTTGATTTTATAGTAATCCGACGGGGCGGTTATGGTGATACCCCCACGTGGGTTTGATAGCTCTACATAGGACGACCATACAACCGACGGAAAGAAATACAGCATTTCCCTGCCATTGTCGTCAATCCAGTGAGTACCCGTGCCTTCGATCCGGTTTGTGAGGCCGTGACGTTTCTCCGGTGCGGGGCCGCCCGCGTCAACATACCCTTGCATGCAGTGGCGCCAGACTTCCCGCTTATCGGGCTCGAACCCACAGAACCAGACCTCGAACGCCGTGACGAGATTCGTATTGCTGTCTATAACGATGCTATATCCACGAACCGTGTCAGGGATCATATGAGTCAGTAAGATTATGCCTTCCAGCTCCTTAGCCGCGTATGGGACTTCAACCGGCTGGCTACCGCCCTCAGTGAATCTGAGCATATCGCGCGTAAACGCATATTCCAATACAGGTCCATCATCTAAGATGATTTTTATGTTCTTACCGGTCAGCCCGCACCATGACGGAGACGCGCAGGCTGGTGACGGAACTGGCGTGAGTTTTTGCCGGATTTGCTCTTCTGTAAGCGGTGTATACGTATCGTAAAATGTCGCTTTGAAATAATTCATGACATGTACTCCCTTCAGTTTTCTAATCAAAATCCCGCTCGTGTAAATTCCGTAGCGTTCTGCTTCGGTTTTTGTTCTGTTCGTCATTATACTGTGTATTTTAACTTCCATGCCGATTCCGAGCGAGAAGTATAAACTCTGTCGGAATCGGCAGAAAGTTGATGCCGCGCAGGACGTCCTGATATACCGTCATTAGCATGTTCTATTTTAGTGTGACAACTGAATGTAATAGCATATGCGATTACGGACTCTTTTCGATCCCCAGCTTGCTGTTTATATGGATGCTAACCCTCTACACAATGTAGGGGATCGGATTCGTAAAAAAACTCTCGTCTACCTCTTCAGGTGAGCCGTATTTGCCAATAATGACAAAAATCTCGCGGTCCTTGCCTTCATTTGTTGATGTTCCGAAACCGCGGCCTACGCTGTACATGCGCTTCCAGTTATCCAGGAAGCACAGCGTATCGCTGCGGAATCCGAATTTCTCCCCGAGAAGCTTTTCAAGATTCTGTTCGGTGACGCTGACGAGGTACATGCCCTCCTTGATTTTTACGTAGTAAGCCGGTTCGTCGGAGCTCGGCATTGACTGCATCATTTCTCTTATCCGTTTTGTCGAATCGGGAACTTCTTTTGTTTCAGTCCTGTTTTTCGGATATCCGATACGGTACCAGTTCGAACTGTGATATACGTGAACTGTTGAAGTGCTGTGGCCGTATGTCCACCTCACGGCCGTGCCGGCTACGTCTTCAGTAAAACAGTGACGCCTGAGATCCGTGTGCTCTTTGCCTTCTTCTTTTATGTAGCCGAAGCCGAAGTGGCTATTAATAATGTATGGCCAGTACGGATTCTCGCCGAGCGAGCAGCGCAGGAACGTTACAAGCCCTTGCTCCAGATCGATTACCCAGGTATGGTTTTCGCGCGGCGTCTTATCCTTAATGCAGTAGGTAAGGAGATAAGTCCAATCGTCTGATTTGCGGCATTCGTACGTTTCGGTCTTTGGTGTTCCGACGCTTTTGGTGCTCCATTCAAGACGGGTTTCGTCCAGGAAACATAAAACTGCATCGCCTGTATCCTCACCGGTATCGATTACAAACTCGAAACGTTTGCCGGCAAGTTCAAAGCATTTGGGCGGGCAATATTGGCTGATAGACAGTTTTGCGGCGCCAGGAGCGTATTTTTCAATAAGATTCATGGTTATGACCTCCATAATTAAATACTGAATAATATATGTTGTTTATTAGAGCCAATCTGTAAAAAACCCGTGGATCTCTGAGAAAGACTTAGAAGAACATACTTCTCCCCCCTTAATAAATCAGGTCTTGTTAACCAGCAACCGTTAAATATAATTCTATTTTTCATTCTAGCATTGCTGGAGGTCAGATACAACATCTGGATGATATAATTTAGTTTACGGACTAATATAAAAAAGCAAAAGAACGGAGGAAAGAATGTTGACACCAAAAGAAAACTATATGCGGATGATTAATGGAGAAATCCCGGAATCTTTAACGGCGGGATTGTGTTTTGGTGTAAAAGTGGTGGAGATAAATGCATAAAGAGTTATTTTATAAGCGTATTTGAGCACTCCATAGAACCGGGTGCGCTTTTTATTGGTGTCAACTAAATTAGTCTGTTGGTATCGACAATTTCACTAAATAAATTATAATATATGAGAATGCATTATCGGCGGTGTTTTCTCCCATGACAGAGGATGTTACATTTAACATTGACTCAGATATAAAAAAGTTTTGTCTGGCATTGATCCTCTCCAAGGAAGAAGAGAATGCTGCTATTGAAACTTGTATGCGCACATACTTCGCCAAATTATTAGCTGATGAAGGCCTATAAAAGGTAGTGAGGTGGCAGAATGCAGATTAATCTAATAAAAGAAGCGAACGAATTGCTGTTCGTCAGTGGTTTTGATTATGCTTTTTGCGGCGGGTTTGGAATTGAGTTGTTTTTGAATCGTTCAATTCGCAAGCATAGTGATATTGATGTTTCGGCTTATTGGCAAGATAGGGATAATATTATTCTCTTCATGCAGTCATTGGGATGGAATGTATACGAAATGTGCGGTGGAGGGATCGCCCATCACATTTCTGATGTTAATAATCAAATTCGAGCAAAGAGAAACATCTTCTGTTTCAAAGATGGATGCAACCTTATAAAGCTCTCGCCCCAAGGCGAAGCGGATATGTTTTATCTGGACTTTGACCATAGCGGGCAAATAAAGCTGGATTTTATAGAGTTTCTATTTAATAATCGCAGTAATGAGGCTTTTCTGTATGCCCGGAACGAGAATATTACTTTGCCAATATCTAAAGCAATATTGATACAAAACGGTATCCCATACCTTGCCCCCGAGCTCATCTTGCTTTATAAATCTACCGATACCGAACGCGAAGGTTACCAGTTGGATTATGATTCTGCTATGGCACAAATGAGCGCTGAACAGAAAGAATGGCTATATACCACACTGAGCGTTATGAATCCGTCCGGGCATAAATGGCTAAAAGAAAATGAATTATACACATAGGGCTTTTGGTCAGCAATTGATGAGCTCATTGTTCGATCGGAAATAGTAATTGACCGACCAAAGGGAACGAAGCACCCTCGGTTTGATTTCATATATCCACTGGACTATGGTTATCTGAAGGGCACCACTTCGCCCGATGGCGGCGGTATTGATGTGTGGCGCGGAAGTTTTTCCAAAAATGCATGTGATGCTGTTATATGCACAGTTGACTTGCTAAAAAGGATTCTGAGATTAAGATACTGATTGGCTGTTCCGAGGAAGAAAAGACTATCATCATGCATTTTCACAACGATTCGAAATATATGAAGGGTACGATGATTCGGAGGGAAAGTGAGGATAGGTTATGACTCTGAACGAAGCTATTCAAACCATGACAAGCGAGATAGCATCTGTCCTTGCCAATAACAAGCCGACTGTTTATCTTTATGGCTCGGTTGTGCTTGGTGACTTTCAACTTGGCTGGAGCGATATTGACATACTCGTTCTGACAGAGCGAGAAATTACGAAACAGCAGGCCTATACACTGACCGGACTTCGACAGGCTTTATTGGAACGCTATCCCGGTAATCCATATTTCCGCTTATTTGAGGGCGGTATGCTCTCTGCAGACGCTTTCTTGGCCGGTAAAAACGAGCGGACGGTCTATTGGGGAACAAACGGTCAGCGCATCGCCGAAAATTATGAAATGGACAGTTTCGGTATGGCGGTATTGCTCGATAGCGGCGTCCTTCTTCACGGCATTGATGTAAGAGAGCGAATGACATACCCGACATATACGCAAATAAGAAGTGATATCGTACATCATGTTGAGACAGCTCGAAAACATGGCATTGTTATCGGCTGGCTATTGGATATAGCGAGAGGGATCTACACCCTCCGCACAGGGAAAATTATTGCCAAGACCGCTGCCGGTGAGTGGGCATCGAAAGAAGGGCTATGCCCCGATGCAGATTTACTACAAAAAGCCGTGCAAATCAGGAAAGAACCACAACAGTTCTCAAAGGAAGATAAAGCTATTAATAACGCTGTGATACAACAGTTCGCCGATGTACTGGACAAAGAACTGCATGGCTTTGGGCTATAATGTAATTGAAACCGCTTCTGTTCGTCATGCCATTAAATGTGTTAGTGCAACAGCACGCCCCGTGCTGTCTGCACGCCCCGTGCTGACAACGCGACTCGCGCTGAGGAATTTATGAGCCTATACGAAAATCCAGATGTAACCGCTATTCTGCCTCCGTGGGGCGATGAATTCCTGATGGATATGCTGCCACTTTTGGATTTTGAAAAGCCGGGATACATGGGGCGGCTATTCAAGCCGGGACGATTTCACGCAGGAAGTATATAAACTTGATAAACCATCTACCTGAAAATCACGGCAAGGAGAAAGCCGTACTTCATTCGGCGGCAATTGGCAGAGATCAGAGAGATAGGAGGTGCTTCAATGACCCACAAAGGCACGATTACGCTTGAAACAGAGCGGCTTATCCTTCGCCGGTTCACTCTCGACGACGCTGAGAATGTATTTCAAAGGTGGAGCAATTCTGCCGAGAATTCCAGATTTGTCATGAAATCCCCTCATACAAGCGTTACAGAAACAAAAAATTTGCTGAGGGCGTATATCAGGGATTACGACAAGCCCGATTTTTATATGTGGGGAATCGTTTATGAAGGCGAACTGATCGGATATATTTGCGGCAATGAAATAAACGAAGAAATAAAGAGCGTGTGTATTGGGTATTGCATCACCAAATCGTGTTGGAATAACGGCATCACCACAGAAGCGACTAAAGCGTTGATTGATTTTTTCTTCTCTTTAGGGTTCAATCGGATTTTTTCCTACCATAACCCTCTCAACCCGGCAAGCGGTAAGGTTATGCAAAAATGCGGGATGCAGTTTGAGGGAAGAATTCGCGGCGGTTCAATGCTTGCAGGAAAAATCTATGATTGCCTGCAATATGCTATATTAGCCGAGGATTATTTTGGCGCAAGCAAACTGCCGCAAAGCTACATAATGAATTTGCGGAAGTATGTAGGACACATTCCGCTTATCATGAATGGCGCGGGTGTCATTATAGAAAATGAGCGCGAGGAAATATTACTCGGTCAGCGGCGTGATAATGGCTGTTGGACACACGCAGGCGGTTCTTCGGAGCTTGGCGAAAGCTGTGAAGAAACCGCTCGGCGTGAGTTGTTCGAGGAGATGGGTCTCATCGCCAATACGCTTGAACTACTCGGTGTGTTCTCCGGCAAAGATACACATTACATTTATCCGAATGGCGACGAAGTGTACAATGTTGCGGTTATCTATACCTGCTGTGATTGGTCCGGTACACCGGCAGCACAAGAGGAGGAAGTTGCTGAGCTTCGATGGTTTCCGATTGATGAAATCCCAGACAACATCTCCCCTCCGGATATGACGATCTATAAAGCATACCTGGAGAAACGGAGAACTATAATATGAAAAAGCCCCATGGCATGATCTTACTCGGCGCAAACGGCAGCGGCAAGTCTACTCTTGGCCGTGAGCTTGCCTGTGTTTTGAATATTGCCCATTTCGATGTGGAGGATTACTGGTTTCATAAAACCGACATACCCTATACAGCTATTCGACCAGCGAAAGAACGAAATGAGATGCTGCTTGCAGATATGAAAAAACACGGCTCATTTGTGGTATCCGGCGATATTTCAAAATGGGGTAATGATTTTCTTACAGTATTCGACCTTGTGGTCTTTCTTACTGCGCCTAAGGAAATTCGCTTGAAGCGAATTGAAAACAGAGAATATGTGCGATGGGGTGACCGGGTATGCGAAGGCGGCGATATGTATGAATCGCGGAAGAAATTCCATGAGTTTGCTGCCGCTCGGGATGTTGGGTTGCTCGAACAAGCGGCTTTCTTGTATTTATGTCCTATCTTGCACGTTGATGGAACACGAAAGCTCCATGAAATAACCGCTTATGTTGCCGAGCAGTATCGGCAAATATCTACCGAAAATGAGTGGTGTTCACACTCTCACACGAACTAACGGAAACACGGCAAGGGTATGCACTTTATATTAAACCCGTGTCCTTCTCTGATTTTTGTCCCGGCGGCTTAAAGCTGCCGGAATGGCGTTGACAATGCACGGTTTCCGCCTGATAATAGAAAATACATCATACTTGTGAGAATGCGATGAAAGATACAATGAATATCGAAAAACTGAAGAATACGCTTCTGAAGGCCGACGCTGTCGTGATCGGCGCCGGCGCAGGCTTGTCCGCCAGTGCCGGCATGACCTATGACGACGAGCGGTTTCGGACGCATTTCGCAGACTTTGAAAGCAAATACGGCTTTCATGATATGTATGCGGGGGGCTTTTATCCGTATAAGACCGAAGAGGAGCTGTGGGCGTTCTGGAGCCGGAACATTTTCATCAACCGGTATGCCCAGCCGGCCAGCAGGGTTTATCAGGACCTGCTGAAGCTGGTCAGGCACAAGGAATACTTTGTCATAACAACAAATGTAGATCACTGCTTTCAGCTTGCCGGTTTTGACAAAGCCCGTTTGTTTTACACGCAGGGCGATTACGGTCTGTTTCAGTGCGCAAAGCCCTGCAGCGAAGTAACCTATGACAACGAAAACCTCGTCCGCAGGATGTACAAAGAGCAAAGAAACATGAAGATTCCGTCTGAGCTGGTCCCGAGCTGCCCGGTCTGCGGCGGTCCTGTGACGATGAATCTGCGCATCGACAACCGTTTCGTTCAGGACGAGGGGTGGCATCGCGCGGCAGATCGTTACGAGGCCTTTTTGAACAGGCATAACGGACGGCACGTTTTGTTCCTGGAGCTTGGCGTTGGTTATAACTCGCCGGGCGTCATTAAATTTCCGTTCATCAGGCTGACTAAATCAAACCCGAACGCGGTCTACGCCTGCATAAATTTGTCTGACGCGAAAATTCCACCGGAGATTGCCGACCGCTCCGTGTCTATCAAAGCAGATATAAAAACGGTTCTCATGCTGATCTTCAATAAATATGACGATTAGCATGAGAACTCTATGTTTAAGGTACAGTATGCTTTTATTGAGCGAATAAAATGCGCTGAAAATGATACCGTTATTATTACTGTTATAAGCAACATTCATATCGGGCTTCTTGTCAATCTAAAATCACCATTTTGATTATTGATCTTTTATTCGACTGATCGTACAGCCGTAAAGCTGCGATACCTCCTCAAGCCATGTTTCGATGTCCTCCTCCGAAGAAGCGGCATTCAGCTCTCCGCTCACTAAAAACGATCCCGCAGCGGCGACAGCGCCGCCGCTGCCGGGAACAAAAGAAACCGCTGCCGAATATCCGTTTCCAAATATGTACAGGAACAGCGTATTGTTCTTTTGTCCTTTGCTTACAAAGCAGTCTCCCGCCGACACGACCGACGCGGCCGCTATCGTAGAGGCGCCGTTCATACCGTTCACGCGGGCCGCTATGCTTGAGATGAATCTGCCGATGACGTCCGGAAGCAGATTTGCCGGAATGTCATAATCGGAGTGGGCTTTAAAAGAGGAAATGACCGCGGAATCCGGTATATCAATTTTAAACGCTGATTCCGGTTTTGCATAATCCCCGGAGCCGATATCGTCGATGATATCCCGTATTTCCGCCGGACCGGCTACCAGCAAAAGGTATGCTTCACTTTCCGCCATCGTATCCATTTTTGACACAATCGCCAAACCCTTATCATAAAGCTCTGATGCCGCGGCTTGCCCGGAGCGTTCAGCGCCGCAGGCAGAGAAAAAAAGCGCCGCGAAAAGGAGCCCTGCCAAAAAAACGGTTTTTTTCATTTTGTCCTCCATGTTTTATATTAAGTATTTATTATACCATATGGGCTATGCTTTGCAAATGATTGGTTATGCTTTTCTGGAAATTGTTGGACATTTCAGGCCGGTCAATATATAATAAAATAAGAATACCACATACATCCCATGCAGAGAAAGAAGGAGAACTTTAATATAAAAGGAGGCGGAAAATGAATACCAGACTTAATGAGCGCTCTGCGCGCTCTGCAAAGCAGACGTTTTTTATTCTTGCCGTCGTCATTATCGCCGTAGTGTATTTGCTGCCGCTTATTTTTACGGCGGTCATCTCCACCAGGGAATACGCCGGAATGCGCCCGCGCCTCATCGGGGAAATCGATAAAGGCTTTACATACTATGCGGATTTCCTTGGTTCCTACTATCTCCCCCGGCTCATGCGCAACACGGCGCTGCTGACGCTTTGTCCCGCCTTAGTGACCGCTGTTACCGCCCTTTTGCTGATTCTGGCCGTATCAAATCTGCCGAACAAGGCTTTAAGGACAATCGCTTTGATGCTGCTGGCTGTGCCGTCCTTTGTGCCGCTGGCTTATCTGACAAGCTTGTTCATGAACGTTTTTTCTTACGAAGGTCATGCGACGCGGGCGCTTGTTTCGCTGGGCATCATCGGAGAAAACCGCGATCTGATGTCCGATAAGGCCTTTTATCTGCCGATATACACGGCATTTGAGACCCTTCGGTTTTTGTTCTTTCCGGTACTGGCCGGTGTGCTCGCTCTGGAGAATAAAGCTTCGGGCAAGCTTGTGACAGCACTTAAAATATCTCTTGCTTATATTCTCGTTCGCCTGTCACTGACCTTTATCCTTGACTACGAGCTGACAAGAGCGCTGTACAGGCCTGTTACCTATGAAGTTTCCGATACCATTGCGGCCTTCGTCAACCGGCGCGGACTGACCGAAGGGGAAGTCGGTTACGGCGCCGCCATCGATATCATCAGATTTATCGCGCAGGCAATCGTCAATACCGGCGTCTTTTTTGCGCTGCGTGCGCTTTTTTATTCGCGCGGCAGGCTTGTCTCAGACCCTATGCCCTCAAAGCCGCCCGCCCGCAAAGGCGGAGCGGCCATGTCGGTAATCAGCGTCATTGTTTTTCTGATCCTGGCGGCGGGCAGCCTTTATGTGACAGCGGGGCTTGTATTCCCCGGGCTTATCGTTAAAGACGCGCTCCTCCGCTTTGAAGGCTTTAGTGTACAAAGCTTAATCGGGCGCTGGTTTTTAAACAGCTTCATTTATGCCGTCCCGCGCGCCGCTATTTTTGCCGTTATTTCCTATATCATTGCCTATCCTCTGGCAACGCGTTCAAAAACCGTGTGGGTGCTCGCGGTCATCGCGCTGTCTTCCGGCGCTCTGATGATGGCAAATAGCATTCTTTTCAAACATATCGGCATTAACAATACGGCTTTGGGTGCGATTTTGTTCGGGTCCTTCAGCTGCGCGGGAGCCGCGGCACTTGGTTTAAGCCTGCGCAGGAAATTCATAAACCCGCCGTCATTTCCTGAATATACGCGCGCCGCCGCAAAAGGCGTTCTCGTTTTATTCCTTCTGGGTTTCGCCGTATTTTGGTGCTCGAACACCTGGGCGGGCGCTATGCTGGTAAACCGCGATCTGTATCCGATAACGATCCTTATTCATGAGCAAACGTTTTTCGGCTTTGCCGCAGGGGGCAGGGCGGAGGATTACAGCCTGATATCCGGCATTACGCTCGTCGCTTCGCTGCCGCCGCTGGCCGCCGTCTGGACGGCGCTGGTTTTTAACAAAAAGCTACCGACCGGCTTGCTTGGCGCAGGCTTCAGAGTGTAGACTTTTACCGCATCAAAACGAAGCTTTGCAAAAACCCGGTAACAGGCGATCGCCGGTTACCGGGTTTTATTAACGGTTGCGTCAGCGTGGGGCCGCTTAATTAATTCCGATTTCTTTAAGCCATGCCTTAACCTTTTCCGGCGCCGTATCTACCTCAACGCCTTTGATGGCGAAGCTCTTGAGAACTTTGGAATTCGGGCAGAGCTTTTCGATATCGGCTGCGACATTTTGAAGTCCGCCCATACCGTGCGTACAAAACGGTATGACGGTCTTTTGGGCCAGATCGACAGTCGACAAAAAGTCCTTGACCGGCTTGGACACGGTTGCCGACCAGTTCGGTGTACCCACAAAAACGGTGTCGGCTGTTTTCAGATCGGCGCTTTCTCCCTTTTCGATGTCCAGCAGCGTACCGCCAACCTCGGCGTGAATCATGTTCGCCAGTTTCTTCGTGTTCCCGGATTGCGAAAAGTATGCGATGATAATTTTCCCGTTCATTTTTTTCCTCCATATTATGTCGTTATTTTGTTAAACGTTGCTTTTATTTCAGTCCGTAAAATTCCGCCGGATCATAGCCGACATATGTATCGGTCTGATCCTCCACCGGCATGATCTCCAGCAGGCACAGGTGGTTGACGGGTACTGTCAGTTTCGTCTCAAATACGCCGTTTTGCGCAAACAGCTTTTCATCTGTTTGAAGCGGCTCGGCGGAGGCCCGTAAGATTTCAGCCTGCTCTTTGCTCAGGCTGCGCGGTTTCCCGAAATTGCTCCAGGTCTGAAGCGGATTTGCGTGCGCGCCTCCAACCTCCCGTTTGAGTACAACGGCTTGTTTGCCCAATGCGGGCAGCGACAGTAGAAAGCTTATATCCTGCGCCGGCTCATGACCGCGCAAATCATTATAGTTCCAGCCGATGATCACATATTTACCGCCGCCTTTTGTTACAAGCAGGTTCTCGTCGCGGTATAAAAGCTCGTTTTCCGCTTTTGAAAAGAATTCGAAGGCATAAAAGGTGGGCTTTTTGATTGAATATAAGCCAACGAGCCCAAATCCGCCGTGGAACACCGATTTCGGTACACCCATTTCTTCAAAAACGTCGCTGAATGTCCAGTAAGCGTATGAATCGGCATAATCGCCCGCCTCGCTTAGAATACGCGCGATAAATGCGGCATTAAAAGCGGTATCGTGAACCGGGCAGAGCGGAGAATAGGAGCTGTTGAATTCCGTGATATGCAGCGGCATATCTTTTATACGCGGGTAGTCCGCCATGATCTCCCGGGTTTCCTTCAGCTCCTCGATCATTTTCGTCGGTTCCCTCATCGTATGATAGATGTAATGCCCGCGCATTTCCGGCGTGTTCGCAAGGTAACAGTGGCGTGTGATGAAATCCAACGGTGAATCGTTTTCAATACAGTATGTAAAAAACGACCTCAGCCATCTTTCGGTATCCACGCCGCAGATTGCCGGTCCGCCCACCTGTATGCGTTCATCCGCCTGCTTTACGGCCCTTGCCGAACAGTCGTAAAGCTTGAAGTATTCCTCCATGGAGCCTGCCCAGAATCCGATGTTCGGCTCGTTCCAAACCTCGACCGGCCAGGTTATTACCTCCTGCGCGCCATACCTTTCAATTAAATGCTCAAACGTTTTTCTGACCAGCTCAGACCACTTGTCATAAGACGCCGGCGGCGTTACATTGCCCTTCCAGTAAAAAATCGTCTGCTCGCCGGATTTTAATCGGTCCGGCATGAATCCGAGCTCCAAAAACGGCCGGATGCCGTTACTGAGATAAGTGTCCATAATGCGGTCAAGATAGGTAAAGTTATAAAAGGGTACGTTTTTCCCGTCTATTTCCTGCTCTTCGTATATGCCGACATCGTCGCAGAACAGCCCATGTCCGCGAATATACCGAAACCGGATCGCTTTTTGCACGATAGTCAAATGCTCGATGTATTCCTTTTGGAGCGCCAATCCTGTCCGGCCGGTCCCGACGCAATATGCCGCATTGTTATGAAAAACACCGCCAGACCGCGGAACCTCGATCTTTTTCATCATTTTGCCCCGTTGCCGCGCTCAGCGCGGCCTCCGCTGTTTTCGGCGAGCGGCGCGCCGAACTCATATTTCTAATATTTGCATATTGGCTGTATCTTGTCAAGCGATTCGTATAATGCACCGGATTCTATTGACAAATGATACAAACAAATTATTATAATTGTATACGGAATATGACTTTTCAACGGCCATTAACGCATTCGGCCCGAAAAGTGAAAGTCTAAAGTCTATTATATGTGGAGGGCAGCGTGAAAACACTTTCACACAACTATTTGTACCGCAGCTTAGCGGCAGAATGGAGATTAATATGGATTACGATCTGACCGTATCGGACCGCATACAGCGGCTGCGTGAAAAACGCGAATGGTACAACAACGGACATTTGCGTTTGAACACCGAACGCACAAACATCATCACAAAATACTACAAAGAGCATGAGGCTCAGTATCCGATTTTAAAGCGGGCCGGGTTTTTGTACGAATGGTGCGCAACCCGGGAAATTTTCATTGAGGACGAAGATATTTTACTCGGCGGTTCCGGTCCCCGCATGCGCACAATCAATTTTATGATCGAAGCGATCAACCAGTGGATTCCTCAAAGTTTTGGCGATACGGACGAGATCTTCAAGGCCGCATGGCAGACGCCCGGCTGCGTTTGGGTTGACGATGAGGAACGCTCGGACCTTATAAGTGCCGCAGAATACTGGAAAGACAGGGATATCCTCAGCCATATCAGGGGTTTCATGCCGGACTTTGTTTATGACCATCCGGGAAACGGCGTGTCAAGCCCGGCGCGCGAAAGGTCCTTCAGATTACCCCAGGGCCACTTTGTCGCCAATTTTGAAAAAGCCGTCAAGGTCGGCTTCGGCGCGGTCCGCCGTCAGGCAATGGAAAAGCTTGCGGAGGTCGAGAACAACCTGACCCACGAAAACGCCAGAAGCCACGCTTTTTACCGCGCGGTGATCAAGCTTTGCGACGGCGCTGTTTTGATGTCCAGACGCTATGCAAAGGGCTGCCGCGACAAAGCCGCCGTTACCTCAGACCCCAAACGCAAAGCCGAGCTGTTAAAGATGGCCGAATCCCTTGACTGGATCATGGAAAATCCGGCAAGGACCCTTTGGGAAGGCCTTCAGGTCATTTTATTCTATCAGTACATCATTTCAGCAGACGGTCAGCAGCACGGACAGTCCATTGCCAATGTGGATAGATATGTGGGCGACCTTCTGGACAAGGAGCTGGCAGAAGGAACCATTACCCGGGCCGAGGCGCAGGAGTTGTTCGATGCGTTTATTTTGCGTATCGGTGATCTGATTGCCATGTTCGCGCCGCCCGACAATCAGGAGCTCATCAAGCTCAACAGGGAAGGCCGCAGCCTTTTCAATACTCTGGGCACTACGCATACGATTTCGGGCGGCATACATATCACAATCGGAGGCCTTAAACCCGACGGCTCCAGCGGCTACAACACCGCCTCCGAGCTTCTTTTGCTGTCCTTCCGGCGTCTGGTCGTACCGGACCCCAGCGTATGCATCAGGGTAAACGAGCATACGCCGGACATCATATGGAAGATTGCCATCGAGTCCAGTAAGCTGGCCGGCGGCATCCCGCAGTTTGACAACGACGAAGTCATCATCAGGTCTTTGGTGGAACGCGGTATTCCTATTGAAGACGCCCGCGAATACGGGATCATCGGATGCGTGGAACCCACGATACCGGGCAAAGAGTGGCCTTGCTGCGGTTCCACCGGTTCTTTCGGCGGCATCACGCTGATCGCCGCACTGAATCTCTGCATACACGGAAATAAAAACCCGATGACAGGTGCGGAGGGCTGGCTGCCCTGCAAAAAGCTGTATGAATACGAATCTTTTGAGGAGCTTCTCAGCGAATACGAACGGCAAGTTAAGTTCTATGTGGATTTTGAACAGAAGATTTTCCAATTCTTTGAGGTCGCCTATTCCGAGTTCTTCCCCTGCCTCAGCGCATCCGTCATGATGGACGGCTGCATGGAAAGCGGCAAGGATGTAACCTGGGGCGGCGCAAAATACAATGCCTTCGGCGTCATGACCAATACGATAGCAAACACGGCCGACAGCCTGATGACGATCAAAAAGCTCTGTTTCGAATGGAAAAAGGTCTCCCTCAGAGAGCTCTATGACGCGCTGTGCGTTAATTGGGAAGGTTATGAAAACCTGCGCCAGATGATCCTCAACGAGGTGCCGCATTACGGCAATGACGATCCCGAAGTGGATGAGCTTGCCAGATGGTGCTCGGATGTCTACGCCGACAACCTGATGTCCTACAAAGGTCCGCGCGACTGTGCAATGGCAGCCGGATCCCTGACCTTAACCGCCAATGTCTCTATCGGCAAGGCGACATGCGCAACACCCGACGGACGCCGGGCGGGAGAACCGATGGCGGACGCCATTTCCCCGCGGCAGGGCATGGTAGAAAACGGCCCGGTTTCGTATGTGAAAAGCGCGGCCAAGCTTTCCCATCACAAGTTTGGCAACGGCAACCAGCTGAATATCCGCTTTGACCCGCGCTCCGTGGAGGGCGATGAGGGAACCTGGAAGCTCAGGGAGCTGATACAGGCCTACTTTGATCTGGGCGGCCTGCAGCTGCAGTTTAATGTGGTGGCGACACAAGAGCTCCGAAAAGCCCAGAAAGATCCGACCGCATATAAGGATTTGATTGTCCGCATCGCGGGCTTCTCCACCTACTTTGTGCACATGACCCCGGATGTTCAGGAGGATTTCATCAGCCGTGCCGAGCAGTTTGTCTAAGGACCTATTGAAAAACCGGCATCGGTTTTGTTACAAGGAGCTGTCAATTTGATTGAAAATGTAACCGGAAGGATTTACGACATTCAGGGCTTTTCCGTCCATGACGGTCCGGGAATCCGAACCACCGTATTTACAAAAGGCTGTCCGCTGCATTGCCTCTGGTGCCACAGCCCGGAGTCACAATATGACCGTTTCGAGCTCTCCTTTCTGCCTGTTAAGTGCGTCGGCAAGGAAAAGTGCGGCGGCCTGTGCCTGAAGGCCTGTCCAAACGGATCCGTTACGGAAACTAATCCGGAAGAATCCCTGATTGATCATTCAATGGTCACCAAGGTTTCCATTGACCGCGAAAAGTGCGCAATATGCCTGAAATGCGCGAATGTCTGCCCTTCAAAAGCGCTTTCCCCTACCGGCTATACTATCACAGTGGAGGAAGCTTTTGCCCGCGTCAATAAGGATCGGTTCTTTTTCAAAAAAGAAGGCGGCGTTACGATTTCCGGCGGTGAGCCGATGCAGCAGTTTGCGTTTACGTTAAATTTGGCGAAAAAATGCAAAGCAAACGGCATCAATGTCTGCCTGGATACGACGGGCTTTGCACCCGAAGAGCAACTCCTTCAGATTTTACCTTATGCGGATTTGTTTTTGTATGATATAAAACACATGGATTCCAAAAAGCACGAGAGCTTCACGGCGGCACCAAACGAGCGCATTTTGAAAAACGCCGCTCTTCTTGCCGATAACGGCGGGGCGCTTCAGATCCGGGTACCGGTCATACCGAAGCTGAACGCGGACCGGGAGAATTTAATCCGGACTGCGGAATTTTGTAAGAGCCTCGGCAGCGCAGTCAAACTTGTCCAGCTTTTACCCTACCACGCGATGGGAAAATCCAAATATACGCGAATGGGTTTGTCATATAAGCTAAAAAACGTTGACCCGCCGGATGATCTGACCATGAAGCAGACGCTCGAAATGTTTACGTCTTTAGGTCTGTCCGCGAAAATCCGTTAAACGGTGCGACGCCGAGTGGCCTGTGGGAACCGAAAAACTACGGTTCCCACAGGCCATCACTTTACGGTATCTTATGTCTGTTATGTCCCGCCGACGTTTCTATCGCTTAAAACGCATCAGCACTTTTTGCCGAAGCCGCCAAAGGAATCTCCGCAGCAGCAGCACAAAATGACAATGATGATAATGATGAACCAGCAGTTGTTATTTCCAAAAAACATGATGATCAACCTCACAGAAGATATGTTTGAGACGGCAGCTACACTGTATGTTATTCATATTGGTGTGCATTTGTTCATCTCCGGTTATCACCAAAAGGCGCCTGTCTTCTCATTGTCTATGGCCGCACCATGATTTTTCCCTGCGCTCTGTAGGACGCATCGGTAAATACCTTAAGGCAATCCTTCAGTGATATGACATCCATGATCATATCCCGTACGGTAAGTTTTCTTGAATTGAGCAGCGAGACCGCGCGTCCTATGGTATAGGGGTTGATGTAAGACGACCTCAGCGTGATCTCCCGCTGAAAAATCGTATAGGGATAAACCTCAATCGTGCACTTAGGGCTTGTGAGCCCGAACAGCATGACGGTTGACGCGTTACCGGCAAATCGAATCGCATTCTCCATCGTCGCTTTAGACCCGACACATTCGATGACCCTGTCAAATTTGAAAGGAAACGCCTTGAGCAGCTTGCTGTCCGTATTTTCTGCCAGCGGGTTTTCCGCCAAAACAGCGCCGCTTTTTAAGGCCAGTTCGCGTTTATGGGCAATCGGCTCCAGCATCGCAATGCGTGACGCACCCGCAGCCACGCACAGGCGGAGCATGATCTGACCGATTGTTCCGCCGCCGATAATCAGTACGTCGTCCCCTGTTTGAACGCCGGTTAAATCCAGTCCATGCAGACAGCAGGATATAGGCTCTGCCATTGCGCCCTCCTCAAAGGAAAGATGATCACCGATTTTGGTCAGTTGCCTTCGGTGGACGCGGCAATACTCCGCAAAACCGCCGTCTGCGGTAGTTCCCGTACCGATCATGCGGCTGCAAAAATGCGCTTTTCCGCTTAAACAGTACCGGCACTCACCACAGACATTGTTCGGGTCTACCGCGACGCGGTCACCCGGTGAAAACTCTGTTACCTTAGTGCCAACCCGCTCCACTATGCCGGAAAACTCATGTCCGAGCACGATAGGCGGCTTGCAATCCGCCGCACCCTTAGCGCCTTCATAAATATGCAGATCGGTTCCGCAGACCCCGCAGGCTTTCACCTTCACCAGCACATCATAGTCATTTGGCTCCGGAACCTGAATATCATCTATAGAGATGTTATGTACACCGTGAAAAACCGCCGCTTTCAAAGTCTTTCCCTCCATAATGGCAGGTACCGGTTATTGCACCGGCACCTGCTGTTCTTCAGACTGTTTTCTTCGGGCATTTCTACAAAGCCGTACCGTTTGGAGCGGCGCTTTTGATTCCTGCCCATTCATCCAGCTTGCGCATGATCTCGTCGTATGTTTCGCTGCATATATCGGGAAGCGTGCCTCCGAATGACTTTTCCGCCTGCTCAAATCCCTTGTCAATCGCCTTTTTAAGCTCCGCCAGCTTGCTTGAATCACCGCCGGAAATCGCAATGGCAAAAGAAACGATCCTTTCGCTCACGGCTTTTACGCCAAATGCGCCGTCTTCCGAAATTGCCGCCTGTGCGTCGGCAACGGAAAACTCTTTGTAGGAAGCGCCTCGCGCATTGACCTCAATTAACCTGTTCTTTTCCGCTTTTTCGATCTGCCGGTATAAAAGCTTTTCGATCAGGTCGGTCAGTTTCCGCCTGGTGTTTTCCGCCTGTTCCTGTATGCGCATTTTTTCCCTTGGGCTGAGCTTTTTTGTTTTCTCTTTTCTCTTGCCGCTGATGTCCGCAAAAAAGGCCGGATCCTCTTTTGCTTTTCTCACTCCGACCTTCATCCTGTTAAGACCGCCCGAAATCGGGCTGCTATATTCAGATCCGCCGATTGTCCTGAGCCGATTTGACAAAACAGGTTCCTCCTTAGTAGATATTGTGCAACTTTATTTGTACCTTTTATGTGCCAATATTAACATATTTTACCTGTTTCGTCAATGTCCGTCAAACCGTTTTGCCGTCTTATGATGCGTTGTCTATGCCGGCTAAACCAAAGAAGCCGTCAGCCCTGTTTGATCGGTCAAAAACACCGTTATATTGGATAATCCGATACTTTTGCAGCTGCTCCCGGCCCGCTTTTGACAGCGTGAGGTCATCTGTTTTGAAATTGAGGCTCCGCTCGCAAAAACCGATGCTGTTGATGACCGGAATGTTTTCGTGCATCTGACGCAAAAGCTTTTGATATCCCGTGAGCGGAAGCCCCGCCACATCCAGCACAAAGGTCTGAAGGTAGTTCATCGACAGGTGTAAGCCGGCCCGCTCCCGGATATCGTAGTTTGCCCAAATGACAAAGGGAACCTTATGCATACGCTGCCTTTCGTCCGGCGTCAGGTCGGCCGTATGCTTTTTAAAGACATCATAATAGAATTTTTCTTCAAACTTTGGCTGATGATCGCCAAACATCACGATAATTGTCGGTTTATCGACACCGGCGAAATAATTTACCAGCGCTTCAAAGGCCTCGTCGCTTTCACGGATCAAAGAAAGATATTGGTCGACCGCCGGATACTTGTCCAAATAGCCGCCGGTTAAATAGATCGATCGGTTCAGGTTTACCCACGGCTTCAAATAGCCGCCGTGGTTTTGCATCGTCACATTGAAAATAAATATCGGCGCATCGGGTTCCTGCCGGCGGTGCGCTTCGTAAACAGAGATCAGCTTTTCATAGTTGTATTTATCCCCGATATAATTTCTGACCATGCCCTTTTTTATATAATCGTCCTCAAAATACATCGCCGAGAACCCGTAATTTCGGTAAACGGCGGTCCGGTTCCAGCAGTTTTTCCTGAAAGGGTGCATAGCGACCGTCTTGTACCCGATCCCGCTTAACTGCCCGGACAGCGAATAATCACCCGCCGCCGTATACATCTGGTACGCAATGGTTCCTCCGGGCAAAAACGCCATCGTGTTCCCTGTCAGAAATTCATATTCGGCGTTTGCGGTGTTCCCGCCAAGCTCCGACGAATAGACATATCCTCTGACTGTATTTTCATTCAGCCCCCGGAAAAAGGGCATACAGTCGTCATTTACGTCAAACTGCCCGAGTACGCCGGGGTCGGAAAACGCTTCATTCATCACAACGATAATATTCGGTTTCTCCGATCCTTCCCCGGATATGCCGTCGGATAAATAACCCGATTGACCCGGTATATCCGCTGAATACCCGTCAGGTTTTTCCGTGTAACCGTATTTCAGATAGGTACAAAAATTCAGAAGTACACCGTTGTTTTGCGTGTACCAGTAAGCCGGTTTGATCCCGATATCAAAAAGAAAAGACGAGCCGAAAAAGGACACCGTAAAGATTAAGCATACCATCATGACCGGTACGGCAAACCGAAGTCGAGGGCGGGCGCGCCCGCGCTCTTTCGTGATGATCAGCAGACACAGATACCCGAGGAAAACCGCCAAAACAGCCCATTGCAGCATCGCAGGTTTCCAATCGTAGTTATCTTGCACCTGCAGCGCAGTCCTGACGGAAAGCAAGTCAGACGGCAAAATAATCCGTCCCCGAAACCGAAAAACATAATAGTTGAGATTCCCCCAAAAAAACGAGAGACTCACGGCAATACCCGCAGACAGGTTTAATCTGCCGCTGATCAGATAAAAAACTAAGGCTATTATATAATACCAGACAAGATTTAAGACGGCTTGAGTAAAAGTCAGATTAATTTTCAGCGGAAACGCCGATATGTTACCGATCAGCACCTCCGTCATCAGCATCGAAAACAGCGGCCCGGACAACCAGAGAAATAGCCTGAAAAGCTTTTTGTGCGGATAGACAAACGATACCGTCCCGAAACCGGTCCCGATCAATAACGCGGAGACGACGACGTCCCAAAACGACATCGCCTTAAACAAAAGTGCCTCGGCTGCCGCGAAAAAACAGCCGAACAAACCGATGAAGCCAAACCCGATAAGCCCGCTTCTCAAAAGACATGCAACGCTCTTTTCGCCCGCTTGTTGCCTGTTTATACGGCAACATAAACCTGCGGCGGAGCGGAATCTATTAAGACGCGATCCTTTTGGCTTGCCGCTCTCGCTGTTTTGATTGTTCATGACGTCTCCCCTGCCGCAGCATTTCCCCTGCAGCAGCATTTTCCCGTATATACTATTCTCCGTAAAAACTAGAATAAATAATGTTTTATAAGCCGTGGCCATAATACCGTTCTTCATTGAATTGGAGAACGGTATTAGTATATGCCAAAAAAATAACAGCAAAACAATAACCGAATATGGGGATGCGGCAAAGCAAAATTGCCACATCCCCATATTTTTGCGGATAATCATGCGTCCGGCCGCAAAGGCGCCTTCATGTGAAAATGATCCGGTTTTTTACTGATATAGTTCGGTATGTCTTTTTCGCAATGCTGTGCGGGGTATAGCCGGATTTTGTGCCCCTGTCGGCACAACTGTTTTTGCGGAGCCTGACCGCACGGATGTCAGACGCGCCTTTTTTGATTTTATATGCGCGATTTCAAGCTGCATAAAATGCGTCGACATTTCACTGAGCTTTGTGTATGCCTCAATAAACAAACCCGATCGGATATCATATCCCCTATCATAAATCGACGCCACTTTTTCCTGCTGCCGCAAAATATCGAGACCGAGAGCATAAAGCTCGGCCGCCTGCTTTATCAGTAACCGGTGCATTTCTCCTCCATTTCTCCGCACAACGGCAGGGTTGCTTATATTATCTGACGCAGCCTTTTTATGTTTACCATTATACAAAATGAGAATGGATAAAGCGGTCGAAATTTGTCGATAGGGGATAGAAAAACTGCCGGAATGCAGAAAATTTTTCGCTAATTCGGGATTTGGGTGTCGGAAAACAGGGATTTGCGGGGGAACTGTACGTTTAACATAATTTTCCACCCCCTGCCGGTCGTGTTTTCGGTGTTTTTTTATTTAGAATCACCTTATTGGGGGCTTTCGGGTTTCGGACGTAAAACGGAAAGCTGCGGCCTGCGGCGAAGCAGATTAGCCGGATTTAAGACGCTGCTCGAGGGCTTCGATTGAGTGGTAGCCGTAGCTTGCGGCTGTGTTTTTTAGAATTTCCATAGACAGGTTTATACCCTCGGCTTCCGCCTTGCGCGTGTCATTGAGGCAGAGCGCCAGCGTTTGTTCCGAGTAGGTCAAAAGCTCGCTGTGAAGATAGTTGTCCATGGCTGCGTATCGGTTTCCGTCGGAGGTTAACGGGCGGCCCAGCGAAATAAGCCTCGGGTAGCGCTCTGCGGCCTTTATTGACCACTTTGAGTGAATCCGCACGATCTCGTCCGCCAGTTCCGTCGCCCTTTGCGATACCGGCGGCAGCGCGTCTTTGAGCTGCTCATATTCCTCCGGAAAGGTTACTTTCATCATATGCGCGTATTTGAGGGTCATCAGGTTCACGCCCGAATCAGCGGCCTGTTCAAGATCGTTTTTGTAGCTTAGAAGCGTTTTTTCTTGCCATATTTCAGCCTGCGCTTTGCGCATGACCGTAAATGTCGGTTTGTCGTCCTGACAGGCGGCCCGCCCGCCTGCGCTGGGCGCGTTTGTGAACATATCCCATTCAAGCTCCACGATGCTGTCAATCAACTGCTGCCGTTCCATACTCTCTCCTTCTGTTTTCTTTTCTCATTCGCCCCAAATTGGCATCGATCGAAGTTTTTCATCTTGAATTCTGCTTTGAATCTGCGGCCCGTGATCCAATAGAAAATCGGACGATGAATGGGTAAGACCGCTTTTTCTGAGCCGGTCGATGATCAGAGCGCTGAGCGTCTCTATGCAGTCCGCGCAGTCCGAGTGATTGCCCGAAGCAGCCAGTATCTTCAGCAGCTCAAAGGCCTGTGTACCCAAAACCGGCAAGGCCTTCAACCCTCTGTGCATCCACTTATAAAACGGTTTATAACGGTTGTTCATCAGATAGATCATCGAACAGGCCGCATCTGTAAATTCCGCAGCGGCCATAAAAGCCGCAACGAATTCATTTCTTCTTATGCTTCTTTGGTAATTGTACTGGCCGGACTGCGCCATTTTCATGCACCTTGCCGCCATTTTTTTGAGCCTGAGATCCTCCGGGTAGCCCGCATTCAACGTGTTCCGGAATTTCGTGAATTCCCCGAGGGGATCGTTGAAAACCTCTCCGTTGGTGGCAATGGACAGATTCACCTCCGGGATCATCCGCCATTCATCGATTGTCTCCGGCGGGCGGCCCATTCCGATGAATCTTTTGTAAAACGCCGGAATCGCGAAAACGCCCTCCCGGCCTTCCCCGTACTGGCTGGTGTTTACGCCCCTAAAGCCAAGGAAGTTTTTCGGCAGCTTTGAAACGGCATCGCTCAGCGCCGCGCCGAATTTTGTATCGTCCTCCTGAGTAACCCAAAGCATGACCCGGGGTCCGAAGTCGTGATCCTGAGATATTTCATCATCGTAGCCGTAGCATTCCGAGCCGTCGCCCACCAGGCCAAACGCAATCCGGTCGATTTGCCCGGGAAATAGTTTCTCCAGCTCCGGCCGGCAGATTTCCTGATAATATCTAAAGCTCAGCTCCAGTCCTTTCATCACACCGCCCCTTTCCCGCTCAAATCCGCCGCTTTTTCAAAATACTGCTTTGCCTTTTCCTTTTCCCCCGTCAGTTCGTATATCTGCCCGAGGTTTTTCAGTGATGCGATATGGTATGAGCTTCCCTCTCCAAATCGCCTGACAATGATCTGCTCTGCCTCAATATACGCGCTTTTTGCGCCTTCGGTATCTCCGGTCTGATATCGGCTGTAGGCGATGTTGTTCAGTGCAGTTGCGTAAAGCGGATGCTCTTTTCCGAGTTCTGCGGCATATATAGCCAAAACTCGATTGCCCAGCTCGGCCGCTTGCGCGTTTCTGCCGGTTTTTTGTGCGACCGCCGCCAAATTATTGAGCGTTGAGGCCAGAGCAATGATATTATCGCCCGCTTTTTCGAGCGCGGCGCGGCAGCGCATGTGCAGGCTTTCCGCTTCATTATATTTTCCCATATCCTGATACAGCAGGCCGAGATTGTTCATTGCGCTGATTTGCAGAAAATGCCCGTCGCCCAGTGCATTTTTGTAGACCTCGATCGCCCGGAGGAATGTCTGCTCGGACTGCTCGTATTTTTTCATCAGCCGGTAAAGCCCCGCCAGATTGTTGAGCGATGTCGCGTAATTGGGATTATCTTCGCCCATTGTCTCCGCCAGAATCGCCGTGCCCTCAATAAACAACTCCTCCGATTTGCCATATTGACCGATATCACGGTAAATTCCGCCCAAATCGTTTAAAACGGACGCGTATTCGGCGCTTCTTTTTCCGTATTTTTCTCCTATGAGCTCAAGATACTGCGTCGTTAACGGCAAAAGCTTTGTATAATCCCCTTCATGGTCCTGTCTGTCGATTTCGTCCGACAGCCGCTTTAGTCTCTCATCCATAAGTGCTCTCCGCCTTTTTTATAAAATTCACCTATTCGGATTATACTTCTTTTCTCTGCTTGTTTCAATGTACATAAGGTAGTGAAATTTTCGGCGTTGTTGATGTTGACAAGCAAAAATCGTTGTGCTATATTCTTTACACTGGGTACCCCTCTTTTTTGGAAATTCCGCCAGAGAATACGCGTCACCGGCTGAGAGCGCGTTTCGGAAGAGTAGTAAGCTGGGCAACAACCCGGATTTCATAGGTTGAATAGTTAAGTGGGCAGCTTTCTGCCAATGCGGGTGGTACCGCGGGATACATTGTCATCTCGTCCCGAAAATCATGTAACATGATTTTCGGGATTTTTTATTGAAAAAGGGGAAAAAACATGTTAAGAAGTCATACCTGTAACGAACTCAGGCAAGAACATATCGGCCAAACCGTTACGCTTGCCGGCTGGATTGCCCGAATCCGGGATCACGGCGGCGTTAAATTTCTTGATCTCAGAGATCATTATGGGATAACACAGACGGTTATCCACGATGACGCGATGCTTGATGGCCTGAACAGAGAAGCGACCGTTGCCATTAGCGGCAGGGTCGTTGCGCGAGAGGAGGACACGATTAACCCGAAGCTGGAAACCGGCTATATTGAAGTCCACGCGGAAACGGTTCTATTACTGGGACCGTGCAAAAATATGCTTCCGTTTGATATTTCGGAGTCCGAGGAAACGAAAGAAGACATCCGGTTAAAATACCGGTTTCTTGATTTGCGAAACCCGAACATGCACGACAATATCGTGCTGCGTGCAAAGGTCATCCGTTTCCTGCGTTCGGAAATGGAACGGCTCGGATTCCTTGAGGTCCAGACACCGATTTTGACTTGCTCTTCGCCCGAGGGCGCGCGCGATTATCTTGTGCCGAGCCGCCGCCATGCCGGCAGGTTCTATGCTTTGCCTCAGGCACCGCAGCAATTCAAGCAGCTTTTGATGGTTTCCGGTTTTGATCGGTATTTTCAGATCGCACCTTGCTTCCGAGACGAGGACGCGCGTCAAGACCGCTCACCCGGCGAGTTTTATCAGCTGGATTTTGAAATGGCCTTTGCCGATCAGGAGGATGTTTTCAAAATTGCCGAAGAGGTAATGGTCGCAACCTTTACAAAATTTTCGGATAAGACTGTTTCACCCGCCCCGTTTAAGCGTTTAACTTATAAAGAGGCGATGATGACCTACGGGACCGACAAGCCCGATCTGCGAAATCCTCTGCTGATTACCGATTTGACCGGGTTTTTCTCCGATGTGGATTTTCCCGCCTTCAAAGGCAAGCCGGTCAGGGGTATTGTGGCCGCCTGCGCGGGCAGGCCCCGATCTTTCTTTGAAAGCATGCTGAATTTCGCATTGGATATCGGCATGAAGGGTCTCGGTTATATCACTTTGACGGACGGCGCGTTTAAAGGTCCGATTGAGAAGTTTTTATCCGAAGAAAAGAAAAAACATCTGATTACCTCTCTCAATATTAAAGAAGGCGACACATTGTTTTTTATTTCCGACGGACCGAAGACCGTAAACCGCTTTGCCGGCCAGATTCGCACCCGTCTCGGGGAAACGCTGGGACTTATATCCGAGGACAATTTTGTGTTTTGCTTCATCGTCGACTTTCCAATGTATGAAATCAACGAAGAAACCGGTAGACTTGACTTTACCCATAACCCGTTTTCCATGCCGCAAGGCGGCATGGAGGCTTTGAACAATCAAAACGCATTGGAAATCCTCGCATACCAGTACGACATCGTCTGCAACGGCGTCGAGCTGTCCTCCGGCGCTGTCAGAAACCATCGCCCGGATATCATGAAAAAAGCGTTCTCTCTTGCCGGTTATACCGAGCAGGACCTTGAAATGAAGTTCGGCGCGCTTTATTCCGCTTTTTCGTACGGCGCGCCTCCGCATGCGGGCATGGCGCCGGGCATAGAACGCATACTGATGCTGATTACGGGCGAGGAGAATATTCGCGAAGTCGTTGCGTTCCCGCTAAACGGCAATGCGCAGGACCCTTTGCTCGGCGCGCCCGGAACCGTTACCGAGCGTCAGCTGCGCGAAGTGCATATAAAGCTCCGCTGATTATGCCTTGTTACCTCAAAAAGGAGTGAAGACAAATGATTACCGCCGAGGATCTCAAAAAAATTGCTGCCCTGTCAATGCTTAGTCTGGACGACGCCGAGCTGTACGCTTTGAACAATGACTTAAACGATATCGTTGCTTTTGCGGACATTATTTCAGAGTTTCAGGTCGAAGAGCCCGACCCGATTTTGCCCTTTCCGCTGGATACATTGCGGGAGGACAACGTTTACCCCAGCGCGCCCTGCGCGGAGATTCTGAAAAACGCCGCCCGGAGCGAAGACGGATTTTTTGTTGCGGAGGTGAGGGGAAATGAGTAAAATCGCCGATATACAAAAGCTGCTGACCTCCGGCGCTATCAGCTGCCGCGAGCTGACGCTTTCTTACCTTGACGCAATAGAAAAACAAAATAGCATCCTGAATGCCTTTATAACCGTTACGCCCGAAACAGCCCTTTTAACTGCTGATGCGGTCGACAAAAAGCTGAAGGCCGGCGAGGCCCTTCTGCCGCTGGAGGGTGTTCCGATGGCGCTGAAGGACAACCTGTCCACAGCCGGCATAAAAACGACCTGCGCATCACGCGCTCTGTCCAACTATATACCCATCTACGACGCCTTTGTCTGGTCGCTTCTATACCGCCAAAACGCCCCGCTCTTGGGCAAGTGCAATATGGATGAGTTTGCCATGGGCTCTACCTGCGAAACATCCTTTTTCGGCGGCGCGAAAAACCCGCACGACTTAACGCGTGTCGCAGGCGGAAGCTCGGGCGGCTCGGCTTCGGCAGTCGCTTCAAACCTTGCACCTTATGCGCTGGGCTCGGATACCGGCGGCAGCATCCGGGGGCCTGCCTCGTTCTGCGGTCTTGTGGGCCTCAAACCGACCTACGGTACGGTATCCCGCAACGGGGCGGTAGCCTACGCATCGTCTTTGGACCAAATAGGGCCGATTACGACATGCATTCAGGATGCCGCCGCGGTGTTTGACGTCATCAGCGAGCGGGACGAAAACGATATGACCTGCGTCGGCGCTTCCGAAAAAACGCTTCCGCTGCTGGGCAGGCCGCTGAACGGGACAAAAATCGGCATAGCGGATGAGTTTTTTGAAGACGTGAATCCCGATGTCTGTCAAGCTGTGCAAAACGCCTCGCGCACTTTGCAAAAGCTGGGCGCGGAGCTCGTTCCGGTCAGCTTCCCAATGCTCAAATACGCCCTTCCCGTGTATTATATCCTCGCTGACGCCGAGGCTTCCTCCAATCTGGGCCGTTTCGACGGCATACGTTATGGGCCGGCAGCAGATAGTTACGACGATATCAACGATATGATTTGCAAAACCCGTGACATGGTTTTCGGGAAAGAAGTAAAAAGACGAATTCTGCTGGGAACCTATGTGCTCAGCGCAGGCTATTTCGACGCTTATTACAAAAAGGCGCAAATGATTCGTGAGGCGATGACCCGGCAAATGAAAAACGACATTTTTAAAAAATGTGATATGCTGCTCACACCGACGGACCCTGTTACCGCTATGCCCTTCGGCACCAACATGAGCCCTGTCGAAACCTATCAGAAAGACATCTGCACAGTCACAGCCAACATCACCGGCCTTCCCGCCCTATCCGCCCCCTGCGGCTATGACGGCGCAAACCTGCCGATCGGGATGCAGCTTATCGGCAAGCCTTTTTGTGAGGCGGATATTCTCAACGCCTTTTACCTTTTTGAAAAAGAGACCGATGGCGCCTTTTTGACTAACCTGGAAATGGGGTACCGTTTATGAAATGGGAAATGGTTATCGGCCTTGAAACCCATGTTGAGCTGGCCACCGAAACAAAAATCTTCTGCTCTTGTACGACGAAATTCGGCGGAGAGCCCAACACACATTGCTGCCCGATCTGTATGGGGCATCCCGGTTCTCTCCCGTTTTTGAACCGCAAGGCGGTTGAATACGCCGTTATGGCCGGGCTGGCGCTGAATTGTGAAATCAATGAAATATCTAAAATGGATAGAAAACACTATGTTTACCCGGACCTGCCGAAGGCCTTCCAGATATCGCAGTATGACCTGCCTTTATGCCTGGGCGGTTATGTTATGCTGTCGAGCGGGAAGCGCATTAATCTCAACAGAATTCATCTGGAGGAGGATGCGGGCAAGCTGATTCACGAAAACGGCAAAATGCTTATGGACTATAACAGGGGCGGGGTCCCGCTCATCGAAGTTGTCAGTGAGCCGGATCTTTCGAACGCGCAGGAGGCCGTCGAATACCTTGAAACGCTGCAGCTGATTCTCCGAACCATCGGGGTTTCCGACTGCCGCATGCAGGAGGGCTCCATGCGCTGTGACGTCAATATATCCGTTCGTGAAAAGGGCAGTCCCGTTCTGGGAACAAAGGCTGAGGTAAAGAACCTGAACTCCTTCACAGCCGTACAGGCCGCCATCGAATATGAATTCGCGCGCCAGAGCGAAATTTTAGAACAGGGCGGCAAAATCCAGCAGGAAACGCTGCATTTTCGCGCCGCCACAGGCGAAACGATCAGCATGCGCGACAAGGAAAACGCCGACGATTACCGATATTTCCGCGAACCGGACATTACGGCGATTCTTGTGACGCCGGACGACATAGCCGCGCTGCGCGAAAGGCTTCCGGAGCTCCCGGCGGTACGCATAGCCCGCTATGTAAACGACTATAAGCTGACGGAGCAGGACGCCGGTCTGTTGTGCAAATACAAGAGGGTATCAGACTTCTTCGAGGCTGCGTTATCCGGCACAAACAACCCCAAAACGGTCGCCGCCTTTATTTTGACGCAGATGTTCAGCCTGATTTCAACCGAAGTCGAGAGGGAAAAATGGGAAACCCCGATTCCGCCGGAATACCTGCGTGATTTGGTCTTGCTGCTGGACAGCAATAAGATAAACCATAACCTTGCCAAAATTATCATGGTCAAGATGCTTGAGACGGGCAATGACCCCGAAAGCGTTATGAAAGCGGAGGGCATATCGACAACTGAGGCCATTTTGATTGATGCGCTGTGTGCAAACGCAATTGAAGCCAATCCGGCTGCCGCGGAGGATTACCGCAAAGGCAAGGAAAAAGCGCTTCAGGCACTGATCGGAAACGTCATGCGTCAGTCAAAGGGCCGTGCGGATGCCGAGGAAGCCAAAAAAATACTGATCGACTTGCTGAAAGGGTAATGCCGGCCTTATCCCGGTATACCGTCATAACAAGATATAAAAAGGGCTGCTGCGAAATGCATTAATGTATTTTTGCAGCAGCCCTTGTGCGGTTTTTCATAAATTTTCCCGATAGGGCCTGTTTCGGGACGCAAATATTCCGATAAAAGTAATAGAACCTTGGCCAAAAGCGCCTTGTGTCCGATGGGGGGACAGCGTGAAACTAGTTTCTCACTTTGTGCTGCCGCTTCGCGGTAGAATGGAAGGTTTTATGAAAAGGAAAATAATCTCTGCCGTAACAGCCGTGATTTTGTTTGTTATCGTCTGTCAAACGCCGCCGGGTGAAGCTATTTTCTTTGCCGACACGGACCGGCATTGGGCGGCCGATGTGATCGATACCTGGAGCAGCTGCGGCATTATCCAGGGAGACAACGGATATTTTCGCCCGAACGAAAACATTACGCGCGCCGATCTTGCCATTATCGTAAGCCGTGTCATGGGCCTGAAAAAAAAGTCCCAAGCCGAGTTTTCGGATTTAGACGGCTGTACGGAGGAACAAAGGACAGCCATTTTAAAGCTCAACGCTGCCGGTTTCATGAACGGCAGCAACGGCTATATGCGCCCCAACGACTATATTTCCCGGGAAGAAGCCGCCTGCCTGCTCGGACGGGCGATGCGCCTTGATGAATTAGCCGGCGCTTACCGGAAGTTTGCCGATATGGATCAGGTTTCCGGCTGGGCTGCCGGTATGGTCCGGGCCATGGCCGCCAAAGGCTATATTTCAGGACGGTTAAATGACCGCTTTGAGCCGAAGGCAAATATCACACGTGCCGAAGCAGTCAAGATTCTGGATAATATGATTAAGGCATTTTACCATAAGGCCGGCACCTACAGCGTCTCGACGCTCGGAAGCGTCGTCATCAACTGCACCGGCGTCGAGCTAAAAAATGTCGCCATTACCGGTGATCTGTATATCACCGAAAACGTCGGAGAAGGCGTCGTGACCTTAAACGACGTAACCGTGGGCGGAAATGTCTATGTCATGGGTGGGGGAACGAAGTCCATAAATCTGCGCGGAAATACGCGGCTTGGCCGTGTTTATCACGAAAAAACCGGTGATGCGGCCGTAAAATACTCTGTACCGCCCCCGGCCGCCATTGATAGCCTTTATGTCCCCAGGGGCACCGCTCCGGTTGAATACGAGGGTGCGCTTAAAACCATGCTTTTGTCGTGTACAAATCAATCGATTAAGCTGACAAATGCGACTGTCGGAACGATTTTAGCCGACGCGCCGGGAATCAGGCTTTTTACGGACGCCAATACAAACATCAATACGGGGCATATCAATTATGACTTTCAAATGCTCGGTGACGGCATTTTTTCAACCGTTTCTCTTCAATCCGCCGCCGCCGGCTCTTCCTTTGAGCGCCAGCCGAAAATCATAATTTTACCGCCCGGCATGACTGTTTTTATGGACGGGGAACCCTTTTACAATCCCGGTGTTCGCGCTGTTACCATTACCTCAACCGAAGATAATCAAATACCCGGTGCGGTAAACGCCCAATTGAGCGCGACAAAGCTTTTTTCAGACGGCGCGACGATTACATGGAACGCCGCTTCGGACAATCTGACCGCCCAATCAAATCTTCGCTATGCGCTGTATGCTTCCTCCTCCGCCTATATGAAAACCGTGCAGGAAATCGAGCAAAACGGTATTATGCTCTCTCCGTTTACCGCAAATAAGCTCTCCGCCGATGTGAGCGGATTAAAAAACGGAGCGACATACTATTTTAACGTGATTGTCAAAGATCAGGCGGAGAATAAGAGCTGCTACAGCCGCTTTACGTTGAAAATCGGAAGCGATACATCGGCGCCCTACCTGAGCGCATTTTATATCCAGACAACGAATATTAAAACAACCGAAGTAACGCTGAACTGGAGCATAGCTTTTGACAACATAACCCCCGAGAGCGAGCTTGAATACGCGGTCTACCGTTCCGAAACCCCTTATCTCGGGTCCGTCGCCGGCTGCGAGGCGTACGGAACACTGATTATGCCGTATACCAAAAATGTTTTGACCTGCCGCGCTTCCGGACTTACGGAAAACAAGACTTATTATTTCAATGTCGTCGTTAAAGACAGCGCAAACAACAAAAGCTGCTATTATCAGGTATCGGCTATACCCTGCAAGGACACCTCGCCCCCGATTGTTCCGGTTTCGGATATCACAATATCACAGATTACCGATAAAAGTGCGCTGATCTCCTGGGCCGCCGCGTCCGATATCGCAACCGCGCAAAATATGCTGAAGTACGCGCTGTATTATTCTGATGCCCCGAACATCGATACCGTTGAAAACATTAAGAAAAACGGCAAAGGCCCGTTGCTGGCCGCGACGGTAAACCGCCTGAGCTATGCCTTTTCCGGCGACGCCTCCGGCCCGCATTATGTTAACGTGCTGGTTCAGGACGAAGCCTCTAATGTCAGCTGCTATACGATGCTTAGCTTTTTCCTGGGCACCGACGTATCCGCTCCTGCCGTTTTAAACCCCTGCATTTCGATAGCGGCATGGACAGAAAACTCGGTCAGTCTGAGCTGGCAGGCCGCGGACGACAGGCCGGGTTCCATTCCCGGAAGTGCAGCCGCCGAGTTGCAGTACGCTGTTTACCGCGTGCCCGCCAATGCGGTTTCGGCGGGGCTTAGCGGTTTTGATACCGTCGCCGAAATCGAGGCGACTGCGGAGTGGCACAGTGCGTTTACGCAAAACATGCTCTCCGCCGCCGTTACCGGGCTGACCAAAGAGCGCGCATATATCTTCAATGTCATCGTCAAGGACAAGGCGGGATTTTTGTCCTGCTATTCGCCGGTTATCGCGATTACGGATAAGACACCGCCCGCCGTCACCTATGCCGCTGTTACCGGAGCGCCAAATGCGGATGGCAGCGCGGTAACCGTGCATTGGAGCCCCGCGTACGATAACATCACAGCGCAAAACAAGCTGGAATATGCCGTTTACTGCTCCGAAAATACGCTTTATAGTACCATATCCGACATTGAGACAAAGAGCCGATCTCTAATGGGTTATACAAAAGCTTCGGATTTACCTGCGCTTTCGGCAACGGTCAGCGGAATCTTATACAGCAGACCTTATAACATTTATGTTATTGTCAAAGACGAAGCGGGTAATAAGACAAGCTATACGGCGTTTAAATATGAACGCTTAGACCATATAGCCCCCGAGCTGCCGCCGGACGCTACGGTCAGCGCATCCGCTGCCGAAGGAACGATTCCGGGTAAATATATCATAAATCTGTCTTGGCAGGCGTCCTCAGATAATGTAACCCTTAAAGAGGACATCATGTACAGCGTCTTTTTCACAACAAATCAAGCGGTATACACCACTCCGGAGCAGGTGATAACGGCGGGCCTTTCCAGCCTGGTGCGCGGGAAGGGCATAACGCAGATTGCGCATCCCGACAGGTCATCGGGTTCTTATGTCTACTATGTCATTTCAGAAGATGCCTCGGGCAATAAGGTTCTGTATGACAGATGTGTGATTGCGTTTTGACGCGATTTGGATTATACGATTTGGCTTTAAGCTTAAGTTCAACTACTATATATAGTTCTATAGATAAATATTTCCGCAACATATGGTATTACAATGATCCTTTAACAAAAAGACCTGCTCTTCGCCAAAGTGAAGAGCAGGTCTTTTTGCTCAGCGAACGGCAAAAATAGCATGGCTATTCTTACCGTGACTATTAGAGCCGTATTTTCAGCAGCTCGTCGCCTGTGCTTACCGAAGCACCTGCGGCGGTTTTGATCTGAGTAACCGTGCCGCTGCCCGGCGAAACAATCTCATTTTCCATCTTCATTGCTTCAATAATCAGCAATGGCTGGCCGCCAGAAACCCATTCGCCTTCTTTTACGAGAACGTCCAGAATTGTTCCCGGAAAAGGCGCCGTAACCGGCTTGCCATCCGCTGTTTTTGCCGGATCGGGCGCGACCGCCGGTGCGGGTGCAACTGCCGGTGCGGGTGCGGCCACCGGTGAAACCTCTTCATACTCGTCTGTAACGACGACTTCTCCCCGTTCGACCTCTATCTCATATACCTTACCGTTCAGTGATATTTTGTATTTCATAATCTCATACCGAATTATCCGTCAGTTATGATGAATAACGATCCTTTCTCTACAAAATATATTCGTTTCCCGACCTTACCGGGCTAATAAGGATACGCGCTGTTTTTGCCCTATTGGACTTCTCTGATAGATATAAACCTCAGTTCACTAATCGGTATGCCCAGTTCGTCGGCTGTTATGGCCATCAGCATCGCCGCAACCTTATCCGGAACGGAATGTAATTTAACCTCTCCGGCCGTATACTTTACCGGTACCCGGGCAGTCTGAAGAGCGGCGGGTGCGGCAGGTCCGGGCGCCGGCATCCGCACCGGTCCTTTTTGCCTGATCGGAGCCTGTATGGATACGACCGGCGCAATCGGCGGTTTGTTTTTTATTTCTTCAAGCATCGCCTTTAGTTCTCTATATTTTTTATCAGACGATGCGCAGTGAGCCAACAAAATACCGGAAACAAAAAACAAAAGCGCGAAAACCGCAATCGCCCCTATAATAAAGACAACTCTCATTTTATCCTCCATTCTGCCGCGAAGCGGCAGCACAAATAGTCCGGAAAAATCGATTGTACGAAACTTGTTTCGCACTGAGGCGCATATGGCCACTGTCACCTTTGACAACTGTCACA
>LSQX01134671.1_pt1 | contig 34980 bp, 57 predicted proteins | sample 654561 | NCBI WGS metagenome assembly LSQX01 (sample SAMN04489861, study PRJNA283612) | anaerobic digester metagenome | isolation source: 4 biogas reactors fed with cattle manure at either 37C or 55C with and... | place: Denmark: Kongens Lyngby | collected 2014 | reverse complement strand
GTTCAAGTCCGGCTGGGGGGACCATTAAAGCCTTTATGTTTCAATGGGTTATAAAGGCTTTGCAGACTATGAAACTAGCTGTAATGAGCTGCTCTGGCATAATTCTGTCATTGCAGCTTTTTTATTGCCACTGATGTTACCAGCAAACTCTGCTAAGTGGCTTGTGCTTAAATGAGCATATTTCATGACCATGTCCAAGGTTTCCCACCCGCCAAGCTCTTTCAGCACCATTAATGGTGTGCCTGCTTGTGCGTGCCATGACGCCCAAGTGTGACGCAAGTCGTGGAATCTAAAATCACGAATACCCGCTTTTTCTAGCGCACAATTAAAGATGCGATTATCAATGGCAGCGCTTGGCTTATCCTGCACACGACCAAAGCAGTAATTATCATGCATTCCTTTACGTAGATAAAGCACGGTAAGCGCCTCCTTGTTTAAAGGTACTGGCCTTGCTCTGCCTGACTTAGCGTTAGTGGCCACGACCCACGCCGTAGATCTGTCTAAATCCACGTTTGACCAACGTAAGTTTAAGACTTCACTGGCTCGGCAACCGGTATAAAGTGCAAATTCAGCAACCGCCCTTAACCATGCGTTATCAATGCAAGACAGCAGCTTTTCTGCTTCGGCTTCGGTAATCCATCGGATATTGACTTTCTTTTCCTTGAGTCCAGCAACTCTTAGTCGACTATCCACCCAGCCCATATCGTACGCCACGTTATAGATACGGCGGATGGTAGCAATGTAGCGATTTTTAGTCGCATTGCTGGTTGACCGTCTCTTGCCGTAACGTGTAAAGTTGGTGGGTAGATTGTTTAATACTTCAGCTTGGGTTAAAGAGCAAATGGTACGGCCGCCGAAAATCTCGCGCCAATATTTGACGTGCCTTAGCTTAACGTTATAGTCTGTCTGTCCTTCGGACAGTTCTAACATCTTAAGCGCGGCTTGCTCAAACGTGTATTTTGGTTTAACGCCTAAGCGCTCGGCTTCCCAAATCTGCACCTTTAAGCGGTCATGAAACTCTTGCGCTTTGGCTTTGTCGGTTGTGCCAGTAGAGCGTCTAATTCGCTTGCCGCTCGCTGTTGACAAATCAACGTACCAGTATCTTGAGTTTTTATCTCTGTAGATTGACATAGTTCTAACTCCTCACTTGCCAACCTCATACTAGTAACATTGTTATTCATTTTGTAGAGGTTGTCTATATTCTCTCGTTTAATGCGCCAGTGCCCCTTTCGAGTAGGGTTAATCTGATAGGCCTTTAGTTTGTGTCGATTTGCGTAAATTGTGTTGTAACTAAAGCCGGTCATCTCAGCCACTTCTTTGATTGTTAAGTCACGTTCCATTTATCTCTCCATTGTTATTCCCATCGCATGACCGTGCTTAGCAGCGGACTCGCTAGAGCCATAAGCAAAGCCCAGCTCAAACCAGTAAATGTCATCCGCATCGCCAGCCCACGTCTTAAGATTGTAGTAATCAACATGCATTGGGTCAGGGTAGTAGTAATTAGCGCCAAGCTCCGGCGCTTCTGTTAAGCAAGGATCAAGATCTACGCCATTACAAATGCGTGGAATAGCTCTTACTGCACGGGGATACTTATTATCCAAATGACGGATGTCAATCCCTAAGTAAGTAATTGGAATCCATTTTCCTGATGGTTCATGGTATTGAAGTTTTGTCCCTGCAAGAAGGGCTTCTGCTACCTGTCGGTAGGTTTTGGTATTACTCATCTTTACTCTCCTTGCTTTTACGTTTCTGTTTCAACATGGCCATTAGCTTCCACGCCATTAATGCCGCTTCCTCGTTTGTCATTTCTCTGTCGCCCACCTAACCAAATCACTGAATAAGGAAAACAATAAAAACCCAACATAAAGACCAATTGAGAAGAAAAACCCTATTACTATCCAGCTAAGAGCGGTTGCTAGATGGATAAATCTATCTGCAAATGGCAATAAAAAAGCGCCTATAAAAGCGCAACAAATAAATAGCAGAATAATTTTTGATAACCGTTTCAATTCTTTTTTAGTCATTCCTCAATCTCCGGAATCGGTAGCCAGTGTGTGGCATCCTCCATATAAAAACCATCGCCATCAAACCAATAACCGTACTCAAAATGACCCACACAACAATCATCAGATTCGGTGTAGATGATGTACCGGTTAGGATCGCCTGGCTCGGGCAACAGCTCATCAACACTAATCGGTTTAAGCTGTCCGCAAGCTTCACGCTCTTGCTTGATAAGCTCGATCAGCTCATCTTTTGAAAGATTCTCTAGCTTTCTGATGTTCATGTTTAGCTCCTGTACTTATGTCCGACTTCACCAGCTTGTTATGCGAAATCTTGTTTTTTGGGTGCTTTCTTTTATCGAGTCAAAAATAGATTGGTCGATGCTATCAAATAAATCATCCCGATCGTAACTCGTCAAAATAATAGCCAGCAAGTCTGCAACTAGTCTGTATTCTCTAGCTCTGCGCTGGCTTTCTGAATCTCCATTAAGGCTGTGTTTTGCGAACGATGCGCTTCTTCTTACTGCGTGCTCATACGCTTTCATTATGGCTCTATTGTCCGCCGTATCTGGAATGTCTTCATAATCAATCCCGAGATACCCTAGATACCGGGTTACTGGACACTCTACTTTTAAGGTTTCTTTGTTTTCCATTCTTGCTCTCCTTAGATCACCAAACATTTATCTGTTAAAAACTCATCACCTACTCGCTGTCTATTGATTAGTTCGGTGTGAATATCATCAATAGAGTAGGGCAGCTTGGAAGGCTGCTGTGTTACCTCTACACCATGCCCGCATTGGTGCGCCCGACCGCTGAGCTACAGGCGCATAGATAGGCTATCTGGCTAGCCACTGCTGAATCACTATTCAAGCGCCGTTAGTCTGAGTCATGGAGTCAGATGTTATTTTTAGCTAGATTAAAGGCTGTCTTTAGCCGCTCTAGCCTCGATGTTTTTAATGGAATAAATGCTTTCCGTAGCGCAAGATAGTTTCTGATTGTTTTAATGATTAGCATGGTCACCTCTACACTAAAGCCAGTTGCTCAACCGCTAGTACGTCATCAAATAAATCATGAGGTGCTGGTGAGCTTAAACGCCAGCCACTATACGGCGGCTCATATACACCACAAGTCCATGCGAAGCAAATAAACCGATTTGGCTCTGTGAAGTCCTTATCCCACGTAAAGCCAGCTTCGGCAATTTTTCCGTAGATCATTTGATCTAGCTCTCGGGCTTGTTTTTCGTTAAGCCCGATGGATAAATCGCCGTAGTGCCGGATTTGCTCAATACCACCATCGGTTAAAAGCAGGTGCAATTTCACGGGCTTTTTAACCGTCTTTAGCCTTACAAGAGTGGGCGTTAACAGATCCAGCATTTCGTTTTTTGTGTGTCTGCTAGTCGGCCAGTAGGCGTCGTGATAATACGACACGGCACAATCAATCTCGATAAACTCACCAGCGCTGGTTTTCATTAAATCGGTTCTACCGGTTAACCTATGAGGTGGTAGGCCGCAATCAACATAACGGGCTGCGTCTATCTTTTTTGCAGCTTCGGTTATGCGCTGCTCAAGCTCTTGGTTAGTCATAATTAACCTCTATATTATTCAAAACGGCAAATCATCGTCCAAATCATCGAACGACTCAGGTTGTTTCGCACCACCTTTAGCCTTGGCATAGTCGCTACCCGGCGCTTTGCCTTGCGACTGAAAACCTTGCTGACCACCGCTAGATTGACCATCATCACGGCCGCCTAACATCTGCATACGCTCACCAACCACTTCCGTCTGATATCGCTCGATGCCGTCTCGGTCGGTGTACTTATTGGTGCGTAGACGACCCTCAACGTAAACAAGAGAGCCTTTAGCTAAGTACTGATTACAAACCTCAGCCAAACGGTCAAAGAACGTAACTTTAAACCACTCAGTCTCCTCACCTTGCTTTGATTTATAAGTTGTTGCAACGCTGAAGTTAGATACAGTTAAGCCAGATTGAGTAGCTCTTGCCTCTGGGTCACGGCCTAAACGACCGATGATTTGTACTTTATTTAAACTGGCCATTAGTCATTCTCCAAAATAATTTTTCCATTAAATGGCTTCCAGTGGATTGATGCGTATACACTGACCCAATCACTGTGACATTCTCCAATAAGATCGTCTGGGTGATCTGCTCTTGGAGTTAATCTAGCTCCGTGAGTAGCAGAAGTAAAAAGAACCACTTGCCCGCTAGCGCCTTCCATCAAGCACGGAAATTTAATCTCTTCTCTTGTCTCTTCAATTGTTACTTTCATTTTGACTCTCCATTGCGTCGTTAAATATTGACAGCTCCGCCATCGTTGTTTTATTGGTCATAACTTCCTCCACGTATGCGGCTGAGTTTGTACCGACAGAGTGCCAAGCAACGGAAGGTTTATACCTGCGTAAAAATTGAACCCTCTGTATCTATTAGTTCGCATAAAATATGCCCCAGTTTTTCCAGCGGATTTGCGCGAGTAATCGATTGCCCATCTCCATGTGATGGAATGTGGGTTGTGATAAGCGGCAATGGTCCAGCTATTTACGGGAGCACCGCCGATGCGATGTCTTTTGAAGAAAGAAAGTCCCCTCATGCCTGCTGCTCCATTGCGTCGCGAAGCTCTTCCAAGTGAGCCGCGTGAATCATTGGCTCTCCCTCGAACTCGCAAATTTCACCGAATCGCTCGTATGTCTCGATCTTTTCATCCAGCGTCTCCGCCATCCGTTTCAGTGACTGTATTTCAGGTGATTTTAGAATGGCTTGCTCGATTGCTCGGGCGAATGTGACAGGTAAGATGTGCCCATTTTCTCCAGCCTCTATCAAACGGTCCTGCTGACCAATCATGATTATTTCTTCGTCCGTTAGTACCTTTTCAGTGACCATTATTCTTCCTCCCGCTGTGCGAGCATTGCGTCTGCCATTGCGAAGGCATCAATCGCCACACCGACTCTCCAGTGTTCATCTTGGAATTGAGTGTTTGTCGTAAGAATGGACTGCATCGCCTTGGCTGCGAAATATTCGCGCAGTGTCATGCCAGGATCGTAAAAACCATTCACCGGCTGCCCGGTCACTTCGCTAATCTGGCCGAACGGAAACGCTGGTCCGCCTGTTTTCTCGCTCATATCAATTCCTTGTGTAAATTTATGTGTAATTTGACGCCCACAAAAAAGCCCCTGTGATGGGGCTTACTTATACGATTTAAGCGCTTTTAAAAAAGCAGGGATGTGCGTATCAAACGCCTTCATCATCTTTGGATTGGGCTTGATTGTCAGTATGTAAAGGCTCTGCTTGTGATATTCAGGGCAGTAGCTGACAAAGTCCCATGACTCATAACCAGTAACCCAAAGTGATGATTGCACCTGTACAACATACTCAGTAGGCAAGACACCCTCAAGCACATATCGAATATGCGTTTTTAGCTCAGGGCACTTAATCTCAAGACCTTTTTTAAGCTCAGGGATTAACCCATCGGGACTAATCATGATTTCCCGATTTTCGTCTTTATAGACACCACCGACTTGCGTGACCTTATTGTCAGTCATGAACTCGTAAGCAGCTCTAGCCTTAGGCTCTAGCTCGTTGCCTCTTTCCATTGACCTCGATTTGAAATCACGTAGTGCTGACCCCTCGATGCTTTCAGCGATAAGCTCAGCAAGGTAGCCAATAAAACCAGCTGAGCGCTTACCACTTGCGGATACGATGCTATCAATACCTGTTGCTGTCGGAATTCCTAGCCTTGCTTTGTGCCACTCGTCAGACCCTTGCTCACAATCTAGCGTGATTAGGCCATCAATCATAGTTCGACCTCCTCGCCCTCGATGTCGTCAAATTCGGGCTTGGGCTCTAGCTTTTCGATTTTAGTTTTAAGCGCCTCAAGACCTCGTTGAAATTGCTCTCTAGTCATTGAGTATATTGACTCAACTCCGATGTAGCTTAAGAACTTCTCTTCATCAGAGTTGGTTTGTTTGAGCAAGCTCCTGATCTCCATCACCTCTGAATTTGATATCTTCTCGATAACATCAACATCAACCACGTTATCAGGTGTGATATCACGCTCAACAATTTCGTCAGCATCATCTTGGTCGGATAAAGCAAGGCCAAACGCATATCTTGCACACTGCATTGTCGCTTTGTGTCGCAGCATGCGCTTTGTATGCTTCCTCCATGGGTCAGTAGGGCGCTGACATTCAGAAAGATACTCGGTTACTGATATTGGCTTTGAGCGGTCTTTTCTGTAGATAGTGCAAGTGCATTTTTCATCATCTTGCTCAAACTCCATGCCGTCAAACTGTGGATGATTGTTGATGATCTTCAGCCAGCCGTCAATTCCAACGATTGGTACGATTCCGCCATTTTGCGGAAAAGCATAAATCTCACGAGTCCAAGGGTTTAATCCGTACTGATTAGCAACAACCAGTAACGCTACTAACTGTTCATTTGTTACGTTGCCTTTAAAAGCCGTGTTTTTTAATGCGTTGACTAGCTCTCCGCTTTCAGCGCTCGGGATTCCTAGTTTGTTCGCAACTTGACTTGCGATATCGGTTAATAGCATAACGCTCATGCCTGATCTCCTATCTCAATTTAGTTAACTTAACGTTCTCAAATCCGGCAGCCTTAACCGGTGCAAAATATTCACGAGCTTGGCTGACTGTTCCGCGGAATGGGATTTGCAAGACAAAATCGAACACTTCGCCATCATCCTCTTGTGCCGCTTGCTTGGTTTCAGGCCTAGGCTCTTGCTTAGCCTCCTGCTCCTGCTTAGGTTCTTCCTTGGGCTCAGGCTTAGCCTCTGGTTTAGCGGCTTCCTGCTGCGCTTGTAATGCCGCCTGTTGAGCGGCTTGCTGGGCTTTAAATTCAGCTTGAGCTTTGATTTCTTCCTGCCTTGCTTTTTCATCTGCAATGCGACGATCAATCTCAGCTTGCAGCTCTTTATTAGACGAACCGCCAGACACCAGCTGAACAACATCTTTAAATAAATGATCACTGTCCTTCGGTATCAGTCTCAAGCGCTCATTGATTCGCACGATTTCAGCCGTAACCTCTGCGATAAATAGATTTTTCTCAGCGTTAACTGAAGCCTGCAAGCTGTTTAGTGTTCGTTTGTTTTTGATTGCTTCAATAAGACGGCCTTTAATCTCAGCATCGCTGAAATCTTTGATTAAGCACTGCTGGATAATGTCAGGCTGCTGTTTAATAGCATTACGTGCCTCAGCAAACGCTCCGTTCATGATATCGGCTTTGATTTCTTGCTCTTTTTCTTTGACGAGCTTGTCACGTGATAGGCGCTCAACTCTGAATGACTCAGCAATCGCTTTTGCTTCATCGATTATCTTTGCAACATCAGCGCTACCATTTAAAACAGACTCGATAGCGTCACGAGTGCGATCTTCTAGCTCTTTAAGGTTTTTAACCTCGGACTTGACGATAGCGAAATCTTCATCAGTTTCAAATTTGTTGTGTAGCTGGGCTAAGTACTGCTCAGCCTGCTTTGAAAACAAGTCGATATTGCATGACGCAATGTTAGTTTCGACTTTGATTACTAAATCGTTATTCATTATTGACTCCATTAATTGATTTGGCCTTAGCAATTACATGAAGCGCATTGGACAATACCTCACTATCTAAAACCCTTTGAATACCCTGGCTAAACACGACTTGTTGCAAGGCGTCCAGCAGCTCTTTTGCTGTTAAATCATCCATGACAGCACCTCAATTGCAAACCACCCGATAACCGGAAATAGCACCATGCTTACCGCTGCTAGAATGTTGCTTAACTTTTCCATTACGCATACTCCCTTGTTTGTCCTAATATTCCATCTAGTTCTTCTAATAAGTCGTAGAGAGCCTCAGGCGCATTGGGCTCAAGCTTTAAAATCTCGCGCTCAATTTCATCGTATTTAGCGGTTAAGTCTTTTTCTGCCTGAGCGTATTCGCAGTGAAAATTACCGCACTCATAGCCGCCTGGACTGTCACCTGTTGCATATGGGTCATTTACCCATTCCGAGTATTGGCATTCAGCGCATGACTTGGGTGCGTTATGCAAGATATTGATTAGCTCATCCATAAACCCTCCAAATAGACTTAAAGAAGTCCGAAATCAGGCGAGGACACTACCAAGCCCCACAAGGCAAGGAGACCATAGCTCAGCAATGCCCTCGACTGATTTCAGACATAAAAAAACCCTCAGAAGAGGGTAGAAGTGGTTAGCGCACCGCACTGCGTTTTAATTCGTTTTTCATATTTAACTATAGGATTAGTAAAATGCGTGGTGAATAAGGCCACGCACAGCGGGTGCGCTAATTAATGCTCGTCTTTCCGAGCTTGTCATCCGTATCTTTTTTTAGCAGCGTGCACGGAACCATTGCTAGCTCTTAGTGGTGGCAGGCGCTGATATCCTGCTTTCGGTTTACTCAGTTGCTGTGGGCAAGCAATACTCCGCTCCCTACACCGATCTATGCGCTTGAACACTCTCAAGCCACGCCGAACATCTAGTACCAATCAGCCTTGGCATTCACCACACCTGAACAGACCCCGAATACCTTACTATTCGTTGTTACCAACAAAGGATCTGCTCAGGTCTAGCTTTTGCTAGGCTCTTAAAACATACTGCTTACTAGGTGAAGAAAACCGCCAACTACAGCAGCGGTTATCATCACGTAAACAATAATCATCGCAACCAGCGCAGTAAGCTGGATTACGTCTGTTAGCTTCGGCATATCAAACCACCTCGATTTTCATAATCTGAGCTTGCTCTATCAGATAGTCGAGAATGTGTTTAATCTCGCCATCCTCACCCTCAGCCCATTTATTGACATCCCAGCAGATGCCCTCGTTAAATCCGCAGTCGTCTTTGACGATTATCTTTTTAAAGATGCTGAAGTCGTTTGGATTGACTGCTAAGCAGCACTGAAGCTCTTTGCCGCCGTGAAACACAACTGAGAAAAAACCGAAATCTAAATCAACGAGCCGTTCTTTGATAGTCAGCTCTTTTAGGTTAGTTAGTGTCATTGCTACTCCCTTATTAATCAGTAATCCTAAGCACACTCACTGAATGCACTTAGAGCTACTGCATCAGCCTGTTACCCAGATGCTGGTGACTGATTCACTCGAGTACTCCGGTTCCAAGCTAACTCCCGTTTCCTGCTCCGATTCTTCCTTGTTAGAGGCGTCGTCCTCGGCTCCATCTTTATACCGAGATGTTCGGTTTTCTCAATGCTGTTTGTTTACTGCATGATTTAATTCTACATATGTAGATAATCATTGTCAACAATTGTGGAATAAATAATTAAATATTTGTCTACAGTTGTAGAAAAGATACAACCAGCAATAGAGAATGGGGATAAAAAAAGCCGCTGAACGCGGCTTGATGAATTGAAAGAATTAGATAAGGGAGGTAGTTTTATTGATTTTTAAAACCTCTAGCGACCCATACTGTTGTATAAAATACAAGCCACAGTAATAATAATGGCAAAACGACGCGAACAAATATAATGATGAATGCGTTTGCATAGATTGCTCCCCTTTTCTCATTATCAACCGCCTTGCCTATAAACAAACTCACCACATATTTTTAATAAGTCTAATTGATTTGGTAGTATCACCTCATCGGGAAACAGTGTTTTATTAGGGTTGCGACTGGATAGAGTAATTGACCCATCAATATTTTTACGCAATTCTTTAATTCTAAGGCCATCGGGGTGGTCTATTAAAAATATCTTGCCTGTAATAGGTATCGTCTTTGAGTAGTCAAAAATAACTATATCGCCATCAATAATAAAATCAGCCATGCTATCGCCATCTGCTTTAATAGCAATTGCATTTTCTGGGTTGAGTCGATATTTAGTAAAAAACGACAACTCTTTGATTAATGGTGTTTTCTCTAGCGGCTCTTGGTTGAATCTACCGCCACCGCACGAGCCAATAGCCGCCACACGCTTAATACTTCTAAACTCATTTTCATTGGCGTTCTCATGCGGCGTTATGATGTATTCGCTAAGGCTTTTACTATCTGTTAACTCGTCAATAGGCCCATGATTTCTAGCGGGGTCTGAAAATCGCTCATAAGATAGTCCAAAACCGCGAGCTAGCGCAGCACCATGAATCGACGTGTCATTGTCTCTGCTGATAATTGCATAGATTGCTTTTGTGTCCACACCTGAACGCTCAGACAGTTCTTTAACTGTCATTCCAAGCTTATTTAAGTAAAAACTTGTCTGTTTTCCTAAGCCCATTCTCTTCATCTCAATAACCTTTTAAGCGTATACGATACAGTTCGCATTAACGAACTATCAACCACAAATGTTGACTTTTGTTATCTACAAATGTAGACTAGAGTTATTATTAATAATCTAATAAAAGCTATGAAACCTATTGAAAAAGCTATCAATTACTTTGGTACGGCTACCGCTTTAGCAAAGGCATTAGACGTTACAACTCAAGCCGTTTGTTTTTGGCGTGACGGACTGAGAAACATTGATGCCGATACCATTGCAAAAATTGAGCGAGTTACAGATGGTGCTGTAAAGCGTCAAGACTTTAGACCCGATACATACCATCTAACGTGGCCTGAACTTGCAAGTATCCACAATGACAGTATCGAACATGCCAACTGAAATAGCACGCAAGTCGCAAACACTTATATTGCAGGCCTTGCAGACAGAAAAACGACAGACGCAAATAGCAGCTGCAATGGATTGCAGCCAGTCAACCGTTAGTCGCCTTAAAAACGAGCACTTGGAAAACTTCTGTTTGATGCTAGCTCACGCCGGCTTAAAAGTAGTTGAGTCTGATGCGCCCGTGGTCGATGAAGAAAAGCTTAAAGCGCTCATCGTACTGTTTGCTGATCGTATCGGAGCAGATGAGCTGTTTAGATTGATTACGAGAGGTGAGCAGTGAGGAAATCTTACATCGCTAGCGAGCAAAACCTTTTACACGTCTGTGACGAGATCTGTAATCACGTCAAACAGCGTGAAAAGGTACAGGTAATCGTTACTGCCGTTGGCCGCTCATTATCACAGAATGCGTTTTCTCATGCGATCTATCGACAAATGGCACAAGAGCTTCCAGAGGACGATGCAAACGGATGGAAATGCTACTGCAAGCTACACCATGGTGTACCTATCTTGCGAGCTGAGGACGACCAGTACAGAGAGATGTACGACAACGTAATCAAGTCACGCTCGTATGAAGAGAAGCTGCAAATTATGCGCTACTGGCCAGTCACGTCATTAATGAATAAAACGCAATTCAACAAATATATCGAGTCACTACAAGATGACTTTTTTAAGCGTGGTGTGACTTTGCATATGCCGGAGGACAGGTAAATGAAAGGACGATCAACAACCAAAGCACAACGCAAGTTTTGGAATGACCTATGCGAGACCGTAGGCTGCATCGCATGCCGAAAAGAGGGGCGCATCAATACGTGGGTGTCAGTGCATCACATTGATGGCAGAACAAAGCCGCACGCTCACTGGTACGTGCTGCCGCTATGTGGGTCACATCATCAGAGCATGGGCGATGGAGTTATCGCTGTACACCCTAATAAAGCAAGATTTGAAGAAACGTACGGTAGACAAATTGATTTGTTTGCCGAGTGTTTGAATATGTTGGCAGAAGTGCCACAGGAAGCCCTAGATGTTCTAGGCAAAAAGAAAGCCGTCTACTCGTAATAGACGGCTATCCCATAAACCCTTAAAAGGATTTAAACAATGAATACAGACATTATACAGCAGGATAGCAAAGAAAATAAACAACCAGCAAAGCGAAAAGCAATTAGCAAGCGTATTCGTTTTGAGGTATTTAAACGAGATAAGTTTTCTTGTCAATATTGTGGGCTGTCAGCACCCGATGTTGTTTTGCATGTAGATCACATCAATCCAGTAAGCAAAGGCGGTGATAACGACACGATGAATTTAATCACGTCGTGCAAATCATGCAATTTAGGAAAGAGCAACGTGCTTTTATCTGATGACGCTACCATCCAAAAGCAGAGAGCCATGCTTGAGGAGCTGTCTGAAAAACGAGAGCAGTTAGAAATGATGCTGACGTGGAGAGATGAGCTTAGAGACTTAGATGATCGAGTGTTTGAGGAATTTAAGATATCTTGGGATTTTTATATACCTTGTTGCTCAATTAATGAAAAGGGCGAAAAAATCATTAAATCGCTCATCAAAAGCGTAGGCATTATCCACTGCTTGGATGCACTTGAGATTGCTCATGAAAAGTACTTTGACAAAGACAACCAAGCGGAATCAGCTGAAAAAGTTTTTAGAAAATTACAGGGCATAGCTAAAGCATTAAGCCTACCAAATGGCGATAGGCAACTATTTTACATACGCGGGATTTGCAGGAATCGATTCAGATATGTAAACGAATCGGAGTGTATTTCACTACTTCGTGAAGCTTATGCCGCTGGCGTTTCTATAGAGACACTATCTGATATAGCAAAAAATGAGCGTAATTGGACAAATTGGCGAGCTGAAATGCAAGCATTAATTGAAGCTGAGGAAGAATAAATGGCACGAGCAAGAAATATTAAACCAGCATTTTTTTCTAACGACATCCTTGCTGATATTCAGCCATTAGGCAGGATCTTGTTTATTGGCCTATGGACTATTGCCGACCGCGAGGGGCGACTTGAGGATAGACATAGAAGAATCAAGGCAGAGTTGCTGCCTTACGATAATTGCGATGTGAACGAACTGTTAGATGACTTGCAGCAGCATGGTTTTATTACTAGATATGAAGTAGACGGTGTTAAGTATATTCATGTGGATAACTTTACCAAACACCAGAACCCTCATGTAAAAGAAGCTGCAAGCACTATACCAGCACCAGATGTGCACAGTGCAAGTACAGTACAAGCACAACAAGAAAATAAAAGCATGGAAGTCAGCTCTGATACCAGTACAAAAAGAGCAAAACATGAAACTTTACCGTCTAATGATGCGCAACAAAATAGCCGTAGCGAAAATGACAGCGATCTCCTGAGAGCCAATGAAATCAATATGCAGGGCAAAACCGGTGCTAGTACTATACAAGCACCATACAAGCATGGTGAAAAAACTGCTGATTCCCTCTTACTGATTCCTGATTCCCTTAACCCTATAGATATATCGTGCGGTCAAAAAACCGCACCACCTGCCGACCAAAAAAACAAGGTTGATGGAAAATCAAAACCTCAAAATCAAACTCAAAGCTTTGACGACTTCTGGAATGCTTATCCGAAAACTGCAAGGCGTGTAGCCAAGGCTAAATGCCAAGACACTTGGAAGCGACACAAGCTTGATGACATAGCTCACGACATCATCGATCACGTCAAGGGCATGTCTGAAACGGAACAATGGCGAACTGGATACGAACCAGCACCGTTGACCTACCTGAATCAAAAACGATGGCAGGACGGCATCCCCGATGAAAAACCAAAAGGCAGTAAAACCGCTTGTGGGCTGCCAAGGCACTTTGGTGACATCGACTATGCCGCTGGATTAACTCAAAACGAGGATGGTAGCTATGCATTCTAAAATTGACTTCAAAAACTACATGGAAGAAATGCGAAAGCGTCTTCTGGAAAACTTTGAGGACACTGAGATCCATTGTGAAAAACATGGCTCGCAAATTGTCAGAAAACACAAAGACAGAGAGGAATTGCCACGCTGCCCTCATTGCGTGAGCGATGAAGAGGAGGAAGAGAGACGCAGAAAAGAGTTTCTTGATTTTGTCAGAATAACGCAAATACCACGCAGATATCAGGACAAAAAACTAAGCAACTACCACGTTGAGAACGATTCTCAAAAAAGAGCCCTTGCTGTCGTGAATGACTACATCAATGAGTTTGCTAGCAACCGATCTCGTAGCCTAATCATCACTGGGGGCGTTGGCACAGGCAAAACTCATTTGGCCGCAGCAATCATACGCAAGCTTTACGCCAATGGGTACAGAAGCCGATACACGACAATTGGCAATATGTTCGCTGAGGTAAGAGCGACATTCAATAACGGCAACTCGTGGGAGAACGAAGATACCGTTTTAGAGAAATATTTACACGTCAGTTTGCTTGTGATTGATGAGGCTGGAATGAGCGATCTATCCAAGTTTGAAGATGGGTTTTTGTATCGAGTGATTAATGGCAGGTACGAAAACGAGAGGGCCACAGTGGTTATCAGCAATCAGCATATCAACGACCTAGCCAAAAGCTTAGGCGATAGAGTGGTTGACCGACTTCGCGAGGATGGCGGCAAGCTTATCAACATGCAACACCAGAGCTACAGGAGGTAAGCGGTGAGCTACTTAAAACACTTCGAATCCCACGACATTTTAATCTCAGCCACACGCTACTACATTGGCCGTAGAACCATCCAAGCAGCGTATCACGCTAGATGCTTAGCTAGAGCATGGCATGACTTACCACGAGGAACACAGTCAGTAATACGTAGAAACATCGAGGAAGCACTTGCGCAAGATGACGAAGCACGAGCAGAGGGCAGAGAGTTTTATCCGCTTGGTGAGGACTTTGACCGCAGGGAATGGGAATTGGTTAGAAAGCAGTGGGAGGCAACTGAATGAACATTAAGTACGCTGAAGCGGTACAAGGGGGCGGATTAACAGTAATTGCGGAGAGGATGTAATGACGCAAACGGAAAAAATCATGAGGCTACTTAAAAGCCCAATGTCATCTGGCGAGGTGAGAGAGGCTTACAAGAAAAAGTTTGGCAAGTTGCCTCATCCAGCAAGCGTGTCTAACGCTATTAATAGGGGAAAAGATGCTGGGCATCTGGTTATTGTCGGTAACGTGAACTCAAGTGGTAGAAAAGGATTTGTCTACCAAGTCAGCCCTGATTACACGCCGCCTAAAGTTGAACAAGTCAAAAAACCGGAAAAGGACATCAAAGCACTTGCTCTTGAGTGCTTGGAGAAGGGAGATAGCACAGCAAAGATAATCGCTAAAAGGCTAGGTGCGAAGCCGAACACCATCGCTAAGTACATGCTTGAGTATTACGAGCAGGGATTGGTCTTTAGGACAAAAGTAAAAGCGCTAAATACTTTTATCTATTCGCTGGAAGATAAAAAGGATAGCGAGTTTTTTCTTTGTGATGACGATGGCGAAGAAGTGCGTATAAGGGAGCCAGCGCATTTCGTGCCTGAAGGTAAAAACAATTGGTTAGGAGTGTGGTTCTAATGAGTCTTAATCCTGATTTTAAAAAGATTGTTGAGTTAGTTAAGCATGAACCAGAAACGGCAGCAGAGACAGAGCGAGGTAATAAGTGATAAAGAAAATGCGTAAGTACGGGAATCGAAAAGTAGAGTATGACGGCCGCACGTTTGACTCACAAGCCGAGTGCCGCCGATACCGAGAACTTAAATTGCTTGAAAAGGCAGGAAAGATTAGCGATTTACAACTCCAAGTACCATTTGTTTTAGCTGATAGCGTTAAGTACTCGGACGCAAAAAGAGCAACGCCAGCTATGAGATATTATGCCGACTTTGTATACAGGGACCATAACGGCTTGAAAGTCGTTGAGGATGTGAAAGGTGTCAAAACAGCGCTATACAAAACAAAGCGTCATTTAATGCTAGCCAATTTGGGTATTGAGGTTAAGGAGATTTAAAGAATGACTGAGCTAAACAAAATCTTATCAGAGCGTGGCGATCGATACGGAAGCTTTGCAGACGTAGCTAATACAACGATGAGGATCCAACGGGCGATCCAATGGGCAAAGAATGGCAAATCTATGAGCGACTCTCAAGAGGTGGCGCTACAAATGATAGCTAGCAAGATCGCGCGTATCGCTAATGGCGACCCTGATTACATTGATAACTGGGTAGATATCGCAGGCTATGCGCAACTCATAGCAAATAAATTAGAGGCAGAGAGATTACATAAAGGTGGACTGTAATGAACTTAACTGAACGCATTTTAGATCTTTTAAAAAGCAACACCATGACAATGCGCGAAGTTGCTGACACCCTAGGCGATAGCTCCAACAACGTAAGTGGCACGATCACCAGGCTTAGAAATCAAGGACAAGTGGTTGTAGTCAACAACAGAAAAAAAGGGCACTGGACGTACAAAGCCGCCAAAGACGCAAGCATTGGACCGTCACTAGCACAACAGATTGTTGATCTACTTAAAACTAAGAGCTTAACTGTGCCAGAAATCGATCAGATGCTGGGCCTTGGGAAACCCTCGTCAGTCAGCTCAAGCGTGACGGTGCGACTCAAGGTGGGCGAAATCAAAGTCGTCGGAAGAAGGAAAAGCGAGAAAACCGGACGATTGTTGAAGGTCTACGGGATCAATCCCAAATACGAAATTAAGCAGCGCTCAGTCAAAGCCGCTATAACAAGCAAAGTGAATAAAGAGCTGAGCAAGCAGTTTAGAGTGTTTAGACCGACGCATGACAGACATGTTTTAGGGGTGTGGGTATGACCGAAGAGGAAAAGCAAATCGCTGATGAGCTTGATGCGGTGCTGATTAATTGGTTTAAGTGGTGTTTGGGGTATCAATTTAAAAACGGTTACCCGTCACGAGCGCCTCACCATCAGTACATTTATTACGGCGAGGAGGTCAACACAAAAGAAGCGGAAGCGGTGGATTTTGAAATCAACCAGCTAAGTCCAGAAAAGCGGGGTGTGCTGTCCATTTGCACACGCAACAAGCACAATAAAGTGGCCGTATTTCGTAGCAACCGATACAGTCGTGAAGAAATGCACGCAATTTATTTAGAAGCAAAAACTGAGATATTGGATAGATTGATCAAGAGGGGAATAATAAATGCTTGACATGCGATGGTTTTTTTAATAAAATTAAAAGCGTAGGGGATTATTGCGCCCAGAAAATGTAATAAAACCCAAAGAACATACAGCCCACCCAAGCGGTGGGTTTTTTTATTTAAGCTCGATCATTTTTGTGGTCGGGCTTTTTTGTTGTCCGGAGAGATTAACAATGACCACTAAAAAGGCGGTCACCGCTGGTGGTCGCAAGTTAACGCCAAAGCAAGAGGCATTTTGTCTTGCGTACATCGAAACAGGCAATGCGTCTGAAGCTTATAGGCAAGCTTATAGCACGTCACGGATGAAGCCAGAGACGGTAAACAACAAAGCTTACGGTCTTTTAAAAAAGGGCGAGATCGGGGCGAGGATAGAGCAACTTAGAGAGCCAGTGCGTAAGAAAGCCATGCTGACGCTTGAGAGCCATCTAGCACGCCTAGAGGAGCTTAGCTTAGCAGCTGAAGAGCAAGGTAACTACAACGCTGCTATCACCGCAGAGACTAACCGAGGTAGAGCGGCAGGGCTGTACACAGAGAAAGTGGACCACACATCAAGTGACGGCAGTATGAGTCCTAAAGGGCGCACCCTAGATGACTTTTACGAGGATATAAACAAACAGGCGGAGTGATATGTTTCAGATGAACCCTAATTTGCGTAGCTTTTGGCGGACAAGGAAGCCGTATAAGCTACTCAAAGGTGGTAGGTTCTCTGGCAAAACTCATGATGCCGCGGGCATGGCTGCTTACTTGGCCAGAAACTACTCACTGCGATTTTTATGTATCCGTCAGTTCCAGAACCGTATCACCGACTCGGTTTATACCGTTGTTAAAGAAAAGATTGAGTCAGCAGGTTGGGAAAGTGAGTTTGATATCGGCGTATCAAGTATACGGCATAAAACCACTGGTTCAGAGTTTCTGTTTTACGGTATTGCTCGCAACTTAAGCGATATCAAGGGTACTGAGGGCGTAGATATATGTTGGATTGAAGAAGGCGAAGGTCTTACCGAGGAGCAGTGGTCAATTATCGACCCCACCATCAGAAAAGAGGGGGCGGAGATATGGGTGCTGTGGAACCCTCGCCTTGTTACTGATTTTGTCCAAGCTAAACTGCCTGGGCTGCTCGGTAATGATTGCATTATTCGCCACATCAATTATGACGAGAATCCGTTTTTATCAGATACAGCGCTAGAAAAGGCGGAGCGGTTAAAAGAAACTGACTACGAGTCATACCAACACACCTACTTAGGTGAGCCACTCGACTCGGGCGATGCGGCGATTATTAAACATCGCCACATTGTGAGCGCGATTGATGCTCATTTGAAATTAGACGGCGACTGGACCGGACGCGTATGTATCGGTTATGACGTAGCGGACGATGGTAACGACAACAACGCTAACGCAGGGATTAACGGGTCAATACTCTGTTTCCTTGACGAGTGGAAAGGCGGAGAAGACGAGCTATTAAAGAGTTCACAGCGAACGTTAAACAACGCACAACGAATAGGCGCTGACATGATCGGCTATGACTCAATCGGTATCGGCGCAGGCACGGGGGCGAATCTTAATAGCCTTAAGTGGCGCAAGCACTTTAAATTTAATGCTGCGGCCAAAGTAGAGCACCCAGATAAGTATTACGGCGACACGAAGATTTTAAACAAAGACTTCTTTGCGAACTTAAAGGCGCAATGTTGGTGGCTACTAGCAGATCGCTTTAGAAATACGCACCTTGCTATCACGCAGGGCTTAGAATTTCGCGCGGATGAGATGATCAGCATTGATAGTAAGTCTATCGACCAGGTGTTACTGGAGCGACTAAAGATTGAACTATCCACACCGCTAAAAGACTTTGACAATCAAGCCAAAGTGAAAGTTGAATCAAAAAAGGATTTAGAAAAGCGTGGCATTGATTCACCTAACTTAGCTGATGCTGTAGTGATTGCGGCAAGTCGAGGTATGTTAGCCCGAATATCAATATCAGAGATGTTATGAAACCAAGATATAAATTAACTACCGACGGGTTAGTAAACCTAGTTAGCGGCATGGGTACAGGCGCTGGTAAGCGTGATCATAACCAGTTTGTATTTAGCAACATATACAATCACCGCGAACTAGAAGCGGCGTACATGACTAACTGGATTGCTAGGCAGATTGTAGATATTCCGGCTGACGACATGACGCGAGAGTGGAGAGAGTTTAAGTGCGTCTGCGCTGATGAGATTAGACAGACTGAGGACGATCTAGGTTTGCGTAATGCAGTAAATGATGCCCTGACTTGGGCTAGGCTCTATGGGGGTGCAGCGATATTGCCAATTACTAACCAAGATTTAGAAAAGCCATTTAGGCCGGAGTTGGTTAAAAAGGGTGAGGTTGCACGCTTACTTGTGCTAGATAGGTGGGACTTAGCATCCAGTGCGATTAACACGTGGGATATTCTAGCCGAAAACTACTTACAGCCAGAGTACTACACGTTATACCAAGGCTCACAGCGCATCCACTGGACGCACCTAATTAAGTTTTATGGGGCAAAATTGCCACGTAGGCAGCGAGTGATCACACAGGGCTGGGGCGATTCGGAGCTTAGGAAGTGCTTACTTGATTTAAAAGACGCTGTTTCATCTAAAAACGGCATTGCTGAGCTAATGCAGTCGGCTAACGTTGATGTAATTACTCGCAATGGCTTGGCGGAAGAGCTATCAACGGACCAAGAGGCGCACATTATTGAGCGTTACCGACTATTTGACCAAATGAAGTCGATTGTCAACACAGCACTATTAGACGGTGACGAAACGTTAGACCGATTGACGCTTAACTTAAGCGGCGTAGCGGACGTATTAGACAATCTCATGGTGTGGGTAGCGGGGGCGGCTGATATACCTGTTACACGCTTATTTGGCACGTCCGCTAAAGGGCTAAATGCAACAGGCGAAGGCGATTTGCATAATTACTATGACAGCATCAGGAGCAAGCAAAACACGCAATTAAAAAGACCACTATCAGGGCTTGATAACGTGGTTGTGCGCTCTGCTGTTGGCCATATGCCTGACGATTTTAACTACACGTGGAATCCGCTCAAGCAAATCAATGAGAAAGAGTTAGCAGAGACTCGTAAGGCTCAAGCAGATACTGACATCATTTACTTAGACGCTGGCGTGATTGGACGAAGCCACGTCATGCGACGCTTAGAGTCTGAGGAGTCCTACCAATATCAAGATGGCGTGATTGAGCAGATCGAATCGACCGAAGATCTAAGCGTTGGTCAGTCATATTTGGGTGGAGAAGATGAAACTTTCACGCTCTGAAATTGAGTACAACCAGATATTACAGCGAGTCGTTAGCTCGGTTGAAAAAGACATACGTAACATTTTATTAGTAGAGATAAATAGCGGCAAATACACGCAGGACTCGTGGATAACGGGTATACAGATGGCGCTTGATGCATTGATTGATAAATGGTCATCAAGTAGCTTTAAACGCTTAGCTAATCAAATTGCGTCACGATTTGTTAGGACGACTGTTAATAATCTAGACCGCCATCAAAAGCGTTCGTTTGGTCTTGATGTATTGCAAAACTCACCAGAAGCTGAGGATTTAATGCGAGCTGCTGCTATCCAAAATGCGCAGTTAATTAAATCGATACCTGAGCAGTATTTAAATAGCGTATCAAACATAGTTTTATCCAATATGCGAACAGGCCTCATGCCGAGAGAGATAGCAAAGCAACTTGAGGAACAGTTTGGCATAACGCAAAGGCGAGCAAGGTTTATTGCTCGTGACCAAACGGCCAAGGTTAACGGCGAGTTAACAGAGCGTAGGCAGCGAGACGCTGGTTATGAATACTTTAAATGGCTTGACTCTGACGATCAGAGGGTACGTAAACGCCATCAAGAGATTGCTAACGCAGATGTTGGGTATGGTGTGGGCATTTACCGATGGGATGATTTGCCTAAAAGCGACGACGGCACACCAATCAAGCCCGGTCAAGACTATGGATGCCGGTGTACCAGTAGGCCGATACGCAACTCAATTGCTGAGCAAAACAAAGGAAAAGCAGCATGACAAGAGTGTTTATACAAGACAAAGCAACTTTTAGGACAACAGCCCGCACCTTCGATGATGCGGGCTTTTTACATGTCCCGGGGCGAGTTGCTAAAACAGGTGTTCAAAAGTACCTGAAAAGCGAAATAGGCTTAGATGGCAACCCCAGTGATGTGGTGGTTGTGTACCGACCCGAAGCAGAGGTGTTTAGCGAAGATAGTCTAAATTCGTTTGCTGGTGCTGATATTACGATCTGGCACCCACCAGAGATGGTCAATGCCAAGAACTATAAAAGCACATCGGTTGGCCACATCAAAGGCGCAGCAACTCGGGACGGTGATTATGTTTTAGCTAACTTAGTGATTAAAGATGCTGATGCGATCGCTAAGGTTGAGGTTGACGGCTATGTTGAGCTGTCATCAGGATACACGACTGAATATGAGTATTCTCCCGGCGTAACAAGCGATGGGGTTAATTATGACTACATTCAGCGCAAGATACACATTAACCATGTGGCGCTGTTGCCATCAGGCGCAGCGAGGGCAGGACGACAAGCCCGAATTTTTGACAACAAACCGAAAGGAAGCAATATGACCAAAATCACTTTGGATAGTGGTCGCTCGGTAGATATTCAGGACGAAGCGTCTGCCGCTTTAGTGTCTGATTATATTGAGCGCCTACAGAAACAAATCAAAGACTCTAGCGATGAGCTTGAGAAAAAACAAGCTGAAATTGACGCTAAAGAGGAAGAGCTAGACAAAGCAAAGAAAGAAACTGCTGATGCGGTTATCTCTGAGCGTGTAGCGGCGGTCTTAGATGTGCGAACAAAAGCGGCTAAGGTCGCACCTAACGCAACACTGGACTCGCTAAGCCCGACTGAATTGCAGCGCATCGCATTATCTGATGCTCGCCCGTCGATTGACTGGAGCGCCAAGAGCGAGGCATATGTACAAGCTGCCTTTGACTTAGCAGCTGAACAAGCGGAAACAGTCGATGATAATGCGGCTCAGAAGAAAGCATTAGCTCAAGACGGCGCTAAGTCCGTTGCAAGCAAAACACAGGCGTATGATTCGTACGTTTCTAGCTTCACAAAACAAAACAAGGAGTAATTAATATGGCTATTACAGGTGGCTACACTCTAAACCACGGCGATCGCTATGCCGGCATGGTAGTAGACGGTCAGGTAAATAATACCGTGTCTAAGCTAAACAAAACTGCCGCTGTTATTGCTTACGGCTTATTCGTTGCTCGTGATGGTGACGATGGCTTTAAAGCAATTGATGGCGACACTACAGCTGCTGATGTGATTGGCGTTTTACGACGCGCAATTAATCGCGCCCAGGGTAATGCGGTAGGCGCACCGGTTGCTCGTGATGCGTCTATCTTAACCGCAGGCACAATCTACGTCGAAGCCGCAGGCGCTGTTACTCAAGGTCAGAAAGTCTATGTTGACAGCGCTGGCAAGGCAACAGCTAATGCAACAGACACGATTGAGGTTGCAGGAGCTAAGTTTATTGAAACAACAGAATCCGCAGGCATTGCCGCGGTTTCTTTGGTCATTGGAGGTTAAAACATGACTATTAAAACCATTACTCTTGACCAAGACCTACCAAGCTTAGGTTTATCTGCCGGTCAAACGATTACGTACGATGCAAATATCCGCACAACTGATGATGGTATTGCGTTTTATATCTCGCAGCTATCGCAGTTAGAGCCGCGCATTTATGGTACTAAGTACCCAAATATCAACTTCCAAGAGCTAATCCCAATTAACACAGACATCCCTGAGTGGGTTGATAGTGTTGACTACATTAGCTATGACGCGGTGACACTAGGAAAGTTCATCGGCGCAGATGCGGACGACTTGCCGAACGTTGCACTGAGCGCTAAAAAGGACTCGGTGCCGGTTGGTTATGCGGGCAACAAGTTTGAGTTTAACTTAGACGAATTGCGCAAATCACAGCAATTAAACATGCCAATTGATGTATCAATGGCGCAAGCAGCACGTCGCGGCTCGGAAGAGCACATGCAGCGTGTAGCATACTTCGGCGACAATGACCGCAACATGTACGGCTTATTTAATCACCCTAACGTGACAGTAGATGCCACCATTACGCTAGACGTAAAGGACTCAGCCACTACGGGTAAAGCCATCTTAGAAATGTTTAACGGCATGATTAAAGAGGTTTGGGAACAAACTAGCGGCGTACATACGCCTAATACGCTTGTTCTTCCATCAAAGTACTGGACCTTCCTAGCCACCACCATGGCAACAGAGTTAAACCCAGAGAAAAACTTACTCGACATCTTGCGCACTCAGAACTTATACGCCGAGTTAACCGGTCAGCCGCTTAAGATTGTTCCTCGCTTCCAGTTAAACGGCTCAGGCACGTCAGGCAAAGACCGCGCGCTCGTGTACGAGATGAATGAGGAAAACTTATCGATGTACATTCCGATGTTATGGCGACCTTTAGCGCCTCAGCACAAAAATCTTAAAATCAGCGTGCCCGCGGAGTATAAAGTCTCGGGCACCGAGTTTAAGTATCCACTAAGCGCTGCTTATTACGATTTGCCGGCATTGTCTTAAATAAAAGAGGGGTTGATAACCCCTTTTTTTATTGTCTTTAAAAAGGAATGAATCATGAAAGTTAGAAACCTATCACGCCATGTTATCAAGCTATTAAATGGCAAAGATAAAGTAACACTCGTGCCGGGAACTGATGATGTATACGAGGTAAGCGACAGTAAAGATGTCCAGTACCTAATTGAGAAAGGCGAGCTGATCGAGGTAGCCGCGCCAAAGGCCGCCTCTAAAAACGCCAAGGAGTAATCATGGTAATCACCCCTGAAATCATTAACGACTTTCGAAGTTATTTTAACGGGCAGTTTGATGACTTAATTAAATGGCCTGATGAGCTTATCGAGTCGGTGCTATGCGAAGCAGATGCTGAAACTGGCGGCAGTGGATGGGGTGTGTTTTCCTTGGGTTGCGACAACTTTAAGCGCCGCGGCATGTACCTATTTGCAGCTCACTGGATAACGTTCTTTTATGGCGATAGCCCAAGTAGCGGCATTGGTGGCATTGCTCGGCTTAACACTCAATCAAAGTCAGTTGGTGATGAGTCGATTTCATACCGCGTTGCGGAAATGCAGGACGCTGGTAACGATGCGCTGACTTATACAGTCTACGGGCAGCAGTTCTACCGATTAAGAAAGCGCGCAGGTATGGGGGCTAGGGTTGTATGAGCAATAAAAGTGGTATGTGGATTAGAGGGCTTCAGGAGGTTCAGGACGCTTTGAGCCAAGAGCTTAAGAAGCTAGAAGGTTCGCATTATGCGCTAGTGGGTATTCATGAGTCAGCAGGTGTTACCGATGATGGACAAATGACAATGGCGACATTGGGGGCGGTTCAGCATTTCGGTGCTGATATTAATCACCCTGGAGGAACGCGTTATGTGATCGGTAAGGATGGTAAGGCTCGGTTTGTATCAAATAGTTTTACCGGTCCAGTTAGCGGGGTAACCGCTCCTCATAAAATTACTATCCCGGCACGTCCCTGGTTAGATGTTGGCGCTGAGAGTGGTATGCAAGACATTTTGACAGCAGCACAAGACGGCTTAGCTGACGGCCTTGATTCAAAGACCATTGCGATGCGAGCTGGGGGAGAAGCGGAGGGCGCGATTAAGCAATACATCGCAGACCTTAAGTCACCACCTAACGACCCCTCGACAATTCGCAAGAAAGGGTCAAGCAATCCGCTAGTCGATACTGGAAACATGCGAGCATCAGTTACATCAGTTGTGGTCTCTAAAAAACCTAAGGAGGGCATCGAATGAGCTTGGACATGGGTCATCACATTGATGATGTGTTTAAGTCGCAAGAGGTAACTGTAAAGGCCTTTTCCGATGGTTCATATGATGATGACGGCATTTGGGTTCCCGGTGCTCCGGTATTAGAGAACTACACGGCAAACATCCAGCCGCTTAATGACCGAGAGCTTAACAATTTGCTGTTAGCTGGTGAGCGCATTGTTGACGGCCGCAAAGTTTATATCAACTCAGGCGATTTAAATAAGCTTTTGCTAGCTAACGATTTAGAGTTTTTAAGCCAGCGCTGGAAGATAGTTAGCTCTGACATCAGGCCGTGGCGAACGTATGCAAAGGTTGTGGTGAGTAGATATGACCAACAATGACGTATATAGAGCGCTAAGACGAGCAGTGAAGACGGCTTCAGGCGTGCCTGTAGTTATTTTAGCCGCTCAAAACGCACGCTCACCGAAGGGAAGCTATGCGTCTATTCAGATTGCGTCTCACGTCAAAGAGCGTGGCATGGCGTTTAAGGACTACAAGCTATTAGATGATGGCGTGACATTTGAAGTCACCGTGCGAAGCCAGCAAGAAGTTACTTGCACGGTCGAGTTTTACCGGGAAGGCGCTAAAGATTACGCAGCCAATATGCTGCAAATGGATAAGCGTGATGACGTGGTGTGGGACTTATTTAAAGCGGGTCTTAACATCATGTCGCTAGGTCCTATCTTTGACTTAACCGCGCTGCAATCAAGCAACTACGAAGAGCGTGCGAGGGTGGAAATCTACCTACGCCGACAAGTAACCCGAAAGTACAACATTAACCGAATCATGGAAGTGCCGGTTGCCACTCAAAATGAGGATGGTAAGCCGATGCAGTCTGTGAGTGTTAAATATCAACCTTAAAAAGGATTTTATATGAGCTATCCAGCCGATCGAATTATCCAAGTTAATACCAGAATTTCCCCTGCCGGCCTAGGATTTGGGAATTTTGGCTCTGCTACGGTGTTTGCTGCCGCTGATGAGGTGACAACGCCGCTTGTTGTAGACACACGCAAAACATACTTTAGCATTCAGGAAGTAGCCGCAGATTTCCCAGAAGGAAGCGAAACCTATAAAGCAGCTTCAGCTTGGTTGGGCGGCACTCCTAAAATGCGAGAGTTAACTATATGGATGACTAATAGCGATGATTTAACCATCACTGAAACACTTAATAAAGCGCGTGACGCTTACTGGTGGTACTGGTCTTTATTTACTGATGATGTGCTAACCGATGAGACGTCGCTTAAGGATGCCGCTTCTTGGTGCGATCAAAACGCATCAATGCTTGTAAATAGCCAGCATGGCTCAGCAGCGGAAGATATCCGAAGCCAGAATAAAACAGACGATATCGCTAGTGATTTGACGTTACTAGGCTACCGTCATGCATTTACCACGGCGCACGCAACGCAAGCATACACAGGTTCTTACCTTGCCAAGCATTTTGCCGCTGTTAACTACAATGCCGATAAATCTACTATTACGGGTGAGTTTAAGAAGTCACCGGGAGTAGAAGCGGAAGATCTGAAAGGGACAGAGATAGCGTCTATGGAGTCTAAAAACGCATCGTTTTACAGCATCGTTGAGCTTCAGGGCAGTCAAGACGTAGGGCGCTGGTTAAACACTAAGACCCACTCCACATACGGCGAGTATATTGATGACGTAGTAAACCTAGATGCGTTTATTAATGCGCTGACCGTGAGGCTCTATAACGCGTTAGCAAACGTCACGACAAAGCTAAAACAAACGCCTCGTGGTCAAGCAGTGTTATTAGCCACAGCAAGGCAAGTAGGCGAGCAGTACATCGCTAACAACTACTTAGGCCCACGTAACTATATTGACCCTGACGACGGCGAAGAAAAATACACCATTGGTTTTGAGATTTTAACTAAGCCAGAGGATATTTTAGACATCACGCCAGAGGAGCGTAGCGACCGCTTATCAGCGCCTATCCGTATGCGCCTATTCCGCGCAGGTGCAATCCACAAAGCCATTGTCGATGTCGACATTTATTAATAAAGGGGTGAAAAATGGCATTAGTTAATATTACAACCGAAAACACCGTTATCACGATTAATGGCAGAGAGATGACCGATTGGGGGGAAGCAGAAAACCCAGTAACCGAAGAACCAATCGACCAAAGCTCTACCTTGCGCCGCGGTATGGGTGGTAACGCGGTGCGACTAGATCGAATCAATCCTGGCAGACGTGTAACGCTTAATCTTAATCCGGGCGGCGCGGATGCGTCTTACGTGCAGTCTCTTCTTAACAGTCGCGCAAACATCACGTACACCAGAACAGTCATCGGTACGCTAGAAAACGCAGTGGGCGCAGAGGGCGTTATCGTTAATGACGCAGCCATTAACCGTGCTGGTGGTGCATCGATTTCTGATGATACGTTTATCATCGAATTTAATAGCTTTACAACGTTGCGAGGTGGCTAATGGTGGTCGAGACTTTTAGCTTAAAGCACGGGTCATATAACGTGGCTCGTGCGTCAGCAGTGGCACAAGATGAAGTGCTTAGCCTGCTTACTCAGTCTTTAGTTCAGCGCTTAAGTGTCATCGACTCAAGCAATAAAGAAACGACAGAAGATACAATTTTCTTCATGTTTTTGTCAATGCCTCACGCGACGAAATTAAAGATTGATGAGTTAATTTTGAACCGAGTATTTAAAAAAGGTACAGAGCATCAGGTTACGTTATCTGACGTTGACGCGCTTGAATGGAACCGTTTAAGAGCTAAAGCGCTGATCTGGAATCTCGAAGGTTTTTTTACCTACTGGGCAGACGTCGTAAGCGAAAAACAAAAAGCAGCTCAATAAGCACCGTTAATTGGTATTTGATGCGTCCATGTGTGGGAGTAAATGGAGTCTGCCCTCCACTTTGCACGTGGTCGCAATTAAATGATGGGACTTATGATTTAGAGGATGTTGAGCGGTTTAATCAAACAATTGATGAGCTAATTAGGTCGCATAAAGAGGCAATGAGCAAAAATGGCTAAGGTATTACGAAACTTTTTAATCGGCGTAGGCTTAGATACAAAAAACTACGACAAAGGCGCAGAGAGTGTAGAGAATAGCCTTGGCCGCATGCGCTCATTGTCTACGATAGCTGGCTCCGCTATTGCTGGTGCGTTTGCGAGCGTTGGGTTGTCTGCTATTACAGCAGGAAACCGTGTTAATAGCTTAAATTTGAAATTCGACAGGCTCAAAACGTCGCCACAGTTTATCAACGATTACGGCAACGCAATTAAGGCTGTAGGAGGTCAATACTACGAAGCGGTTGACGCTATTGAGACCTTTGAGGATGCGTTAGCTAAATTAAAAATCGGTGAATATGGAACATTCCAACAAGCCGCTTTAATTGGCGTCCGTGATGAGCTAATGGGTTTAGTGAACGCGGTTGATGGCGGCGATTTCTTGATGCAATTAGCGGATATTGTCCCTAAATTAGACAAAGATCAGCAAAGGCTATTGCAACAGGAAATGGGGCTTTCTGATGCGGTTATGCGGTCACTCGAAAGCGGCGCAGCTAAGCTATCAGAAGCAATTGACAGGCAAGGCGAGCTTTATGGCGATTTTGGACGAGCTACAGAAGCGGCGAGAGAATACAACCGCGCCTTAGCTGAGCTAAACACTCGATTTGAGGGTATTAGCGAGACGATGGCTGAAAAGTTATTGCCATCGTTTACCAATATTTTAGATGGGTTTGGTGGATTTATTGATAAGCACCGCAACCTAATCGATGAGGGCGTTGATGTTGTTGCAGAGAACCCTGTGGCAAGTAGTTTAGTGGCAGGTGGCGCAGCAGCAGCGGCAACAGGCGTAGGACTTAAGGCGATGCCTTGGTTCAGAGGGTTAGGCACCTTACTAACGAGAGCAAGTGTGCCAACTATGGCAGTAGGAGCAGGCGCTTACTTGTGGGATAAGAAACCAGAGGATATTGAACGTTGGACTGGGTATAGGCCGTCTGATTATATCTTTGAAAACACGCCAGCTGATGCTTTTAATGACGCTAAGGAATGGGTATCCAAAAGATGGAAAGGAAGTGACGAACCGACAGAACCAGTTGTTTATGGTTCTGAGATTCCAAAAATACCAAACGAACAGCAAGAGCAATCTGACCCGATTTTTAACGCACTTGTAGACTCACCAGAGATGCCTCAGCCGGTAAATTATCAGCCAGTGCTAACGCCAGAGCCTGACCTATATCCAAAAGAGGATGACAGTCAGTACGGTGTGCCGCCGCTGCCAGATGCGTTGTCATCTAAATACATTGATGAGAAAAAAGAGCAATCGAATGTACTGCCAGTTTACTTTGGTGGCGAGGTAAGCAACGAGGAAGCGGCAAGCGTCAATCCGGAGGTCATCATGATTCAGCAGCAAAACGAGCGTAAAGAATCAAGACCACAACAGCAGCGCCTACAGGTGCAAAATAACCTTGAGGTTCGAATGGAGCTCGACGGAAGGGCGCTTGATACTAAGATTACTGATGTTATTGAACGTCGAGAGAAGGAGTCTATTAACGACTTTACGGGAGCAATTGAACGATGATAGGCAGCTTAGGAGGCATTAGAAACGCCATTACTAGCGCTTTACCAAGCACTAGCTTAGTTAGCATACTAACCAGAGTGTCGCCGTCTATTGCGGGGTATCAGTTTGACGCAGTGCTAGAAGATACGCTAGAGATGAGCATTGAGCTTACTCGCTATCCGGTTGAGTCAGGCGTAAGGGTTGCTGACCACCGCATTATTCAGCCAATCAAATACACTCTAACAGGAGCTGTGAGCAACAATCCGCTAAGGGTGATTGACTTATCAAGTTTAATTTTTGGTGGGCTATCAAATTTAGCAAACAGAAACTCGTACGTTGCGGCAGCAGCAGGAATGGCAGCGAGCTTTTTGTCTGGATCGCCCCCAACTAGAGCATCCAGTACGCTTGAGTTTTTGAAAGAACTGCTGGTTGCTGGACACCCGTTTGATGTTGATGCAGTAGATATTCAGCTAAAAGACATGGTGCTTACTAAGCTGACTCGTGAGCGAGACCCTGAGAATGAAAACGGATTGATTTTTGTCGCTGAAATGCAGGAGCTGGTATCGATACAGCGATTGAAAGACAGCAGCCAGCCTAGTCAAGAACAGTTGCCAGATGATGACCCGGCAAAAGCAGGGGCGGCTGCAACAACAAGCCGAGGAGAGCAAATAGGTTCAGCTCCTAGCGATTTAACTAAAGATAAAGTTTATGCGCTTGAAGGAATGTAGGAATGATTGAAATACCTTTACGCAGCGGTAGCAAACACGCTCATCAGCGATTTACCCAGAGACTAGGGGGAAATAGTCTTGAATTTAGAATTAACTACGTAGCCTATCAAGAAGAACCTATGTGGACGCTGTGTTTATACCGTGATGGCGCGCCAATCGCCGAGGGAATGGCGTTAGTCGCTGGTGCAATATTAACTGAGAATAGAAATCTGCCTGAGGATATAGGACGTTTAGTCTTTGTTGGAGCAGAGGCTACTTTAGACAACTTAGGAAAGGACAATAAACTCGTATGGCAAGCAGTTTAGAACAATATATTCGGCAGTGGTCAATTATGATCAATGGTGAGCCGTTTATAGATGAACAAGAAGATCATCAGTTGCGTTGCGTCTTTGATATTAAAAATATCATATCAAGTAACACAGGCAAAGCTGATATTCAGTTATATAATTTATCTAAAGAAACCGCTATACAACAACGCTCTAGCATCACTTTAAGCGCAGGCTACAAGGATACTTTCGGCTTGATTTTTAGCGGCACAGTGACGAATGTGCTAAAAGAGCGTCGCGGTCCAGATGTGGTTACGCGCTTATTGTGTCGCAGTAGCACGCCTCAGAGTGTAGGCTTAATGTATGGCGCTTATACAGCTGGAACGCACGTTGTTGAGGTGTTAAAAGATTGCGCCAAGTCATGGCCGTTGGCTTTAGTTATCGACGAAGAGCAGTTCACCGACGATGACGTATTCCCTAGCGGATGGACAGCGGGGGGTGATGCTGCGAAAGCATTAGATGCGCTTAAGGGAATGTTTAAGTTTGACTGGATGGAGCACAACGGAACGCTAGTAATTACTCGCATTAATGAGGAGCGTAAAACGCCAATCATTGAAATCAATCAACATACAGGTATGGTGGGCATGCCTGAAATGTTAGGTTATAACGATGGCTTTGGCGTGGATGTGACATGCCGGATTAATCCTATCATTAGGCCTTACGACAGAATCAAAGTGCAGTCAGAGTTCTCAACTTACAGCACGGGTAATTTGCATGTAGCTGAGTTAGCAGGCGATGCAGGTGCTAGCGGTGAATATAACGTCCATGAGGTGTCATACTATGGCGATACTCATAGCAGTGCTTGGGATATGAAAATCATCGGATTTAAAGCAGGCTCAAAGGCAACTACGAATCAAAACTTAGGCGGTGGCTTAGTTTGGGGTGCTAAAGTCTCACCTGAGTTTAGGGCGAAAGTCCGAGAGATTGCAGCAAGACAAAACCTTGACCCTAACTGGTACATGGCGGTGATGGCTTTTGAGACGGGTAGAAGTTTTAGTCCGTCGGTGAGAAATCCAATAAAAGGACAGACAGCAACCGGATTAATTCAGTTTACTGAAACAACAGCGGGTGACCTAGGAACTAGCACAGCGAAGTTATCTCGTATGTCGGCAGTTGAGCAGTTAGATTGGGTTGAAAAGTACTTTGAGCCGCATAAATACAAAATAAAAAATATTGGCGACATGTACATGGCTGTATTTTTGCCTGCCATTGGTATTGGTAAACCTGATAGCTACGTAATAGCGTCGGAAGCTGACAGTCCAAAATGGTACAACCCGAATAACTCACTAGATAAAAACAAGGATGGCAAAATCACCCGTGGCGAAGCTGTGCAACGAGTTTTAGATATGTACAAAGAGGGAACTAGTCATGTGGCTTAATTTAGTACAATCGAACTAAGGTTGTTGCCAAATGGAATTTAATCATGATTCAGAAGTTTTTATTATCAGTTTTTCTATCTTTTTGTTTGGTGGGTTTATCTCACGCATTTGAAGTAGAGGTTACCGATCACCCAGAGCATCATAAAATGAAAGGCTATGGAAAGAAGTATGGTGACAGGTGTCAGGTTGTGTATTTTGCTCAGCAAGATGATAGGTTTTTTCTCAGAGGGTACGGCGATTGCCGGCACGTTACTAAAGAAAAAGCGATGAATGATGTATCCAATGATAGAAGCCTATTAACAACAGAGATACCAAAGCCTAAGCCGTTGGTTGATGTTCCTAGTGAGTACTGGGACTATATGGACGGGTACCGCTATGACTATGGCGGAGGGTGTGTAGTTGGATGGCACGTTAGAAGCGCATCATTTTTAATTGATGGCGAATGCCAAGGCATAAGCGACGAAAAGCTGGTGAGTGACGCAATAAAATCTATTAAGCACGCAAAAGCAAATAGTAGTGCAAAAAACTTCTATTATTACTATGAAGAGCAGTCGCCGCAAGGAAAGCAAAGGAAGCAGGAAGAAGAAGATCGGACTAGAGGAATGATTTTGGCTTATGGTGAGGGGCAAGAAATAGCTTTAGAGACTTGCGCTGCTAGGGTGAATAAGAAGAAAATTACATTAAAAGAAATACAAAGGAACCATAAACACATCAGTCCGCAATATGCTCGGATTATTTATGATAGAACTAACAATGCTTTTGATCGTAGGGGGTGGGGGCTTGATTGCTTTAATTATAGCGATGGAATAATAAAAAATTATCTTATGAGAGGAATAGACTTAAGATCGCCCCCTTGATATGGATAAAAAAAGCTTGTTTTTCATAATGTAGCGACCTTAAAAAAGGATATTTTATTTGTTAGATGACCGAGCAGATATAATTCCGCATCTGCAATATAGCTCACAAGTGCAGTTAAGTTGTATGTACTCATCAATATCTAATGATGAGTCTAAAACCTTTTTGTCCTGAGACAAGCACCATTCACAATCTCTGTTGTCGTTACAAGCGAGAAGCATTGGTTTCATATTTAAAGATATTAGCTTCTCGAATGATTTTCGACGGGAGTTGCGGTGACTAGCTTCAGTCACCAAAGCTTGAAGAACTCTCTTAGAGCCTTTATTAAGAGCTTCTAGAGTTAGTACGCTTTCTTGCTCTTTGGTTATTTTCAATCTAGGATTGATTTTTAAATCTTTTTTTTCTTTGGCTGATAGCACATCACCATCAGTTAAGTAATTTTTTGACCTTAAGGCTTCTAGGACGAAATTTCTAGAATTATCTTTGATGAATTTAGAGGACATTACACCTTCAATTAGATATTGATCGAAGTAGTCGGGCTCAGATTTGATTGAAGAAGGTTTAGTAAATAAGCTTTTAATAAGAGTAAACATAGGCACCTCACGGCTTAGATTCAAATGATTATAGGACATCAGGGCCAAAGAATATAGATAGCCTAACACTACGATTTAACCAACCACCTTCGGGTGGTTTTTTTATGCCTGCTAGGGCAACACAAAAATAAAAAGCTCAGCGCTGCGCAAACAGCCTGAGCCTTGGTTCATTACCATATTAAACGAGACGAAATGAACACATGAATTTTAACATAAATTTAGAGAAAGTCATGAAGCTATTTATAAAGTACAAATCGGTAAAGTGGCTTATGTTTTTATTTGTCGGCGCAATTTATCTGTTTGGTTTTGCAGCCTTAGTTAGCGCTGTGCGTTGGTGGTAAAGCTGAGTTTTAGAGGTGCGCATGAAAAGAAACTACGTCAATCCTAAGGAAACACGCAAGACATTGCGAACAATGGCAGGCATTTTGATTGTCTTAGTTCTAATTTGGCGATTGCCTGAGTTGATATTAGCGATTAAGTGGTGGTAAGGCCATTTTTGTTAGGTGTTCGTATTGTGTAGCTCTCCTGTTGAGGGCTTTTTTTATGCCCGTTCATTTTGTTGAGTGGGCTTTTTTTACGGAGAATTAAAGATGAAAGAATGTGGTTGCGGCACAGCAGAAAGTCTGTATAAACAAATCAAAGCGTTATCTATTGCTGCAAAAATAGCATCAAGCAAGGACTCCTCTTTAGATGATGTTTATGATGCAATTGAAATCTGTATGCACCTAAACAAAGGAGGGTCTGAAATGTCTGAATTGTATGATGCCGTTCTGTCTTTGGCGGCAAAAACAAGAATTGATGAGAGGTCGATCAATAACACAAAAGAAGAGTCCTGCAAAGTCTATTTTATCAAAAGAAGTGATGGCCTCATAAAGATCGGGTATACGCACAACCTTAAAGAAAGGCTAAGTCAACTTAAGCGACAGTACAGATGTGGCATGGAGGTGATAGCAACTTTAGTTGGTGGCAGAGAAAAAGAAAAAAGACTTCATAGTAAATTTTCTCATTGCAGGGTATTTGGGGAGTGGTTTTCCCCGTCTAATGAGCTGATGATTCATATATCAAAATTACAACCATCATTACAATTAATTTAACCAGCTTAACCGCTGGTTTTTTTATGGGCAAAGCAAATGAGCGAATTATTTAGAACCGCTTTCTCAGAAATGATGAAGGGCGTATACACAAGCGCTCCTGGGCATATTGTGACGTTTAACGCCGCTACGCAAAAAGCTCAAGTAAAGATTGGCATTGAGCGTGTAGACAAAAACGGCATCGCATCTGACATACCAGTAATTGATGATGTGCCGGTGTTATTTAGCGGTGGCACACAGTTTATGGTAACCCACCAAATCAACACAGGCGATGAGGGGCTGATTGTCTTTTCTCAGCGATGCATTGATGGATGGAAACAGACAGGGGGCGTGGCAAGCAATCCATTGGCGCGCTTCCACGACATTCACGATGCTTTTTTTATCCCCGGAGTAAGACCTTTAGCTACTCGTATTAGTGGCTTTGCTAATGATGGCGTACGTATCCAATCACGGGATGGCGGAACGCATGTGTGGCTTAAGGCGAGCGGCGAAATTATCGCTGACAACAGCCTGGCCAACGTACAAATTAGTGATGCTGGCGATGTCAACATAACAGCAGCCAAAACAGTAAACATCACAAACGGCATCGGAACAATTCAAATGACCGAAGACGGCACAGTAACGATTAATGGCGTCGCATTTGCACCGGACGGCAAGATGACATCCAGCACAACTATAACGGTTGATGATGTGATTTTCTCCGGCATAAGCGCTAAGACACACAAACATAATGGCGTGGTTGCAGGCGGCGATAATTCGGGAGGGCCAACAAATTGAGAGTAAGACGACTGGATGAAAACGGGGATCTCGTTACTCG
>LSQX01396224.1_pt1 | contig 35008 bp, 37 predicted proteins | sample 654561 | NCBI WGS metagenome assembly LSQX01 (sample SAMN04489861, study PRJNA283612) | anaerobic digester metagenome | isolation source: 4 biogas reactors fed with cattle manure at either 37C or 55C with and... | place: Denmark: Kongens Lyngby | collected 2014 | reverse complement strand
TGGTGGTAGGCTGCCCCGCCGGAATTGGTCTGATGATGTCCGATGTGGCTGTGAAAGCCGCCAACGTCGAAATTGTAATGCATGCCTCCCCGGCTTACAATACCAGCCACACCAACGAGTTCATGATCATGATAACCGGGGATTCCGGTGCGGTCAAACAGGCAGTCATGGCAGGCAGAGAGGTCGCTTTGAAACTGCTTTCCACCATGGGCAGCCCGCCGCAGAGTATGCAGACTTCGTATATCCGGTAACGCATAAACGAAAGGAAGTGATTTGGGTGGCTTATGAAGACAAGACCTTTAAAACCAAACGATTTCAGGCTTTGGCTGCAAAACCGGTAAACCGGCATTCCTATTTAAAAGATTGGCCAGAAAAGGGTCTTACCGCTTACCAGGGCCCAAAGGATCCCAAACCCAGCATTAAGATCGAGAACGGGGTCGTAGTGGAAATGGACGGCATCGCTCGGGCTGACTTCGATATGATTGACCAATTTATCGCTGATTATTATATAGATACGTCCGTGGCCGAGGAAGCCATGGCGATGGATTCACTAAAGATCGCACGGATGATTGTGGACATTTGCGTGCCCCGTGAGGAAATAATCAGACTAGCCAAAGGGTTTACCCCCGCTAAATTTGTGGACGTGGTAACCAAGCTGGACGAGGCCGAGATCATTATGGGTATTCATAAAATGCGGGCCCGCAAAAAGCCAGCCATCCAATGTCATACCACCAGCGGTACTGACAACCCGGTGCAGCTAGCCGCCGACGCCGCTGAAAACCGTCTGCGCGGCTTCTCTGAAGCTGAAACCACTGTCGGGGTAGCCCCCATTGCACCGTTTAATGCCATTGCCATTCTGATCGGCGGACAAACGCCCCATGTCGGCCTGCTGACTCAATGTGCCATTGAAGAAGCACTGGAACTTGAACTGGGTATGCGCGGCATGACTACCTATGCTGAGACCGTTTCCGTGTACGGAACTGAACGCGTTTTCGCCGATGGCGACGATACTCCCTGGTCCAAAACATTCCTGGCCGCCGGTTATGCTTCCCGCGGCATAAAATTGCGTTTCACCTCCGGTTCCGGCTCAGAGGTACAGATGGGGTATGCTGATGGCCGTTCCATGCTCTACCTTGAAGCTAAATGCATCATGATTACCAAGGGCGCCGGGGTACAAGGTTTGCAGAACGGCTCCATCAGCTGCTGCGGTATTGCCATGTCTGTTCCCAGTGGGGTTCGCTCAGTACATGCGGAGAATTTGATCACCGCCTTGTGCGACCTGGAGAATGCCTCGGGCAATGATCAGATCTTTTCACCTTCTGACCTGCGCCGTGCGGGGAGAACCTATCCCTTGGTGATAGCCGGAACCGACTTTATCTTCTCAGGTTACGGCGGATGTCCCAATTATGACAACATGTTTGCCGGTGCTAACTTCGACGCTGAAGACTTCGATGACTACCTGGTGCTACAGCGCGACCTGACGGTGAACGGTGGGCTGGTACCGGTTACCGAAGAACAGACCATTGCGGTGAGAAACCGGGCTGCTCGAGCCATACAGGCAGTATTCAGGGAATTCGGTTTTCCTGAAATTACTGACGAGGAAGTAGAAGCTGCCACTTACGCTCACGGCAGCAAAGATATGCCACCGCGCAGTATCCGTGAGGACATCAATGCGGCTCAGGACATGATGAAAAAGGGAATAACCGGATTAGACATCATTAAGGCCTTGATCAAGCATGGCTTTGAAGATATTGCCGAAAACCTTTTCCAGATGATGAAGCATAAGGTCACCGGTGACCTCCTGCAGACCTCAGCCATCGTGACCCCCGAGAATAAAGTGCTGTCAGCTATCGGGGATAAGCTTAATGACTATCAGGGTCCTGGAACTGGTTATCGCTTGGAAGAAGACACCGAGACCTGGGAAAAGATTCAGCGTATACCTCAGGAAATAGATCCTGAGACGTACGAATCCTAATTCGGAAAGGGGTGTTGAGCAGTGCAGATCAATGAACAATTAATTGCCGGCATCGTAGCTCAGGTGGTGCAGGAACTGTCTAAAGCACCGACAGCTTCGACTGTGGCTGCAGACCAAAGCAAAGATATGATCCTGGTGGATAAAGGCCCGGCCAAGAAAGGCACCAATCCAAAAGAAGTAGTCATCGGCATTGCACCTGCGTTTGGTAAAACCATGCACTATACCATTAAAAAGTTGCCCCATTCCCAGGTACTGCGCGAAATAATTGCCGGAATTGAGGAAGAAGGCTGTGTAGCAAGAGTAGTAAGGGTTATGAGAACCAGCGACGTAGGCTTTATCGGGAATTATGCCGCCAAACTGGCAGGTTCAGGAATAGGCATCGGTTTGCAGACAAAAGGAACCACCGTTATTGAGCATAAGGACATGAGCCCTCTGACCAATCTGGAGTTATTCCCCTTGGCTCCCATTATTACCCTGCCTCTTTATCGGGCTATAGGGCGCAATGCAGCTCGCTATGCCAAAGGTGAAAATCCAGATCCAGTGCCGGTTATCCTGGATATAACGGTACTGCCGATTTATCAGCCTACTGCGGTGCTGATGCATAACATGGAAACCAGTGAAGTTGTTTTCAACGCAGAACACCGTGATGTAGAGTATAAATTCACTAATTAGGCGGAGGTGACAAGTATGGATTCCAAAGCTATTGAATCACTGGTTCGCGAGGTATTGCGCAATGTGAGTCAGGCCAATACTGCCGGCAGCAGTTCGGGCTTAACCGTTGAAGATTATCCTTTGCAGGAAAAAAGGCCCGAGTTAATTAAGAGCCACACCGGCAAAAAACTGGAACAATTGACCCTTGATGGTGTTAAGAAGGGTGAGATATCCTTCGATGACCTGAAGATTCACCCTGACACCCTGGAATACCAAGCCGAGATCGCCGAGGCAGCGGGACGCCCACACCTAGCCCAGAATTTCAGGCGCGCCAAAGAATTGACCGCAGTACCCGATGAAGAAATCCTCGCTATGTATAATGCACTGAGACCCTTCAGATCTTCTAAACAGGAACTGCTGGATCATGCGGATCACCTTGAAAAGACCTACAATGCCAAGGTCTGTGCACAGCTGATTCGAGAAGCAGCCGAAGTCTATGAAAAACGCGATATGCTGGCATAAATCGGGGATTCGGGGCAAGGTCCTAACAGGCCTTGTCCCGGCAAACCCTTGTAAGGGGTGAAAAAATGGCTTTAATTGCAGGAGTAGACGTTGGCAATTCTACTACCGAGGTGGCTATTGCGCGGATTGACAATTCTCATTTGGAATTCATCGCCAGTGGAATTGACAGAACCACCGGCGTTAAAGGGACCAAACAGAATATCCGCGGCATTATCAATGCTTTGAACGATGCCTTGAAGTTTACCTCATATGCTATTGACGATATTGACTTGGTATTGCTCAATGAAGCCACTCCAGTAATCGCTGACATCGCTATGGAGACAATTACTGAAACCATCATCACCGAGTCGACCATTATCGGGCATAATCCTTCAACTCCCGGAGGTATCGGTTTTGGCGTAGGTAAGACTATGCATATTAAGGATCTAGCCGCTTATAACGGGGCGGATGCGGTAATTCTACTGGTTGATGCCAGCTATGATTTTGCGGAAGTAGCGGCAATCATTAATCAAGCTATAGACCAAGGCAAGCCGGTTGTCGGCGCCGTTATACAAAATGATGATGGTGTTTTGATAAGCAATCGTCTTAAATACATCATCCCAATTGTGGATGAAGTGAGATTTATCGAGAAGGTGCCAGTCAATATGCTGGCGGCTGTAGAGGTGGCTGAAAGTGGCAAGACCATTGAAACCTTGTCCAATCCGTTTGGCATTGCCACTGTATTCAATCTCGACCCTGAGGAAACCAAGCTGGTAGTTCCCATTGCGCGCGCTTTGATAGGCAACCGTTCCGCAGTGGTGATAAAAACCCCGGCTGGAGATGTACGGGCTCGCCGTATCCCGGCTGGCAAACTGCAGATTTTTGGACAGCGTCATAACGCTTCCGTTGATATAGAATCCGGTTCCGAAGAAATCATGACTTCGGTGGAGAAAGTACGTCCCATACTGGATGTACGGGGAGAGCCGGGAACAAATGTTGGCGGGATGACCGAGAGGGTGCGTGCAGTGATGAGCAAACTCACTGATCAGCCTCTGCAGGAAATGACCATTCAAGATATCCTGGCAGTGGATATGTTCGTGCCCCGGGAGGTACAAGGCGGTGTGGCCGGAGAAACCGCCCTAGAAAGCGCGGTGGGGCTGGCCGCTATGGTTAAAACCAACCGTCTGCCCATGCAGCAGATTGCGGAGGAACTGCAAAAAGAGATCGGTGTGCGCGTGGAAATAGAGGGCGTAGAAGCTAATATGGCTATTATAGGAGCTTTGACTACCCCTGGTACTACCGTGCCTCTGGCCATTGTGGATATGGGCGGTGGGTCAACTGATGCCGCAATAGTCACCGCCAGCGGTGAAACCTATTCAACCCATTTGGCTGGTGCCGGAGACATGGCTACCATGCTGATTAAGGCTGAACTAGATCTTGACAATATGGATATTGCTGAAGACGTAAAACGTTATCCCCTGGCTAAAGTGGAAAGCATGTTTCACATTCGTATGGAAGACGGTTCGGTTAAGTTTTATAACGAACCCCTCCCTGCCCATGTTTATTCGCGGGTAGTAGTTTTAAAAGAACAAACCCTGGAGCCGATCATGACCCGCCATTCCATGGAAAGGATCAGAACTGTGAGAAGGGAAGCCAAGCGACGGGTATTTGTACGCAATGTCTTGCGGGCTTTGCGCCAGATTGCTCCGGACGGCAACATTCGCCTGCTTGATTTCGTGGTCATGGTAGGTGGGTCGGCGCTGGATTTTGAAATACCCGAAATGGTGACTGAAGCCCTGGCTGAATACAGAATCGTGGCCGGGCGGGCCAATATCCGAGGGTCTATGGGACCCAGAAACGCTGTGGCCACTGGTCTGGTACTGTCTCACTTCAGCCGCAACAGTAAAGGGAAGGCATGATTATGAAAGATTTAACCGCCAAAGAAACACTGAGCATAGTGGTCTGCCACGAAGACAATCCATTAGCCCAGGAGCTGGCTGAATATGCCCGGCAGGGTATAGAAGAAGAGTCGATGCCGGCCTTGTTGCTGCCTGCAACTGGCAACAGCCTGGAACTGTCAAGAATGGCTTGTGAGTTATCTTTGCTGGCAGTAGGGGTAGGCATCGATAAACGGGGCAGCATTTCCCTGACGCATTTTCAGATGCCTGCCGATAAGCCGGTTTTGCAATCAGCCAGCGGCAGCGATACCCGTAAAGCCCGGCTAATGGGCGGCAATGCAGCCCGCTTGTACAAGCGCATTCCGTTCATTTTTGAATAGATCTCGGCATCATCGGCTAATACCCAATAACTGCAATCCATGAAATATGGCTGGAGGGAAAAACTGTGGCACAAGCGATAGATGAAGAAGTCCTGACCGGGGTCATCGTTAAAGCGATTTTGGACGCGCAGCAGGGAAAGAAACTCTTAATTCCGGTGGGTGTTTCAAATCGGCATGTGCATCTGTCCCAACCTGACATAGAGACCCTATTCGGTCCTGGATATCAAATGCGGGTATTAAAAGCCTTAGGACAACCTGGACAGTGTGCGTATGAAGAGACTGTAACTTTGGTCGGCCCGAAAGGTGCCATACCAGGTGTCAGGGTGTTAGGCCCGCCCCGGGAATTTACCCAGGTTGAAATATCTTTGACTGATGGCCATTCCCTGGGGATTAATCCTCCTATCCTGGAGTCTGGGTTAAGGTCTCCTACCCCCACACTGTCAATTGTGGGCCCCAGGGGTGCCATTACCTGTTCACAGGGTGTCATGTGTGCACTGCGGCATTTGCACATGACTCCTGTGCAGGCGGCTAGCTTAGGAATCAAGGACGGTGACACGGTCAGCGTTCGGTCTCATGGAGACCGGGGGCTGGTTTTTAACAACGTTAAGGTGCGGGTGAGAGACGACTTTGCAACTGAATTTCACATCGATGTCGACGAAGCCCGCGCAGGCAACATCAAGAATGGAGAATTTGTCGAGCTAATTGGAGGGATAACCGATGGATACTGAGACGATTGTTCAAGCCATAACCAAACAGATCTTGGAGAAGCTGGATCAATCCAGCAACACTGCACTTGAGCACGTCTATCATGTGCCTAATCCATCCCAGGACGGACAAGACGGGATATTCGAAGACCTGGACATGGCCGTTGAATGCGCCTGCGAAGCTCAAAAACAGCTGCTCAAGTTGAGTTTGGAAAAGCGAGGCCGCATAGTTGAAGCCATTCGCAGGGTCGGTGAAAAAAATGCCGAACTGCTGGCTAAAATGACCACCGAAGAAACCGGCATGGGCAGACCGGAAGACAAGGTCAAGAGAATACTACTGGCAGCTCTGAAATCCCCTGGTATGGAGGATATAAAACCGGAGGTATTTGCCGGGGATTACGGTCTGACTCTGGTAGAAAAGCAGCCTTTTGGAGTAGCGGTGTGTATTACGCCATCCACCAACCCCACTGAAACTACCATATGCAATGCTATTGGCATGATCGTGGCAGGTAACTCGGTTGTAATCAGCCCCCACCCCAACGCCAAAAAGGTAACCCATAAATGCGTTAAGATCATCAACGAGGCTATCACTCAGGCCGGAGGTCCGCCCAATTTGATCGTTACCATGGCCGAACCTACTCTGCAAAAGACCATGAAATTACTGCAGCATCCCCGCATCAGCCTGGTGGTGGCTACCGGAGGACCTGGAGTGGTTAAAGCTGTAATGTCCTCAGGTAAAAAGGCCATTGGTGCTGGAGCCGGGAACCCTCCGGTGCTGGTGGACGAGACTGCTGACATAGCCAAGGCAGCCCGTGACATTGTCATCGGAGCCAGCTTTGACAACAATTTGAACTGCATTGGCGAGAAAGAAGTAGTGGTAGTAGAATCCGTGGCCGATGAGCTCATGGCCGAATTCGCAAAGCAGCCTACTTACATTATGAAAGATCGCAACGATATCGATCGCCTGACCAGACTGCTCACCACCGAGGAAGGCGAATTCAACCGTGACTGGGTAGGCAAAGACGCCAGCTGCATTCTTCAGGCCTTGGGCATCGAGGCTTCGGAAGATGTCAAGTTGATTGTCTATGAGGTAGAAGCCGACCATATTACGGTGATGGAAGAATACATGATGCCAATTCTGCCGGTGGTAAGAGTACCCAATGTTCAGGAAGGCATCCGGCTGGCAGTACTTATGGAAGGCGGACGCCATCATACTGCGTGTATGCATTCCAAAAATGTGGACAACATGACCAAGTTTGCCCAGGCAGTCAAAACCACTATTTTTGTTAAGAACGGACCTTCCTTAAACGGTGTTGGATACATGGGTGAAGGGCATTTCACCGCTACCATAGCAGGGCCTACCGGGGAAGGTTTGACCTCAGCCCGGACCTTTACCCGCGCCCAACGATGTGTCCTGGTCGACGGATTCAACCTGCGCGGATAATATCCCGCCGGGTGCGGCCCAGCAGTGAAAAGCGGCTTAAAAAGGAGTTGCTGATGTCAACGGCAGGGCTAGCAAATGGAATGGAGGGAAAGACGTGGCAATCCGAACCGCATTAGGATTAGTCGAAACAGCAGGGCTGACCGCAGCCATTGAATTCGCTGATGCAGCCTTGAAAGCCGCTAATGTAAAATTGCTTGGTTATGAATTAACCAATGGCCTGGGCTGGGTAACTGTAAAGATTACAGGTGATGTCGCAGCAGTTCAGGCGGCTGTAAATGCGGGTACTGCAGCAGCTTCACGGGTCGGCCGGGTGGTCAGCCAAAAGGTTATACCCAGGCCTCACCAAGAATTGGAGAAATTGATAGATACACCTGCAACCGTTAACGCTGAGAAATCCAAACCGGTTGCTGATAAAACCAGCCAGGGGCCGCCAAACCATGAAGAACCGGCACCAATTATTGAAACTGAGGGGGAAAGTGATGAAAACCAAACCCCCCCAGTTGCAGACGGCGAGGCCGTGCCAGATGAGTATCCTCCTGCATCTGAAGATGATGTAGATGAAGCACAAGATGATGCACAAGCAGAATTAGAGCCCTCGGATGATATCAAGGGCGAATCTGAAGACAGCGACCAGGTTGAAGGAAATCCCTCGGTGGACGATGAACCAGCCGCAGCAGAGGAAACAGAGGAACCAAAGGAACCAGAGCTGCCGAAGAAAGCCACCTGCAACATTTGCAACGACCCGGCCTGTCCCCGAGTAAAGGGCGAACCACGCACACTGTGTATCCATCATAAACCATAACGAGGTGATGGAGGATGACCGAAATGCTGACCACAGCGAATCCATTGGAAAACGCCAATCTGTTATTGAATCAACTTGCGGGCTGCATGGGTGAGAACCTGGTTGAAGCCCCAGCAGAACCATTGTTTGTGGGAGTGGATGTGGGTACCGCCAATGTAGTAAGTGTGGTGGTTGATGGCTTCGGCACGCCCATAGCAGGTGAAATCACCCCAGCCCGGGTGGTAAGGGAAGGCATGGTCACAGATTATCTGGGTGCAGTCAATATTGTACGCAACCATATACAAACCCTGACTCAACGCCTGGATCGGGAGCTTTTCAAAGCAGCCTCGGCAATACCGCCCGGTACCGAGGGAGGCAACAGCAAAGTCACCCGTTATATTCTGGAAGCCGCCAATCTTGAAGTAACCCGGATTATTGACGAACCTACTGCAGCATCACTGGTGCTGGGAATAGATGAAGGTGTGGTTGTCGATGTGGGCGGCGGCACCACCGGCATTTCCGTACTGGAAAATGGCCGGGTAATTTATACTGCCGATGAGCCGACCGGGGGCTTTCATCTCGATCTGGTTATAGCCGGAAACTATAAAATCTCTACTGAGGAGGCCGAGGTGAAAAAACGCGACCCACGGGAGCAGGCCATGATGTTCCCAGTAGTGCGGCCGGTTTTTGAAAAAATCGCCAGTATAGTCAAACAGCACCTGAAAGGCTTCCATCCCAGGAGTATTTACCTGGTAGGGGGCACCTGCAGTTACCCGGGTTTCGATTTTGTCATTCAGCAGGAAACCGGATGTCAGACATTTGTTCCCCAATTGCCATATCTGGTTACCCCGCTGGGCATCGCATTATCATTCAAGGAGTGAGACAAATGGATAATGATCTGGTGGAAACGATCGTAAATGAGGTCTTGAAAAAGATAGCCGCCCGGGAAGAAAGCCAACCACCAGTTCCCCAAGGTAAACGGGCTTTGGTTCTGTTCAGTGGCGGGACCATTGGCTTAAAAGAGGTATTGGAACAGCTGCAGGCTTTAGCCGCATCCAATTACCGTCTGCAGGTGGTCCTGACCCCGGCGGCGGAAGCCATTATCGGCAGTGAATTGCTGAAATCCAAGCTGGGAGACATAGAAATCATTACCGAAGCAAACCGCAAATCACCGGGAGAGCTGAGCAAGAACGCCGACAAGGTGATAATACCCTTGCTGACTATGAATACCGCTGCCAAGATTGCCCACGGCATCGCCGACAATCTGGTCAACACCCTGGTATTGTATGCCCTTATGAGGGGCAAGCCGGTTTTTGCGGTGTGTGATGCCTGTGATCCCTATGATTCCGCCCGGGACAAGATAAATATGAATTTGGGCAATACCGCCTTCAAACAAATGTTGAAGAGCAATCTCGACAAGCTCGTAGAATTTGGCATTACCCTGGTTAAATCCGGTGATTTAAGCGCGGCTGTAATGGGTGTGGGCTTTGAGCAGTGCGACAAGCCAACAGAGGATACTGCGCCGCCTGTACCGGATGTCGATGTCTTTACCAAGCGGGTCTTGAGCGCCGGAGATGTTTCAGTATGCAAGCGCAAGGCTATAAAAATCGGACCAAATACAGTTATAACCGCGATGGCTAAGGATATGGCCCGGGAGCGCGGTATTGAGATTATAAGGTGATCGGATTTAATAGGGAGGGAAAAAGATCATGTATGCAGCCAGAGTTGTTGGGCATATCGTATCCACCAAAAAAGACCAGCGTCTGGTAGGCTGGAAATTGCTTATTGTCAGTCCCCTGTCCCTGGATGGCGCCAGTTCCGGGCGAATGGAAGTGGCAGTAGATATTGTTGGGTCAGGCATCGGGGAGATCGTGCTGGTGGTGGAGGGCAGCTCGGCCCGTCTGGCTATCAATGATTCTAGTTCTCCCGTAAATGCCGCTATTGTTGGTATTGTCGATAGCTGGGAGGTGGAAACCTGATGAAAGTCTACACGCGCAGCGGTGATAAGGGTGAGACCTTTCTATGGGGGGGCCAAAAAGTATCCAAAGCGGATCCCCAGGTGGATTGCTACGGTACCCTGGATGAAGCCAGTTCTTGTCTGGGCCTGGCCCGCGGCCTGATTCAAAGCGAACGTTTAAAGGAAATCATTGTGAGCCTGCAACAGGATCTGCAAGTAATATCTTCAGAGGTGGCCAGTACTCCCAAGGGGCTTTTAAAGCTGCCGAAAAAGGTTGATGAGGCTGATGTCCGCCGCTTGGAAAACCTAATCGACGAGCTCTCCGCCGGATTGCCCAAGCTGACCGGTATGGTGTTGCCAGGCGGGACTGCTGGGAGCGGCAGCCTGGACTTGGCCCGAACCATAGTGAGGCGGGCTGAGCGCCTCGTCATCGATCTCCGCCAAACCCAGGAGATTAGACCGGAGATTCTTCAATATTTGAATCGTTTGTCGGATCTCTTATTCGTGATGGCCCGGGTGGAAGGGGAAGAGGAATTAGTGCAAATGGTAAAAGAACGGGTTATGGAACATCTGGAGAACGGGATTTCCTCGGGGATGACCCTGGCTATGGCCCGGAAAATGATTGCAGCTGCTCAGCAAAAGGCTAAGACCATGAATTTGCCGGTAGTAGCCTGTGTAGTTGATGGGTCTGGCAACCTTTTGGCCTTGGAGCGCCAGGAGGATGCCATACTGGCCAGTATCGACATTGCCTGGGGTAAGGCATACACCTCTGCAGTCACCAAAATGCCCACTGATGAATTAGCCCGGGCCAGCCAGCCCGGCCAGCCTTTGTATGGGATAGAATCCACCAACCAGGGACGACTGGTTATATTCGGAGGGGGATTCCCCTTGAAAAACGGAGATAAGTTAATGGGTGCCATTGGTATTAGCGGCGGCAGTGTGGAACAGGATATGGAAGTTGCCCAGGCGGCTGTTGAGGTTTGGAATGAGTATGTCGGGCTAGCCGGGCAATAGTAACTGAGGAGAGAAAACCGATGAACAAGCGTATTTCAAAAATAGCGCGACAAGCCGGTGTTGTTGGGGCTGGCGGTGCTGGTTTTCCCACCCATGTTAAATTGGATGCCCAAGTTGAATTTGTAATTTTAAATGGTGCGGAATGCGAGCCCTTGATGTCGGTCGATCAGAACATCATGCTTAAAGACGCAGACCTGCTGGCAGGGATGCTGGAAAAGCTGCGCCTTGATTTGGGCGCCAGGGAAGCCATCATAGGCATCAAAGCCAAACATGAAGAAGTTATCGCCAATATGCAGCAAGCTATCAAAAGCTATGCCTCCATGCGTATTGTGCCTCTGGGCGATTTTTACCCGGCAGGCGACGAGGTGGTGCTGGTCTATGAAACCATCGGCAGGCTGATCCCCACCAGCAAGATTCCGCTGGATATCGGTGCGGTGGTGATAAATGTGGAAACATTGTGGAATCTGGCCAGGGCTGAGGACGGCCATCCCCTGACCCATAAATGGGTGACCGTGTCCGGAGCAGTAGCTAAACCCGGTACTTTCTGGGTCCCGCTGGGAGTCAGCGCAGCACAGATGATAAACCTGGCTGGCGGGGCGCTTATTTCAGATTATGCCATAATCGACGGCGGCCCCATGATGGGGCGCATGTTGGCGGATCCTGAACAGCCAGTAACCAAAACCACCAAAGGCTTGCTGGTATTACCCCGGCATAACCCGGTAGTCGAGGTGCAATCCAGGCCTTTGGGGACGATTTTAAGGCAGGCTAGGGCCATGTGCTGTCAATGCCGTCTATGCACTGATTTGTGCCCGCGCCATCTGTTGGGCTATAACATAAATCCCAATCAGACCATTCTGGCAGCCAGTTATGGTGCTAATCAAGGAAACAAAGCCCTTCAGTCCTTACTTTGTTCGGAATGCGGTGCCTGCGATCTGTTTGCGTGTCCTATGGGACTTTCACCGCGCCGAATCAATCAGCTGCTCAAGGCTGAGGTAAATAAAGCGGGGATAAAGAATCCTTTCGTAGGCAAAACCCCACAGCCTGAAGCAATGCGCCCTTACCAGCGCATACCCACCAAACGGCTCATCAGTCGGTTGAACCTCAAAGGCTATGCGGCTTTCGCGCCTTTTTACCCCACCGATCTTGAGCCCGATAAGGTGGTTTTGCCCTTAAAACAACATATCGGTGCTCCTTCCGAAGCGGTTGTCAAGGTAGGAGAAGCGGTAGCTATGGGTCAGCTGGTGGCTGATATACCTGAGGGCAAGCTGGGCAGCCGCATTTTCGCCAGCATAGCTGGCCGGGTCAGCGAATGCAGTGAAGAGCGGATCGTAGTGGAACGAGTAATCAGCTAGAAAGGGGGCAGGGTTGTGAAGCCGGTGTTGGGATTTATAGAGTATCGAAGTATTGCCAAAGGTTTGGAAGCCACTGATGTTATGTTAAAGGGCGGCAAGGTGGAATTGATTCAGGCTACGGTGATGTGCCCCGGCAAGTTTGTGGCCCTTATTTCTGGGGACCTCAGTGCTGTGAAAGAAGCTGTTGAAAAGGGCGTGAATCTGGATCCAGCTTTGGCCATCTCCAGTTTTGTTTTGCCCAATATTCATCCTGAAGTGATACCGGCACTGTCGGGAACCACCAGTGCGGAAGTTAAAGGGTCGCTGGGCATCATCGAAACCGTTGATGCGACATCAGGGGTGGTTGCCGGGGATATAGCCGCCAAAGCTGCTAAAGTACACCTTATCGAAATCCGGCTGGCACGTGGTATGGGCGGCAAGGCTTTTGTATACCTTTGTGGGGAACTGAGTGCGGTTAAGGTAGCGGTAAAAACGGCTTGCGATAGACTTGCTGACGAAGGTGTGATTATGGCCTCATCGATCATTGCCTCACCGCATCCCAAACTGACATTTTAAAGAGGAAGGAGGTGACTGGGCATGCTGATCACGCGGATGATTCAGGCCCCGCGACCGAGCACTATGGCAATGCTGTTGCGCAGGATGCCACCTGATTGTAGAAAGGATATTCTAGGCATGAAAGTAGATGCGGTGGGATTGGTGCAGACTGATTTGCCCAATCTGTTTTATCTGGCTGATGTAGGTGTCAAAGCAGGATCGGTGAGCGCAGTGGAATTGCATGGCACCTGCCCGCAGCATATCAATACCATAGGCTTTTTTGGAGATACAGCAGCAGTTCAGTCAGCAATGAAGGCGGTTAAGGCGCAGGCCAAGGCGAGTGAGAAGTAAAGGAGGAATCATTGTATGGCCATCGATCCTACAGTTTTATTAATTTCCTTTTGTGGCGGCGCTTTTGGAGCAGCTATAGGAGCACTTCCTGCTTTTATATTCTGCGGTTTCCTGGGATTTGTAGGAGTAGCTGCGGCTATGGCCGGGTCAGCTTTTGACTGGCACAGTATCATCACCTTCGGCCCCTTTTTTGGACCTCATATCGCTTTCGCGGGCGGGGTAGGGGCAACCGCTTTTGCGAAGAAAATGGGCTATCTGGGTTCTGGTAAAGCAATAACCGAAGGCCTTATGGGCTTGAAACAGCCGGGGGTACTTGTAGTGGGTGGACTCTTCGGTATGCTGGGATATGCCACTCAAGTTATAACTGCAGGAGTATTCAATAAAGGCCAGTTTGATACGGTAGGTTTCACTGTGGTGTTTACAGCTCTCGTTGCTAAAATTATATTCGGAGATGGTTTCTTCGGGCGCCTGACACCTGAGGCTGAGGCAAGAGGACGCTTTGTATTCGGCGGGGATCAGCGTTGGGTGGCTTATATGGAGAGCACCGCCGAGAAGATCATCCTCGCTGTGGCTGCAGGTGGCCTGTCCGCATTTGTAACCAGCTCGATGCTGGCAAATCCTGCTACTGCCAGCAGCGCACCATTTGTAGGATTCCTGATATCGGCGGCTTCACTGGTGTTCCTGCAGTACGGTACAGCTGTGCCCGTAACCCATCATATCACCCTTTGTGCGGCTTACGGTACCCTGTTCAGCGGCGGCAGCATTCTTTGGGGTGTGGCTATGGCGATAATCGCAGCTTTGCTGGCTGACCTGGGAGCCAGACTGTTCTATATCCATGGTGATACCCATGTTGACCCTCCAGCATTCGCCATCTTCACCGGATCATTGGTGGCTTATATTGTAGGATTAACAGGACTATATGAGATGGGTAACGCTTTGCCAGTAATCATTATTGTTGTGGCGGCTGCCTGGGGTGTTTGGGATTGGAACAAGAGCCGGGTGAGCAATGTTATCAAAGCCAAAGAAATCCCAGCCTGATGATGTGAAAATCGAGTTGTTGGATCATTTCTACAGGTATTGAGGTCTGATATGGGGATAAGCCTTAAACCGGTTGCGCCAGGGCGCTGGGTTATTGACCAATTTTAGGTTGGCATAATTTAAGGCCTCAATCAACGGCACGGCAAGGTTGAACAATATTCGTGGTATTTGTGATGTGAGAAGACCATGCCGTATAAACTAGGCACAGGCCAAGGTTTGCCATTAAAACTGGCATCAGGACAAGCCGGCCTGCTGCCCTGCAATCACTGTCATTATGGAGGGACTTATGAGTATTTCCAGCCAGTATTTAAGCAAGTTATGCTCGGCAGAGCAAGCCGTCAAAGCAGTAAAATCGGGAGATTGGGTGGATTACGGGCATTTTGCTATGGCTCCCACCTACCTGGATCTTTTCCTGGCCAGGAGAGCACCGGAATTGCACGATGTTAAGGTAAGGTGCTTAAACTTTCCGGGTTTGGCTGCAGTGGCGGTAGTCGACCCGCACCGCGAGCACTTTATTTACAACAGCTGGCATTTCAGCGCTGGCGACCGCATCCTGCATGACCTGAAGCTGAGCAACTATATTCCTTTTCTTTACCATCAATGTCCAGCATTATACGAGCGTTATCATGAGCCTGACGTGTTTATGACCAAAGTAGCCCCTATAGACCGCAACGGCTATTTCAACTTCTCTATCTCCAATTCGGCGCACTATGCCATAGCCAGGAAAGCCAAAAAGGTGATAGTCGAGGTCAATACCCAGGCCCCGGTATGTTTGGGAGGATGCAATGAAGGCATACACATTTCAGATGTGGATTATATAGTTGAAACCGACAATCAACCACTTATGGAGGTACCGGTCCCGGCCAGCAGCGAAATAGACCGTCAAATAGCACAGACGATAGTTGAAATGATCGAGGACGGGTCATGTATACAGTTGGGGATAGGGGCTATGCCCAACGCGGTTGGGATGATGATCGCCCAGTCAGATCTGAAGGATCTGGGAGGGCACACCGAAATGCTGGTCGATGCCTATATGGAAATGTATCTATCAGGGCGATTGAACGGAAAAAGAAAGAACATCGATAAGGAGAAGATGACATATACCTTTGCCCTGGGGACGAAGAAACTATACGATTTTATGCATTTGAACCCGGCTTTAGCCAGCTGTTCGGTGGATTACACCAATTCGCCAAACATGATTACCCAGAATGATAAGGTAGTTTCAATTAACAATGCAATTGAAATTGACTTATATGGACAAGTATGTTCAGAGTCAGCCGGCACCCGGCATATCAGCGGAACCGGAGGACAGCTGGATTTCATCAATGCCTCCTTCTATTCCCGGGGAGGTAAAGGCATCATTTGCCTTACCTCCCTAAAAGAGAACAAAGGGGGAAAAGCCATATCGCGCATTGTGCCTAAACTGGCACCGGGAGCCATAGTGACGGTGCCACGTACTATGGTCAACTATGTGGTAACTGAATATGGTGCAGTTAATCTGGCTGGCAAAAGCACCTGGGAAAGGGCCGAACTTTTAATCAGCATAGCCCATCCCTCGGTTCGCGATGAACTCATCAAGCAGGCACAATCCATGAACATCTGGGTAAAAACCAACAAAATCAGCTGATGCTGAAAAATGAGCCATTTGGTTTACTCTGTTAACGCAAACTGGGTACCACTCTTGAATTGAGCCTTTCCTAATGTCAAGAGTCGTACCCATTTGCGCCATTTCCCCCTTCTCCATTACTCTGGCAGAATGTTACCGCCTTTTTAGTCCTTGTCGAAGTTGAACCAATGCCAGGTTATATTGGCCAGGGTCACAACTTAGGGCAGCAACGGCAAATGGAGGCGGTTGCTTATTCCCTTTTTCTGCGCTTGATTTTCACACCATCTGACAGTCCCTATTTGTCCATATAACGGGAACAATGTAACACTATGCAATATTTGGAATAGTATGTATAATAGCCCAGTGAAGATATGTTTGAGGAGGTGGTACGATGTACAGAAGAAGGCGTAATAGGAGGCGCAGAAGAGTACGGCGCGAAGCTATTCCGCAAGAATAAGTCTGTCTCAAAGGGCAGTATGTTATTGATTATCTGAAGTTTACAGGTGCCCGTTCTGAAGGCTGGGTGATGAACGGGCACATAGCATAAACTTTAAGCTATAAGATATCCCAGAACACAACAGAGGGATTATCTCCTGCATGTTCCTCCCGGCACAGGCGGCAATAATCCCTCAGATCATGAATATCCAAGGATATTTGTTAATGGGGTTTTGACATTAAACCGTCTCCGGCTCACCCTGTCACCGTGGTAAAAACCGCGCCAGGCTTCTTAATAAACCATTACATCACCAATGGTATCCTTCTTCAGCTTATAGCTGCCGCACATGCTCTCTGTATCGGGGTTGTCGGTAGCGTATTGCACCTGCACCAGGCCGGTGTCATCCTGGGGTGAAGCAACTTCAATACTGTCCAGTGTGCAAAGGCCGCCGCCCCAATACTCACAGGTGGAAACCTGGCAGTGAATAGTCTGTTTACCCGCTTTATCCATAAACCATCGCCTCCCGTTTTCCATAGCTTGCGCCCCCAATTTATAATTTATCCAGCGGATGATTTTGATCATGCGAGTTGTGTACAGGCCTAAACAGTACTTGATTGATTTTGTCCTTATCCAGCAGGAATTACAAGGCTTACCGGATAATAAATATAATACAATATAGAGAATGCGATAAACTTGATTAAATACCGCATAGATTTTAGGGGAGGAGTAAAACTGCCAGTATCAATTATCCTGCAAGGAGAAGGATATAATGGCAGAAGAAATAAAATGGATAAAAACCCATTGCGGCCGTATGGATCATGGCGGCTGTGCTCTTCTGGTCGGAGTTAAAGACAACCGCATAGTACGTATAAAGGGAGACCTGGACGGCTATTTAAACAACGGGTATACCTGTTATAAGGGCCGGATCTCAGCAGAGCGCTTGCATCACCCTGATCGACTTCGGTACCCGCTCAAACGGGTAGGCAAGAGGGGTGCGGGTAAATGGCAGGAGATATCCTGGGATGAGGCTCTGGATGAGATTGCCGAACAGCTGCTTCAAGTAAAAAGCCAATATGGTGCCCGGGCGGTAGGTTTTGGGGTAGGTATGCCCAAAGGTCTTGAGCATTTCGTTTTGATCCGCCTGGCCAATTTATTCGGTTCTCCCAATGTAATAGCCTCTCAAGATGTATGCCACGCCCCGCGCGAGGTCAGCGGGATTCACACCTGTGGTTTTTACCCGGTGGCCGATCTGCACAATCCTACCAATTTAGTTGTGGCCTGGGGAAGCAATTTGTTGGACACCAATGAAGAAGGCCAAATTTCTACCTTAACCCTGCAGCAAATCAAAAATGGAGCCAAACTGATGGTTATCGACCCGCGTCGTACCAGCCTGGCTGAGCGGTCTGATTTATGGCTGCAGATAAAACCGGGTACAGATGCTGCTTTAGCCCTGGGCTTTATTCATGTGATTATCAATGATCTCTTGTATGACCGGGATTTTGTTGATGGGTTTACCTATGGCTTTGAGGACTTGGCGGAACATGTGCAGTCATACAGCCCGGAGAAAGTAGCTGGTATCACTGGAATACCAGCCGATTTGATTCGAGAAGGAGCACATTTGTATGCTCGCAGCAAGCCGGCTGCTCTGCAGTGGGGCAATGCTATTGAACACGATATCAATGTATTTGATTCCGCCCGGGCTCTGGTATGTCTTATGGCTATCACCGGAAACCTCGAAGTTCCAGGCGGAAATATAAACCCGCATGATCCGCCAATTATGGGCCTGGGGGCTTTTGTCCGGGCTGACTTGATACCTGACAAGGCCAAGACCATGATCGGTGCCTACCACGGCACTATTCCCCGCATGATGACAGTTCCCCCGGCATATTTCCGACAAGCCGTGTTGACCGCCAATCCTTACCCGGTGAAAGCCTACTATGGCATGTGCACCAACCCTCTGGTCACCTGGGCTGACAGCCGCACTACCTTTGCTGCTTTTAACCGGCTGGAGTTTATAGCCATAGCGGAAATGTTTATGACACCTACCGCTGCCATGGCAGATATCGTATTGCCAGTAGCCCATCAGTATGAAATTAATGATATCGGCCATTATGGTATCGGGCACGGCATAATTTTCGCCCGCCCTAAAGTGGTGGAACCCCCGCCGGAGTGCTGGCCGGACATGAAAATACTCAATGAACTGGGTAAACGCATATCCCCGCCCGAATACTGGTATGACGATCATGAACAATTCCTGGAGGATGTCTTGAGACCGGCAGGATTGAGTTTTTCGGAGTTCGTTAAATTGGGATATCTAAAAGGCCCCGATCGCTTCAACCTTCATTTAGTCAAAGGCTTTCGTACTCCTAGCGGAAAAGTGGAGTTGAAACTGAGCCAGGCTGAAAAGCTGAAATTAAAGGCTCTGCCCGAATTCCCTGGTTTACCGGAAGAGGAGTGGGCTGCTTATCCACTGTTATTGATCAGTGCAAAGAGTCCTTATTACTTGCATTCCTCCTATCGTTGGGTGCAAAAGCTGCGCCAGAAAAGCCCGCGGCCGGAGGTGCAGATTCATCCTGATACTGCCCGGGCCCAGGGGATAAGTACTGGAGACGAAGTGGTTATATCTACTCCTTATGGTCAGATTACGCAGGTGGCTGTGGTTACTGATCGGGTTATGCAAGGCGTGCTGTGTGCCGACATAGGCTGGTGGTTCCCGGAGGGAAGCCCTGAAACCCAATATGAGTGGCAAAAATCCAACTTCAACATACTGACTTCAATAAGCAAGCTGGGCAGAGAATTCGGTACTCCCAATTTAAAGAATATCCCTTGCAGGGTAGATTTAAAACCATCCCTGTGATACCTTACTGTGAACAGAGCTGGTAATTGAAATTTGTACAAATGACCTAAAATAATGTTGACAATGCAAATGTTGATAGGTATGATTAAACTATACTTGAAGGGTAAACAATTGAGGAACTAAATTAATGCAGATCAATCAGGCTACGGATTACAGTTTCAGAGTTGTTCTATATTTATCCACACAGCCCCGTGGGGCAGTAGTGGATGCTAATACTATCGCACAGACTCAATGTATACCCATGCGTTACTTGTTCAAAATAATGCCAACCTTGACCAGAGCCGGCATTATTACATCACAACGCGGTGTAGGAGGGGGTTATATCCTGGCTAAAGACCCGGCTGAGATCAGCTTGCTGGATGTGATTGAGGCCATAGAGGGACCGATAAGGCTCAACCGCTGCCTGATTGACGAGCAGTTTTGTTCCAAGCACGGCCCTCCGGACTGCCCGGTGCACAATGCCCTGGCTGGTATTCAACGGCGGCTGACTGCTGAATTTGACAAGGTTAGATTTAGCGATTTGTTGGGATAATTTTTTTACCTCAAAACTATACCCGATAAGTGATGAATACATCCTGGGGATGGGACAGCCGGAATATCTAGCGGTGGATTGGCAAAATTATTTTAAGGAAAAAATTTCAGAGGAGGTATATTAAATGTCTACATATGAAAATCTGAAAACTGCATTTGCTGGCGAATCTCAGGCTAATCGCAAGTATCTGGCTTTTGCTAAAAAGGCGGAACAGGAAAAACTGGCCATGGTGAGCCGCCTCTACAAGGCTATTGCTGCGGCTGAGACCATCCACGCTTTAAAACATCTGGAGATAATGAATGGTATAGGCAGCACTCTGGATAATCTAAAGGAGGCTGCCAAGGGCGAACATTATGAGTTTACCGATATGTACCCGGGATTCATCGCTGAAGCTGAACAGGAAGGCAACAAAAAGGCTCGCTTAGCTTTCCATATGGCCAACGAAGCCGAAAAGGCGCACCATCAGCTGTATCTAAAAGCCTTGCAGGCTGTGGAACAATCTCAGGATTACCCGGCGGAGGGATTTGTGCTCTGCACGGTTTGCGGTTATGTTCATGAAAACGAGGCCCCGGATAAATGCCCTATATGCGGCGCACCAGGCAACCGGTTTGAAAAATACTAGGCGGGATAGGTTTTTAACCTGTCCCCCTTTCCTAGTAAAGGCATCTATTTCCTCTAAAACCCCTACCTCATTGTTAGCGGGACAGATTTCAACCTGTCCCCTTTCCTTTTGCCGGGACAATTTGAAACCTGTCCCCTTGTCCTCCTACAATATTCGCAATGACGATAAGGTATAATAGATAAAAGATACCAACGGAAGGAAGGAGAACAGATGAATAAGCTTATTATCTGGGTGTTGGCTGCGCTAATCGCCCTGGCTGTTTTCAGCGGGGTGGGCATGTACAACAGTCTGGTAGCCGCCAATGAGAATATTGATGGCAAGTGGAGTCAAGTTGAGAACAATCTGCAGCGCCGGGCCGACCTTATCCCTAACCTGGTAGAGACAACCCGGGCGTTTGCCGCTCAGGAGAAAGAGATCTTTACAAATATAGCTGAAGCACGTGCCAAATTAGCTGGTGCCAACAGTGTTGCCGAGACTGCTCAGGCTGATAGTGAATTATCCCAGGCTTTATCCCGCTTGCTGGTAGTTGTGGAGAACTACCCCCAGCTGAAATCCGATGCCAATTTCCGCCAGCTAGCTGATGAACTGGCCGGCACTGAAAACCGCCTGGCTACTGCGCGCAAGGACTATAACGACGCGGTTCAGGCTTATAATACCCGGATTAAGCGCTTTCCCACCAATATTGTAGCTGGGATGGGAGGATTCGGCCCGCGTGAATATTTCAGCGCCCAGCCGGGGGCTCAGAATGTACCGCAAGTCAAATTTGACTAGATAAGCCCTCTTAAGGAGATATGGATGAGACAATTATCAGGTCTTTGCTCACTTGCTTTATTCTTACTGCTGCTCTGCTCCAGGGCCACAGCGGCGGCTATTCCCCAGCCGCCGGCTCAATTCTATTGCCTGGATCAGGCCAATATTCTTTCATCCCAGACCGAAGCAGCCATCATCAGCAGTGGAGCCAACCTGCAAGCCCAGAGCGGCGCACAGATAGTGGTAGTAACAGTTGCCAACCTGGGTGGGGCCGCTCTGGAGGAATATGCCCTGCAGATCTTGCGCGACTGGGGTATCGGCGACAAAAACAAGAATAACGGGGTGCTCTTGCTGATTGCCCTGGAGGAGCGCAAGAGCCGCATTGAGGTTGGTTACGGTTTGGAAGGGGCTCTGCCGGACGGCAAGACCGGGCGCATTCAGGATGAGCACTTAATTCCTTATTTTCAACAGGGGGATTATGACCTGGGGGTGGTAAACACCTATAATGCCCTTTTACAGGAAGTCTGCCGGGAATACGGCCTTACCTTCAACCCTATTCAGGGCGGGCCTGAGACTGCGGTCCCCGAGCCTGAGCAGGGCTTTACCCGCGAAGAGCTGATCGAGATTATTCTCATACTTGCTTTAATCCTTATTTTTGGCCGCCGGGGGCGCTTCTTCGGGCCTTTCGGCGGGGGCGGTTTCGGTGGTTTCGGCGGCGGTGGCGGCTCCGGTGGCCGCGGTGGCTTCGGCGGTGGCGGCGGCTCCGGTGGGGGCGGTGGCAGCAGCCGCGGCTGGTAGGCGGTAAAAAGGGACTGGTTCCCATGTTACAAAACTGTTAAGCCTGTTCCTTACCGTCAATCCCGGCTATCCAGGTAAGAGTGCATGTAGTGCTCGATTAGCTTAATGTGAAGGTCGGGCAGGCTTTGCAGGAAACGAGAGAATTCCGCCTGCCACAGGTAGCAGAAAGACTGGCGTACCAGAGGCCTGAGGCTAAAATCCTTCCCTTTGATGCGAATCTCTTCATTAAAGACCATCCCGGCCAGTAAAGCCAATTCCATGTTCCCCAGTCGGGAATATAGGGTTTGGTATTCCTCCCCGTACAGACAGTCGGCCTCCAATATGTCGATGAAATCAACCAGCGATTGACAGCGGCTGGTGATCAAGTCGGCCTTAGCTGCCCCATCCCGGCAGGCCCTTAATTCTTCTATCAAGCTTCTAAATTCCTTATCGGCCATTTTAACCCCGGGGGTAAAAAAAGTCCTGGTCCTATCAGGGGTGGCAGCCTTGCTGCTGACTATCGCGACATTTTCAAGGTGGCCGTTCTGCAAGGCTTTATTTAATCTGGGCATTATCATGCCCAGCCAATGCTCCATCAGCTGTTTCAGGCCGGGAACAGGCAGCCAGGCAGCCCAGGGTCCATCGGGGGCCGGATGGCAATCATGGCCTGACAGTCCATGAGCCTGCAGGAGCAGTTTCACTTGTTCCTCAAGCATGGTCCGGCGTTCGCTTTCATCCAGGGCTGATAGTATGCTGTACAGCATATGCAGTTGGGCTTTACTGATGAGCAACTGCTGAGGAGGGTTGCCGGCTAAAAGGGAAAAAACAGCGTTGGTGGCTGCGATCTCAAATATATTGATCAAGGCTTCACTGGTATTTATACGATAAATGCGCCCATAACTGGCCAGGAGTTTTTTTATCTCCTGGTGACTGTAGCGCCTGCAGAAGCAATCTTCAACAGTCAAGGTGAGAAGGTAATTCCTGATATAGAATATTCCACTGACCTGCATGTTATCCAAAAAAAGGGGATAATCTATGCTGGCCATGGTTTCATGAGCTGCGTAAAGAACATCGTAATGTTTGAAAAAATCGGGCAGGGCTTCATCAAGTGTTGTCTGATAAGCGAGATTGTCCACTTTCAGCCGCTGTTCCTGCAGCCTGCGGTAGATTTGTTCAGTGCTCAACAAACAGGATTCAAGCACAGCCAGCCCCTGCTGGTAAATAGAAGCCAATCCCCGGGTTGTAAGCTGTTTCAGGGCCTCATCGGAATCGTCCAGGCAGAGCATGCAGGCGTCGATAGCGTAAAACAGCGACAACATAATGCGCTGTGCGGTTTCGTTGGTTACTGAAGAGCTTTCTCCGCCAGTGTAGCGCATAATGGTTCGAGCCAGAAGCTCCATCATTTGGGACTGAATAGCGTCCAAACCGGCCTGATCGATAAGTTTTAGCCGGTAGGCCTCCTTCAGCAGGGATAAGGTGTAGTGATGGGGATCCAAATGATGCCGGTCCAAGCGGCGCAGTCTTTCAGGGGTTGATTTTTGGCTCATGGGATATACCTTTCAGATTTATCGCCAGCCCGCAGCTGTAAGGCATACTCTTCCAGGTCGCGGCGCAGCAGCTCCAGCGAACCCCGGCTTTGGTTGTCGAACAATTCCCGCATGGTGGCAATCAAATCGTCATCGCTTATCAGGTCGCGGGTTTCATTTTTCATGTAGTAGAAGGTTTCCACTAGATCCCCCAAAATGCCGGCGTATTCAAAAGCATGGATATATGGCGAAGAACAGAAGGCGGCGATGATCTTCTTGATGACCTCTATCCCCAACTCCACCCTGCCCACGCTCTTCAAGGCGCGGTGCCTGACCTGCAGCAGTTCCATGGCCTGGATGGGGGTTAGCTCCAGACCGTACTGCCGGGATTGCTGATTGGTCTTAAGAATTTCATTGCGATACAGGCGTTCAACCGCATAACTACCAGGCTTATTAATATCCAGCCAGAATCTCATGGCAGCACTCCCTTTCTGCTCCTGCCTGCCGGTTATAGCGGCCTTGAAGAGGCCTTATTGCTTGGTCCTCAACTCTTCCTGTTCAATATATCGAGCCATCAGTTTATTATTAACCTGCCTACTACCATCTTGACATACAATTAGTAATATGATAATATGAAAATTTACATATTCAATATGGTGAAAAAATTATATAACTCAATCATTCAATTGTCAATTAATTTATAAAACCGAGCCAACACTCCGCGGCTGTTACAGCCTTGAGAAGCTTCTCAATGGCTGGCAAATTCTGATAAAATAAGTTCAGTTTTGGTTACAAAAGAGATTAGAAAGGCTGATGGGAGGGGAATATATGCGGCGTGATGCAGATTATTACGAGGGCTGTTTATTAGGGGGTGCACTGGGGGATGCCCTGGGGGCTCCGGTGGAGTTTATCAATTATCAGCAGATACTCCACCGCTACGGTGCAGGCGGAATTCAAAGGCCGCAGGAAGAGGAAAGCGGCTTATTCGAGATCACTGATGACACCCAGATGACTTTATTCACTGCCGAAGGCTTGCTGCGCGCGCGAACCGCCCAGGCTGCCTCAGCGGATGTGAACATCAGCGCAATTGTGCATCATGCTTACCTGCGCTGGTTGCATACTCAGGGGGAAAATAACCCGCATTTTAGCGATTATGGTTACCATACTGATGACGGCTTCCTGATTCAGCAATTTGAGCTCTTTAACCAGCGGGCTCCGGGCCTGACCTGCACCGCATCCTTGATGGGTCCGCACATCGGCACTGTGCAGCAGGTTCTCAACGATAGCAAAGGCTGCGGGGCTGTGATGCGGGCCGCACCGGTCGGCATGATAGATCTGGGGGTCGATCCTTTTGCTCTATCCTGCGAGATTGCGGCTCTAACCCACGGACATATCGATGGGATACTGCCCGCCGGGGTATTGGCCCAAATCATACACGAAATATTGGCCGGCAGGGAACTGGAAGAAGCGGTGCAGTACTCGCTGCAAGTCCTAAGCCAGCATAAAGGGCATGAAGGGCTGTTGGCCTGCCTTTCAGAAGCCGTTGAACTGGCCCACAGCGGGCTGCCGGTAGTTACCTGCTACAAAAGGTTAGGGAGAGGCTGGGTAGGCGATGAAGCCTTGGCCATAGCGGTTTATTGCGCTCTCAAATCACCGTCTGACTTCCGCCAGGGGGTGATTTTAGCGGTCAACCATGACGGCGACAGTGACAGCACCGGGTCAATCTGCGGCAATATCCTGGGGGCTTATTTGGGGCGTTCAGCTCTTCCTCAGGACTGGCTGGCCAAGTTGGAATTGCGTGAGGTGATAGCTGAGGTGGGGCGGGACCTCTTGACCGCCTATCGTGACGATGAAGAATGGAAGGCCAAATATCCTGGCTGGTAGAAAATACAGTTGCTGTGGCTATATGCCATATATTACCTTTAGCCCCGGCCCATACCCTCAGCATGGGGCGATTTCTGCTATAATATATCTTAATAGATAGTTAAGGTGGGAGAAAAATGGGGGGAGTTTTTAAACAGCAGTCCGGCGGTACCATGTGCCGTCTGGAAATCAACTTCTTTGACCGGCATAGGGCCTGGGTAGGCATAACCGCCTACATCTTCGGTATCCGTGAACTGGATATAATACGCTTCTTCGCTATGTTCCTTGCCAAAATACTGTTCACCCTTGGAAAATGCGACACTGCCAATGCCCTCTTGCTCAATGTCTATGATTACTTCTGCGCTATGGCCAACTACCCGCTTGATGACGGTTCAGTAGCCCGCATCAATGTGCTGGATGATAATCAGCGCCTGGTCGATTCCGATGAACCCCCGCAGCGCATCTTTCGCTCGCAATTCTATGGCACCAATGAACTCGATCGCGATATCGATATCAGCCTGCCTTTGGGCGAGGAAAATTACTATGCACCAGCTGCGGTGATGTTCTTTCTGCAGTATCTTTTAATAAATCTGTCGGATAAAGGTGTGCAGGTGATGGTTTCATATATGAAGCATGTTCTGGACTATTACCTGCATATCGGGGATTACGGCAAATTGCGGGCCGGCTATGAAGCCGACCAGTATGCCTTGAATATGCTTTTGACGGTTGACGGGGGACGAGACCCCGACCCCAATTTAATGTAGTCGGGGTAATCGGGCAGGCTTTGGGTTGATGCCCAGTGGTGAGAATTCGGCCGGGTTGCAGCCCGGCTTTGTGCTGGTTTGCAAACCTGTTGCCCATCAATTCTGATTTGGATATACTGAGGGCAATCCCAGGATTATAGGTGATTTATATGCCATCCAAACAAATTCAAAACATTATCATTCAGGCGATCGCCAGCGAAATAGAAGCCTATGACTACTATTTGTCCCTGTCGCAGCAGCTTACAGATCAGGAAACAGTTAAGATATGCCGGTGCCTGGCGGAAGAAGAGTGGCAGCTCCGGGAAGCCTTACAGGTCCTGCTTGACCAGGGATTATCAGGCCTGTTCGTGATCCCCGGGGATTTGAAGCTGACCGAACACGTACCCACTCCCAGCCTGACCCCGGAGATGAAGCCTGCTGATGCGCTGCTTTTGGCCATTAAAAGGGAAGAGCAGGCTATAAAAGATTACTCCGTTTTGGCCCAGCTCAGCAAGCGTGATGAGGAAAAAGCCCTGTTTGAGCGCCTGGCCCTTATGGAGCGAGGCCACAAGGCTCATCTGGAGAGAATATACCAAAAACTGTTTGCGTAAGATGTTTTTGATATATGACAGCAGAAAACGGCCCCGTATTGCATTAGAGTGCCGGAACTGCAAATAATGATAGTGATGTCTGAAAACCGGTGCTGGTTCTTGAATAGCATCATTCCCGCATAAATTGCCAGTAGCGATTGCTTACAGGGAAAACCCGGTGTCTGGTATTCAGGAAGGAGAGAAACTGTCTGGTGACATCGATCAGTGAAGTAGCTGACATTTTGGACCTTGACCAAATCCTCGATCAAACCTGCAGCCTGGCCAGGTCGGTAGGCGAAATTCAAAAAGCCAACCTGAGCGGCAGAAACCTGGGAATAGCCACAAAATCCTCAGGTGTTGACCTGGTGACAGAGGTTGATCACTATTCTGAACAGTATTTGATAACCGCACTGCGTCATACCTATCCCCAGCATGCCATTTTATCCGAAGAGCAGGGCCAGCAAATCGGCCATTCTGAGTATCTGTGGATTATCGACCCCCTGGATGGAACCACCAACTACGCGCAGGGATTGCCTATTTTTTCGATTTCTATAGCCCTGCAGTATCGGGGCCAGACTGTAATGGGAGTGGTGTATGCTCCGGTTGTGGATCAGATTTTTACCGCAATTCGGGGAAAGGGCGCTTTTCTCAACGGCAAGCCGATAGCTGTGTCAAAGAAGACTGAATTGGGACAGTGTGTATTGGCCACTGGCTTCCCTTATGATCGGGCCACTCACCCGGATAACAATGTTAACTATTTTGCCCACTTTACCCCCAGGGTAAGGGGAATCCGCCGCATGGGTTCAGCCGCCTATGACCTGGCCAATGTAGCCTCAGGTGCTTTGGACGGATACTGGGAATTGAACCTCAGTATCTGGGATGTGGCTGCCGGTGCCCTGCTGGTGGAGGAAGCCGGCGGCAAAGTGGTTTACCTGCCCAAAAAACGCGGGGTTTCACTGGTGGCTGGCAATCCGGCCATGTGTGAGCGGATTCTTACTGAGATGGCAATGGTGGATGCTGATTGATGGCTGTAATACATTTAACAATATAGATTAGATTTTTTCGGAGGAGGAGAATTATGATGCTGAACCTGTTACGAAAAAGACGCAGTATACGCAAATTCGAAGACAAAAAGTTAGAGCCGTGGCAGATTGAGGAATTAGTGAAAGCCGCCTTGATGGCCCCATCGTCGCGCACCCGGCGCCCCTGGGAATTTATAGTGGTGGAAGACCCGGAGCTGCTTAACAAGCTGGCTCTGTGCAAGGAACACAGCGCTTCGTTTTTGGCCGGGGCACCCCTGGGGATTATTGTGGCCGCCGATCCAGGCAAATGTGATGTTTGGGTGGAAGACTCATCCATATGCACCCTGCTCCTGCACCTGCAGGCTACGGCTATGGGCCTGGGTTCATGTTGGATACAGGTGAGAGAGCGCTGGCACAAGGATCACATGACTTCTTCAAATTATGTCAAACAGCTGGTCAACTTACCTGACAACTACCAGGTGCTGGCCATTGTCGCTGTCGGGTATCCGGCTGAACAAAAAGCCCCTATCGAAGACAGCCAGCTGCCTTACCACAAGGTGCATCACAATGCCTTTGGAAAGCCGTTTTTTAATAAATGAAGCCGGGCCAACCAGGGGTATCAGGTTGATTTGTAAACGTTTTTGAAGGAGGGAATAACAATATGCAGCAGCTGACGGAAAATGTCAAGTTGTTCGGGAATGGGTTTTTCAATTATTATGTGGTTGGCCAGGAAGAAGCCGCTTTGATAGAATGCGGAACCAGTGCGGGAGCACAGATTTTTGCCGGGCAGTGGGCGGCTCTGGAGGATAAGCCTGACATCAAATACATAGTGGTGCTGCACTCCCATTTCGACCATGTGTGCGGCATTCCCATGCTTAAAGAGCTGTTCCCCGACGCTCTGGTAGTAGGCAGCAGCACTGCGCAAAAGGTTCTTTCCAAAGAGAAGGCCATGGCAAGCGCATTTAACAGCGATCTCTATGTAAGTAAATCCTACCTGCAGGCCGGATTTATCTCCGAAGAGCCTGAGGCGCCAGCCTGCAATACAATTCCGGTTGATGTGGTGGTAGGGGAAGGCGACCAGCTGCTTTTAGGGGACACTCTCAAGCTTGACATACTGGAAGCCCCGGGGCACAGTCCCTGTTCGCTGGCGGTATATCTGGAAACCGAGCAGATTCTGTTCGCTTCGGATGCCGCCGGGTACAAAACCGGCCCGGGGGAGATATCCCCGGTCTTTTTCCAGGACTATGACAGCTATATCGCGACCTTAAACCGTTTTAAAGGCCTGCCCATAAAAACCCTGGCCATGGCACATGGCGATATTATTCAAGGTGATGAGGTCGCGCAGTTTTTAGATGAGACCATCAAGGCTGCGGAAGAGGCCTTTGCCTTCATCAAGACCGCTTTGGAGGCCGGAGAGGACGAGGAACAGGTGGGGCAAAAGGTATTTGAGCGATACTATAAAGGCGGCATGGGCTATTACCCGCCGGACATAATGTACAGCACTATGAAATTGCTGGTCAAAAACGTCCAGGCCAAATTGTAGTGAAAAGATAAATCGAGCCAAACGGGTACCTGAAGCAGGTACCCGTAAATTTTTTCCAACATAAAATTAAATTATATCGATGCTGCCGGTCAATTGCAGGTGTTGGCATTGAGCCAGGAAGCATGGGGGAAGATGGCTAATCTACGGTCAATATGCGGGCAGCTTTGTTAATTATGGAGGAAACTCTTTTGCCCAGGGAGAATAGCTCAGATAGCGAGGTGATTGTTTTGGTATGGCGCAAATAGAAAATCGACGTAAAATTGATATTGCCGGAATAGTCCAGCGTAGAAAACCAGCCTTGCTGAAACGGGTCAGACAGGCCGCCAAATCGGGCGAAAAGCTCTATAAAGCAGATGGGATGGGCAGATTAGAGGAATTTGTGAACCAGGTGTTGGATACTATCAGAGCCTGCGCCACTGAATTGATTGATTCCATACCAGATGAAGCCTTATGGAATCAACAGTGGTCTGAGGCACTGGATTTGGTTGCCGATTTCATCAATGAACAGGGTGATTGGCTTTTTAAACGCTGCCTGGAGTTATGGGGGGAGGAAGCCCTGGCAGTTCAGGAGCACATTGCCGATAGCTGTGCCAGAATGGCTTCGGCCATGGGGGAAAGAATCGAGATTGGGCATAGATTGGAGAGGCGCTCCTTTTGGGATATTGCGGTACGCGATACCGTAAACACCCCTCCCGCGGAAATGGTAAAGCTGTTGCTAATCAGCGTATTGGCATTAATATTCGGATTTCTCATGGGAAGGTGGTTGTAGATGCAATGCGGGTATATTCGGGTATATTAAATAAACAAGACAGGAAGCTGCCTTGTTCCAGTAAGCAGTGTTTGAAAGGTGCTGACAGCAAGGATTAATACCTGGTATTGAAGCCCTCGGCCAGCATACCCAGGCCCATTACCGCCAGGACAATTTGCCAGGTACTGTTTAAGAGTACGGGCTGCAAGATAACCAGGCCAATAAGAAACAATCCCATTGTGACTCGTAAGCTTCTGTCAAATGAAGTCAAATCCTTTTTGAATTCCATACCCGGCCATCCTCATTTTTTTATAATTTGCCCACTTAAAAGCGATATTAAAACTCGCTCAAGCGGCAAATACACAGGATTTTCATGGTAGGCCTTCCAAACCGGCACAGGGACATAATATGTCGATAAGCAGCAGAGATGCCGGGGCTTTATAGCTGATATTGGTCCCGGGCACAGGCGCACAATATGTCAATAAGCAATTTATATGAGAATGAATGCTTTAGTCCTGCCTCTTGAGCGCAGGAGCAAAATATGTCGATATGCGCTCAGGACTCATATAATCGTGAGGTCGAAAACAGCCAATTAAAGCTCTTATATCAATTACAGCAAGGTTTTTAGGAGGAATCGTATGCGAAGCATGCTGCTGGCGATCAGCTTTCTCACCATAGCCCCGGTTTACGGCAACCGGGTTGCTGATGAAAGGGAATTCGCCAATTCACTGTACTATTACCCATTAGTTGGATTTATCATTGGTATGATACTGTTTGCCGTTGTGCGCCTCTGTGAACCGCTCGGACCGGGGATTGCGGCTGAGGTTCTCATCCTCTCGGTCTGGGTGTTGATTACCGGGGCTCTGCACCTCGATGGGCTGATGGATTCTGCTGATGGTTTGTTCAGCGGACGGGCCAAAGAACAGAAATTGGAAATCATGAAGGACAGCCGGATTGGGGCCATGGGAGCCATAACCCTGGTGATAGTCATCCTGCTGAAAGTGGCCTTTTTGGATAGCCTGGCCATTGCGGACCAGTCCTGGGTTTTGCTGGTTGCGCCCGCCGTGGGGCGCTTTATGATGGTGTACACCATATGCCGTTATCCCTATGCCCGGCCTGGCGGTGGGCTGGGAGCAGCCTTTGGCGGAGAGGCAGGATACCCCAAGTTGATGGGGGCTTTATTGCTGCTGCTGGCCGGTGCCTGGCTGGCTCAGGCCTGGACGGCCCTTACCGCAGCTGTTATCACCATTGCCCTGGGCGCTTTGATAGCAGCCTGGATAGCAAAACAGCTGGGCGGCGTAACCGGGGATACTTTCGGGGCGGTTTGCGAAAGCAGTGAAACCATTTTTATCATCACCGCAGCACTTCTGGTGAGTTGAGCAACATCCAGCGAAAGGGTGAAAAGCCATGCAATTAATTCTCATCAGGCACGGGCAAACCGAGTGGAATGCCAGCCAGAAGTATCAGGGCCATACCGATATTCCGCTTGACGATACCGGAAGGCAGCAGGCCCGGCGTCTGGCTGAGCACCTGCTGCAGCTTGAAAAGGTCGAGGCGGTGTATGCGAGCGACCTGGTGCGTGCACGAGAGACAGCGGAAATAATAGCTCAGGCCTTTAATCTCAAGCCATTGATCGATCCCCGGCTGCGCGAGCTCTGCTTCGGCAAATGGGAAGGCTTGACTTTTAATCAGGTCTATGCTATTTATCGGGCAGAATTTGAACAGTGGTATAATAGCCTGGCAGAGTTTTGTGTGCCCGGGGGTGAATCCTTCAGTGATGTAGCCAATCGAAGTCTGGAGGCTATTGCGGACATCAAACAGAAACACCGCGGAACAGTGGCAGCAGTAACCCATGGCGGAGTGATCAAGGCGGTCTTGAGCAGAATTCAGTCCGACCTTGACCTGTGGCAGGTTAACATTATGCCCGCATCTCTTACTAAAATCGGTTTTTCCAATAATAGTATTGCCATATCATATATTGGAGTGGTAGTATAACCAGGGACTTTCATTGAGCATGCTCATGCCCATTGCAGGTTTCGAAATAATATTTAGGTATCCGGCTGATTTATACGACATATAGTTATAGAGAAGGGTTTATTAAGTTTTAAGGTCTTTTGGAAGCCTGATTCCTGCTTAACCGGGGAGAGGCCTAATAACCTTCTCATCCGGGCGGTGTTCTGTGACAAGAGAATAATAATATTGTATTTCCTTTTATTGCACTGTTTTTTTTTGTGCAGTTCACATATAATCAAATAAACAGAGACCAGAAAAGACGGCAGATAATGTCAAAATGCACAAGGCGTGAAGGGAACAGTGCAAAACGGTTTGCATGTAGATTTATGGGGAATGCAGCAAGATGCGGAGGTGAGGCTGTGAGTAAGAGATGGGGTAAAGGCGATCCAGTGAACTTATCCGATCTACTTAAGATTACTCCGGTTGCCAATGAGATTATGCAGTTAGCGGAAGAGTTGGACATAAACGTAGCAGATATCCTCTGGATAGTAACCCAGATCATTGATCATGGCGATGAGATTGATACCAAAGCCTATGCTAAGCTGCTCAATGAAGAAGAATTGGGCATTGAGGAAGAATGGGGTGACATCGAGGTTGATAATATAGAATCCGATATGGAACAGGCCAACTACACTGTAGATGTCAAGATCAACAGTGGCGGGCGGTTTCCTGAAGTGGGCTTTAAAGCCGGAATCAATGATCGTGAAGATATAAGCTACTTCTTCGATATGGTTTTGGATATGTTGGAGAAGCTGGAATAGCAATCAAGCTAAATAAGATAAGCAGCGAGTCCGGGAACATCCCGGACTCTTTCTGTGCCCGGTGACAGTTGGGGACGGTCCTTTGGGTGACAGATGGGGACGGTCCTTTTTTGTCACATTTTTCCAAAAATGTGACAAAAAAGGACCGTCCCCATTTGTCACCCTGGCAGCGGAAAATGGGATTTAAGGCAGGGTATTGTTAAGCTATACTGAGATGCAGGGAGAAGGCGAAAGAGAGGCTGACCAAGAATGAGCGATTGGTTTATACTATTGGCTTTAGCAGCTGGCCTGGTGATGGGCGGTTTAGGCACATACATATTCATGCGCGGGCGACTGGATGGCCAAAGGCTGTTATACCAGCAAAGTATGGAAGCCGAGCGGGCTATGTACCAGGAAAATCTCAGGCTGCAGGAAAAGCACCTGGAGGAGCTGCGCCAGAGAGAAGCTCAGCTCGGGGAGCAAATCGCCGCTTTATACAGCGAATTGCAGGATCAGCAGCAGAAGCGCTCAGCGGCTGAAGAGAGATGTCTTCGCATTGCTGAACTGGAAAACAGCCTGGGGGAAAAGGAGAACTTAATCAGCCAATTGCGAAACGAGCTTAACCAGCTGCACATGACCCAGGCAGCTTTGGAGCAGCGCCTTGAGGAGGGGGAGAAGCGCTTGGCCGAGCAGAAGCAGTTGCTGGAACAGGCCCGGGAAAAACTGACGGAGGCCTTTGCCGCGCTGTCTGCTGAAGCCCTGCGCAGTAATAATCAGTCGTTTTTGGAGCTCGCCACCACTTCTCTGGAGAAATACCAGGAATCAGCCAAAAGCGATATGGAAACCAGGTACAAAGCCATTCAATCCCTGGTTGAACCGGTATTGACGGCCTTAAAACAGGTGGATCAAAAGGTTCAGGAGCTGGAAAAGGAGCGCACCAGCGCTTATGCCAGCTTGATGGCAGAGGTAGGGAATATGTCCCAGACCCAGGCCCGGCTGCAAAAAGAAACCGCTAACCTGGTCAAAGCCCTGAGGCGGCCTGAGGTTCGGGGGCGCTGGGGCGAACTGCAGCTGCGCCGCGTGGTGGAGATGGCGGGAATGGCGGCTTTCTGCGACTTCGTGGAGCAGCACAGCAGTGATTCCTCCGATTCACGCTTGCGTCCGGATTTGATCGTGAAGCTCCCCGGGGGGCGTTATGTGGTAGTTGATTCCAAAACCCCTCTGCAGGCCTACTTGGAGGCATTGGAGAGTGAAGATCCTGCCCAGCAGCGAGCCAGGTTGTCCGATCATGCCAGGCAGCTGCGGGTACATATCAGCCAGCTGGGGAGCAAAAAGTATTGGGAGCAGTTTCAGCCCACCCCGGAGTTTGCGGTTTTGTTTGTCCCTGGGGAAGCGTTTTTCAGTGCGGCTTTAGAATATGACCCTGAACTGATTGAGTACGGCTTCAATCAGCAGGTCATGCTGGCCACACCTACCACCTTGATCGCCATGCTCAAGGCGGTGGCCTACGGCTGGAAACAGGAAGCTATCGCTGAGAACTCCCGGGAGATAAGCAATCTGGGGCAAAACCTCTATGACCGCATCCATGTCCTGGCCAGGCATTTCGATGATTTGCGCAAAGGTCTGGAACGCAGTGTAGAAGCATACAATCAGGCGGTTGGGTCGCTGGAAAGCCGGGTTTTAGTTACCGCGCGCCGTTTGAAGGATCTGGGCATATCCGCTGCCAAATCCCTTCCTGCCGCGACAACGATCGAAAAAATACCGCGCCAGATCATTACCGGGCATGGGGAACTGGAAGCAGGGTGTACTGCGGAAGATGATGCGGAATAAGGTAGTGTAAAGTTTTAGTAGGTAAAAAGGGGTCAGAGATAGAAAAGAGACCTCAAAAACGGTGTTTCAGGGAAACACCCTCCTGGTCCAAAGGAGTTGAGGTCTCATGTATAGGATTCAACAGTTGGTAAACATATTCCTGCAGATGGTGGTTAGTATTTATGAAGTATTGCAAAGTGTAAAGAGTTTTGAAGAATTAGAAGAGCGAGTACAACGCATAACCCAAAGGA